>ERZ808232.234-NODE-234-length-10285-cov-7.232551_pt1 | contig 10285 bp, 8 predicted proteins | sample MGYA00521281_ERZ808232 | MGnify/ENA primary metagenome ERZ808232 (study PRJEB31515, sample SAMN02941833) | indoor metagenome | biome: House; feature: Kitchen Counter; material: surface | place: USA: Illinois | collected 2012-02-13 ... | reverse complement strand
CTCTTGGTGCCGTTCTTCCCGTCATCATGACATTTTGATGGGCGGGACGGGAGGCTAAAGCAATAAGCAAATCTGCCTCATCTAAATAGCCATATTTATACATGTAGGTAATTTCATCTAGCAGAACAAAATGAACATCTGGATTAGATAAGACCTCTTTAGCCAATTCCCACGCTTGCTCTGCTGCCTGCTTTTCTAGCTCTGGATTACGCGTTTCCCAGGTAAAGCCGTGGCCCATTACATGAAACTCAACACGTGGATGCTCACCAAAGAACAATTGTTCTCCCGTGGCTTTACGGCCCTTAATAAACTGTATCACTGCACAAGTTTGACCATGACCAAGAGCTCGTGCCATGGTCCCAAATGCACTGGAACTTTTCCCTTTACCCGTTCCTGTAAGCAGAATAGTAACACCTCGCTCCTCTGTGGCAGAGGCAATACGTTGGTCTACTACTGCTTTCTTTTTAAGCAGTCTCGCTTCTTGTTTTTCATTGAGCTCTGTCATTAGTTATCTCTTCTTGTATAGTAGCCAACTCGGATAATAAAGGCCTTTATGCATAGCGAACAACCTAAGTATAAAGATCAAAGCCACGGCGTAAATCGAGTTATATTCATGTGAAGGTATGTTTTTTTGCAGTATGACGAAAAGCACTGATCCTATAAAAGCAGGCGTAGCGTAAAACTCTCGCCCAAGCACCATCGGTGGTCGAATACTAACGACGTCACGAATAATCCCACCAGCAACACCAGTCGTCACCCCCATAGTAACCGCAATCGTAGGAGAAAAACCCAGACGCATAACACTATCGGTAGCAACTACAGTAAAAAGCGCTAAACCAAAGGCATCAGCATAATGAAATACTTTTTGCCGATCATTAATAATTCGTACTGCAAAAAAAGCAAATAAGGATGATAAGAATGCCACCCAAAGATAAGAAGTATCTCTCACCCAATAGACAGTTTCAACGTCTAAAATAGTATCCCGAATAGTACCACCGCCCAAGGAGGTGACCATCCCTAACAGCACGATGCTAAATAAATCCATATCTCGTTTGCCAGATGAGATAACCCCAGTAATGGCAAATGCGGCAATGCCGATCATGCCTAAGATGTATAACAGCATAATTTACTATTTCTCTGCTCTAATCACTTTATATTGGATGCAATTAAATAACCCAATCCCCTGCGCCTAATCGCTTCAAGGAAATATAGTCATCTTGAATATACAACTCTGTCACACTGGTAAAACCCACATCAATCCGATGGGCTTGCGACAAAGGCCATTGGCACAACAAACTCACTAACACCTTAATAACGCCAGAATGAGTAACAACAATCAAATGCTCTGCTTCGCTACCTTTTACTGATAACCACCAGCGCCATACTCTCTTAGCCAGCATTTGTAATGACTCTCCATGGTAAGGTGCAGAGTCAACGATATTCTCAAGCCATGCATCTATCGAGGCTTTAGAAATATCACACCAAAGCGTATTTTCCCAGTAACCGAAGTCCAACTCCTTAAGCCCTTCCACAGACTGAGATTCGTTTTGACTAATAGACATCGCTAACTTAGCAGCTCGACTTAACGGACTATGAAAAAATTCGACTTTTCCATGCTCACAGGTATGGCGTAAATATTGATTCAGCAACTCAGCTTGGACTTGCCAACCAGTTAACAGCGGAACATCTGTTTGTCCGTAGCAAAGACCTTTCTCTACATCGGGCTTAGGATGTCGAATAAGGTAAAGCCTCACGTCAACGCACCCATGAGACAAAATAGTAACAATACTTCACAAATTTGCTCTACTGCGCCTAATGTATCGCCATTAAACCCCGCTATGCGTTTCTCTAAATAACATCGAGCTCCTACAACAAAGAGTAAAAGAACAACAACGGCTTTGATAAAATGAGAAAAATCTAACAATAAGAACAACCCACAAGGCACCAACGCAATAACCCACTCCTGAACACCCAGTTTAGCAATCATATTGACAGCTTTACTCTGGCCGGCTGACACATAAACCATCGTATTCATAATCAATAATGGCGCGAGCCGTGAAATACAATGAACGGCCATCCAAGCTAACAAAGCAGAGCCACCATCGCTAAGGTTAAGTGTTAAGCTTGACAGTATTTGGGTAAGTAGCAGCCATTTCAGCATCATAACAAACCAAATAGATAAGGCTGCGTAACTACCAATCCTTGAGTCTTTCATAATGCTTAAGCGTTGTTCTGCATTCCAACCGCCCACAAGCCCATCACAAGCATCCATCAAACCGTCTTCATGAAAACCACCGGTTAATAACACACCAGTGAGTAACATAAATATCGCTTGAAGAGAGGTAGATAAGCCATCAAACCATAATGGCCAAGCACTCAGAAAAGCAACAACAATACCCACCCACGGTAAAAAGCACACCGCTGGGGTGTGCTTTATCGTGTCATTCCAATCAACAGAGATAGGTATTCGAGTATAGGTAACAAGGCTACGCTTGAAGCCTTGCCAATGAGGATTAAATATTGTCACCATCACTGACTCCTGCACTTTCAAAGCTTGCCATGTTATTCAGAAACGCTGCCGCACTTTGAATCAGAGGGTAAGACAAAATAGCGCCAGACCCTTCACCCAAACGTAAGTCTAACGATAAAATAGGAGTTGCCTTTAAATGTCGTAATAATAGCTTATGCGCTTGCTCATTAGATTGATGTGAAAATATGGCATATTCACCAACATGAGGAGCCACTTTTTGAGCAAACAATAAAGCGACTGAGCAAATAAAACCATCCACAACAAACGCTGTTTTTCGCTGCGCAGATTGCAGCATAGCACCAGCCATGGCTACAATTTCGAACCCGCCTACTTGCTCTGCTAATGTTTGCGCACTCCAGTCAATCATCGCTTGACCTGTTTCAACTTCAGCACGCTTTAACGAGGCACTAATAACCTGTGCTTTTTTTGACACTCCAATATCATCTAGACCTGTCCCACGGCCGGCACTTTGAGATGAATCAATTCCCATTAACGCCGTCATCATGCAAGAAGATACGCAAGTATTACCAATCCCCATTTCACCAAACATCAGCAAATTAACACCCTGATCAATGGCAAGGTCTACTTCATCAATACCGACTTGAATAGCACGAGATAACTCATCTTCTGTCATCGCCGCTTGTTGACTAAAGTCTTTTGAAGCAAAAGCGATTTTACGTTGACGTAACAACGGATGGTTATCTAGTTCAGCATTCACGCCCACATCTACAACCTGAAGCGGCACCTTATGTTGCGCACAAAAGACACTTACCGCAGCGCCCCCCATCAAAAAGTTCATCACCATTTGTGGTGTGACGGCTTGAGGGAATACACTGACGCCTTGCGCGACAACGCCATGATCCGCAGCAAACACAATCATCTTCGCTTTAGAAACGTCAACCTTCATGTTTTCTTGAATACGACCAAGCTGTAAGGCTAGGCGCTCTAATGCTCCTAATGCCCCCAACGGCTTGGTCTTATTATCAATTTTATGCTGCAACGTGCGATTCAAGACCGTTGATGGCGCTTGAATAGTGAACTGCTCAAACACTGTTAACTCCTTAACCTAACGCTTTTTGAGCACGTTGACGTACTACTTCAAACAGACAAACACCGGTTGCAACAGAAACGTTCAAACTTGAAACAACACCCGCCATTGGCAGTTTTACCAAGTAGTCACATTGCTCGCGCGTTAAACGACGCATACCATCGCCTTCCGCCCCCATCACAATCGCTGTAGGTATCGTAAAGTCTTGCTCATATACCATTTGCGTTGCTTCACCTGCAGTACCAAAGATCCAAACACCCTGATCTTGTAGTTTTTTCATAGTACGCGCTAAGTTCGTTACCGCATAAACTGGAATGCTTTCTGCCGCACCACAAGCAACCTTGCTTACTGTTGCATTCAATGGTGCTGAATTGTCTTTTGGCATAACAACCGCATGAGCACCAGCCGCATCCGCGCTACGTAAACAAGCGCCTAAATTATGAGGATCTGTAACACCGTCTAAAATGATAATTAGTGGTGTTTCATCTAGCCCAGCAACTAAAGTGTGTAGATCTGCTTCATTACCAGCTTTCGCCATTGTGGTATAAGCAACCACACCTTGGTGAACGACACGCTCTTTATTTTTGGTAAAAAGCTGATCTAAATCGCGACGAGCTACTACGCTAGTACGGACTTTATTCGCCTTACAAAGCTGCATCAAACGCTGTGTTTTTTTATCATCACGACCTTCCTGAAAACGTATTTCTTTAATACGTTCAGGCTGCTGAGTTAAAGCATTTTCTACCGCGTGAATACCGTAAATCCATTCTAAATCTGACATTATGACGTTTTTACTCTAATCGGATAAATCAATTAATCGCGAGCACGAGGCTTAGCGTTATTTTTTTTCGCTTTCTTTGGCTTTTTCACTTTCTTAACCGTTGAAGCCGGTTTGGCTTTTGCGGCCGTATTTGCGGTTTTCTTTTGACGGATTATCTTACCTTTGGAAGGGCCTCGACGTTTTTTCGCCTTGGGTTTCTTATCTCCCTCTTTTCCATCTTTTTCTACACTTTCAACTTTGCCAGCTTGAACCGGCTTTTTAGGCTTACCACGACCACCTAATTCGATCGGTGGCAGTTGCGCTAATTGCATTTCAAGCTCACTCACATTGTCACGCTCAACCTTCTTACGTGGACGAGGTTGAACATCATCTAAACTCAAATCAATCTTACGTTGCTCTAAGTTTACATTCGCCACTTTAACTTTCAGACGATCGCCCAAACGAAATACACGACCTGTTCGCTCACCGATGATTGCTTGATGCTCAAGGTCATGAACAAAGTAATCCTGCCCTAAACCTGAAATGTGGATCAAACCATCAACAAACAAACCTTGTAGCTCAACAAATAAGCCAAATGATGTAACCGCTGTCACAACTCCTTCAAACGGTTCACCAAGGTGCTGTTCAACATACTGACATTTAAGCCAGGCTTCTACATCGCGTGTAGCTTCATCGGCACGACGTTCAGTAACAGAACACGAATCACCTAATGCATCCATATCGGCATGATCGTAACCGTATATTTTCCGCTCTTTTAGTGTTGGACTACCAGCAACTCGATGAGCTTGACGCACAACAGGACGCCCTTCACCGCGTATTAAATAACGAATAGCTCGATGGACCAATAAATCTGGGTAGCGGCGAATAGGTGACGTAAAGTGCGTATAAGCCTCATAATTCAAGCCAAAATGGCCAAGGTTATCTGCTTGATAAACGGCTTGCGACATAGAGCGCAACAACATCGTTTGAATACTGCGCGCATCTGCACGGTCTTTGACCTGCTCTGCCAATAACGCATAATCATTTGGTGTTGGTTTCAAACCACCCGTCAGCTCAAGACCTAACAACCCAAGATAAGAACGTAATGTTAATAAACGGTCTTCTTTCGGGCCTTCATGCACTCGGAACAAAGCGGGTAGATCTGCTTTAATTAATAATTCAGCGGCGGCGACGTTAGCGCACAACATACACTCTTCGATCAGTTTATGAGCATCATTACGCTCCACTGGAACAATCTGATCAATCTTAGAGTTTTCATCAAACACCATGCGGGTTTCGACAGTATCAAACTCCATCGCTCCACGCTGATCGCGTGCGCCCTTTAATACATGGTAAAGGCCATTTAAATCATCAATATGAGAAACAATAGACGCATAACGTTTACGTAACTCTACACCATCCTCTTCAGGTTCAGGCGCAATCATTTTCGCTACTTTAGTATAGGTAAGGCGAGCATGAGACTTAATTAAGCCTTCATAAAATTTATAGCCACGCATCTTTCCTTTCGTCGTTAGCGATACTTCAGCGACCATCGCTAAACGATCGATATCCGGATTCAATGAACACAAACCATTGGATAACACTTCTGGCAACATAGGAACCACACGCCCAGGGAAATACACAGAATTCCCCCGTACAATTGCTTCTTCATCTAATGCCGTATCTTTTTTCACGTAATGAGAAACATCAGCAATGGCAACAAATAACTTCCAACCACCCGGTGTTTTTTCACAGTATACCGCGTCATCAAAATCTCGGGCGTCTTCGCCATCGATAGTGACAAAAGGCATGTCTCGTAAATCAACTCTGTGTTCTTTATCTTCTTCTGCTACTTCTGCTGTGAAGTTCTGAATCTGCTTCTCTACCGCTTTTGGCCATTCATTCGGAATTTCATAGCGATGAATAGCAACGTCTATTTCCAGACCCGGTGCCATAAAGTCACCTAAGACTTTTTTCACAATGCCTTGTGCTGGCTTACCACGTTCTGCATAGGAAACAATTTCAACTAGTACGTATTGCCCATGTCCTGGCGTTAATCCAGACTCTTTAGTAATCATAATATCTTGGGAGATACGTGGATTTTCTGGTGTTACAAAAGAGGTTCGACTTTCTTCATAGTAACGACCTACTAATTGACTGTGCTTACGCTCAGTAACTTCTACGACAACACCGTCTAAACGTCCTTTAACGCTACGCCCAGACAAGCGAACTTTAACTTTATCGCCATCCATAACATTTTGCATTTGACGAAAAGAAAGGAAGATATCATCATCACTTTGGCGCAGTACAAAACCATGGCCTTCTTTATTACCTTGGACATAGCCTTCTATAAGATCACTTTCTAAAATAGGCGTGTATTCATCATTTTGATTACTAACCAATTGATGATCACGACACATCGCAATTAATCGGCGACGTAGTGCTTCTATTTCATTTTCACCAGTCAAAGAAAACGCTTCGCATAATGCAAAATGACCTAAATTAACCTCTTTAGATGCAAGAAACTCTAATATGAATTCGCGACTCGGTACGGGGTTATCGTACTTAGAAGCTTCACGCTGTTTATGGGGATCGTTTATATTTTTATTACTCAATGTATATTTATCCTTGGATTATTCGATAAGCCGCACTCTGTAAAATAGTCGAGCTTTAACACCTTATCGCCTAGAACATTTGCCATATCTGCTTTATTTCTTTTAAGCAAATCACTGACACGTCTAATTTGTTGCCATTATAGAGCATTCTGACTCAATACTCTTTAGCTGTAAGTCGTCGTTCATACAAACATCCTACTGACTTCCTGCGCTAGCCTTGTAATTACACAACAAAATAGATGAACTACCACCAATAAGCTTTATTTATACCCAGTCTCTATGAAACTTTTTCGAATATCTTTGAGTTTTTTTATGCTTTTTTGGTTGTGTTTTAGGCAAAAACTAAAAACCTATCGAATAATTAGATAGGTTTTGCAAAAAATATCACTGTCTATGACGCACTAATTGCATCTCAGCCATCACTTTGGTGGAAATTTCTTCCACAGAGAGTTTAGTAGAGTTTAAGAACGGTATTCGTTCTTGTCGATATAATGACTCAACTTCCTCAAGTTCATATCGACACTGACGCGGTGAAGCATTCATGCAACCGCTCTGGGTCAATAGTCAATCCAAACAGCTTTTTCTTGTGGCGTTTCAATACTTGAGGTAGCCCAGCTGAAGCAAAGTCATCCTCAGTAATTGGATAGTTTGCCGCCTTAATACCGTATTGCATAGCTAAGTATAAACTGGTTGGTGTTTTGCCAGACCGTGACACACCTAACAATATCACATCCGCTTCATCAAAATTCTTGATAGATACACCATCATCGTTCGCTAACGTATAGTTTATCGCGTCTATCCGTCCATCATAGATGCCTTCTTTCATCCCGTGAGCCTTTTGCGCTGTAGGTTGAGCTGACACGCCTAAGGCTTTTTCAATGGGTAATAAAAGATCTCCAAATAAGTTGTAGCAATGGCATTCACACGACTGAATAACCTCACGAATTTTTATGTCAGATATGGTGTAAAAAACTAATGGCGGAGTACCAGATTCAACATCCAAATTAATCTGCTGCTTCAACCCATTAGCCTTATCCACTGTGGTTAAAAAAGGCACACTTTGGGTCTCAACGGCCACATCAAAAAAGGACAGCATCGCCGAACCAAACACCTCAGCCGTAATCGCAGTTCCATCTGATACAAAATACACTTTCATCTTTTCGTCTCATTTTGTTGTTATGCAACAACATTTAATTTTTAAATTGAAATAAAACTACATCGAATAATCGATTTTATTCTATGCCCCTACGCTACATACAATGATGCCAGACATAGTGCTTTGACAAGCATTCACTAACGATAAGTTACATGTTGTCATAGCAAAGAAGAAAATCAGGTTATTATTTTCAAGTAACAATTTTTTGGAGTCCCGTGTGAGCAAATTTATTAAGTGGTTCAAAAATCTTCGCTTAGAAGATGTCGGTGAAGTAGGTGGTAAAAATGCCTCTTTAGGAGAGATGATTTCTAATCTGACTAACCTAGGCATTCAAGTGCCAAATGGTTTTGCAACGACTTCTTATGCTTATCAAAGTTTTCTTGAAGAAAGCGGATTAGACGCAAAAATCAACTCAATGCTAGATACTCTAGATGTTGATAACATCAAAGCGTTAGGCGAAGCTGGTATTCAAATTCGTCAATGGGTTGAAGAAACGCCTTTCTCTCCAGAGTTTGATGCTGAAATCGAACAAGCATTCAAGCTTTTGTGTGATGACAATACAACAGACACATCATTCGCTGTTCGCTCATCTGCTACCGCTGAAGACTTACCTGATGCCTCTTTCGCTGGCCAGCAAGAAACCTACCTAAACGTTAAAGGGCTTGCTGATATTAAAGCCTCTATCAAACGTGTTTTCGCTTCTTTATATAATGACCGTGCTATTTCATACCGTGTACACCAAGGCTATGAACATAAAGGTGTCGCGCTTTCTGCTGGCATTCAAAAAATGGTACGCAGTGATATCGGTGCCTCTGGTGTACTTTTCACCCTTGATACTGAATCAGGTTTTGATGAAGTTGTTTTCATCACAGCAGCATACGGCCTTGGTGAAATGGTTGTGCAAGGTACGGTTAACCCAGATGAATACTACGTACATAAACCAACATTAGAAGCAAAACGCCCAGCGGTAGTACGTAAATCTTTGGGCTCTAAAGCGCAAAAAATGGAATACGCAGAAGCAGGAAGTGATGATGAATTCGTCTCTATTGTCCCTGTTGCTTTAGATGATCAGAATCGCTTTGCCTTGAGCAATGAAGAGATAGAAGACCTTGCTCGTCAAGCTTGTATCATCGAAAAACACTACCAACGTCCAATGGACATCGAATGGGCGAAAGACGGCATAGATGGCAAAATCTACATTGTTCAAGCTCGTCCTGAAACCGTTCGTAGCCAAACAAATACACAAAGCATGGAGCGTTACTCTCTTAAAGAGACGGCTCCAGTTATTATTACTGGACGCGCAATTGGCCATAAAATCGGCACCGGTGAAGTAAAAGTATTATCTTCTATCAGTGAAATGGACCGCATTAAACCTGGCGATATCCTTGTTACTGATATTACCGACCCTGATTGGGAACCAATCATGAAGCGTGCGTCTGCGATTGTAACCAATCGTGGTGGCCGAACTTGTCATGCTGCCATTATTGCTCGCGAACTAGGCATTCCAGCTGTCGTTGGCTGTGGTGATGCGACAGACGTCCTTAAAGAAGGACAAACAGTTACTGTCTCTTGTGCACAAGGGGATATGGGCTTTGTTTATCAAGGCGGATTGGAGTTTGATGTAATCACATCTGAAGTTGGCAATATGCCAGAGATTCCAGTTAAAGTGATGATGAACGTTGGTAACCCAAACCGCGCCTTTGACTTTGCGATGTTACCTAACGCAGGCATTGGCTTAGCGCGCCTAGAGTTCATTATCAATCGCATGATTGGTATTCACCCTAAAGCACTACTCAATTACAACGATATGAGCGCTGCTATCAAAGAACAAATCGATCACAGAATCGCTGGTTACCAAGGACCGGTAGAATTTTATGTCGATAAATTAGTAGAAGGTGTTTCTACTCTGGCTTGTTCATTCTCTAAAAAACCAGTCATTGTTCGTCTATCTGACTTTAAGTCAAACGAATACCACAATCTAGTCGGTGGTCCTTTGTTCGAACCAGACGAAGAAAATCCAATGCTTGGTTTCCGTGGTGCTGCTCGTTATATCGACGATTCATTCCGTGATTGTTTCGCTCTAGAGTGTGAAGCTATCCGTCGTGTACGTAACGAGATGGGCCTAACTAACGTTCAAATCATGATTCCTTTTGTACGTACCTTAGAAGAAGCTCAG
>ERZ808232.229-NODE-229-length-10412-cov-7.678285_pt1 | contig 10412 bp, 12 predicted proteins | sample MGYA00521281_ERZ808232 | MGnify/ENA primary metagenome ERZ808232 (study PRJEB31515, sample SAMN02941833) | indoor metagenome | biome: House; feature: Kitchen Counter; material: surface | place: USA: Illinois | collected 2012-02-13 ... | reverse complement strand
GTTTAGAGAATATCGCCTCAAGAAACCTTATTATTGGCTGATTTATTAGCAGATATTCGCCTTTTGATACTACAAAACCAAGGAAAAGTACTTTCCTTGGTTTTAAGTGGCGTCGCGTGTTTAGACTAGAATATTTTTAAATTCGTACGTGCCGTTAAATAGCTCAAAAGTTCTATTTTTTAGTCTATCGTTATTGAGACAAAACAGCGCTGCGGTAGCAACATCCGCTCTAGTAATTGACATCTCATCGCGATTGATAGGGCGCTTAATGGTGATTTTTCCTTTCCCTTTTTCATTGGTTAGAAGTCCTGGACGAAGAATAGTATAAGGCACCTCTGATAAAGCAAGATAGCGGTCTGCCATGTATTTGGCGATTAGATAAGGTTGAATGTCACTGGGTAAATTGTCTGGATCTTCTGCGCCCATGGAACTGATCATGACAAAGTGTTCTACGTCCGCTTTCAGCGCATAGTCAGTGGCTTTTTTTGCTGCCCATAAATCAATTAATAAGGTTTTGTCAGCTCCCGTTTTTGCGCCTGAGCCTGCGCAGAAAATAATGCTATCGATTTCTTCAAAGGCCTTACTAAAATCGTCTTCTAAATCCATTTCGACAATCTCTAATCCACTGTCTTTTAAATCTGCTAACGTATTTTTATCACGTACTAGAGCGCGAACCGCTTGGTTAGACGCGATAAGAGTACGGGTTATCATGTTACCGATTTGCCCGCTTGCGCCAATCACTAATATTTTACTCATGGTGAAATTCCTCCTTGTCACTGTGGGTAAGACTCTTTCACTATATCGTAGTGTGTGAAAGATAAAACCCATAAAGCGGTTATTTCAGGCTTTTTATTTACTGTAAACAATAATTATGCGGATTAACCATAATGACAGCGAGGGGAATTAAAGAAAGAAAAAGCCGACAGAAAGCCGGCTGTATTAGGATGGTTAGTGACAGGCTGCTGATGAGATTAACTCAAGTCTTTGTTTGATTTGTACTTCTATTCCTGCAGCGTCTAAGCCAACATGTTGTAGCATAGCGGCATGTGTTGCGTGATGTTCATAGCGGTCTGGTAAACCAAGATGCAAAGTAGGAATGTTGATATTCTGAGAGAGTAAGAACTCACTTACCGCAGACCCAGCACCACCCATGATGGCATTCTCTTCCACCGTGACGATCAATGTCGCATCCACTTGAGCCAATAACGCGCTTTCATCGATAGGTTTAACAAAGCGCATATCTAATAAAGTTGCATCGAGGTTTTTTGCTGCTTGTAAGGCATCATATGTCGGGCGGCCAAATCCACAAATTACTACGCCTGATAGGCCTGTATGCAGTACACGTGATCTTCCTATTTCTAAGGTATCAAGCGTGGATTCTATGGAGACACCACGGCCTGTACCTCTAGGGTAACGTACTGCTGCGGGGCCTTGATGCTCATAGCCAGTTTGTAGCATTTTGCGACACTCGTTTTCGTCAGAAGGTGCCATTACTACCATATTTGGAATACAGCGAAGGAAGCTTAGATCGTATACTCCCGCATGGGTAGGACCATCTTCGCCGACGAGACCGGAACGGTCTATAGCAAAAAGCACATCCAAGTTTTGTAAGGCAACGTCATGAATCAACTGATCATAGGCGCGTTGTAAAAATGTTGAATAGATCGCTACGATCGGTTTGAGTCCATCGCATGCCATGCCAGCAGCAAGGGTCACTGCGTGTTGTTCTGCAATGGCAACATCAAAATAGCGAGCAGGAAAACGTTCAGCAAACTCGATAAGGTCAGAGCCTTCTTTCATTGCCGGTGTAATCGCTACTAGTTTGTTGTCTTGTTCGGCAGCATCGCATACCCATTTTCCAAAGATGTTGCAGTACTTAGGTAATTTAATACTTGGCTTGCTACTCGTGGTGTCAGGCTCTGTTTTATTAATGGCATGATAGCCAATAGGATCCCCTTCAGCGGGTTGAAAGCCTTTGCCTTTTTTGGTTATCACATGAAGAAACTGCGGGCCGGAACGATCCTTTAGGTTAGCAATGGTCGTTAATAGATGGTCCATATCATGACCATCAATTGGCCCAATATAATTAAAACCTAGTTCTTCAAACATGGTGCCTGGTGAGACTAGGCCTTTCATGTGCTCTTCGGCTTTTCGTGCAAGCTCTAGGGCTGTGGGTAAGCCGGAGAAAACTTTACGTCCGCCTTCTCGCAGATTTTCATAGGTTTTGCTGGCCCACATACGCGCAAAGTAGCTAGACAAAGCGCCGACAGGTTTTGATATCGACATTTCATTGTCGTTTAAAATGACCAGCATATCCGCCTTTACGTCACCCGCATGGTTTAACGCTTCAAACGCCATGCCTGCAGACATAGCACCATCACCAATTACAGCAACAGCCTTACGTCCTGTTTTGAGTTGGCGAGCGGCTAAGGACATTCCAAGTGCGGCACCGATTGAAGTACTAGAATGACCAACACCAAAGGTATCATATTCGCTTTCTTCTCGTTTCGGAAAACCAGAAATGCCATCTTCTTGGCGTATGGTTAATAGCGCATCACGACGACCAGTTAGAATTTTATGAGGATAAGCTTGATGGCCTACATCCCAAACAATACGGTCTTCAGGCGTATTCAAAATATAGTGTAAGGCGACGGTCAATTCGACCACGCCAAGTCCAGCACCAAAATGCCCACCTGTTTGGCCAACACTAAAAAGCATAAATTCGCGTAGCTCTCGTACTAGCTCAGGCAGCTGTTGTTTTTTCAATGCGCGTAAATCTGAAGGCGCATTTACCTGATCTAATAGTGGCGTGTTAGGACGCGAGGTTGGGATTTCTTCAAACATTGGCACCGGCAGGTCTCATAAATTAAAGCGGAATTGTAAACGGCTTAGTATATCAGTGGTTGCGACCAATAATATAGTTTGCCAGCTCAACTAAAGGCTGTGCAGCATCCCCAAAAGGAGAAATATGCTCAATTGCTTGATCGTGCAATTGCTTCGCGAGTGTCTGTGCACCTTTGAGGCCGAGTAATTTTGGGTATGTCGGCTTGTTAGCTTCTTCGTCCGAAAATTGGTTTTTTCCTAGAGTTTGTGTGTCACTGGTGATATCAATAATGTCATCTTGAACTTGAAAAGCTAAACCGATGGCCGCTGCATAAGCATTCAGAGCGTTAAGTTGGCTCTCTGTCGCTTGTTCAGTACTCAATGCCCCCATTCGTACGCTTGCGCATATTAACGCACCTGTTTTATGTTTGTGCATTTGTTCTAAGGTGTCGATCGAAATATCTTGACCAATATTAGACAGATCAATCATTTGACCTGTGATCATACCGTGTCGGCCAGAAGCCAGTGCTAATTCACGTACCAATTGCAGCTGTATTTTCTCCTTACCTACGGATGGCGAACTAAGTAACTCAAAGGCAAAAGTTTGCAGTGCATCGCCTGCAAGGATGGCTGTTGCTTCATCAAATTGGATGTGACAGGTGGGTTTTCCACGGCGTAAATCATCGTCATCCATGGCAGGTAAGTCATCATGAATCAATGAATCAGCACAACGGTCTGTGAGTATGCTTGGTCCAGCAAAAAGCGCGGCTGTTGCATAGGTGAGCATGGGTCTGATGCGTTTACCACCATTGAACAAGCTGTAGGTCATCGCTTCTTGCAAATTGAGTGCAGGCGGGTAACTATCAAGCTGTTGTTTCAGGAATGTGTCAACGCGGTGACAAGCGTATTGGGATAATTTGTCTAAATTCACGAATTCGTTTCCGGGTCAAAAGGTTCTAAGTGTTCACCGTCTTGCTTATCAAGCAATATTTGTACTTTTTGCTCTGCTTGGGTGAGAACAGACTGGCAATCTTGACTAATTTTGACGCCTTTTTCAAAGGCTTTTAGCGCTTCTTCGAGCGGTAATTGATTCGATTCTAGCTGAGTGACTATGCTGTCTAGCTCGTGTAGATTTTCTTCGAAATGACGAACACTGTTTTTACGAGGCATGGTTAATTCTCTTAAATATCACGATAATTTGTAACAGAAAACGATAAATTCTTCGACTATCGTCTCTGTGAAAATTACAAAAATACTGATCAAAGATCTGATCCTTTTATATTCTTTCGTTTAGAATTCGTTAAACTGTGTTTATTATAGCTTTTTTGGTAGGAGACGTGTGTGGATATCGCAACGTTAGTTGGGTTAGTCGGCTCTTTTGTCATTGTTTTGATGGCAATTCTTTTCGGCGGCTCTGCAGGGATGTTTTTAGACCCCGCATCTGTGTTGATTGTGTTAATTGGTTCCACTTTTGTCGTTCTCATTCAATACCCTCTTGGACAATTCCTTGGTGCGGGTAAAGTCGCAGCGAAGGCGTTTATGTTTAAGAGTGTGCCTTTGGATACTTTGATTGATGAAATCTATGGATTAGCTGACGAAGCTCGTAAAGGCGGGCTTCTTTCTCTCGAAGGGAAGGAAGTGAGTCATCCTTTTTTATCGAAAGGCATTCAGATGCTAGTCGATGGCCATGATGGTTCTGTGGTTAAGAATCAGTTATCTAATGATATGAATATGGCGTTTGCGCGCCATGATTCTGGGGCTAAAGTATTCAAAGCATTTGGTGACGTTGGACCGGCGATGGGAATGATAGGAACCTTGGTAGGGTTGGTGCAAATGTTGGCTAATATGGATGATCCAAAAGCGATTGGTCCTGCCATGGCAGTTGCCCTATTAACAACATTATACGGTGCAGCTCTTGCTAACATGGTGTGTTTGCCGATTCAGGCCAAGTTGCAGAATCGTGCTAATGAAGAATTGATGTGTCAGAAATTGATTTTAGATGCATTGCTTGCGATTCAAGCAGGGCAGAATCCTAGAGTAGTAGATGGGGTTCTAAAAACCTATATTGCCGAGGGCAAACGGATTGAACGTGAGTAACCTTTTTAGTTGTAGTCGGATTGTCGAATGAGTGATGAAGAAGAGCAAGATTGCCCCGAATGTATAGAAGGTTTACCGGCTTATATGGGTACATTCGCCGATTTGATGTCGTTGCTAATGTGCTTCTTTGTGCTGCTACTGTCATTCGCAGAAATGGATGTTTTAAAATTTAAGCAGCTTGCTGGTTCCATGCGAGAAGCGTTTGGTGTCCAAAAAGAAATTGAAGTAGAAAGTATTCCGTTGGGAACCTCTATCATTGCCCAAGAATTTAGTCCTGGTAAACCGGAGCCAACTCCGATTAATGAAGTTCGTCAAAAAGCGGATGATCGCCCTGAAAATACCTTAGAGGTATTATGCAAGCCAGATACAGCTGAATTGAATGAGCAGGAAGGGGTAGGCAAACCTTCACAAGCAGTGTTAATTGATAAATCTTCTGCTGATCTAGAGCGCGAAGAGAGAACGAGACAAACAGAAAACGATGCCCGTCAAATAGCTTCTGTTATGCAAGAAGAAATTGCTAAAGGTACGGTTGAAGTAGAAACTCAAGAGCAAACTATTACTATTCGTTTAAAAGATAAGGGAACGTTTGAATCGGCTTCTGCTGAGTTAAATTACGATTTCATCCCTGTTATGAATATGATTAGAACGCTTTTAATCAATGTAGATGGTGCGATTTCAATAGAAGGACACACAGACAATGTACCCATCGACAGCAAGCGTTATCATTCTAATTGGCAATTATCTTCTGCGCGGGCTATTTCTGTTGCAGAAGAGTTGTTCGCTTCGGGTGAGTTGAATCAGGATAGGTTTTCCGTCACAGGTTATGCGGACACGCGCCCATTAGTACCGAATGACAACGCTGCAAATAGGGCGACGAACCGTCGAGTAGAAATTGTCATTAAACAAAATGATTTGTCGCGACCATTTATGGCAGATAAGAGTAGCAAGTCTGCGAATACCGATGTTATTGAGGTGGATAAGTCTACGCTGGAGGATGATTCATTTAAACTTGCTCCAGGGGAAATTTTTTAATCTGCAATGAATAATGATAGTGATGCTTGTCACTATGTTGGTTTTTTTGTGTCGCATGTTCAGGGCAGAGTATTGGCTGCTAGGAGCGTTACACACCGGTTATTAATCTCTGTAATTAATAACCGGTGTGTTAGCAATACTATTGTCTTTGAATGAGTAAGTTAGTGATGGTGATGGCCGTGATGATGGTCAGTGCAGTCATGGTCAGTGCAGTCATGGTCAGTGCAGTCATTATCATGGCATTGTATTTCCTGCTCATAGGGCGTTGCCTCTCCTGGATAGAGTAATCCTATGTCCTGACGAATTTCATCGAGTGTAGCACTTAAGTCAAGACTGTTTTTCCAGCTATGATTAGGGCTTTCTTGCAGACCTGCTAGTAAACACCGATTCACCTCATCTATTTCAAATTGATAACCTTCACCAGGAAAATCAAATTCAACCGCGCGTTCTTGATTCTCGCTGTTTACCAAACGGCAGGATTTTGCTTTAAACCATTCGGACTTAATTTCAATATAGCCTTTTGATCCAGAGAATATTGCTCGGTTTGGACTGCATGAAATGAGTGAGGCTTCTAGTGATGCTAGCTTACCATTTTCCCAGCCTAGTAATATTTGTTCGAAGACATCGACATCTGTGTCTCCAATGACGGCTTGGTTTTGAATGAAATCAGGTTTTCCCAAAAAAAGTTGGGCAAGGAAAATAGGATAAATACCTAACTCTAGTAAAGCGCCACCTCCCATTTCAATGTTCATCAGACGATGTTCTGGGTGGGTTGGGGCAAGAGTATTTACGTTGGCTTGAATGCTGTGTAATTCGCCAATGGCGTCTTCTTTTAGCCATTCGATAACGTGTTCGATGACTGGATTAAAACGTGTCCACATGGCCTCCATTAAAAAGAGATTCCTTTCAGCAGCCAATTCATAAAGCTCTGTTGATTGCGCTTCATTAAGCGTAAAAGGTATTTCACATAACACGGCTTTATTTGCTAATAGGCAGGCTTTTGTTAGCTCATAATGTGATGTGTGGGGCGTGGCGATGTAAATAATATCTACTTCATGGCTGTTGATTAGTGAGGAGTAACCCACAAAGGCATGTTCAATATCGAACTTTGTAGAAAAACCGTCTGCCGAGGCTTTATCCCGTGAAGCGACAGCGTACAGCTCGCCTGATTTCGCATAATTAAAGTCGCTTGCAAAGCGGCTGGCCATGTTTCCGGTGCCGATTATTCCCCAGCGCACTTGTTTCATTGGGATCTCCTTTCTTACATTCGTAAAGTGTCTAGTATTACCCGTTTTTTAAGAGAGGTGAGTCTCGTTAAAAATGCGGATAAGTCTGCCGCTAATCGTGATTATAGTCCACTGGCATTTTCTAGTATTTCGATTCGTTCTGATAACGTTAAAACCAATGTTTCGAGTTCTTCTACCCTTGTTTTTAAAGCGCTGTCGTTAGTGTCTGGTGCGTTATTGTTGTCGATATCAGGTGTTATAGGATGATCTGTGCAAAAACATTCTTGGTAGCGAGACTCGCGCTTACCTGCCTCTCTTACTAGTGGCTTTACATAAGGACCACCGGTTTTATCTTGCAGAGTTTGCAAGGCGCTTTCTACTTCTTCACGGTTTTGAAAGTTGTGTAACCGTCCGCTTCTAGTGCGTAATTCACCGGGTGTTTGTGGGCCTCGAACAAAAAGTAAACAGGTAATAGCGAGTTCGGCTGAAGACAGTTGCAGGTCCGAGAATTCCGTATTGCAAAAACGATGTTGGTATTTACTAACACGCCCCCCGGAGGCTGAAACTTGAGTAACAACTCCTCTTTCAACTAATGTATCTAACGTATCCTGAACTTCTATTTCCGTATAATGTGTTACTGGATCTCTGCTGGATTTTTGATTGCAAGCACTCACAAGAGAATTGACGCTAAGTGGATATTGATCCGGTGTGGTGATCTCTTTTTCAATAAGACAACCGATAATGCGCATTTGAATCTGATTAATTTCTAGGTAGCTCATGATTCTTCCTATGTTTTATTTTGAACAGGGTATTGTCTAGATGTCTTGTACAAAATATTAATAACAATGATGCCAAAGACAACGGGTTGGTGTTATGTGCTGTAGATACCCTAATGACACTGTGAGTGCCACTATTGTGTGTCATCGCTATGGGGTAATGGCATAGCCAATCCCTAAGACTGGGAGAGTTTTTACCAGGGCGTTTGTTTTTTTTAACGTAGAGAGGATCGTAGTAATCAGCAGTGACAAGAAAAAATAAGATACTGTGTTTTGTTGTGTTACTGGGAACCTGTAGAGTGTTTAAACGCGCTACTTTCCATATTTTTAGTCGGCAAAGTAGTTGGATGAAAATAGAAATACGTAGAGATACATTGATCATTAAACTAATGTGCCTATTAGGTATATGTAACAGTAATTCGACTTCTAGATGCGGCTATTAATGTTGTTTTATCTTAAAGTACTTTTGCGATCAATAACATGGCTATTTTAGTATCAATGAAAAAAGCCTTTTCTAAACAGGGTTATTTAGAGTTAGAGCATTAGGCGCGAGTCTAATGTAATACAGTAGCAGAACGGTTGCGACCTTGTTTTACAGAATATACTTTGATCTGACTTAATAACTCTGCAAATACGTTAATGTTGATATCTTGTAGACGATGGAATATTAGGCAGTTCTGGCCAAACTGGACTTGATTTAAGCGCTCTTTAAAAGAGTAAAATACAGGGCAGGTATCGAAATAGATACATAGATGATTATCTCTTGCTGCTACCCCAAATAGAAACTCTGAGTCTTGCTGAAAGTAGGGGATACCAAGGTCGAACGATAACTCAGCATCGGGAGCTATCGTTCTCATCATAGCGAGCACTTCATGTAAATCTGCGCGCATAGATTCAGCCGTGTGTGCTAGGTATTTATGGATAAAGGCATTGTTAGGTAGAGTCATCATAATGCCCTCCAATAGGCTTGATTATGTGCACCTAATGCCTTACTCCAGAAAAACTATAAAAAGTTGTGCTTTCTTAAGGCATCTTCAATCCGCTTTATTGCGGTTTCAAGACGTGATTTAGGACAACCAAAGTTTAGGCGAATATAGTTAGGATTGCCAAAATCTTTACCGTCAGAAATACCGACACCTGCGTCTAAAAAGAACGCATGAGGGTTCTCAAGTTGCAACGCCGACACATCAATCCAAGCCAAATAGGTAGCCTCTAAGTGAACCATTTTTAACGGTGTTGTTGATAACCATGTTGCGATCAAGTCACGGTTCTCTTTGAGATAATTGAGTAACTCATCGTGCCATTGTTGGCCTTTTCCATAGGCAGCTGTCGCAGCAGTTAGCCCTAGTAAGTTGGGGTATGGAACTAAGCCTGCTTTAGTCTTTTCAAAAGTGCTTTTCATTTTTGCATTTGCTGTTACTGCAAATGCATAACCAAGACCTGCAATGTTAAATGTTTTACTTGGCGCCATTAAAGTAATGGTACGACGAGCAGCTTCTTCATTAATGTTTGCAAAAGGAACATGTGGAACATTATCAAGCACCAAATCACAATGGATTTCATCGCTGACGACAATTAAGTCATAGCGTTTAGCGCATTCATGAATCGCTTCTAATTCTGCTTTTGTATAAACAGTACCTCCAGGGTTATGAGGATTGCACAATAAAATGACTTTGCTATTAGGTTGGGCGCAGGCTGTTTCAAAAGCGTTCATATCGGGTAGCCAGCGACCGTCTTTGATCTGCATGTCAACGCGAGCCAGTACGCGGTTACTGAGTAATGCGGCTTTATCTAAATTAGGATAAACAGGGCCGGGAACGACGATGGTATCACCTTCATTGGAAAAGGCTCTGACGGCGATATGTAGTGCACAAACTAAGCCTGGTAAATGGGTAATATGTGAACTTGAAATTGCCCATTGGTAGCGTCGAAGGACATGTTCTACGATATTGTTTTCTAGTGTTTCGGAGGCATGAGTATAGCCAAAAACACCTTCTTTTATACGTTCGGATAGTGCTTCTTTGATGCAATCTGGAGATTCAAAGTCCATATCAGCAATCCATAATGGAAGCACACCACTTGGATATTTAGACCATTTATCGCTATTACTCTGCGTTCGATCGATTTCTTTGTCAAAACAAGACATATTGTTATTCATTATTTCTCTATCCTTGCTAGTTTATTGAACATTGTTACTAACATACATCAGATAATCGCCTCTGTATCTTGTCACCGAATATTTTTTAATAAAAATAAGAGAGAATGTTGAACCGTTACTTCAGGCCAATGTAAAAAATATTATTAAATTTTATAATTGCGATCATAATAGCGCTGAATAAGAGTAGTAATTCAAATTTTCATTCTATTTTTTCATTTAAAATCATATAGTTAATTTAATTAGTGCTCTAATTTTATGTTTTTTTGAGAGTTGACCCTAATCATTAAAGCGGCCTAATAT
>ERZ808232.226-NODE-226-length-10485-cov-9.331160_pt1 | contig 10485 bp, 9 predicted proteins | sample MGYA00521281_ERZ808232 | MGnify/ENA primary metagenome ERZ808232 (study PRJEB31515, sample SAMN02941833) | indoor metagenome | biome: House; feature: Kitchen Counter; material: surface | place: USA: Illinois | collected 2012-02-13 ... | reverse complement strand
GTTTAGAATATCGCGCAAAACCCATTCGATACCATCATCGCCCTCATAATAGCGTACATCAGTATGGTGATAGTCTGGCTGCTGCTGGCTTAAGTTTGGAATGATAGTGCTTTTAAGTGATTCGATGGTTTTTTCTAATTGAAGGCGTTTATCTTCTGCTAGGCTGAGTAAAATATCTGGGTTTTCCGCCATAAAAAAGCGTCGTTTTCCTTTCGGAAAATAGCTGATAACCCCTTTGCTTTGTAGTTGTTTGAGGGCTTCATAGGCCGTACCGCGATTAATACCGCTGTGCTCAGCGATGTCTCGAATCGAAGAAGGTCCTAGCTTTAATAGTGTTTGGTAAAGCTGAGTTTCTCTTGATGAGAGACCGAGTTGTTCAAAAGCATGTTGGATCATAAGGTTCACAAAATATCGAATATCAATAGTAATGTGCAGAATACTCGCCAGTTTATGTTGATGTAAAGGCATGTAATAAGACATTTAATAAGTGATTATGCGTAAAACGAAGCGTTTTGCGAGGAGTAAAAAGTGACAGACGAACAACGATTTGGCGGAATTCGCCGTTTATATGGCGATGCGGCTTACCACGCTTTTTCCCAAGCGCATGTTTGCGTGGTGGGAATCGGAGGCGTTGGATCGTGGGCTGCGGAAGCACTAGCGCGATCAGGAGTTGGCAAAATCACTTTGATTGATATGGATGATATTTGCATCACTAACATCAATCGACAGATTCATGCCTTAGATGGCAATATTGGTAAAGCAAAAGTAGATGTTATGGCGCAGCGAATAACATTGATTAATCCAGATTGTGATATCTCAGTTATAGAAGACTTTGTTACCCCTGAAAACCTTTCTGAGCTGCTTGCAGAGCAATTTGATTACATTATTGACTGTGTTGATAGTATTAAGCCAAAGGCAGCTCTGGTAGCGTGGTGTAAGCGTAATAACCGTCGTGTAATAACGATTGGTGGTGCAGGCGGCCAAACCGATCCTACTAAAATTCAGACGGGCGATTTAGCCAAAACAGTAGGTGACCCATTGGCTGCGAATTTACGCAATTTCTTACGTCGCTATTATAATTTTAGTCGTAATGTTAAGCGTCGGTTTGATATTGAGTGTGTCTATTCGATTGAGCAGTTAAATTATCCTCAAGGAGATGGCACAGTATCGAAGCAACGGTTAAAAGGAGGTACAGATACTAAAATGGGCTGTGATACCGGTTTTGGTGCCAGCACAGCGGTTACGGCAACGTTTGGTTTTGTAGCAGTATCCAAAGTATTAGAAAAATTAGCGAAAGCGAGCGAATAAATGCCCCGTGATCGGTGTTAAGTTAATCTATTCATTAATAAAGAGAGCTTCTTATGAGTTTGTCAGAATCAACAGAACACACCGTTATTTATGGTGAAAAAGGTGCGGAGTTCTCATTTCGGATTATTCGTTATGCGCTAATTTCTTGTCTTCCTTTATTAGCCCTTTGTGTTTATGTAAATAACTACTTCATTATCGTGCCAATCTTATTACTGATTGGCTCTCGTTACATGACAGCAAAGTACTGGAAAAGCACCCCTTACGTGGTGTTCAAAAACGAATTGTTTGAAGTGAAACCGTCAAAAGTCACCGTATTAAAAGCCATTCGCTACCAAGACGTAGTGAGCATTCAAGAGCATAAACGTGCTTGGTCTGTGGACTACACGGTAAACGGCAAAGAAAAACAGGTGGTGATCGTGAAGTTTTGGCTAACGGCTGAAGGTGAAAAAGCAATTCAAGCTGAGTTTGAGCGTCATATGCTGGCACAGATTACGTCGTTTCAACCTTAATAAAAGGCGCTTGGCTATTTTAGTTTTGCAGTCGCTTTAAAATAGCCAATACGCCGTTAGTACGTGAGCTAGTGAGATAGCTGGAGAGGTTCAGCTCGGCTAACTCAGCTTTTAAGTCTGTTTCTTGTATGGCTTGCTGCGTTTTTCCGCTCACCAGGCTGATGACCGCGACGAGCACGCCACGCATTAGCTTGGCGTCGCTGTCGGCTCTGAAATAGCGACGTCCAGCGTCTTCTTCTACGATTAGCCAGACCGCGCTTTCACAGCCTTTGATTTTATTGTCTTCTGTTTTCTCTTCACCTGATAAGCGCGGCAATGCCTTACTCAAGGTAACCAATGTTTTAAAGGTTTCTTCTCTACTGTGGCAGGCTTGCAGTTGTTGTTTAACTGTATGTGGTGTCAGAAAATCAGTCATCACCTAATATCTCAATTGCTTCTAATAAAACATCGCAGAATCGATCGGCTTCTTCTAGGGTATTATAGCAGGCAAAAGAGGCTCTTAAGGTTCCACTGACACCCAGTTGTGACATCAGAGGATGGGCGCAATGACTGCCAGCTCGAACGGCAACACCTTTGCTGTCAAGGTAGGCATTTAAATCGATGATATGAATATTGGGTACACTGAGCGAGACCAGCGTCGTATTGGTTTCAGGAGAATAGAGCTCTATACCACCTTCTTTCATGAGACGAACATAGACGTGATTTGCTAATTTTTGTTCCCAGTCTAACAATGCGGATCTATCTTGCTGGGTGAGAAAATCACAGGCTGCAGCAAGACCAATGGCGCCTTCTATATGGGGTGTACCTGCTTCTAGTCGATAAGGTAAGATATTGAATTCAGTGGCGTGATACGCCACATGACGCACCATTTCTCCACCCGTTTGATAAGGGATCAATACCTCTAAAGCATGACTTTTACCATATAAAATGCCAATGCCAGTAGGCCCATACATTTTGTGTCCTGAAAATACGTAAAAATCGCAATCCAAATCTTCTACATCAATCTGATAATGCGCCACGGCTTGTGCACCATCCACCAAGGTAAACGCACTGTACTTCTTAGCTTCTTGGATCATGGTTTTTAATGGCGTGCTTACGCCGATGGCATTGGAAACCTGAGTTGCTGCAAAGATACGAGTTCTATCAGTAAAGTATTTTTGGTATTCGTATTCCCATTCACCGCTAGAGGTTAAGGGTAGTATTCGTAAGCGTGCCCCAGTTCGAAAAGCCAGCTGCTGCCATGGTACAAGATTAGCGTGATGCTCTAAGCTAGTGATGAGGATTTCATCACCTTCTTGTAATAGGTGCTCTAATCCATATGCCACCATATTTATGGCTTCTGTTGTCCCTTTACTCCAGATAACGTGACTCTGCTCTGGTGCGTTGATAAAGCGTTCAATGCGTTGTCTAGCCTGCTCAAATTGATTAGTAGCTCGATCGCTTAGTAAATGCGCGCCACGATGGACATTTGCATTTGCTGTACGATAGTAATTTTGTATTGCATCCAGCACCATCAGAGGCTTTTGTGTTGTCGCCGCATTGTCTAAATACGTGAGCGGATAGCCATACGCATCTTGTTGCAAAATAGGAAACTGATCTCGTAGAGAATAAGAGTTAAAAACCATAGATAGTCTACTTATTGTGTTACTCGTTAGCTTAAGTGGGCGGTTTCTGCATATGACAGAGTAATATGGCTATCCAAAAAACAACCTATATTTGTCTGAAAATAATGAAATTGTACCTTAACTCCTCAAACTAATTCGCAATTATTAGTATTTCACTTGCCTTTTTTGATAACCGTCTTACTCTTTGATTACAGATAATCGATGAAAAACTAAAAAAGGTACAAAGTGGTGGCTGATTTTTTATATAAAGGTGTGGTGGATTGGTTTTTAGATCAAGTATCTCAAGAGAATATATCACCTGGTGATCGTATGCCGTCGCTGCGTATTTTGGCTAAACAGCTTGAGCTTAGTTTAAATACTATTATCCATGGTTACGAATTATTGTCCGAAGAAGGTTGGATCGAATCTCGCCCTAAATCAGGTTATTTTGTTTGTCATCGTAGTGATACTAAACCAGCACTTTTATTGGCGGGTGAAGTGTTTCGTAAACAAGAGAAGCAAGGTTGCAAGAGCGCATGGGCATGTCTTTCTCATCAGGGAGCTTTGGTTGATCAAAGTAATGATATTTTCGCGCCTGTGATGCATTCTGAAAGTATCGATATACCTGTATTAGGAAAGGGGCATTTGGCGGTTCGTGAAACCATCAGCGACTATTTAAAAAGCTTAGGTATTAAAAATCATGCGTCACAGCTTTGGTTAGGTCGTTCCCCTTTGACTATGTTGACGCAAAGCATTCAAGCGTTAACACAGCGAGAGGATACTGTGTTGATTATTACGCCTTGCGATCCACGTTTGTCATCTACGTTACAAAGTTTAGGGCGTCAGGTAATTAGTATTGCGACAGGTGATCGAGGTGTAGATTTGGATTTAGTCGTGCGCTGCTTACAGGAAAATGACATCAAACTGCTCATTTTGCCAGGACAATTTGCTTTCCCATCAGGCTTGTCAGTGAGTAATTTAAGTTTACGTCGTTGGTTGGCTATGATTGAAGAACTCAAATTACCAACCATCGAATGGGATTTGTGCTCGCATTTGGCCTATCGATCTCGTTCGACTTTAACCTATAAGTCGCTTGATACCTCAGATCATGTTATTTACATCGGAGGCATTGAAACCAAAGGTGTAGATCGTTCTGCCAGTTGGTGTTTGCCTGGACGTTATCACAGTTTATTAGAAGGTCATTTTTTATCTGTTGATATGGCATTAAGTGATGTTCAACAACAGTCTTTAACGGATGTACTGACATCCACAGGTAAACATTCTCTCGCCCGTCGAGCACGGACTATCTGGGCTAATTCAGAGCGAATCAAAGCACACTTAGAAATGCAGTTAAAAGACCAAGTGCGCTTTGCGACAAGTAAAGGTGGCATAGGGCTTTGGATGTACTTAAAAACACCACTAAGCGAAGATGATATGGCGGCACTATTCACACAGTACCGACAAGCCATTGTGCCAGGGTCACTGATCAGTGATGAGCCAGATGCAAATCACTGGATAGCCATTAACGTCACGCTAGATGATGTAGACCCATTAGCGAAAAAGTTCTCTGAGCGCCTATCTCTGAAAAATAATGACTTTAATAAAACGGATGATATGTCCGTCTTAACTCCGAAATCATCTGTTGAGAGTATAGGTCCTACAGAGTCTTTGACGAATCAAGCCAAAGTAAATCGCGCATTAAAAGAAAAGGAAGAGAATAGGGCACAACGCGATGAGTCTATCCCTCTTCTTTATAACCCTATGCTTGACCTTATTAATCACGACTTTGGTTAAGCTAACGCTTTTTTAATGCTATTGAGCATTACTTCTGGATGTTGGTAATCAATAGGAATGTGCGTTAAACAGTCGCCTTGTAGCAAGGCGAGTGAAGGAAATGAATGTAGACCTAGGTGGCGCGCTTGATTTATTTCTTGCTCGAGTAAATCTGCATTTTTGATGTGCGTCATAGACTTTTTGAACCCCTCAGATGGTAAGCCAATACGTTCGGCGCAAGCGGTTAGCGTGTCTAAATCTGATGGGTTTTTAGCTTGTAAGTAGTACGCTTCTTGAATAGCGTGGTACATCTCTTCTTCAAGGGATGAATCTCTAGCGATCATGCAAGCACGACAAGCAGGGTAGGTCGAACGGCGTGGCGTCGTAAGGCGCCAAAAATCAAAGTTAAACTCTGAGCCGAGTACTGTTTGAATATGCTGCCACGTTGCTTCCAACTTGCTTTTCATCTCTTGTGGCATTGGGAGGTCTGAATCGACAGCTAAACCACCTAGCATAGGTTGAATTGATAATTGTTTAGCATCTATTAGCGGCTGTAAGCTTTTTTGTAATTTAGTCCAAGTCGGACGAAATCCCCAGCACCAGCTACACATAGGGTCATAGCAGTAAATTAGCGTCGCTGTCATAGGTTACTTCCATAACAATGAATAAAAATATGTTTTTTAAGGCTAACAGGCTGATGCTTAAGTGAACAGTTTTTTTCCTTTGTTAATGTCAAAAAACTGATAAAAAAAGGCCATCTTAATAGTATAAGATGACCTTTTTTGAACAATATTTTAGAAACTAAATAGTATGATTTATACGATTAGTACACACTATTCAAAGTGCTCAGTCATTTAGAATCGCAGCAATTGCATCACACAGAGGACCCATATTGTCATGAGTCATTCCAGCCACACTAATACGGCCAGAACCAACAATGTAGATGCCAAAGTCTTTACGTAGCTGAGCAACTTGATCTGGTGTTAAGCCAGAGAAAGAAAACATGCCACGCTGTTTAGAAATAAATGAAAAGTCCTGAGTAACACCTTTAGTACGAAGCGTATTTACAAATAAACTGCGCATCTCATGAATGCGAACGCGCATACTTTTTAGTTCCATTTCCCAAAGGCTACGTAGTTCTTTGTTGTTAAGAATTTCCGCAACAATAGCAGCGCCATGAGAAGGTGGGTTTGAGTAGTTAGTACGAATGCAGCGCTTTACTTGAGTAAAAGCAGCGTCAGCTTGTTCTGCTGTCTCACAGACTACGGTTAGGGCACCAACGCGTTCGTTGTATAGACCAAAGTTCTTTGAAAAAGAGTTCGCAATGAGTATTTCAGGTACGTGCTCAAGGAAAGTACGTAACCCTTTTGCATCTTCTTCAAGACCTTCGCCAAAACCCTGATACGCAAAATCAAATAAAGGTAAAAAACCCTGTTTGCTACAAAGCTTAGCCAACTGATACCACTGCTCAGGAGTTGGGTCTATGCCCGTAGGGTTATGGCAGCAACCGTGGAATAATACGACATCACCTGCAGGTACTTGTGACAAGCTAGCCAGCATTGCTTCAAAATCTAACCCTTTTGATTTTGCATCGTAATAAGCGTAACTACCGACTTCTAAACCAACAGATTGAAATACTGCTTGATGGTTTGCCCATGTTGGGTTGCTTACCCACATGGTTGCTTCAGGTAAATGCTTTTTAATAAATTCTGCAGCAACGCGAAGTGCACCAGTCCCGCCAGGTGTATGGGCAGTCTGGGCAAGTTTTTTGGAGATGATATTATGGTCATCACCAAATAAAAGGTTTTGTACCGCTTGGCGATAAGCTGGAGCACCTTCAATACTTAAATAGCTTTTCGTTAGCTCTTGGTTTAACAAACGTTCTTCTGCTTGCTTCACGGATTTTAGTATTGGCGTTGTACCTTGCTCATCTTTATATACACCAACGCCTAAATTGATTTTATTAGGATTTGGGTCATTGCGAAATGCATCATTTAGACCAAGAATTGGGTCTGCTGGAGCAGCTTGGATATGTTCAAACATGGTGACTCCCCATAAGGGTTATTTGCTATTTTTATTATCGGTTAAAAGATCAAAAATTAGGAGCGTATGGTACTCCAACACAAACATAACCGCTATAAAAAGGGAGCAAGGAGGATTGAATAGGTAGGTAGTTTCTTTTGTGATATATCAAAACCTTGTCATTTTTTAAGTGTAAAAGAAACCGACCAACCAGAATAGTCGGTAAAAAACTTCTTTAGAGTAAGCAACAAGCGATGGTCTGTTACTTACTCCGTCATTCGGACTGATGACAGCAAGAAGAGATTGTTATTCGTCCCAACCGTCAGATATGGCCTGATGTAGACGTTTTTCTTCTAAGTGTTTCTCGATCGCTCGACGGGCTTTGAGTAGACGAATACTGTCTTCTTTTTGGTTTCGTTCGGTTTTTTCCTTCTCCAAACTAATAGAGGCGTGGAGAATGTCAGTTTTTATTTCAGTCAAAGTTTCAGAAAAATGATTCATCGCGATACCCTTTGGCTAATTCGATGACACTGAAATGAATAGATCACTGTCATCGACAGTTGAAAAAAGTCAAAATAGACAAACAACTCGTTTTCAAGTTTATAAAAAACGTTAATCGATTAAAAATCAACTTATCTTTGCGTATTTTTGTGACAAACATATTAAATTATTACGGCGGAATGTAATGGACGTTTCTTTTATCCTCGACTCGTTAAATGACAAACAGCGCGATGCAGTGGCCGCGCCATTACAAAATAGCCTAGTGTTGGCTGGAGCGGGATCCGGAAAAACACGGGTGCTAGTGCACCGTATTGCGTGGCTAATGCACGCCTATGAATTGTCGCCTTATAGTGTGATGGCTGTGACTTTTACCAATAAAGCCGCACGCGAAATGCAGGGCCGAATTGAAGAGCTTGTTGGAGTGCCACCACAAGGTATGTGGGTAGGTACTTTCCACGGGTTAGCGCATCGATTGTTACGTGCTCATTGGCGTGATGCAGGATTGAAAGAAAACTTTCAGATTATGGACAGTGACGATCAGCTGCGTTTGGTGAAGCGGATCATGAAGTCGATGAACATAGATGATACCCGTTGGCCGCCCAAGCAAGTCTGTTGGTTTATCAATGGACAAAAAGACGAAGGCCGCCGTGCTGCCCACGTACCAGAAAGCCATGATCCGTTTTCTGCCGGTATGCGTGAGCTCTATTACCATTATGAAGAAGCCTGTGAAAATGGTGGTCTATTGGACTTCGGTGAGCTTCTACTGCGTGCCCACGAACTTATGCTGACTAATCCACCTTTACTGCGTCATTATCAAGAGCGATTTCGCCATGTACTAGTGGACGAGTTTCAAGACACCAACACGATTCAATATGCCTGGTTACGAATTATGGTGGGTGAGCATGGCACTATTACCGCTGTAGGTGATGATGACCAATCTATTTATGGCTGGCGTGGTGCAAAAATTGAAAATATTCATAACTTCACCAAAGATTTCAAAGATGTACAAACGATTCGTCTAGAGCAAAATTATCGTTCTACAGGGCATATTTTGAATGCGGCCAATGGTTTGATTAAAAACAACGATGACCGCCTTGGCAAAGAGCTTTGGACAGAAAGTGGCGAAGGCGATCCTATTTCTCTCTATGCCGGCTTTAATGAACAAGACGAAGCGCGCTTTATTGTGGGCATTATTAAAAAATGGCATGAAGAAGGCACACCATTAACCGATATGGCTATTTTATATCGTTCTAATGCTCAGTCTCGTGTGCTGGAAGAATGCTTAGTGCGAGAGCGTGTTGCTTACCGTATTTATGGTGGTCACCGCTTTTATGATCGCCTAGAAATCAAAAATGCATTGGCATACGCCCGATTGGCGCTTGACCTTGATAATGATGGTGCTATGGAGCGGATCGTTAATGTGCCACCGCGAGGCATTGGTGAGCGTAGTGTTGGTACGTTAAGAGAGATGGCCCGTGACGAAGGTTGTTCTATGTGGCGTGCTGCGCAGATGATCGTAGAAAAAGGTCTTATGCCAGCGCGAGCGACCAATGCGATTAAATCGTTTTTACACCTTATTGAAGGCTTGAGCGTTACGGTCCAGCAAACAGATCTTCGAACAAATTATCGCCGAAGCAGGATTAATCGCATTTCATGAGAAAGAAAAAGGCGAGAAAGGCGAAGCACGTATCGAGAACTTAAAAGAGCTAGTTGGTGCAGCGGGTGGCTTTAGTTGGAATGATGAAGAGGAAGAGTTTAGTTCGCCACTAATGGCATTTCTTGATAAAGCAGTATTAGATGCGGGCGATGCACAAGCGGACGAATATCAAGATGCAGTGCAATTGATGACCTTGCATTCGGCGAAAGGCCTGGAGTTTCCATTAGTCTTTTTAACCGGTGTAGAAGAAAATCTATTCCCAAGTAAGATGTCCTTCGAAGAACCGGGTCGCCTTGAAGAAGAGCGCCGACTTTGTTATGTGGGCATTACTAGAGCAATGGAAAAGCTCTACATCACTTATGCGGAATCTCGTCGTTTGTTTGGTAGTGAGTCATTTAATAGTCCATCGCGCTTTATTAAAGAAATCCCACCACAATGTTTGGAAGAAGTACGTTTACGCTCGCAAGTGAGCCGACCTGTTTCTATGCAACGACCTGATTATCAGACAGAGAAAAATCGTCTACAAAACAGCACAGTACTGAATAACTTCAAAGCACCAGAGGTTACTGTCAGTATGGGAGATAGAGTTAAACATCCGGTATTTGGTGAAGGTTTAGTGATCAATTATGAAGGGCAAGGCCCACAGGCTCGGGTGCAAGTGAATTTCGATGACGAGGGCAGTAAGTGGTTAGTTTTGTCGTTTGCTAAATTGGAAGTGCTGTAACGAAAGTTGGCTTAATAATAAATGGGGCTCAGGTGATTTTCCTATCTGAGCCCCATTGTTTTATTCGTCTAAACTACCGAGTTCAAGCAAGGTGGCATTACCACCGACGGCAGTAGTGTTGATAGAGATGGCGCGTTCTGTGACAAAACGTAGAATATAATGCGGAGCCCCAATCGTGGTTAAGTTCTGACTGTTATTTTCAGTGATTAACTGACAGATCAAACCACTTTTTGCGGCAAGACGTTGGTTCAAGGTTTGCGCTTTTGCATCATCACAAAGAATGGCGATACCCGCGAGATTATTCGCTTCAACGATAGAGTCTAATGCGGATTCTGCAATGTTTTGAATAACTCCTTCAGGCACAGACGTGGCGATTTTATCCATGAT
>ERZ808232.225-NODE-225-length-10511-cov-8.480681_pt1 | contig 10511 bp, 10 predicted proteins | sample MGYA00521281_ERZ808232 | MGnify/ENA primary metagenome ERZ808232 (study PRJEB31515, sample SAMN02941833) | indoor metagenome | biome: House; feature: Kitchen Counter; material: surface | place: USA: Illinois | collected 2012-02-13 ... | reverse complement strand
AAACAAGATTTTCTATAGAGTGACGCCAATAACATTACTTTGCTACCCTATATGGCGAGCAAAAATGTCATCCATTTTCTGACATTAAACAGTAATATTGGCATGCCTTAATTGCCAAATACTTTAATCATAATAATTAGGATATCCGTACCATGGCTAACTATTTCAATACGCTACCGCTACGTGAGCAATTGGCTCAACTAGCAAAATGTCGTTTCATGAACATCTCTGAATTTGCTGATGGCGTAGAAGCGCTGAAAGGCAAAAAAATTGTTGTGATCGGCTGTGGTGCACAAGGTCTTAACCAAGGTTTGAATCTACGTGATAGCGGTCTAGATGTTTCTTACACATTGCGTGCAGCGGCTATTGCTGAAAAACGCCAATCTTGGAAAAATGCTACTGAAAACGGTTTTGTTGTTGGTACTTATGAAGAGCTTATTCCAAGTGCTGACGTTGTTCTTAACCTAACACCTGATAAGCAACACACTCCTGTTGTCACAGCGGTAATGCCTCTTATGAAGCAAGGCGCTTGCCTATCTTACTCTCACGGTTTCAACATCGTGGAAGAAGGCATGCAGATCCGTGAAGACCTTACAGTAATCATGGTTGCACCTAAGTGCCCAGGTTCTGAAGTACGCGCTGAATACGTTCGTGGCTTTGGTGTTCCAACGCTTATCGCGGTTCACGAAGACAACGATCCTAAAGGCGAAGGTCTTGCGCTAGCAAAAGCTTACGCTGTCGGTACTGGCGGTCATAAAGCAGGCGTTCTAATGTCTTCTTTCATCGCGGAAGTAAAATCTGACCTTATGGGTGAGCAAACAATCCTTTGTGGTATGTTGCAAACTGGTTCTATCCTTTGTTTCGACAAAATGGTTGAAGAAGGCATCGACGCAGGCTACGCATCTCGTCTTATCCAATACGGTTGGGAAACCATCACCGAAGCATTGAAATACGGCGGCGTGACTAACATGCTAGATCGTCTTTCTAACCCAGCGAAAATCAAAGCATTTGATCTTGCTGAAGAACTTAAATTGATCATGCGTCCTTTGTACAACAAACATCAAGACGACATCATCAGCGGCCACTTCTCACAAACTATGATGGAAGATTGGGCGAATGACGACGTTAACCTTCTAGGCTGGCGCGCAGAAACAGCAGAAACAAACTTCGAAAAAACACCTGCTGGCGACGTTGAAATTTCTGAACAAGAATTTTTCGACAACGGTATCTTGATGGTTGCTATGGTTAAAGCCGGCGTTGAGCTTGCTTTCGAAACAATGACAGCGGCTGGTATCATTGCAGAGTCTGCTTACTACGAGTCACTACATGAAACGCCTCTAATCGCGAACACAATTGCTCGTAAGAAACTTTACGAAATGAACGCGACTATCTCTGATACAGCAGAGTACGGTTGTTACCTATACAACCACGCTTGCCTACCATTGCTAGCGGACTTCATGAAAGACATCAAAACTGACGTAATCGGTAAAGGTCTAAACCTTGATGATACTGGCGTTGATAACGGTCGTTTGATCGAAGTGAACGCAGCACTACGCAGTCACCCTGTTGAAGCTATTGGTGGTGTTCTTCGTGGCCACATGGCTGACATGAAAAAAATCGTTTAATTCGATTTTTACATTACTAATGTTTAACTCCATCATGGATTAAACATAAAAAAGCCGAGTGACTCTTAATCAAGACGCTCGGCTTTTTTTGTTTTTCTTTTTTCACTCTTTTTAGTAAGGCGTTATCTCATGAATCAAGCCATTCAGTTAAATGCACTCAGTGTTAACTTTGACGATCGTTTTCTATTAAACGACATTGAATGGACATTGACGCCACAACAACACTGGGTCATCACCGGCACCAATGGCGCCGGTAAATCCGCACTGGCTGCGGTATTAGCAGGCGTTGGTGAAGTGGTAAATGGTGAGCTATCAGGCCTTCCTAATAACGTTGGCTTAGTGTCGTTTGAAGCACAAGCAGAGTTAATCGCCAAAGAGCTGAAAAAAGACGACGCCGACATCATGGATGTTATTTCTGTTGGTACACCGGTTAGAGAAATGATTTTCGACCACTGCGCCGATCCTGAACTTGCCACGCAATTAGTTGAGAAGTTCGGCTTATCTAGTTTATTAGATCGCGCCTTTCGCAAGCTTTCTACTGGTGAAACCCGTAAAGTCATGCTGATTCGCGCTTTATCTAATAAGCCAGACTTACTGATCCTAGATGAGCCATTCGACGGTTTAGACGCCGACACATTAGCCATGTTACAAGCACACCTTGAAACCTTAGTGAATACCGTTCCTATGGTACTCGTGCTAAATCGCTTTGATGAAATGCCAGATTTTATTACGCATGTGGCTTACATGGAAAAGATTCATCACAACAACAAGGGTGACAATAACAAGCTAGACGCCGGCCATTTAGCCTTAATCATAGATCGCCAAGACAAGACAGCCTTTGATGAACTTTCGCAGTTATTCCATTTAAAAACGACGGAACTGAATATTCCAACAATCGATGCCGCCAACCAACTGCCTAAACTCGACCCTAGCCAACCATTAGTTCGTTTAAAAGACATTACAATCAAATACGGCGACACCGTCATTGTTGATAAACTCAATTGGACTATAGAGCCAAACCAACACTGGCAACTAAGTGGTCCTAATGGCAGCGGTAAAACAGGCGTTTTATCCTTGATCACCGGCGACCATCCTCAGTGTTATACCAATGATATTTTTGTCTTTGGCTTCCAACGCGGAAATGGCGAAAGCATCTGGCAGATCAAGCAATTCATCGGTTACGTTTCTACCGCTTTACAATGGGAATACCGTGTCAGCACCAGTTGCCGAAACGTAATTATTTCTGGCCTACATGACAGCATCGGCATGTACACCAAAGCCAGTGACAGCCAAAAGCAAATCGCTAACGAATGGCTTACCTTACTCGGCATGAAAGACCGCGCGGACCAACCGTTCAACAAACTTTCCTACGGTGACCAGCGCTTACTTCTCATCGCTCGCGCCATGGTAAAACGCCCACCATTATTGATCTTAGACGAGCCTTGTCTTGGCCTAGACGACATGAACCGCCAGCTAGTTTTAGCCTTAATCGAGAAAATCTGTGCAGGCTCAGAAACCACAGTGCTCTACGTAAACCACCACGCAGAAGATCAAATTGAAGGGATAGAGAATTACTTGGGGTTGGTGAAGAACAACTAGATTTAAGCCTCCTAGAAACACAAAAGCCAACTCAATGAGTTGGCTTTTGTGTTTCTAGGAGGCTATTTAGCAAGACTCTCTATTTTACATAACCACTCATCGAAACCCTTACACATTTCTCGAATTTTAGGTATACCTATTTCTTCAGCGATATTTGGCCCGTGTGTCGTTTTTCTATATTTCGTATACTTTAGTAAACGCTTAGATGGTGCAGTTTCAACAGAGTTATTGATAGATTCAGGATTCCCACCAAACTCATTAAGCACTTCCTGACACCATTGCTTAATACCACTTTCGTTTAAACCTCGCTCCATTGACTCTGGACAAGAGAATAAAAGCCCTTCAAATTCATACATTTGAATGTATGGAATGAGCTTTACTTTTACCCCTTCTTGAACAGAGTTTAAAAGCCTATCTTCTAACTCAACTTTACTCTCATTTCCTAATCGTTTTTTAAAGCCATAAAAATCATACAGCGTCGTAACAAAATCAAAACTGTTTGCAAGCTTTTTCAACTCACTTTTCGCTCGTTCAACATGAACATCTCCTCCCATAGATATTGGAGTCATAAAAATATTTTTTGCCGCTAAGTAAGGCTCTAATACTTTTTTTACAAAGCGCTCTTCTGTGGGTCCTTCAACTGATATCCCTATTCTTACCATTCTGGACGCCCTCCGATGATATTTTTACTCCAAATATCTCCCATGGAATAATCTTCTAACCAATCTTTTAGTTCACTTTCTTCTACACGTTTAAACGTAGAAGCGCCTTTATCTTGATCAACCACAATGAAGTCTTCGGCATTAAATTGGTTAGCAAACGTAATAGATTGGGTTGAGCAGATAACTTGGTTTTCTTTTGACGTCACTTTGACAATATCAGCGAGAACCTCAAGTGCAGCCGGATGCAAGCCTAATTCTGGTTCATCAAGTATAATTGTCCCTGATCTCAATCTTTTGGGCTGCAAAAAAAGAGTCGCCATACAAATGAAACGCGCTGTACCATCGGAAAGTTGGTTTGCTGAAAAAGGCTCATCATGATCACGATGAATCCATTTCAACAATACTTTTTCTTCTCCTTCACTACCTCTCGGTTCAAGATAAAAATCATGAAAGTATGGAGATACGGTTTTTATAGCATCTACAATATCTTCATAACTTTTAACAAAGTCTTTAGATTTACTATTTTTCAGATGATATAAAAAAGCGGCTATATTACTAGCATTCGAATAGAGAAAATCCGATGACGTTAATTCCGCTGCTTGCTTAAAACCCGCAGTAGAGCCTGTATCGTGAAAATGATAAACACGACAAAGTTTAATATAACTGCGCGTGTAATTTCTAACTGCTGAACTTTTAGCATCGGATCCAGGTAAAAGACCACTTTCACCTTTAGAACCTTTAATTCCAAATTCCTGACCAGAAGACGAAATCGTACAATATTCCTGTTTAAAAACTAAATTATCATCATTAGCACCATGTTCAAAAACAACATGATAGCCATTAATATTTGCCTTAATATTTATTTCAATTTGTTGCGTATTCTTAGAGCCAAAATAAAAAAAAGTATTCGCGAAGCCATTTTTCTCGACGTAGGACTGTAACTTTCCTTCGGATAAGTTTCGAAGAAAAGTAAACAACGAAATAAAGTTAGACTTCCCTGACCCATTAGCGCCTATCAAAATATTGATAGGCTTCATTTTCAAATCCATTTTTTTGATAGATTTAAAGCCTTTGATCGCTACACGGTCTAAATGCGTACTTTGATTATCTGCCATTCGTTACCTACAAACCTGTTTTGAATTACATTATTCAGTATATCAAGAGATGAACCTTGCTCATAATTGATGAACAAATTAACAACCAACCTTCAGAATTCTACGAATTAAGACCAACCAAACCAATCTAATTTTTTTCCCGACGCAGTAGCAAACTGCGTCTAACGTGGATAACTTGACGTCTTCAGAATGGTTTTCAATACGTGAAATAGTTTTTTCTGTGTCTGTAATTTATCTGCTATATCTAGCTTAGTTAAGCCTACATTGATACGTGCTTCTTTTAACAATGCGCCAAATTTAAAGGTTTAATAGCCTTCGTTATAATTATCTGCAAAATCTGCATCTGTTTCTTTTCGTTTTGTAATATATCTTTGAAGATCACTCATGGGGTCTTCCTCTGTAAATAGCCTCATTTACGATTTCCATATCTAAACATTACAGCATGATTGAGCCGCGACCTATCGATTGTATTGGCCCTGTCGGTTTACCTGTCGGTGAACCTGTTTCTTGCTCTAAGGTGAATTCAAACAATTGATTATCTGTCAGTGGCGGGAGCTTATCCAATGCAACATTTAAGGTTTCTCCTTTTTTAACTAATCCCAGAGATACGGGTGCATTCCAGCCTTCTGCTTTCGTCCAGAACTGTAACGCTTTCCCTTCTGGAATCTGAACCGCTGCCAATGGCACCAGCTGCATTTGATTCGTACTTTGATTAGTTTGAATGACCCACCCTGGCGTTTTATTTTCAGGAGCAACCAAGACAGCAATATAAGTAGGTGCACTCATCGTCGGCTCACTGATTTGTAGCTGAACGGCGAACACCATAGCCAGAATAAAGCAAGCCGCTGAAACACCTCGCCATAGCGCTAAATTTTGCCAAAATGACAAAACTGATCGAGACCTTTTTCTTTTGGTTTTCTTGGACACTTGATCAAGAGTGTCAAGACTACGTTCAATTCGAACCGATAAAGATTGAGGCGCAGGTAATGGTGCTAGTCGATCAGTAAGAGTGACAAAATGTACTTGCCATTGATTAACTGATTTTTGCAATTCGATGCTGCTCTCTAATCGACTTTCGAACGCGTCACGCTCAGCAGTAGTTAGTGTTCCAAGAACATATTGACCTGCTAATGCGTCATCATCTTCAGAGACATGATAGGAACCCTGGCTCATTGTAAGCACTCCTTTAACGCCCTTAAACTACGCTTAATCCATGATTTAACCGTACCAAGGGGCTTATTCAACAGTATTGCTATCTCGCCTTGCGTGTAGCCATCAACATAAGCATGCAATATGCAAAGCTTACGTTCTGGTTCTAAATGCTCTAAACAAAGGTATAGCGATGATTTAGTCGATGAATCATTAGCCCACTCTGATAATTCATCAGGATGGCTCTCTTCCTCTACAGCTTTGCTATCACAAAGATCGAGAAGAAAGTCAGGCTCTGCCAGAACATGACGCTTGCTGTATTTAAGCGCATTTAAGGCTAAGTTTCGGGTCAATGTATAAACCCAACCACGAGCAGAACCAAGCTCTAGGTGATAACGGTCTGCATTTTTCCAAACCTTAATGAAGGCATCATGTAATACATCTTCAGCTAAGGGGCGACTCTGTAGAATACGCATTACAACAGCAAGCAGCCTAGGCGATTCTTGTTCATACAACTGCCGTAAAGCCTGCCGATCTCCTTCAGCACAGCGCTTCAGCGCATTTTCATAATCAAATGTTGTTGATAATGGCACGCTGCTCTTCCTAATAAAAAAACCCAGTGTACAAAACTGGGCCTTTTTAGTCATTAACAACAATGTTACGTTTCTCGCACTTGAATACTCATCTAATAAACGACTTTAAAGCCGTTATTTTGATGTCCAAAATAAGTAATCGCCAGAATAATTCACGACCACGGTATGCCCTAATTTATCGGTACTACATCCCATTTCAGGTGCAGCACCACCTTTTAAGTTAATACGCTGCACGTAGGTCACACCCTGTAAGGCACCTGGTCGTGATGATGCATTCGCTTTTACTAATTGCATGGGAATACTGCCTTTGGCTGAAGGAGAGACCGCCAATTGTTTACCGGTGATAGAAGAACCATCTAACGATTCCCATGTTGCTGGCGGTCCAAAATACGAGACTAGATGATTGCCTTTATTGTCACTTAAAATCGCACGAGGCCCGGCAAAAGCCCACTTCGCCTGTGTAGTATTTTTCGTGTCTACTTTACATACCCAAGTAATATTTCCTTGCGCAACAGTATGCATTGCAACCTTATTACCTGCAGGTACCTGTACTGCGTTAGGAAGCTTGTCTTGAGAGAAACTCCCCGCATAAGACTGTGTTGCTACTGCCATTAAAATGCTCGTTGTCGTAATTTTTAATACGTTAAACATAGATGTATTTTTCATTTTTACTTTCCCTATTATTGTATCAGTATTAAGTTGAAAAACAGTCAATGTCCTACTGCTAATAGGTACTACAATCCAAGATGCGTTTTGGATGCAAAAAAATAAAATACTTTAAGTAAAGTAATGTAATGCTGTAATGTAATGATCGTTTAATAAAGACTAATAACAATCACCTTTACTTCTCAAGCGCATTTATTCGTTTGAGGCAATACCCAACCTGACAATGTGAAACAGTACAATCTAAAGTAATCTAGAAAATGATAGTTATTTAACTTGGATTGTCATGTTAACCAACAAGGAAAGTATTTTTCATGAGCATTACAGCAGCCTTTCAAAAATCAATGTTTCTAGGTCTTCTTACAACGGTATTAGTAGGTTGTGGCCATGGTAGTTTTGAAGGGACCTATATAGGAAATGTAACCGCGATTAATCCACTATTAAACATTGCTCAAGTCGTAGAGGGGGAATCCACTGAAATATCTCTTACTATTGGAGAAAACTATATTATTGGGGGGGACGGTAATCGTATTAATTTCGATAATATTTTTGTGGAAGATTCTGGTGATAGACGTTTTCTTGTTTTTCAAAAAGAAGGGAAAAAAGATAAAACCATCGATATTATTGATGACAATACAATTTACTTAAAAATTAGTAATTTAGGACGAGCAAAGCTTACTCGCCAATAGTCTATCAACCCTAGATCAAGCAACTGTATTTTTTAACTTCATAAAAAAACCCCCAGCTAAAAAAGCATGGGGGTTCTTATAACAATGTCTTATCACTAGGTGTTTAGCATTACGCCAAGACAAATCCTACCAGCGCCGCAACAGCACCATAAGCTAACATTGGGATAATAGTTTTCTTAATAATAACACCTTCTTTATTACTGAATCCTAAGATAGTGGAAACAGCGATAATGTTATTAATACACACCATATTACCCATAGCAGCACCAGCGGATTGCAGCGCTAATATTAAAGTGGTTGAGAGGCCAACTTGCTGAGCAATACTCTGTTGAATAGCGCCAAACGTCAGGTTAGAAACCGTTGCAGAACCTGAGAAGAAGCTACCTAATGCTCCAAGGAATGCCGCAAACAAAGACCAACTATCGCCTGTTAAACTAGCAAACGCATTAGCGATTAAGAAAATTGGTGACTGCTCTCCTCCTAACATCATAAATTTCACCATGACCAAGGCACCTGCTAATGAGATAAACGGTAACTTGATACGACGGCTAGTATCACTAAAGGCTTCTTTTACCTGAGGTCCTGTCATTTTTAACAGAGGAATTGATATCAACACCACCAGCAAAAAAGGGATTAGCGCTGGAACATACAGTGTTTTATAAGACCAGCCGACAGAAGTAGATAAGATATTTTGGATTGAAATAATCAGAGATTGACTCACGCCAACATGGGTAGAGCCAAGATCAAATCCGAACCACGCTTGAGCGTTGGTCAATAAACCTTTAATGCCAAGCTGACTGATACGCGTCACAATTAAAATAACAATCAACAGGACTAATGGCAAAACAGCAAAAAACACCTGACGGAATGGGACTTTTTCCCCTTTGGGTAAGTCATTCTCTGCGGCATTTAAGCCAATATCCGCTTTTGCAAACGCAATGCTCAGCATTAGGCCTATCGCACCACCAAGCAAAGAAGGAAATTCGTAATTCAAATTTGCCAATAAATAATACGGCAAAGTACACGCTAAAATACTTAAGAAAATAAAGACGATATTACGACGAATCAGGTTCCAACTAACCACAAACTTAAGGGCTAAAATAGGAATCACTAATGCGGCTGCAAAGTTAATCAAGGCCGTTTGACTAGAAACGCTAAGCAGTTGCTCTGGACTTAAGTTTAATGAATCTAAACCAAACCATATCGGCGTACCGACCGCACCAAAAGATACAGGTATCGAGTTCATGATCAATGCAAAAACAGCAACACTTAAAGGATTAAATCCCAAGCCAACCAACATAGGCGCAGCAATCGCAGCTGGAGTACCGAAACCAGAAGCCCCTTCTAACATAAATGCAAAGGCCCAACCAATAATCATCAGCTGCGCCACCGCATTAGTACTGATGGAATCAAGCCAACGACCAATCACCTTTTCGGCGCCGGAAATCGCCAACACCCGATTCAGGAGAATCGCACCAGCGATGATCGAAATGGGCGTCAGAACAGATAAAACACCAGAAATAACATTTGCACTCAATAAGAGTGAAGATGAATTAAAATAAAATAGTTGGATCAAACCAACAAGTAATGCGGTTATCGGTAAGGCAATATGGGACGGTACTGCGCGCTTTTTGGTCATTAACCAAATTAGCAGCACAATTGGGAACGCCGATATCAGAGTACTAACAAGTTCCATGCTTAACATCTCTCTCTTTTTCTTATTGAGTAGCATTTAGCGGAAGGGGTGTAATATTGAGACTTCGTTGCAGTGGGTAAGCGCATTTTGCTTATAGGCTACTGAAGTTCAATGCTTCAAATAAAAACACCCTATACCTTTTCTCACTTATGGCTATGACTTGATAAATGCTTGCGTTTTTCTCTACAAACAACAGTAATATTCGCAATTGATAATAAGAACTCTCAACAAGATAAATAACCCTAGTTATAAACCTTGCTATATAACTACATTGTTACTATTTCTTCTTCAGAAAAAGCGAACTCGATATAACGACGTACCCGTCAAGATATCATCAACTGTAAGCATATTAAGGAGCTTTACAAAAGCAAAGCAAGACTACCGGAATGCCCTTCCCAACTCAACAAATTCACACAACTGAGCACCATGCCTCTCTTTATAATATCGCTTGATGTGCAAAGCTTGCTCGTGACATTTATCAGCTTGCGATAAGTGCACCATTTAGGCACAAAAAAAGCCAACCATGGTTAGCTTTTTATCTTATCTCCATCCTAAATAGATAATTTTCCACGCTCACTTCATAAGAATGGTATCGCGATGAAGTAACCTCAAATGATATTAAGAAGGGATGAGTAAATTAGACGCCTCCATTAAAGCGGACCAAGACTGATCAAATGCCTTATCAAGATCAATGGAATCTCGTAGCCATAATTCAATACC
>ERZ808232.224-NODE-224-length-10520-cov-13.790444_pt1 | contig 10520 bp, 10 predicted proteins | sample MGYA00521281_ERZ808232 | MGnify/ENA primary metagenome ERZ808232 (study PRJEB31515, sample SAMN02941833) | indoor metagenome | biome: House; feature: Kitchen Counter; material: surface | place: USA: Illinois | collected 2012-02-13 ... | reverse complement strand
ATTTGATTTTACTACTTCGCTATTTTTTTAAGCTAAAAGTGTCAACACACCCTAAAAAAATGGGCAAAATAACAAAAAAAACTGTCCATAAAACAAAGCGTAAAGAGATTAGATCGGTAACTTCCGAAACATCGGTCTGCACCATATTTTGAATTTGGTCGGGTGAAATAATGACACCCAATGTGTTTACAAAATAAGAGCTAAAGCCACCAATAAATATCAATAAAATTGCAAAGATTTTGGCAGTCCATTTCCAATTTATTAATTGAAAAATTAAATTATATGCCGCTATTAAAATAACTAATGTCGCCCCTAAGAAAAGAACTGACTTAATACCATTATAAGGTGTAAGTTGATGGATTTTTTTAAAAAAACCTATATTCAGAAATAAACCTAGCCAGATAGATAAAAGCAAATTAAAATTTAATAGTGTAATATTATTACATATCTCTTTGAATTTTAAAAAATTTACTAGCATTTGAAAACCACTAAATATTAAAAACTCGAAATCTTAGCTAGTAAAACTTAAATAGAAATTAAAAAATGAGCTTAGTAACCAATAAGAATACAAAGCTATATTATTAAAAACAAATCTTTAAGCTCATCTTAATTTTAAAAATTTATTGTTTGATAAATTTATCATTTGAGACTCTTAGATGAATAATTCAAGTCATGAAATGAGTGAGTATATAACTAAAGTCCCCCAAGTTACCCTTCTATTCTGGATTACTAAAATCTTCGCAACTACTTTTGGTGAAACTGGCGGAGATAGTTTTTCAATGTCATTGAAACTTGGGTATTTAACTAGTACTTTTATTTTTGCCATAGTTTTTATTATCTTATTGATCTGTCAAATTAAGACAAAAAGTTATAAACCATATTTATATTGGTTTACCATTATTGCGAGTACAACTGTTGGTACAACATTAGCAGACTTTGTCACTCGATCTTTAGGTATTGGCTATAGTGGAGGAAGTAGCTTACTCCTCGGCTTAGTCATCGTCTCATTATTGGGTTGGTATAAAGTTGAAGGCAGCGTCTCCCCTCATACCGTTAATAAACCTAAATCAGAAGTCTTTTATTGGTTAACAATTACCTTTAGCCAAACTTTGGGTACAGCTCTTGGTGACTGGTCAGCAGATACGATTGGATTAGGCTATAGTGGCGGGATTGCTCTTTTCTCAGCACTCATTTTATTGATGGTGTTTTTGTATAAATTCACTTCTGTTTCACGAACATTTTTATTCTGGAGCACTTTTATTTTAACTCGTCCTTTGGGTGCTGTAGTTGGAGACTTTTTAGATAAGCCCCTTTCCGCTGGAGGGTTAGACTTAAGCCGTTTTGCAGCATCCGGAGTAATATTAATTGCTATTTTAATATGTATTTATTTTAGTAAAAATAATCAGTTAGCTAATATCAAAAATGCATAAACTGTGAAAGCCTTCCTTAGAGGGCTTTTACACAAATAACTATATTCACATCACTATTGATTGTATGAGCTGAGCATCCTGATAATAGGATACATAACATCAAAATTTTAAACATCGATTGGCACCATATCAACGGTCAAGCCAGCGAGCTCATGATGACAATCAGTCAAGAATTGAATCTTCCCCTCAGTCAAAAACAGATGGCATCGGCTTGCTGGGTAATGATCATTAACTAGTAATGAAGGTGTAAATGTTGGCTTTTCAACATCACCATTAAAGTTCCAGATACTACCATTATAATGTGCGCCCTCTTTTACATGAAAAGGATGTAAATATTTACACCCGGGGCACTTAAACATATAGATGCCGCTGCTCCAATATTCTAAATATGGCGTAAGTTCTGTTACTGTTTCTGCTTGAGCCATTTAGATCACCACTCGATTGGCGATCCAACCATAGAAAAATTGTTCTTGGCTTTTATTGCGCTCACAGATTTCAATGTAACGTTGGCCTTGCATGATATTAAGAACACGTACCAGAACTGCCTCGCCTTCCTTACCTCTTTTTGATAGGTAAGTTTTGAGAGCATTTAAAGTAGCTGGACCATAAATTCCGTCGACCACAAGATCTGGCCAACCTGATTTACCTTGGTTATTAAGCAAATTCAAAGCACGTTGTAAAAGAGGTTTAGCAAAGCCGGTACCACAATTCACACCAGTGTCTAGAAGCTCTTCAGCTACTGCAGAAGAAACGGCATTCACCTGGTCAAAACGTGGAGCTGTCCAATATTGTTGCTTATAAATTGATTTAGCCACATCAAGCGGCAAATCTTTCATGCTGCCTTTGTAGCCATTTTCCCGTGCAACCGCTTCAGTAATGCCGTATTTGGTCGCCCCTCCTCGATCCGCTGGGTTATTTACGTAACCACCTTCGCGTTTAATTAACTCATCAAGATATTGTTCAATCTTCATTTCGGTTTCCTTCAGATGTAAAAAAACCGCCCGAAGGCGGCATTAACTGTTTTCAATGTCTTTTCTGGCATTCTTAAACTCTTTGATCACTTCAACGATCGTTTTACCTTCCTGTTTATCTATAAAATTAAAAATCCAACGGACTAAAGCCCAACCGGGTAAACCACAAACAAAGAAGAACCCACCTAGAGCAATCATCCCCCATACATCAGTAACCCATTCATGAAGCCCCCACTTCACAATAATGAATGAGCCGCCAGCCAAACTTGATACAACCGTACAAATAAGTCCTACAGCCCATTCTTGAGGTGATCGTGGCATACGTGTCATCAATACAACGGCGGCAACCAATGCAACCGCTAGAGTCACCATAATTGCTGCACCATAAAATTTTAAAATTGCTGTTAAACCGCTTGTTGAAACTGGTTCCATGCCTTACTCCAGATTTTTGGCAATAAAAAAGCACCCGATTGGGTGCTAACGAATTAATTTAAATTAAGCTTCAGAAGTACTTTGAGTAATCTGATTTGAATAATTCCAGACTGTATCTTTCCATACATCCCGTGCAGCGACACGTATATAATATGGCGTTGTTGATTGTAGCCCTCCTATCGTTTTTGTAATCTCTGAGCCTGACCATGTAGGAGGCATTGTTGTTGGGTCAAAGTTAGGATTATTGCTGAGCCAAATTGCATAATCTTTAAGATCTGGAGCCTCACTAGGAATCCAACTCACTGTTATAGAGTTCGTCGAAGCAGATGTATATATGTTAGATAACACTGGAGGGACAGGATTGCTAATGCTTAATTCAGCGAAGGCACTAAGTTGGTCACCATTTTTACTCGCAACACGGATTGTGTAAGAACGGCCCAAACCATCTTGCTTAGCTTCTTCAATTGAATAACTATAATCTGAATTTGTCGTATCAACTTCACGCAACATTACGCCATTCGACCAGATCTGAACACGATAACCTGTAACGCCACTTGAAGTTTGCCATTGTACTTTGAATGTTGTCCCGACAAATGGAGATTGCAAGGAAAGGCCCTTAATACCCGATGGTTTCCCTCCATTTAACGTGTAACTGTAAGCTGTTACTTCATCAAGAGTTTGCTCTTTACGTTCAAGTCCATTAAAGCTAGTGAATTTCAAGAAGATCTGTTTACCTACAAGGTTTTCATTGAAACTATACTTGAATATTGCTTTATCTAAGCGCACAAATGGCTCACCAGCATTGTGAATTTGTGCATCATCAAAACGTCCACGTAAAACATCACTTAATGTATAGAGACCTAATCCATTTAATGTGGCCACTTGATAGTTAAAGTATTCATCACCTAGCTTACATAGTGTCTGATCTGCATGTGCATCTTCCAGAGTACCGCTAAAAATCTGGCTGGCAGTATTAAGTTCTACTTGCATAGATGTAGCACTAGCATCAATGGCATCCACAAGGAGACCATAACGCGCAGAGCCATAGATGGTGCCAATCATTTCATAAGTGGTATTGTCAAGACTTGCCCACACATTACAGCCACCCCAGTTAATGCCGCCCGACACCGCCGCCCATACTTGAACTTTACCATCTGAAAGATCTAAAGGAGGTTCAAAAATAATAGGTGCATTAACATTACCCGGTTCTTCATTCCCCCCTTGATAGCCATTGGATGCTTGAAGATCATATTCAATTGCTGATCTTGAACCAACTGCCAGCTCTTCTGCAGTCACAGTCAAACGACCCTCTTGGTCTTCCTCAATTCGAGTAATACGTACAGGAAAGCGGTATAAACCCAAAGCGCTATCAGTCAATGTAACTATATCCATTGGTTCTAGTCGACAAAACTTCCACCCCAGATCAAATTCATATTCATTTCGCACATACAACAAGCGTTGCAGTCGTAATTGTGCTGCATGACGGGCGATTTTTGGGTCGCAAAAAAAGTGGTTTTCTACAGGATCTTCAGTACGTAGACCAAACATTTCAATATTTGCTTGATCCTTTGCTTCTACAGTTTCTGTATTGTATTGATTAAAACGGTTGATATATTCAATCTGCACATGATTATAAGCATCTGTGTCACGGCTGCGGCGTACACGTACTGGCTCATCATCGCCAATAAAGTCATCATCGGTTAAGTGATAAACTGGTGTGAGATCAGGTATAAACGTAACGCCGTTACCTGTAGTTGCAGAGTCCCCAAAAGAACGGATCTTTAAGCCATCTGGGCTGGGTACCACAGCACAATTTACTGCCTCAACAATCTCATTGATAGTTTCATAGGCTGGTCGTTGTTCTGTGAAAGCTGGACTAATTAAAAGATTGGCAGCTCGGCAATAAGTTCTAAATTCGTCAAGATCTGCAATTTTAAGATTTGGGGCCGCACCATGACGTGGATGTGTGATGAAATCTTCAATAACATCTGCCGGATTAGCGTCATCTATCGTGTCAGATAATGTAATCGTACTGATCACTTCAAAATTATGGTTTGAAAGACTTGCGCTATTCCCCATCTCATAATTAGCACATGCTACATATCCCAAATAAGGATAGTTAATTGCCTGTTCTGGATGCTTTGATAGTAACCATCCCCACGGGGGATTATTATTTCCATCGAATAATTCAAAATTTAACTGGTCGATTGGATCTAACGTGATAGTACCTTCCTGTTTAGGAACAAATTGCTCTTTATCAACCCAAATCAGGCCAATCTTCTTAATTTGGTTTTCACATAAACCAAGCATAAGAGACGCGCTATAACTAAAGGTAGTATTGCTGGTTTTAGTACCACCACCCTTACCTCCAGACTTTTGAACCGTTGTATGAGGTGTTGCTTTAAAATCCCCATACCAAAACATATTAGCCGCTACCCGTGTTTTACCGTACACCAATGGCTGGCAAAGACCATATGCTGACTGTTGGATCCGCATAGAGTTAATTCGGGTATCCGTTGTACTAATTGTAGTACTACCAAATAATCCACCCATTTATTTAAGCCTCTTCATACGAAAAAACCCGGCAATTCGCCGGGCTAAACTTCCTTTTGTTCCATCTTGTATAATCACTCCCTGATGGAGATAACTGTGAATGACCTGCGGCCATTCAATAACAATTGCACCATGACTGATACACTTGCCAAATTGATATAGAACAATATCACCCGGTTGTGGTGGCCCTTCTACTGGATCACATACGCCCAAAATCAATTCTAAATAACGTTGTCCCATCTGGTGCAAATGCCAATCAGGCGGATATGGCCGTGGATCTAAATGGTCCATCAATCCGACTTTTTCATAGACCTCACAAATCAAAGTGCCGCAGTCAACTCCCACACCTTTCACACGACCTTGATGATGGTAAGGAGTACCGAGCCATGTAAGGGCCTCTTGTACTGCTTCTAAATTTTTAGCTTTCTTCGCCATAGAATTTGGTCCATACAAAAAAGCCTTGGAAAATTCCAAGACTTTCATTAGTTTTTAGACTTCAATAATAGTTAGGTTCCCCGTCCTATAAGCCCCTGTATCTATAAAGTGACAGTTATGCTTAATGACAGGGTAGTCAACAATCGTATGACCCAGATAAATACGGTCAATATTTTTAACTTTACGGTAAATTCCAGTTTGATCGTTAAATCGATTTCTTGACCACAAGGCCAAATTCATAGCTAAAAGAACATCATCTATATCTTGCTTATTAAACGATTTTTTAAACTCAAGCCAATCGTTTTGCTCAACATTTGCATGAACAAATCCAATAAGCTCTCCCTTATGTTCAATTTCTAGATAGAGCGGAAGTTCTTTTAGTTGCTCAATTATCTTTAGTTGATCACTTTTAGATAATTTATAAAACCACTCACCACCGTTACGCTCATCTTTGTGTATATTGCGAATCTTATGATTCAGCATCCCATCAATACACATTTGTTCGTGATTTCCACGAACAGCTTTGAACCAAGGCTTATTGAGTAGTTTTATACACTCAAGGCTCTTTTTACCCCGATCAACCAAGTCACCTACCGAAATCAAAAGATCATTTTTAAAATCGAAACCTATGTCGACAAGATGTCGACATAGGTTATCGTAACTACCGTGCAAGTCGCCCACTACAAAGATACGTTCATACTTCTTCATACGATTAATCTCAAAGCTCCTTCATCAAGATTGACTTGCTCACCTGAATTGTTCACGTGTGTTACAGTAACTACACCTGCACTTTTACATTCAGCAGTCATTTGTGTACCCTTTAAGTCAAACTGAAAATCAACTAAATATTGAGTACCAAGAGTCGCCGTTGAAAGATTTAATGTTGTTGATTGACTTGCACCAGCTGCCAATGTTGGCGGGTTCCAAAGTTTTTGAGCTAAAACTCCTTGATCTAAATATCCATATTTTGCATCAAGATATTTAATCCGTTCTTTTAGCCAAGCCATTATTTGACAAATCCCTCCGAGATCCTTCGATGGAATATCGGGCCAACGCTGTTGCTCTTGCTTAAAGAGATTGAGACTGAATTTTGATTCAATATCACGCTCAATTCGATAAACAGTATTAAGGTTAAAAATTCCTTTATTTCTTAATTCAGCATATCGTTTAATAACATCATTAAGAATAATTGGCTTAACAATAGGAATGATATTGTTAGCGTCCCAATTCCAATTTGAAGCATATTCAACCCCAATACCTGCCCAATGAAGCCCGAAAGTCGTATCAAGGTCATAAGGCATCCAACAATATTGAGTACCATCCCAAGTTGTCAAAATTGAATTCTTATCAAGCAAATCTGCTGCAGCAGTAAACTCAACAAGCAAATACCAATCAACAACATTTGTACGATCATAATATTTGTCGAATTGAGCAGTTCGTTCAGCTATTGGCAAACGGTGAAAATCCCAAAGCGCCTGCATGGAAGCTTTTACAGTAGCGTCACTAATCGGTCCGCCTTCTTCATAACCGTTTAGTTTAGGGTTTCTAAGGCCTAGTTTTTCGTAAGGCGGTGCAGATGCTGTGAAATCAATACCCCCTCCCAGCAACTCAAATTGAACATGCTTTTTATTGCTTTTGTCCAAATTGTAATTGTCTCGTTTTTTGCCAATATTTAATGTACCAATCCCATAAAAAACGCCATTTAAACGAACCACAGCAGGATAACCATCAACATGACCGATAGCACCAGTATCAAGTGAATTCACACCCAACTGGTTGAGGTACGCGCGATCTACCTCACGCTTTGGAAAACCTTTTCTTGATTGAACCATTTCCTCCCATAGTCTATTACAAAGAATGTTCCGGCTATGTGTTGCATCAATCCAGTTTGCTTTCCAAACAAGTTCCTGTTGAGGAATCAAATCTCCTAATTTTATTGAACGCTCAGTAGTAAAACTTTCATCCGTAAAAAAACCAAAACTAAAGTTCTTTTTCGGATACACAGCAGAACTACTCCCCTGTACCGCATATTGGGCATAACTTTCATTAACAACCCCGTCGACATTTAGCTTCAATCTACAATTAATCGAACCCTCAGCTTTACTCTCAGGCGGAAAAACTTTGTCTGCAAAAATGTCTATTTGGATTACGCTTGTAGGTTTTGGGAAAGTAAATAGCGTGTTCTGTACAACGTTCGTATTAAGTGGCTTTACCTTTGAACTAAACTGATTAGTACGATTCTTAATAACATATGGGTTAGATAGTTCTTTTAAATTTGGAGCGTCACGATGAATACTTGTAATGGTGATATATCCCTCATGATCACAAGTATAGTTTATTTTTGCAGATTTAATGCCTTGCGAACCAAAATCTGGAATGGAATGAACACATCTGATGAAATTCCCATTATAGTCATACAAGTTAAGTACGCTCATTATTCCGCCAGGTTCATCCGTATCAACTACAGCTTCAAAAGTATCGCCATGTTTTACTGCAATCTTTCCCGTACTTTTATATGCAGACCAATACTCTGGAGAAACATTTTGATTGAATTCAATTCCAGCTGCTGTGTAACCAGTACCTGGTGCGAGAAAAGGGATTTTCTCTTCAATTTTTTCTGCAGCCAACCTAGATAAATTATCATTCCGCACAAAAACATTCTCTTGGGGTCTGCTCCATGATAAATTTTGATCAGTGCCCGCAGGGATTAAGTCTGCTTTCAACTTCAGTCCGCTTATGTATGCACGGTTTGCTGGATTAATTGAACAAAAGACAATAAAACAGCGCTTTGTCGCGGTATAAGAGTATTCAAATGGATATGAGTCACCCGGCCGTTCAGTATTTTTGAAAGATTCTAGAAAGTTCAAATCTTTGTCAAAAATTACCATGGCGGGAATATTGCTGTCTGGATTAAGAACTGTTGCCTTAATCTGATCCCCTACTTCCAACGGTATTAAACCTGTATTTCTGTAGGCATTTGTATAAATATCACCGCCCCCATTTAAGTCATGGGTTCCGTTTTCATAGTAACGACCAAGCTCATTAAACTCAAAAGTTATTGTTTTCCCTTCACTCACCATTTTGGCATTTGCATATCGTAAGTTAGCAATCATCCGAACGATATATCTATCGAAGTATGAACTACGATCTAAAACTGTAAGCTGGTAATGATTGCCTGTCACAGTTGCAAAACGTGTAGGATAAAGTGATCCTGCATAGTGAATTGTTGTTGCTACACAATAACAATTAAATGGAGCTGTATAGCGGTATTGAACTTCTTCGACCTCTTCAGGGCCTATGTTTGGTATAGATAAATCTGCAACTAATTTAAGATCCATGTCAAAAACTAGTAATGAGGCGACATCGGAAAAATTATTGCGATTCTGTTGTAAGATCGATGCACTAATTGTAGCGCCTTGATCAAGATAAATAAGCCCTGTATTTACATAGTTAACGGTATGAATGTCAAAGTTTTTGCTTCTATCAGATTCACCCGTTTTAAAGTAGCGTCCAACAACATTAAATGGATAAGTATTTTGTCGATCAAAATAAACGCTTGTAAGGGCTTTTAAAGCATTAATTTCATTTAATAGATCTTTTGAAACAGAATTATATTTCTTATCAAAATTACTTTTTTGTTCCAAAGTTTCTATGTACTCAATCAAGCGTTTTAAAGCATCTTTAAATCCTGCTTCAGTAACAGTTGGGTCTATGAATTCAGCAACGGTAGGGATTGTTGGAAATACAACATTAGATAAATCATTCATACTCTTTTTTCCATAAAAAAAGCCCTGCAAATGCAGAGCTATGGATTAAAATTTTGTTAAAACTTAGACTGAAGTTTCAGGAATAGGAACATATGGTGCGCCTCTAAAGCGAGCGCGATTATTAAAGCGATTGTCACAAGTATCTAGTCGTTTATCACAACCCGGATATACACGAATCACCTCACCAATTGCAGGCATTTCTAAAAGCGGCAACGTAAGAAGTAATGCTCCCGTTTCATGCAATCGCACCGTGCGCTTAATACCAACATTAATACCCTCAAGAAACTCTACAACACCCTGAGTGAACCAGCCTTGAGGATGACTTAGATCACAGTGAATTCTATTTAAAGTACTGTTAGCACCAATGGTTGTATCAACTGCAAATTCTGAACTTAATAAGCCACAAGCCTGATCAAAAAGTGTATTTAAGCAACCCGGTTGATACAAATTACGTGGCATTTGTACTTTTAAATCATCTATTTCCGAAACCACACTCGCTTTAATCTCATATCGATCAAACTCAGGTTCAATAATACGCCCTTCAAATAAAACCATCGTTCCCGCACTAGTGTCTGTGGGAGTATTAATATCCATGAAAATGCGCTCTAATTTAAAGCGAGAACCATCTAAAATACCGTTATGGAATGCTTGAGCGACAGGCACCTCACCAAACATTGTACTTTCAGTAGTTTCAATCGTAATTGATAAATTATCGACTTCAATTCCAAGTGAGAGACTAATACCTTCCCGACTTATAATTGGCCCATTTGACTGAAACACCTTGCCATCTACCACCAAATCAACATCGTAATTTGTGTAATGATATTCAATACCTTGTATTGTTGTAATGGTATATAGATCAGCCATAATAAACTGATCTGAACCGTACCGGGTTTGTCGGAGAGTCAATATTCTGAGAGACTATCCCGATG
>ERZ808232.223-NODE-223-length-10535-cov-16.913740_pt1 | contig 10535 bp, 8 predicted proteins | sample MGYA00521281_ERZ808232 | MGnify/ENA primary metagenome ERZ808232 (study PRJEB31515, sample SAMN02941833) | indoor metagenome | biome: House; feature: Kitchen Counter; material: surface | place: USA: Illinois | collected 2012-02-13 ... | reverse complement strand
AAATTCTTTCAATAGATGCATAGTACGTTAAAACAATGAATAGGTAAAACAGTATGTTTTTATGAATTTAATCGTTTTTTTGAATGTTGGTATGCAACAACGCGTAAGTTAAGAAAGTGCAAAAGAGCATCTTAATTTCATTTTTAGTTTTGCAGTATTTTAAAGTGAAAGTGTTTGAAAATTTATATATGTTATATGGCTGTAAAGATTTTATGTCATAACATTAAAAGGTACTTTCATGTCATTGCAACGCGGCATTTATCAGCATTATAAAGGTAATCTCTATCAAGTTTTTTCTGTAGCAAAACACAGTGAAACTGAAGAGGAATTGGTCGTTTATCAATGTTTATATGGTGATTATTCAACTTGGGTTCGACCACTTGATATGTTTACTGAAACCGTGCAAATGAGTGATGGTAGCGTCGTACCGCGTTTTAAATTAATACAAAGTACTTAAATAAAACGGCTGTCATATAAAGAAGGAGTAAAATAGATGCCAAATACTATTTTCTTACAAAGAGTTGCTGATTTATATGACACCTTTAAACAGCATGACTCACAGCAATCCGATCGTTTACAACGATATCGTAATATAGAAGTAGAATCTGCTCAGCTAATTTCCCAGCTTATTCGTATGCAGCAAGCCAAGTCTATTTTGGAAATTGGCACTTCAACAGGCTATTCAACTTTGTGGCTTGCCGAAGCTGCCCAAGCGACTGGTGGGCAAGTCATTACAGTTGAAATTGATGCAAAGCGAAGTGCAGAGGCAAAACGTCATGTAGCTGAGTTAGAGCTCAGTGAAATTGTTCAATTTTGGGTAGGAGATGCAGCCGATTACTTAAAAGCAGCTCAGGAAAAATTTGATTTTATTTTGTTAGATGCTGAACGCGATGCATATGAAAATTATTGGCCAGATTTAAAACGCCTAATGAAGCCTAAAGGTGGGGTTTTAGTTGTCGATAATGTGATATCCCATGCGGCAGAAGTAAATCGATTTATAGCCTTAATTAAAAAAGATCCGGATTATATGAGTAGCATTTTGCCTGTCGGCGCAGGTTTGTGTTTAGTGGTCACAAAATAGTTATGCTGAAATAATTTTTCATATTCCAGTGGGGGCCTGTTTCGAACAGGCCTTTTTTATAATTTTATGAGGCAATCACCAAAGAGAGTCGGGTAAAGTGCAAATTAAATTCTAAGTATTTGTGTACAAAAGCGGCTTTATCGGTTGAACGCAATAAGTTGTCATAAACAAACTCAGGAACAGGATGATAAAGATCTCCTGAGCCATCGCTATAAAAGATTTTTAAATGACGCGATGTCGCATTGTATTTCCATGAAGTGACGACCGCTGTATTCGCCATAAATGCACCCCTTTATTTCATATCAAACGTACTCAAAAAATAACCAGTTGTTTATTTGACATTACTCAATGTTTAGGTAACGGGGAAGGGCAGAATTGTAAAAGTATCAGTAGAAAATGTGATGTGCTTATTCAAAACAAAAGAACCATCCGATAAAGGATGGTTCTTTAGGTTTTTAAAATCTAAGAGAGATTAGATTTTACCAACTAGGTCGATAGATGGAGCAAGAGTTGCTTCGCCTTCTTTCCATTTAGCTGGGCAAACTTCACCTGGGTGAGAGTGTACGTATTGAGCAGCTTTTACTTTACGAAGAAGTTCAGATGCGTCACGACCGATACCGCCAGCGTTGATTTCAACGATTTGGATTTTACCTTCTGGATCGATAACGAAAGTACCACGGTCAGCTAAACCTTCAGACTCGATTAAAACGTCAAAGTTTTTAGAAAGAGTCCAAGTTGGATCGCCGATTAATGGGTATTGGATTTTCTTGATCGCGTCTGAAGTGTCGTGCCAAGCTTTGTGAGTGAAGTGAGTGTCAGTAGAAACACCGTAGATTTCCACGCCTAATTTTTGGAATTCAGCGTAGTTATCAGCTAAGTCTTCAAGCTCAGTAGGACATACGAAAGTGAAGTCAGCAGGATAGAAGAATACAACAGACCACTTACCTTTAAGGTTAGTTTCGTTCACTTCGATGAATTGGCCGTTGTGGTAAGCAGTTGCTTGGAAAGGTTTAACTTCAGTATTAATCAAGCTCATCATTGTCTCCATGATTGAGGTTTATATTTAAACTTGTTTACGAGATGTAGAATAAATAAAAATTCTTTATTGGGGAAATAGTATTTTTACATGACTAAAATCGGAAAATTGAATAAGTATGAAATTTTCGATTTTTAAGTCCCCAAATACTGTATTCGATTTGACTGCAAAAACATGTAAATCAAATGACAGTTATAGTAAAAGAAACTTGCTTAACAACATGAAGCTTACATATTAAAAATTCAAGGGTGAAATGTAAAAAAATTAAAAATATATAAAAAACCAATTGTTTTACCTTATGGTCATTAAGGCGTAAAATAGAGGATTGTTGAATTTTCAGGAAAATTTATCTGTGCTGAATGGTTTAAATATAGATCAATGGGTGATGGCGAGAGATCGTTACCGTTTAAATCGTTTACGTAAAGATAAAAAAGCCAATACTGCAGAGATTGAAAAATTATTTGAACAGTCTAATGCAAAAGTTAGACAGCGTTTTGAACGCTTACCAAAAATCAAATTAAATCAGGATCTTCCTGTAACCCAATATGCTGACCGTTTAATAGAAGCGATTCAAAAGCATCAGGTCATTATTGTGGCTGGTGAAACAGGTTCAGGGAAAACTACTCAGCTCCCTCAAATTGCAATGTTAGCAGGGCGTGGCTTGACTGGTATGATTGGTCATACCCAGCCACGTCGTTTAGCTGCACGTAGTGTGTCGCAGCGTATTGCAGAAGAAGTCGGCGAAAAGCTCGGCGAATCGATTGGTTTTAAAATCCGTTTTAATGAACAAGGCTCGCAAGATTCGATTGTCCGTTTAATGACTGACGGTATTTTGCTTGCCGAGTTAGGTAATGACCGCTTTTTGTCTAAATATGACACCATCATTATTGATGAAGCACATGAACGCTCACTCAATATCGATTTTATTATGGGCTATTTAAAGCAGTTACTGCCAAAACGCCCAGATTTAAAAGTCATCGTGACTTCGGCAACTTTAGATGTAAATCGTTTTAGTAACTACTTTAATAATGCACCAATTTTTGAAGTAGAAGGGCGTAGTTATCCGGTTGAAGTGCGTTATCGTCCAATTTCAGAAATGAATATTGGTGGTAGTGATGACGACGAGTTCGACGACTTTGAAGAAAACCTGCCGCGTGCAGTCGTACAAGCTGTAGAAGAATGCTTTGCTGATGCCGAAGAAAAAGGCCATCCAGAACATGCAGATATTCTGATTTTCTCAAGCACAGAGCAAGAAATTCGAGAATTGCAGGAAACCTTACAAAAGTACGGGCCGAGACATACCGAGATTTTACCTTTGTATGCACGCTTAGCCGTTTCTGAGCAACAAAAGATTTTTAGCCCAAGTGGAAAGGGCCGCCGTATTATTATTGCGACGAACGTTGCAGAAACTGCACTGACTGTTCCTAATATTCGCTACGTGATTGATAGCGGCTTTGCACGTATATCTCGTTATAACTACCGCTCACGCGTGCAACGCTTACCGATTGAGGCAATTTCACAAGCTGCAGCAAATCAACGTAAAGGGCGTTGTGGTCGTGTTGCTCCAGGTGTTTGTATTCGTTTATATAGCGAAGAAGACTTTTTAAGTCGTCCTGAGTTTACCGAACCTGAAATTAAGCGAACCAACTTGGCATCGGTTATTCTGCAAATGCAGAGCTTAGGTTTAGGTGAGCTGGAAAACTTTGATTTCATTGAGCCGCCAGATTTCCGTCTAGTCAATGATGGTCGTAAGCTACTCATTGAGTTAGGTGCGCTGAACGAGAAGAAAAACGAACTGACCAAAGTCGGCCAAATGATGGCACGTATGCCGATTGACCCAAGACTCGCACGTATGATTGTGGGTGGGGCTCATTTTGGTGTACTCAAAGAAATTTTGGTGGTGGTGAGTGCACTTGCAGTTCAAGACCCGCGTGAACGTCCAGCAGATAAACAGATGCAAGCTGATCAAAAGCACGCATTATTCAAAGAGGCAGATTCAGATTTTCTGTTTTATTTAAAACTTTGGGATACTTTAAATCCTAAAGGTGAAGCAGGAATGTCGGAAAACAAGCGCCGTCAATTTGCTAAGCAGCATTTCTTAAGCTGGTTACGGTTACGTGAATGGAAACAGACACACCAGCAGTTAGTTGAGCTGGCCGAAGGTTTAAAACTTAGTTTTAATGAAAAGCCTGCAAATTATGAAAATTTGCACCGTGCGTTGCTAACAGGTTTATTGTCTTTTATTGCTAATAAAACTGATGAACGTAATACCTTTATGGCGGTGCGTCAGCAAAAGGCTAAAGTTTTTCCGGCCAGTACTTTGCATAAAACCAATACTGCGTGGGTGATGGCTTTTGAGATGGTGGAAACCTCTCAGGTCTATTTACGTACATTAGCAAAAATTGATCCTGAATGGATTTTGCTTGCTGCACGCGACTTATTGAAATATCACTATTTCGAGCCGCATTGGTCTAAAAAAGCCGGTATCGTAAATGCTTATGCACAAATTTCATTGTTTGGTTTAATTATTGAACCGAAGCGTTTGGTTAATTTTGAGAAAGTTGATCAACCTGCTGCACATGAGATTTTCTTACGTGATGCATTAACCACAGGAAATCTGGGGACAGTTCCACCATTTTTAAAACACAACTTGCTTAAACTTGAAGAAGTAGAGCGAGTTGAAGATAAATTACGTCGCCGCGATTTGGTGGTCGATGAAGAAACGATTTATCAGTTCTATGCGTCGAAAATTCCTGAAGAAATTGCGAGTCGTCGTAGTTTTGAAGACTGGCGTGCAACTGTAGAAGCAAAAAATCCGCGTTATTTATACGTGGAAGATGATGCGCTTTGGCTCAATGATCGTCCGACCACGCAGCAATTCCCTGATCATTTACATAATGGTCAGTTACGTTTGGCAACTACTTATCGCTTTGACCCAAGTCATGATGAAGATGGCGCAACGGTCCAAATTCCGGTACAGGCATTGCCTCAGGTAGATGAAAATATTTGGTCGTGGGGGATTCCAGGCTGGCGGTTAGATCTCATTGAAGCCTTATTGAAAGCCTTACCAAAAGATAAACGTCGTAACCTCGTACCGATTCCAGATACGGCGCGTAAGCTCATGCAAGGTATTGATGCTGTACATTTGCGACAACATATCTTTAGCTATCTGGCGTTTGCTTTACGTGGTGAGCAGATTACGGAAAAAGATTTTTCATTTGAACGAATAGATCCGTATTTGGTGCCTTTTATTAAGGTGATTGATGAAAAAGGTAAATTGATCGCCAAAGGCCGTGACTTGGCTGAATTGAAGGCTCGTTGTCGCGTAGAAACGCATCGTCCGGTGAAACAGCAAAAAGGTGAATTTAAAACCTTCCCTGAAAACTTTACCTTTGAAGCTTCACAGAAGGTGACAGGTGTTGTTGTTAAACAATATCAAGCTTTAGTACCAACTAAAAATTTTGCCGAACTTGAGGCGAAAGATGAGTCTGGCGTAGTTATACAAACATTTAACGATCAGGCAGAGGCGATTAAACAGCATCGCGAAGGTATTATTCGTCTGGTCCATATGCAACTTGGCGATTTGGTTCGCCAGTTGAAAAAGCAGATTTCAAAACCGCTTGCGTTGGCTTATTCACCTTTAGGCGATAAAGCTAAGCTTGAGCAGATGTTGGTCTATGCAACGTTGCAGATGGCAATTACGACTTTGCCAATTAACGCTGATGAATTTAATAAGCTGCTAGATCAGGTCAAAAAGCAATTTTTGAGTTATGGTCAGCAAGCACTTGAGCAATTAGGTGATATTTATATTCAGTGGCAACAAATCCGTCGTCAACTTTTAGTACTTGATCCGGACGTATTTGGACGCAGTATCGATGATATTGAAGATCAGCTAGATTTAATGTCACTCGGCAATTTTGTCTATTGCCAGCCAGTTGATCTTTGGCAGGAATATCCACGTTATTTAAAAGCACTGCTATTGCGTTTAGATCGATTGCCAAATAATCTACAGCGAGATCATGCTGCTATTGACGATGTCGATCCATGGATGGACAAGGTATTTAAGTTCAAAAATGATCCAAGAATCAAAGAATTGTATTTGATGCTGGAAGAATTACGGATTTCTTTATTTTCTCAGCCGATGAAAACCAAGATGCCTATTTCGCCAACTCGACTACAAAAGTTATGGGATCGTTTGGGAATCAGTTAAAATAGATCGGGGTCTGTTTATGTTGTTTTTAGCTGGCAACGCAATTTATAAATGAAAGATTAACAGACCCTATTCATTTTTTTAGGAGTTTTACATGGGCATTCGTATCACAGGTACTGGGCTATTTCACCCAACAGAAATCATTTCTAATGAAGAACTGGCCGACAGTTTAAATGCTTATGTGGAACAATATAACCAAGAGAATGCAGAGAAAATTGCAGCAGGCGAGCTAGAAGAATTACGTGGTTCAAGTGCTGAATTTATTGAAAAAGCTTCTGGTATTAAGCGCCGTTACGTGATTGAAAAATCGGGTATTCTTGATCCAACACGTTTACGTCCGCGTTTGTCTGAACGTTCAAATGATGAACTTTCAATTCAAGCAGAGTGGGGCGTTATTGCTGCAAAACAGGCAATGGAAAATGCAGGTGTAACTGCTGAAGATATCGATGTTGTGATTTTGGCGTGTTCAAATATGCAGCGTGCTTATCCGGCTGTAGCAATTGAAATCCAGTCGGCACTTGGTATTCAAGGTTATGCTTACGACATGAACGTTGCGTGTTCAGCTGCTACTTTTGGTTTGAAACAAGCGGCAGATGCAATTCGTTCAGGTGCTCGCCGTGTTTTATTAGTGAATGTTGAGATTACATCTGGTCACCTAGACTACCGTAACCGTGATTGTCACTTCATTTTTGGTGATGTGGCGACCGCTTCTATTATTGAAGAAACCACTACTAAAACTGGTTTTGAAATTTTAGATATTCATTTATTTACTCAATTTTCAAACAACATTCGCAATAACTTCGGTTTCTTAAACCGTAGCGAAGATGCAGTGGTTGATGACAAGTTATTCCGTCAAGATGGCCGCAAAGTATTTAAAGATGTTTGTCCGTTGGTGGCAAAAATCATTAATGCACAGTTGGAAAAAATGCAGTTAACTGCAAACGATATTAAGCGTTTCTGGTTACACCAAGCCAATGCCAACATGAATGAATTAATCTTGAAATATGTGGCTGGTAAAGATGCAGATCTAAGCCGTGCACCAATTATTCTAGATGAGTTTGCCAATACTTCTTCAGCAGGTGTAATTATTGCTTTACACCGTACAGGCCACGAAGTGGATGATGGCGAATATGGCGTGATTTCATCTTTCGGTGCTGGCTATTCAGTAGGTTCGATTGTTGTACAAAAGCATGTGGCTTAAGTTACTAGATTAATTAAAAACGCTCGTAAGAGCGTTTTTTTATGGCACAAAAATAATAAAGCGAGCCAAAATTAGCCCACTTTAGTTGAATCAAAAATGATTAAAACTTTTTAGTGTAGTTTACAAACAAGCGATCTTCACCAAAGTCATTGCCATGTTTTACGTTGTAATCAATTCGAATATATTGCAGGGCAAAGCCTTTTAAGAAAGGCTGTTGAAACGTATAGTTTAAAATCACATTCGACTCGGTTTCGTGGTTTTTCTCGCCATTTGCTGCTTTAAAGTCATGACCGTAAACATATTTCACCATCGCATTTAGGCCAGGCACATAGTCCTTAAAATCGTAGCCGTACATCACATGGTAAGACTTTTCGTCTTCTTTAAAGAAACCTGTAGCATTCCAGTTAATGAAATAGGTTTCCGGTAAAAAACCATCTGGTAATGGATAAGCCGATTCACCCATAATTTGTTGGTATCCAAACCCAAATGTGTGGTTTTTTACTTTAAGTGTTTCTAGCACCCCAATATTTTGCGCATCAATATCAAAAGTATTGCCATCATCTTTTGCATTGAAGTATTTAAACTTAGAGGTGAGGGCAAAATTAGGTTGTTTCCAATTATGCTCAAGTCCTACATAGTGTTTATTGTAGAGGTCTTCTAAATTACCAAAGTAATATTCACCCTTGAGTGTCGGCGTAAATTGATAGCGCAGATCTATGTAATTTAAACCATCAGATTCTTTGGTCATTCCATTTGCCGTGAACGAAAACTTTTTAAAATCTTCTTCATTTCGTGGTGATACTTTTTCAACCCGACCAATTTCTGCATAAAGCTGATCTGAAAGTTGCGACTTAAGGTTGGTTCCCCAATAAGAGGCAAGCAATTGTCGGCTGGCATCCACAGCCGTTACTGGTAAGTCTAACCAGAGTTCACCGACACTTAGAAGGGTTTTGTCGTAGCCTAGTTTTAAAGTTGCGCCGTATTTTAAAAAGTCAGATGCTTGAGATTGCGTTTCCTTATTAAAAGGTAAGACCGTGTCCGCAACATGTTTGTCTGAACTCAAGCGCACGGCGTATTGAACAGAAGCATCGGCACCAATCGTAATTGGCTTGTCTGCAATTTGCAGAGGGGTGTCATGCATTTTCGATTTATAAAATAATGAGGCTGCCTGAGACCAACTACCGGTATCTTTAAGGGCGTCATTATCAAAATCACGATTGATATAGGCATTTTTTAGCGTGAACTTCCATTCATCTTCGCTTTGTTGAGTGGTGTCTGCTGCCCATAAACTTGAGCTAGTTAATAAACCGAATAATGTAGTTATTGCTAAATTACATGGTTTAAAACGGTGTAATAATTCCATAATCCATTTCCAAAAAGATGCGCCAGTCCTCGGCGCATTTATGTTTACTGCTGGGTAAGCGTGTTTTGAGGGTTAAAAGTTGATGGCGTTTGTGCAGCAACAGAGGCTTTTAGATTGACCATAAATATTGCAAGTGCAGCAATCACACCCGGAATTGCAATCGCCAAGAAATTCATTTGGTGAGGAAGTTCAAATGAAAGTAAAGCACCTGTTAAAACTGGCCCAATAATCGCGCCAATACGGCCAATTCCCGATGCCCAGCCCATGCCAGTTGAACGAAGTGCTGTCGGATAGAACTGCGCAACAAAAGTGTAGAGTAAGATTTGTGAACCAATTGTGGCAGCACCAGCAATCGCAATCAGGCTATATAAAATAAATTGTGGACTATTAATGCCAAGCAGAATTAAAGCTGCTGATCCCACAATAAACATAATGGTAATGACAGGTTTTAAATGAAATCTGTCTGCTAAAGCACCGCCACCAATTGCACCGACCATGCCGCCAATATTAAGTGCAAAGAGGAACAACATGCTCGCACCTAACGAATAGCCCGCTTGCAGCATGAGTTTAGGCAACCAGCTTCCTAAGGCATACACCATGAGTAAGCACATAAAGAAAGCAATCCAGAACATAAACGTGCTGAAGGTACGGCCTTGTTGGAAAAGCGCACGGACAGGTGCATCTGTTGTTGTACTTTCATTTAACACTAGTTGAGTATTGGCATTGACTTGAGTTTGAGGTGCAATTTTACTCACAATACTTTTTGCCTGTTCGCTATGGTTAGATTTCACTAAAAAGGCGAGAGACTCTGGTAAAAACTTCCAAATGAGCGGGAGCAGCAACAGGGGAATACCCGCAATTAAAAACATGATTTGCCAGCCCATATCTTTTACGAGCCATGCACCGAGTAGCGCAGATGTCATGCCACCAATTGCATAGCCACTAAACATAATTGCAACTAATGTACTGCGGATTTTTTTGGGTGCGTATTCGGTCATAAGTGCTACAACGTTTGGCATAACGCCACCAATTCCTAGACCTGCAATAAAGCGCAAAATAGCAAACTCTGTTGGTCCTTTGGCAAAGGCACCTATAAAGGTAAATCCGCTAAATAAGGTGACACAAATCAGAATGGTTTTTTTGCGTCCCAGTTTGTCTGAAAGCGTGCCGAAAATCATGGCACCAAACATCATGCCGAATAGAGCGGCACTGGCGAGTAAACCAGCTTCAACAGCAGTTAACGACCATTGCTGCATTAACAGAGGAAGAGCAACCCCATAAATAACTAAATCATATCCATCAAAAATAATAATAAGTAAGCACCAGATTAAAACTTTCCAATGAAAAGATGTAAAATGGGCTTTATCAATTAACTCATTAATATTAACCTTGCTTGTGTCCATTTTCTTCACCTCCAATTTGTGAAGTATCGCGTTATTTTTTAATAAACTATTTTGTTATTGGAATAGAGTCAAAAACCTAATTGATATATCTTTATGTCTTTAAGGTATTGTATTTTTATTAAAACAAGTTATTGAAAAATATGGTTTATTTTAATAATTTTGGTTGTTGCTTCTGTTATGTTTGAAATAGGGGGCAGAGTAAAACTTGAAGTGCGACATAAACCACCTAATTAATTTAAAG
>ERZ808232.222-NODE-222-length-10539-cov-7.162533_pt1 | contig 10539 bp, 11 predicted proteins | sample MGYA00521281_ERZ808232 | MGnify/ENA primary metagenome ERZ808232 (study PRJEB31515, sample SAMN02941833) | indoor metagenome | biome: House; feature: Kitchen Counter; material: surface | place: USA: Illinois | collected 2012-02-13 ... | reverse complement strand
TATATTTAGAGGCCGAAAAATTAACAAATGCAGAATTAATTAATTGTAAAAACGCAAATGATTTATCTTTTTTGTATGAAAAAATAGAAGAATTAATAGATTAAATGGAGTTATAAATGGGAATTAAAGAAGAGCTTGATAAATTTTATACAAAAGAAAGTATAGCCAAAGAATTAATTAAAAATATTGAAATAGATATATATGATTGTGTTATAGAACCTAGTGCTGGAAATGGAAGTTTTAGTTCTCAAATAAATCATGAAAATCTTATAGCTTTGGATTTAAAACCTGAAAGTAATAATATTATTCAGAAAGATTGGTTTGATTATAAAATAGATCCTAATTACAAAAATGTATTGATTATAGGTAATCCTCCCTTCGGACAAAGAAATAACTTGTCAAAATCATTTATTAGACATGCAATTTCTTTTGAAAATGTTTTTACTATCGCATTTATTTTGCCAAACGTATATAACAAACATACCAATCAAAAAGTTTTCCCTTCAAACTGGAAATTAATGAAAATAATTCCGATAGAAAAAAATGGATTCATTCTAAATGGAAAAGAATATCATGTGCCATGTTCTTTTTATATATGGACTAAAAATTATAATGGAATAGATTTGAGATATGATGAAAATAAATATAAAACTAACGATTTTATTTTTATTTCCCCAAAAGAAAAAGAGAATTCAGACTTCTTTGTTATGGGGGCAAGCCCAAAAATTATAAAAGACACAACAGAAGTTGAAAATACTAATCGGGGATATTATATTAAATCTATGATAGATTTAGATCTATTAAAATTTAGATTTAAAAATATAAATTGGAGCCAACATGGAAACAGTAGTGCTAATGGTGGCGTATCATGGTATTCAAAAACAGAATTAATTAAAGTTTATGAAGAAAACAAATTAATATAATTAAAAAACAAAATGGTTTAACTGTTTAGGAATAATAAATCCATTATTTGTAAGATCATCAAAAAGATCTGTTTTATATAGTCTAAACCATCTTCTAAAATTATCGTCATACCTTGAAATATTAATTCGAATACTACATTCTTTCTTATTATAATTTAAATTAGAATTTAAGCTAAGACTCCCATGAGATAAACCACCAATTTTATTTATTTCCCTTCTCATCTGAAGATTATTTAAATAAAAAGGAAATAAATAAATATTATCATTTTTAAAAACAATACCAAGAACAAGAAAATGTGTTTTTTCCCAAACTCTAATTTGAACAAGATTTAATTTTTGTTTTTTGTATGAATTATTAATAGAGGCTTTAAATTCAATATTAACATTATTTTTCTCATCATAAAAATCTCCAATGCCAGCGGCTGATGGATTTCTTTTATATTTAAGAAAATTCATAACAGCTTTTTCTATTTTAAAGCCATAACTTTGTGGGTTTAATGTATCAAGATATCTTATAAAATTAATCGAAATTCCATCTTGCTCAATAATATCTTCATTATTTCTAATATCCATTTTCAAATTTTGTAGCAAACTTATTTTATCTGAAATACTCATGTTCTCAATATTAAATCCAAGCATAAAAACTCCATTTATAATAGTTATAATCTAAATGAAAATGTATCATAAATAGATGATAAAAATCAAGTTATTTTAGTTGCAGTAAAAAGTAAAAAAAAAATGATAAAAATACGGGTATTCTTATCATTTTTACATAAATATACAATGTATTTATTTACAGCATCTAACAACATATGCTGATTCGCTACGCTGGTGTCCTGTAAATTTTAATCCTGCGACATATTCACCAATAGCGCAATTTTTCTCATCAAAATCACGTCCACTCCAGTTTCCTGTCCAATAACATGAATTTTGTGTTAGATTACTTGCATTAGCCCAAACACCATTTACACATGATAACAATGCCCCTGCTGGCGTTCTTCCTTGCAATCCATTTGGGCCACAACCAGCCCCAATTGAAGCCTGCCCATTTATCTGAACATATTCATTTGTAGTTAATCTTCCATTAGAAATTATCTGAGAGGAAGATGTAATATTTCCATTTGCCTGTATATTACTTGAAGCATATATTTGTCCACTACTATTTAAATAAGCATTAATATTTTTATTTGTTCCAGCAGCAATTGTTCCATCTGCATAAACATCAAAGGTTCTTAATCCACCACCCCAACCAGAAGGTAAATCATTAGGATCTCTTCCCATAAGCCCTAACCGTAACCCAAATTTAACGTTATTGTTAACCTGTAAAATATTAGTATAACTTGCAGCATTGGGGGAATATATAGTAAGTGGTCTATTACCATTTAACATTCTTATTTCATAATCTTCACCAGCAGCGTCACCTCCTAATGAAATAGAATCACCATAACCGTTTTTAGCATTAATCCAACCACCAGAACTAATTGTTCCCGCAGCACTAATATTACCACCAGCGGTAACATTTGAAGCGATTGAAGCATTTCCACCTGAAACGATATTCCCTGAAGTATTAATTTCACCAGTAGCAGTTAAGTTATTAACATTTTTAATATTATGCCCATCCATATTAAGATCACCTGTCATAGGCAATGAACCATCTCTTCTTAAATAAACATAATATGCGCCTGATAGCGTTCCCACAGCAGAACCTATATAACCTGTTTTCCCCGATAAAATAGGAAATAGTGAAGAATCAGCAGACCAGCCATTAGAAGTTCCGATAATTTTTCCTGTATTCTTATTTATACCACCGTCCCTACCAATATCTCTTAAAACTCGACCTAAAAATACTAACGAAGGTGTATTTTCTGTATTTCTAACTCCTTTTGTTAAAACTAATCCAGAGATCATATAATTTGGAGCATTACCTGTTCTTTTTAATTGTATTTCATATGGATTACCGAATATTGTAGTTGAAGAAAAATTAGGCGGCAATAAAGCATTATCGGTTAAATTCTGCAAAGTAATATTACAAGTGCTATTCCCTGTATTACAAGAAACACCAGAAGAAGATAAATTAGATAGCTCATTATATTTTAAAACAAGAAAAGCATTAGTCGCTTCTGCAACAGTCTGAACTTGTCCAGCTAACATTTTTGCCTGTAAGTTTTCATTTTCTGCATTGATATCTCTAACTTTTAAAATAGACATTACAAGAATAACCCCAATTACTAAAAGTATTTCAATCAATGTAAACCCTTTAAGTTTTTGATACCTCATCTTACGACCCCTTAAGTATTTTAAAAATATGTTAAGCAATGTTTAAATATTGTCAATCTATTATACCAGTCTTTTTTATTGACCTAGAACATAAAAAGTTGTCATACAACTATAAAAAATAATAAAAAACAAAATAAAATATAAACTTAACTAAAATTAAAAAAATTTATTATACTTAATAGAAATTAAAAAAATTTCAGATATAACACAAAACAATAAAGGAAAATATATAAAATTCATTGCGTTGAATTCCTTTATCAAAAAACAGGCTAAATTAAAATTAATTTATAACAAAAAATAAAAATTTGACAAAAACAAGAAAGTATGGTAAATTATTAATAATAGGAAATGACAAGAGACGGCACTCCCATTTCGACGCTGAAAGATGCAGGCCGGCGAATACAAAAACACAAAAAAGAACTTTGCGAAAAGTTCTTTTTTTATAAAAAAATTGACTTTTTTTAAAATTATAATATTATAATGCTTAATTGGTGATGATAAAGATACGGCAATCTCATCACGGCGCTGAAAGATTGCAAGCCGACGAAAACATAAAAAAGAAAAAAAGACCTTTTCCAAAAGGTCTTTTTTTCTTTTATTTGATCATGTTTAAATTTTTATTATTAACAATTAAATTATGCTCATTAATCCAATCTTTGTACCCTCTAAGTTTATCATAGTATGTCATATTTAATTCTCCGCGAGAATATTTCCAAGGAACTTGTCCAATACTAACACCTTCTTCATTTAGAAATAATTCAAATGGAATATCATAAAAATTTTTAGATAAAATATACTTTTCATAATCTTGATTTATTACAAAAATAGCACCTGTTTTTTTTGTTATGCCAATAAGAGAATGATTTTTGGTAAAATAAAGCCAAACAACTCTTTTTTCGTATCGTTTTATTTCTTCTTCGTTATAATTGAAAAAATTAAGATAATTATCTCTGTTAACTTCTTCATAAAAACTAAAAATATAATTAAATTCTTTCGAAGAATAAATATTTTTTAATGCATTTTTATCTATTCCATTAAAAGTTTTATCATCATCAAAAGTAAGATTTAGATCAACACTATTTTTTTTAATCTGATCGTGTTCTCTCATCTCTGAATTAACACATAGCATTGCATACATAAACATAACAGGAATTGTTGCAATAGATTCAATATAAAAAAGTAGCATTGAATATTTAGTTTGACATAATGAAACCTCATCACTTTGATCAAAAGCAGAAAGAGATTTTCCAATAAAATAAATTCCATAAAATACAACAAAAATAGGAAGCCAAACTACACAGAAAAATAAGAAAACACCCGTTAATATAAAGTTATAAAATTTATTCATAAATTACTCCTTTATTTATAGGTATAATTTATTTTTTAATCTAATCAAATATTTTCATTTAATTTATTATCATTATTAATAAAAAATATTATCTTTTTACATTTTGGATATTTTCAATTTTATAATGTTTACATTTATCGTAATAGTATTTTGTATGAGAACTTTTTTATTTGTGTCGCTATTTAAAAGTTCTCGTTTTCTTTTTGTAAACAATACATTAAAACTAAAAATTATATTTAGAAAATTTTTACATTTTAGTTAAGAACCAAAAACTTTTTTCCAACGCTTTAATCCTGGAAGATTATTATTAGGGATTGTTCTTAAAACATTGTCAACAACTTCATCCAGTTCTTTTGCTTTCTTATGAGCAAGATTAGCAGACCATTTTCCATTTTCGTCATACGTTTCTAAATCAAAATCTGCGGTAACAGGCATACACTGATGTTGTCGATTCGTAGACATATAAAATGCAAGCATACGCCAAACGTATTTAGCTTCTCCTGAAGCCTTTTGGGGTTTAGACTTATAAAGACTACCATCATTTTTAAAAATTTGTTTTATAATACTTAATGTTTCACCAGAAAAGATAGCAAGATTAATTTTTGGAGTTTCAACTGTATTAAACATTTTTTTTCCTCTTTTTTTAAGATAATTTTATTATAGCAAAAAAGACAAGATTGTACAAGTGTTTTATCTATTTAGGTGATTTTTTAGCTATACTTACTAAATACAAACATATTTTATCACAAACAATCCAAAAATAAAAATAAGCAAGTTTAGAAATATTACGACTCTTTGATTTTTAATTTTAAATATATAGACTATAATAAATAAATAAAATCTTAAAAAGAAGGTAAAATGAGAGTAGAACTTTTAATATTTAAAAATAAAAACATATTAGATTTCAAAAATCTAATTAATAAATATACTATTGCAAATGTTTATATTAAAGTTAATCTAAACAATATAAGTGAAACAAGAAAAGAGTTAATAAAATTAAATTATACAACCAGACTTTTTGTAACAATAAATGATGGTATAAAATCAGAATATATTTTTGGTAAATTAAAAAAATCAAAAGGTGTTTTTAATGAGTATTGTAAAAATTCAATTATAAGAAATGATATTAATCATGTTATTCGAGTATCTTCGAACGATAACGATGTTGTTATTGTTGACGATAAAAGTCTAATAATAGAGGAAAGTAGAAAATGGGAAATAATATAATTAATTCAGTTTTTAATGTAGATTGTATTGATTTTATGAAAAAAAATGAATTTACATGTAATCATGTTATTACAGATATACCTTACAATGTTGTTTCAAGAGAAACAGGTGGAATAAGGAAATTTGACAAAGCAAATGCGGATATTTTAACATTTAATTTGTCTGCTTTTTGTGATCTAATTAAATCAGTGGTAACTGAAAATATTTTTATTTTTTGTTCAACAGAGCAAATCACCGAATTGGCTAAAAATCTAGAGGAAGATTTCATTGTAAAACTTGCCATATGGGAAAAAACAAATCCATCCCCTGTAAATGGACAGTATTTTTGGCTTTCAGGGATAGAATGTTGTATTGTTGCGTCAAAACAAGAAATTAAAGATATTGATTTAATATTTACAACTCCTGCGGGAAGAAGTAAAGAACATCCTACTGAAAAACCACCGAAGTTACTAGATCAAATAATAACAAAGTTTACTAAAGAAAATGATATTATTTATGATCCGTGCGCGGGATCAGGTAGCCACATAATATCAGCAATAAGAAACAAAAGAAGATTCATTGGAAATGAAATATTTAATGAATATTATAATTTAATAATAAAAAAAATAGAAATTGAAAAATTATAATTCTTGATTCTTAATTAAAAAATATATATAATTAAAGGTCATACAACCAGTTAAAATAAGGGCAAAAAATTGACACATAAACACGACCACAAGCACGATCATAGCCATCAAGTAAATGGGCTTCCTCAAAAAAAATTAATAATTGCTTTATGTTTAACTATGTCATTTATGTTCGTTGAATTTATTGGTGGATTATTAACTAATAGTTTGGCTCTAATTTCTGATGCTATGCATATGCTTACAGATTCATTCGGATTAATCTTAGCAATAATGGCTATAATATTAGGGAAAAAGGCCGCCGATAAAGTAAGAACATACGGATATGAAAGATTTGAAATATTAGCTGCTATAATTAATGCAATAGTTTTATTTTTTATTGCTTTTTATATACTCTACGAAGCAATAGAAAGAATATTTTTATCAAAAGATATTCATACAAATGGAATGTTGATTATTGCAATTATAGGACTATTTGTTAATTTTGGCTCTATGTTAGTTCTTCATTCAGAAAAAGACAATAGTTTAAATGTCAAAGGAGCATATCTTGAAGTATGGGCAGATATGTTAGGTTCCATAGGTGTTATTGTAGGGGCAATTGTTATAAAATTTACAGGGTATCAATTTATAGATTCAATAATCGCAATTTTTATAGGATTTATGGTATTTCCAAGAGCATATTCATTACTTAAAGAAGGATTAAATATTGTTTTACAAGGTGTTCCTCATGGCATAATTTATGATGAAATAAAGAATGTAATAAACGAAGAAGAAGGCGTAAAATCTTGCCACGATTTGCATATATGGAGTATTACTCAAAATAAAGCCATAATGACAGGACATATTGTATATAATGAAAATGCAGATCCAGATAAAATAAGATTATCTATTGAAAAAAAATTATTAGAAAAATTTGAATTAAAACATACAACCTTACAAATGGAAAGAGGTGAAAAAACAAATCATCAACATGTATGTGAAATAAATTAAATCAAATCAAAATGATCCAACACTGGATCATTTTAATTTTAAAGGAGATAAATATGAAAAAAATAGGAATTTTTATTGATTGTGAAAATACCTCAATAAAAAATATAGAAGAAAATTTTAAACAAATTAGTGAATTGGGAGAAATTGTAATCTCAAAAGCATTCGCACATCACTTTGAAGAACAATATAAAAAATGGAAAAAATATAAAAGTTTAACAAAATTAATTGAATGTCCTAAAAATTCAACACTTATGAAGAGCAGTACAGATATGACTATGGCATTACATTGTTTAAATGATACCAAAGATTATAATTTAGATATAATAGCTATATTATCCTCAGATTCAGATTTTATTCCACTTATCAATATTTTAAATTCGTTAAAAAAAGAAATAATAATATTCGGGGTTTCAAAATCTGCCAAGATGCTAAAAGATAATGTCTCTAATTTTATAGAGGTCATTCATTAATTATTTTTGACTTTTATTTGAAAATATGGCCTAATAATTCTAAAATAACAATTGTATATGGAAAATTTTATGCTAAAATTTAAAAAAGAAAAAACAATAAGTAAAATTAAGAATGAAAATCATCTCAAAGCAAAAAAAATATTTAAAAATATAGGAAAAACTTTTTTATTTTCAGCTATTTTTGTTTGCGCTGCTGACTACTCAATAACAAATTACTTAGACAACAAAGTAAATAAAGTTGTAACGAAAGAGCAAAGAGCAGAGTTTGATAAAATTACCCAATATAATAATAGAGAAGAATTTTTAAAAGAAAGATTAAATTATAACTATTATAACGAAACAAAATATCAAAATGATTTAAAAATAATGAATGATTTTAATAATGAATTAAAAGTAGAATTAGAAACTTTATATAAAAATAATAAATATTTTAAAGAAAAATACCCACAATATGAAAATTTTGATACTTTCTTTAAAGCTTATAATGAATCAAATTATCCTTACTTATTTGAAATTTATTATCTTTACCAAAAAGATAAAAATAGAGATGTTAACTTTAGTTATATTAGATTAAAAAATAATCCAACATTTTATGTTAATGATTTCTTTTGGAGTAAAATTATTAAAGAAAATAAAGATAAAAATTTAGATTATGGAAAGTTATATAGCGATATATTTAAAACTAAAACAATTACAGATCTTGAAAAAAGAAATCTTCTATCCAAAGATATATTTGTATATGAAAGAAACTTTAATCAATTCATGTTAAACAGATTAGTTGTTGAAAATGAAATACCCTCATTCCAATTAAATCAATCTTATAGTGGAAAAGTTTTTAATGAAAAAATGTATTTCAAATATGACAAAAAAGATGAAAAATTATTCACCCCTGAAAATGTAAGAGAAAGACTTAATTACAAAAATAAGTCCAAAAATATTCAAAAAGGAATAGATGAAGCTATCGCTAATTATTTTGAAGATAAGCCACTTACTTTTCAGTCTGAAAATCTAAGAAATACATTAATGATTTTAAACGCAAAATCTGATTATCAAAATAATATGTTAAAAATTTATGATATAAGAAATGAAAACAAAAATAAGTTAAGTAAAATAAATTATGATTTATATAATTTTATTAATATTATAAACTATAATATACATTATAGAATTTCAGATTTTAGAAATGTTGATAATGTTGAATTTTTTTCTATTTTTAGCTATAAGAATGAAAATCAAAAAATAAACTATTTTTTATCTGGTATAAACAATGACAATAATAATTTAGCCTATAAGGGCGAAGCAATAACTCTAGAAAGAAAAGATATTGATTATAAATACTAAGGAATAAATAAAAATGAAAAATAACAAAATAAATAGCTTATTTAAAAATATAGAAATAAAAAGGAATTTATTTCTATTTTGGATTTTTGCATATTGCTTCACATTATTTTTTTCAATATTTTCAATTACACTGGATATTGTTTATATCATAATTCCAAATTTTTATAACATTATCTCAATTTATAAAGTTCAAATCGTTTTAATGATAATATCGATGATAATAACGATTAAAGCTATATATAATGGACAAAAAGTTCCAAAAATAAAAGAATTGAAAATAACAACAGATAAAAAGGTTGAAAATTTTAAAATTATACAACTAACAGATCTCCACATAGGTAAAATATCAAATACTAAATGGTTAAAAAAAGTTATTAATAAGGTTAATAAAGAAAATGCTGATGTAGTTTTAATCACAGGTGATTTCGCCGATGGAAAATCTAAAAATTATATTGAAACTATTAATTTATTATCAACTATAAAATCAAAAAATGGTGTTTATGCTATAACAGGAAACCATGAATATTATTCTGATTATCATGGATGGATGAAACTTTATGAAAAACAAAATATAAAATTTCTATTTAATGAAAAAATATCAATAGGTAACTTTGAAATATTTGGAGTTCCCGATATAGCAGCGGCGAGGTTTAATGAAATAGAGCCTGATTTAAAAAATACTCTAAAAAATCAATCTCCAGACAAATTTAGAATATTATTAGATCATCGTCCTGCAAGTTTTAAAGAAAATAGTGAACTCGATTTAATAGATTTACAGCTTTCAGGACATACCCACGGTGGAATGGTTCCGGGATTAAAAAATCTTGTTGCTAAAATGAATAATGGATATGTTGGTGGAGTATATAAAAATAAAAAAGCTATATTAAATTTAAGTAATGGAACTGGAATATGGGCTGGGTTCCCTTTGAGATTAAATGATGACGCAGAAATAAATGTTATTTATATCGAGAAGAAAAAATAACAAGAAATATAGAGATAAAAAAAGACAACCTCGGCTGTCTTTTTTTATTAAAATTTATTATAAGAATTATTCACCAAAACCTAACGGGAGTCGGCGTTTAAATTCAGTAGCATTAAATCTATGAATAATTTTCTTTTCAATTTCCAAATCAATTGCTTTACCTTCAAGAAAATCATCAATTTGCTCATATGTAATACCTAAAGAATCTTCATCTGCTAATTGTGGATTGTTATCTTCTAAATCAGCAGTTGGTTTTTTATTATAAACTTCTTCTGGTGCGCCAAACTCTTTTGCTACCAATCTAACCTGACGTTTATTTAGACCATTTAAAACTAACATGTCACATGCACCATCACCG
>ERZ808232.221-NODE-221-length-10645-cov-6.540888_pt1 | contig 10645 bp, 9 predicted proteins | sample MGYA00521281_ERZ808232 | MGnify/ENA primary metagenome ERZ808232 (study PRJEB31515, sample SAMN02941833) | indoor metagenome | biome: House; feature: Kitchen Counter; material: surface | place: USA: Illinois | collected 2012-02-13 ... | reverse complement strand
CTTAATGACTGGTGTTGTTTCTAGTTCGGCTCCGATCCCTATTTGGATTATGGCCATTGGCGGTATTGGTATTGCGATTGGTTTGGCTTTGTTCGGGCCAAAACTAATTAAAACGGTAGGGTCTGAAATTACTGAACTTGATAAGACTCGAGCATTTTGTGTTGCTATGGCCGCTGCCATTACCGTGATTGTTGCTTCACAGTTAGGGCTTCCTGTTAGTTCAACTCATATTGCAGTGGGGGGGATTTTTGGTGTTGGTTTTTTACGTGAATACTTAAAAGAATCTTATGATAAAAAGATTGCTTCGATTATAGAACATTCTGAAAAAGCGGGTCTTGGAGTAGAAGAGACTCAAGCTTTTGTAAGACGCTTTACTGAAGCTGACGTAGATAGAAAACGCATAATGTTGAAAGAGTTGAAAGCTGAATCGTCGACTTCGCTTATTTCTAAAGAAGATCGTAAAGGGCTTAAAAAGGCAACTAAGAAAGAATTAGTTAAGCGTTCTGCTTTGGTTAGAATTGCAGCCGCTTGGGTTATTACAGTGCCTGCTTCTGCCTTGTTGTCAGCAATGCTATTTTATATGCTATTAGGTTTTTCAGTCGCTCGTTAAAAATGTTAATTATATTTACTAAAGGCCAGTTTTACTGGCCTTTTTTGTGCCTCTAGTTTTAGCTCTATGATATAAAAACATGCCATATTCGCACCCTTCTTGCCATTATTGTCTGTATCGTTATTTCTTATAGCAATAAGCTGGAAAAGTGCTGCTCTTAATAGATATTATGAGAGGAGTGGACTGTTTAAGATCAAAAAATCATGTCCAAATTCAAGTCGAAAGTGCGTTATTTCCTATCGGACGCCTCATAGTACGCTAGAATAATAGGGTGAATGGGCTATATTCAATAGCTTAACTTTATCTTGAGTGGTTATCTAAAATATCGATCTTTAAATTAAAAGAGTAAATTCTAAAATATGGCCATCATTATTATTTCTGTTTTGTTATTTGTTATCGGGGGATTTATAGTCCTTGCTATTGTTCTACAGCTTAAAGAACAGGCTCGTTTAGACAAAATCAGAAAAGTAGCAGCGCTAAATAACCACCTTCGCCAAGTGCGCCGTTATATTGATGAGATGCCTTCTCAATATCAACCAAAGGATATGAGACTTTGGCTTTTTTCTCGGTTAGCGTCACTTTATGATGCTTTACTTGAGGTGACGCCAGATCCAACATTAAGTCGCCGTCGAAAAGCGCTGACAGCAGAAATAGCAGAGTCCCAAGGCAATCAGAAAAAAAGACGCTCTAAGCCTATTAATGATGAACTGATGATCATCAATTTAAAAAAATTATTTGAGTCTTTTCACTCATTTTTGAAACAATCGGAAAAAGATAAAACGTTAAGTAGTGATGTTGCTGCTCGTTATATCAATTTACTCCAAGTCTACAAGTATCAGATTGATTCGGATTACCATTCATATCTAGCTCGTCAGTCCTTTTTATCTGGGTCTTATGAAAAATCGATAGAAACTTATAAAGTAGCATTGGCTAAGCTGTCTCCTGTTAAAAATAAGCCTGAGGCAGCAGAAGCGATTACACAGCTAAATAGCCTTATTAAACAGATAGAAAGTGCGCTAGCGATGAGTAAAACAGGAAGTGCTGAGGGTTTAGTAGGAGGACATGAGCTTCAATCTGAAGCGGGTGAGTTAAATGAAGAATGGGATAAGTTTATTGATGTTACTGAGTTTAAGAAAAAGAAACATTTTTAGTTGCTGTATTTTAATTTTCTCAAATGCCTGCTTAGAAAGCTAAGCGCATGTTAATTCGTCTGGAGGTAATGTGAATTTTGCTTTGTTTTCTGCTTTTATACCCACTTTCTTTTTCGTTTCTATTACGCCTGGTATGTGTATGACGTTGGCGATGACGTTAGGAATGACGATTGGAGTGAGGCGGGCTTTATGGATGATGTTAGGTGAGTTAGTTGGTGTTGCCATTGTGTCGACGCTTTCTGCTATAGGTGTGGCTGCTTTATTACTTAATTATCCGATGGCTTTCACTGTCCTTAAGGCCATTGGAGGTATTTATTTGGCTTATGTTGGTATTCAGATGTGGTTGTCTAAGGGGAAAATGGCGATTAAAGCTCAAGAGCATGAAAAAGCGCCTTCTACTTCTTACCAGCTGGTTTCCCAAGGTTTTATTACAGCGATTGCTAATCCTAAAGGATGGGCTTTTTTTGTCGCGTTATTGCCTCCATTTTTAGACGCTTCACAATCTTTGGCAAGTCAGCTTGTTGTGCTTGTAGCCATTATTTTGTGTCTTGAATTTAGTTGTCTAATTATCTATGCAACGGGGGGGCGAACATTACGATCTTTGTTGATGAAAAGTGGGAACGTCCGAATAATGAACCGTATTGCTGGGACGTTAATGCTGCTTGTAGGTGGTTGGCTAGCCATAGGTTAACCTATGGCCATTAATTATAATGGTTATTAAGAGGACGTTTTAGGGCGTCTTTTTACGATTGATGCAGTTGTTTTTTTGGTGCTGGTTTTTCTTCCGTTAGATGCTCTTTTTTTCGTAAATGCTTTTTTTGCTGGAGCGGGTAAGTTTTGTAGGGCGCTGGTTGGCATTCCTCGAGACTTTTCAAGTAGCTCTGTTAAGTTCTGTTCAAGGTTTGTCATAAAGTTTTGATAGCTGGCTTCACCTAAACTGATAGCGTTCAAAGAGGATTCCCATTTAGCTGTCATGTCAGGCGTCACTAATTGGTTAGGTAAGCAATCAATAAAAGCGCGGCCGGTTTTACTGGCATGAATCTGTTTTCCTTGGCGTATTAAGAAGTTGCGTTTAAATAATAGCTCAATAATGCTGGCACGGGTCGCTTCTGTACCTAAGCCATCAGTTTCTTTCAAAATTGCTCGGATGTTTTTATCTGTTACAAAACGGCTAATTCCTGTCATTGCAGCAAGCAGGGTTGCATCAGTAAAAGCGGCGGGAGGTGTTGTGACTTTTTCATCAATGGTGGCTTCATAGCACCAAGTTTCTTCTCCTTTAGTGAGTTTCGGCAGTTCGCTTTGTTCTTCGTCATTATTGTTTTTCGATTTTTTTTTATAAGGTAATAAGGCCTTCCAGCCAAGAGATATCGGAGTATTCCCCTTAGCTTCAAATTGCCCTCCTTCAATTTCTAATTTGATTAGAGACGATAAATAGTCGTAGTCAGGATAGAATTGCATTAAATATTGCCGTGCAATAAGCCCAAAGACCAAAGCTTCTGTTTTTGATAGGGCTGCCATCTTATGAGATTGTGTTGTAGGAATGATTGCATGATGGGCCGTAACTTGTTTATCGTTCCAAGCCTTGCTTTTTCTGGTTGCGTCGGCAGAGATTGCAGCCTTAACAATATCGCCTTCCGCATGACTCAATGCCTTGATAACTGCAGGTGCATCACGATGTTGTTGGTTAGGCAAATGTCGACAGTCTGATCGTGGATAGGTAATTATCTGATACCGTTCATAGAGTGTTTGGCAAATATCCAATACTTGTTGAGCGGAAAGTGAAAACGCTTTTGCCGCGTCAATCTGTAAGGCTGATAAACTATAAGGGAGAGGAGGGGATTGCTTTTTCTGTTTGTAATTCGCTTCTGTCACTATGGCTGGTTTGTTGGTAATTCTGGAAGCAACATTCTTTGCAAGCGGCAAACTTAAGACTCTATTTTCTTCATCCATATAAGATTGGCAAGAATCACTTGGTAGCCATTTCGCTTTAAATTTTTTGCCCTTCTTATCCTCAATATTTGCCCAGACTTGGTAAAAGTCTTTGGGAACAAAGATCTCTCGTTCTTTATCTCTTGCTGCGACTAAGCCTAAAACAGGTGTTTGTACTCTGCCAATAGATAAGACCCCCTGATAGCCTGCTTGGCGTCCTCTGATAGTATAAGCACGAGTTAAATTTAGGCCAAATAGCCAATCGGCTCTAGCGCGTCCTAATGCAGATCTTGATAATGCCGCAAACTCAGCGTTAGGACGTAAATTATTAAGGGCTTTTTTTACCGCTGATGGCGTAAGGTCATTAATCAATAAGCGTTGAGCTGCTTTTAGTTTTTGTGTGGAGGCTTTGCTGTAGTGTAAAACCTCATCAACTAATAATTGCCCTTCACGGTCAGGATCCCCAGCATTAACTAATGTAGAGGCTTTCTTAATCAGTTTCTTTAGAATTGAGAGTTGTTTTTTTGTTGCTGCTTTTTCTTGCCATTGCCATTCGTTAGGAATGATAGGTAGATGTTCTAAATTCCAAGATTTAAATGCTGGATTGTAATGGTGAGGTTCTGCTTGTTCGAGTAAGTGCCCTATGCACCAGCTAACGCAGTCGCCATTTGGTAGCCAGATGCAACCATCCTCTTTTTTTTGTGGCGCAGGAAGGGCGGCAGCAATAGCACGAGCAAGACTAGGTTTTTCGGCGATATAAAGAATCATAGATACACTTACTGTTTATATATACAGTAAGTGTATCCAAGATGGCGTAATCTGACTAGCGTTTAGGTTATTTAATTGGCACAACTAATACAGGGATTTTACTATGATGAATCACCTTGTTTGCTGTGGAGCCGATAATAAATTGTCCTAAACGACTATGTGTACGGCTATTCATGACAATGATGTCAGCGTCTTTGCTTATGGCTGTTTTTTCAATAGAGTCTGCTGGGACACCATGAACAACAAGCGTTTCTGGTGGTGTACTTAGCGTATCCAGTTCTGCTTTATTAGTGTCCATAAAGCGATCAAGTTCTTCTTGCATGCTTTCTTCAATGCTTTTTTCTGCTTCTTCACGCATTTTTTGTGATGTTTCTTCAGAAACATAATTGTAGATCATATTTGTTGCTTGGGCGCTTAATGGTTCCATCGAATGCATAATAATAACTTGTGCTTGATGAGCAAGTGCAAGCGTCATAACCAGTTCTAGCGCTGGTTGTGTTTTATCATTTAAGTCGCACGCATAAAGAATTCTATTAATTTTAGGTAGCATAGTAATTTCCTTTTTCAATGTATAACTAAAGTATAGAGAGGTTAGCTTTTGATGTGCTGATTTATATCAATAGTCGATGTCAATATTGTTGAGTGTGCTACTTTTGTAACGAGATTATTATCTCTATGGCTGTCTATTAAGAAACTACTCATTAGGGCTGTAAATATTAGACTGACAAATAAAAGTCCCCAATAATCTTTAGGTTTGTTGATGTCTTTGTGTTGAGTTGTATCCGGTCTAAAAACCTTGGCTTTCATAAGGCAGTTACTCATCAGTCGTTGTTGGGGAGTTGATTATAAATGATAATCAATATCATTTGCAAATTCTATTTGAACTTCTCTTGTTTTGCTTCTTTGGTACTAATGTTCTACTGCAAGGGCTATGTTATGATATTGCCTCAAATTTTTAACAGATAAGAGAGCTAGCTATGTCTGAACTGTCGTTCGACTCAAACGAATCTAAAATCGCATACGGCATTGGTCGTCAAATTGGTGATCAACTACGTGGTAGCGATCTTGGTGAATTGTCTCTAACTCACCTTTTTGCAGCGATCGAAGATGCACTTAATAGTGCTGAAATGCGCGTTCCTGGTGCTGAACTTGAAGCAGCGTTTGCTCAACTTCAAGAGAAAATGGAAGAAAAAGGTCGCGTTGCTTCTGAAGGGAATATCCAAGCAGGTGCTGCTTTCCTTGAAGAAAACAAAGCAAAAGATGGTGTTCAAGTTACTGAGAGTGGTCTTCAATTTGAAGTGATTGAAGAAGGTACTGGTGCGGTACCAGCGCTAGAATCTACAGTACGTGTTCATTACGAAGGTCGTTTACTTGATGGTCAAGTATTTGATAGCTCTATTGCTCGTGGCGAGCCAATCGAATTTCCTCTAACTGGTGTTATTGCTGGTTGGACTGAAGGTCTACAGTTGATGAAAGAGGGTGCTAAATACCGTCTAACTATTCCTGCTGAATTGGCTTACGGCGCACAAGGTGCTGGTGCTATGATCCAACCTCATTCTGTTCTTCAGTTTGATGTAGAATTGATTGCTGTTGTTTAATTAGCGCTTTAGCTGATTAGCAAACACATAAAAAAGCGAGTTGACCTAGATTGGGCAACTCGCTTTTTTGTTTTAAAGATTGAGCTGAATCGCTAAATCAACCTTTCCATTCTGACATGCAATTTAGTAGCTTCTAAAAAAACCTTACCATCGGTTTTGAAGTGATGTTTTTCATAAAACACCTGAGCTTCGACTTGAGCGTCCAAGAACACCTTTTTAATGCCTATCTCGCGGGCTACTTGCACCGCTTTTTGCAGCAACATTTCACCATAGCCTTGCAGGCGATAAGCAGGAAGAACAGCTAAGCGACCAATATGACCGTTGTTTAATAGGCGACACACACCAGTAGGTACAGCGGTTGTCCCAAATGAAACAAAGTGAACTGCATCTTGATCATGTTCATCCCATTCGTCTTCAGCTGGAATACCTTGTTCTATAATAAATACCTGTTTTCTGACAAAGGAAAGTTGTGCCTTGCTGCTGTTCCAGTCTGAGGTGAGTACATTCACAAATTTTACCCTTTAGTCTTCCGATGCGGTGAGTTCAATCAGGCCTTGTTGACGAATAAGAAAGCGCAACAAGGGAATTAGATCGCTGTCTTCTTCTAAATCTAATCCTGAGAAATCAAACTCGGTTTCATTACAAACTGCTTGAACAAAAATGGCCAATTCTCGCTTTAACTGCAGGCTATCGCCGTTACAAAATACCGTAATGTATGTCTCTGTTGCAGATTGTTGATCTAGCCCTTCGAGGTTTTGTTGCGCCACTGACTCTAGTGGCTCAGGGTCATAGTAACTGATGCGTGCATCACCTGGTCTAATGAAGGTATTGCCCGCTAAAGCATTGGCGTATGCTTGTTCCAATTCTTGTTGATTAAGCGGCGCTAAAAATTCAGGGTATTTACTATCGCTCATGGTTTCGCCAAGCCATTGGGCAAGAACATCTGGCTGGTTAATTAAGCGGGCCAACTCAGCTTGTAAATAACTAATATCGTCCTGATTAATTTGAGCATTATGAGCACGAGTACCAGATTCAGGAGCAGAAAAACGTACTTTCTCATTGATCGTTTCACACAGTTTGTCTCGAATACCTGTTAAGGCATCTTGTATACTAGGTGCTCGAAAACCGATAGAGTAGGTCATGCATTCATCATCTAGTGCTCTGCCGTTATGGGCAAAGTTTGGTGGTAAATAGAGAATGTCACCGGCATCTAACTCCCAGTCCATTGTGCTATCAACTTTGAAATTATCCAATATATGTAGTGAGATATCTTCTATTGATGTGTCTTGGTATTGATTAGGTGCAAGTACTTGCCAGCGACGCTTACCTGCAACTTGTACTAAAAAAACATCGTATTGGTCGTAATGTGGACCAACGCTGCCGCCTTCAGTAGCGTAGCTAACCATCACATCATCAAGGCGCCAGCTGGGTAAGAATTGAAAACGTTCTTTTAGCTCTTGAGCTTCGGGAACCCAATGATCTACAGCCTGTACCAGTAATGTCCATTCTTTTTCTGGTAACGTTGTAAATTCTACTTCATCGAATGGACCTTGACGTAGCTCCCAGGGAGTCTTTCCGTTTTCTATAACAATTCTAGATTCGACGTCTTCTTCCATTGCCATTCCTGCTAATTCATCCGCGTCGAGAGGTGCTTCAAAATCGAGTAAGCCAGAACGAATGACTAATGGCTTTTTTTGCCAGTATTCTGCCAAAAATGTTCGGGCTGTCATTCCGCCTAAAATGGATAAGGGTGCGTCTAAATCTATCATAAATTACTCACTCTAATAAAAGAGAAAATCGAAAAGAGGGGGAGACAAAAAAGAGCCGATAAATCGGCTCTTTTTTATTGTTGATGACTAATGATTAATTTACTAAAAATTAGCCAATCATTCATTAGCGAATAGCTTTTGCTTGCGCAACGGCATTACCAATATAAGTAGCAGGAGTCAGTAGTTTAAGCTCCGCTTTTGCTTGTTCAGGCATTTCTAATGTGTCGACAAAAGCATTAATTGTTGCTTGATCGATAGTACGGCCACGAGTCAGCTCTTTCAGTTTTTCATAAGGTGATTCAATACCGTAACGACGCATAACAGTTTGGATTGGTTCGGCTAATACTTCCCATGCGTTGTCTAGGTCTGCATTAAGGCGTGTAGCGTTAATTTCCAATTTACTAATGCCTTTAAGTGTTGCTTGGTAGGCGATTAAACTGTGAGCCAAGCCAACACCTAGGTTACGAAGCACCGTGGAATCGGTTAGGTCACGCTGCCAGCGAGAAATTGGAAGTTTTGCACTTAGGTGACCCATAATTGCGTTCGCAATACCCAAGTTTCCTTCAGAATTTTCGAAGTCAATTGGGTTTACTTTGTGTGGCATGGTAGAAGAACCAATTTCTCCAGCAATGGTTTTTTGCTTGAAGAAGCCCATTGAAATGTAACCCCAAACATCACGATCAAAATCGAGCAGGATGGTGTTAAAGCGACTTATAGCATCATACAATTCAGCGATATAGTCATGGGGTTCGATTTGAGTGGTATAAGGGTTCCAAGACAAGCCTAAAGACGTTACAAACGCTTCCGCGTGTGCTTGCCAGTCAACGTCAGGGTAAGCTGAAAGGTGGGCGTTGTAGTTACCTACTGCGCCGTTGATTTTACCTAAAAATTCAACGTTTTCAATTTGCTTAAGTTGGCGACTAAGGCGCGCTGCTACGTTGGCCATTTCTTTACCAACAGTAGAAGGAGACGCTGTCTGACCATGAGTACGTGACAACATTGGTTGCTCAGCGTGCTCAATCGCAAGGTCTTGGATCGCTTTGATAACATTTTTTAGCTCTGGCGTAATACCTACGTCCAGTGCTTCGCGTAGCATCAAGGCATGTGACAAGTTGTTGATGTCTTCTGAAGTACAAGCAAAATGAACAAATTCAGAAATAGCTGCAAGTTCTTCGTTATTAGCCATTTGATTTTTAATGAAGTATTCAACGGCTTTGACATCGTGGTTAGTCGTTTTCTCAATGTCTTTAATTGCTTGCGCATCCGCTTCGCTGAAGTTATCAGCAAGTTGATCTAATAGTGCGCTAGCGTCATTACTAAGGGCTGGTACTTCAATAATTTGTGGGTGTTTGGCAAGAGCCTGTAGCCAGCGTACTTCCACAATAACTCGCATACGAAGCAAGCCGTATTCGCTTACTGAACGACGTAATACATTGGTTTTTGATCCGTAACGACCGTCTATTGGGGAAATTGCGTTTAAGCTAGTTAATTCCATTGAGATAACGCCTCGACCATGGTTTTCAGGGAGCCGCTATTATAGGGAAAAGGCGTGCGTACTTCTATGGTAGTACGGAGATTCGTATACTTTTGTTTCTATCGTCAGTGTTTGTATATAAAAAACCCCAAGTAGCTAAGCTACTTGGGGTCTATGGCGACCCTTAAGTTTGATGGTGCTTAACTTAAGGGTCTAGCAATAAAGCATAAACGAATTTTATAGTGTTGCTATAGCATCGTTAAATGTTGTGCTAGGGCGCATGATCTTAGTTACTTCATCAAGGTTCATGTGGTAGTAACCAGATAAGCCAGAAGGTTTGCCTTGAACCGCTGCAAGTTCTGCAACAATAGTCGCTTCATTAGCGGCTAATTGTTTTGCTAGTGGCGCAAATTTCGCTGCCAATGCGGCGTCTTCTGTTTGTGCTGCTAGTTCTTGAGACCAGTACATCGCTAGATAGAAATGGCTTCCGCGGTTATCAAGCTCACCTGCTTTACGAGAAGGTGATTTGTTCGCATCAAGAAGTTTACCTGTTGCTGTATCTAGGCATTTAGCCAGAATTTTTGCTTTCTGGTTATTGTGTTTAATGCCAAGCTCTTCAAAAGAAACGGCCACTGCCAAAAACTCGCCAAGAGAATCCCAACGAAGGTGATTTTCTTGCATAAGTTGTTGAACGTGCTTAGGTGCAGAACCACCAGCGCCAGTTTCATACATGCCGCCGCCATCTAGCATTGGTACGATAGACAACATTTTTGCAGACGTACCCAATTCTAAAATTGGGAACAAATCTGTTAGGTAATCACGAAGAATGTTACCTGTTACGGAAATAGTGTCTTCGCCACGAATGATACGTTCCATAGAAAAACGGATCGCTTCGTTGTAATTCATGATGCGAATGTCTAAGCCGTTTGTATCGTGTTCTTTAAGGTATTTTTCGACTTTTTTGCGAAGTTCGTTATCGTGTGCGCGTTCGTCTTCTAACCAGAAAACGGCTGGAGTATCAGATTGACGAGCACGAGTAACGCCTAGTTTTACCCAGTCGCGGATTGGAGCGTCTTTAGCTTGACATGCGCGCCAGATATCGCCTTTTTCTACAGCATGCTGCATTAGAACGTTACCGTTGGCATCAACAATACGCATAGTGCCGGCTTCAGCGATTTCGTATGTTTTATCATGAGAGCCGTATTCTTCTGCTTTTTGAGCCATCAAGCCAACATTTGGAACCGTACCCATTGTTACTGGATCGAATGCACCATTTGTTTTACAGAAGTTGATAGTTTCTTGGTAAATACGAGCATAAGTACTATCAGGTAATACTGCTTTAGCAT
>ERZ808232.219-NODE-219-length-10810-cov-24.548861_pt1 | contig 10810 bp, 9 predicted proteins | sample MGYA00521281_ERZ808232 | MGnify/ENA primary metagenome ERZ808232 (study PRJEB31515, sample SAMN02941833) | indoor metagenome | biome: House; feature: Kitchen Counter; material: surface | place: USA: Illinois | collected 2012-02-13 ... | reverse complement strand
GGTCAGGTGGCTTAACTTAAATAAAAAAGTCTCCGACAAACCCGGTACGGTTCAACACGAATGTATTGCACATCATAGCCAGCATCAATTCTGGACACTTTTTGATAATGAACAACAACCTCAGAACTACCCTTTAAATGTCACTTTTAAAAGTAATGATGTGAATGCACTTTACGATATGTGCTTACATGCACAGGGAGTTGCAATGTTGCCTACATTATTAGTTGAGAAAGATTTAAAAGAAAAACGCTTAAAAGCTTTATTTAAAAATTTTACGGCTCCTGAGTTAAGCTTGTCGGTCGTGTATGCTTCTAGACAACATTTACCCCGAATCACTCAAGAATTTATAGCTTTTATGATCGAAAATTTAGATTTTTACTTAAAACCGCAAAATTAAAAGCTTTAAATTGCCATGTACGCTTGAATTTTTAGGCAATGCCCATACTTCATCCCTATTAATGAATTACAGCATATGCATGGCAGTTCAGGTTTTACACAGTAAATACTGATGCCAAAAAGGACTGTACATGTTTAAAAACCCATTTAAACGGAGATCATCAATGGCTAATGAGCAAAACGAGCAAGCTCAAGACATTCAAAATGAGCAAGTTGAGCAATCTAACGAGCAAACTCAGGCTGAAGGTGTAGAGCAAGCAAACGACGTTACCGTTGAATCTTTACAAGCGCAAATCACTAAACTAGAAGAAAATCTTAAGCTTGAAAAAGCTCGTACTGCCAATGCAGTTTACGAAGCACAAAAAAGTGTAGAGCGTATTCAGCGTGAGTCTGAGAAGCATAAAGAGACTGTGCTTGAGAAATTTGCAAAAGAATTGTTGGACTCTGTCGACAATTTAGAACGCGCAATTCAGGCAGCTGGCGATGAAGAAACGCCTGTACTTGAAGGTGTTAAGTTAACCTTAAAGTCACTTTTAACGACTCTTGAGAAATTTGGCGTTGTAGAAGCTGATACTCAAAATGGTTTCAACGCAGATTTACACCAAGCTGTTGGCATTGATCCAAATGCAAAAGCAAATGAAATCGGTACCGTTTTACAAAAAGGCTATACCTTAAATGGCCGCTTATTACGCCCTGCTATGGTTATGGTTGGTCAATAAAATGAGCAAAAGCAAAGCATCTCTTTGCTAAAAGCCCAAGAATTTGAGAGTTTTTTGATTTTTTTTTCATAAAAATGCTTGAAAAAAACCGATTGACTCTCATATCGAATAACAAGCAAAAACATTGCAACAGAATTTTAGAGGAACACACCAAATGGCAAAAATTATTGGTATTGACTTAGGTACTACCAACTCATGTGTTGCTGTACTTGAAGGCGATAAAGTAAAAGTAATCGAAAACGCAGAAGGCGCACGTACAACTCCATCGATCATTGCATATAAAGATGGCGAGATCTTAGTGGGCCAAAGCGCTAAGCGTCAGGCAGTAACAAACCCTAAAAATACATTATTCGCGATCAAGCGTTTAATTGGTCGTCGTTATGAAGATCAAGCAGTACAAAAAGACATCGGTCTTGTACCTTATAAAATCATCAAAGCAGACAACGGTGATGCTTGGGTTGAAGTAAACGATAAAAAACTAGCACCTCAACAGATCTCTGCTGAAATCTTGAAAAAGATGAAAAAAACTGCAGAAGATTATTTAGGTGAAACAGTAACTGAAGCTGTAATTACTGTTCCTGCTTACTTTAACGATGCTCAACGTCAAGCAACTAAAGATGCGGGTAAAATCGCTGGTTTAGATGTTAAACGTATCATTAACGAACCAACTGCTGCTGCACTTGCGTTCGGTATGGACAAAAAAGAAGGCGACCGTAAAGTTGCAGTTTACGACTTAGGTGGTGGTACATTTGACGTATCTATCATTGAAATCGCGGATCTTGATGGCGACCAACAAATTGAAGTGTTATCAACTAACGGTGATACTTTCCTTGGTGGTGAAGACTTCGATAACGCGTTAATTGAATACTTGGTTGAAGAATTCAAGAAAGAACAAAACGTAAACTTGAAAAACGATCCACTTGCGTTACAACGTTTGAAAGAAGCTGCTGAAAAAGCAAAAATCGAGCTTTCTTCTTCGAATGCAACTGAAATCAACCTTCCATACATCACTGCTGATGCGACTGGTCCTAAACACTTAGTGATCAACGTAACTCGTGCAAAACTTGAAGGTTTAGTTGCTGATTTAGTTGCTCGTACTATCGAACCTTGTAAGATTGCTCTTAAAGATGCTGGTCTTTCGACTTCTGATATCTCTGACGTCATCTTAGTTGGTGGTCAGTCTCGTATGCCACTTGTACAACAAAAAGTACAAGAATTCTTCGGTAGAGAACCACGTAAAGACGTGAACCCTGACGAAGCAGTTGCAATCGGTGCCGCAATTCAAGGTGCTGTATTGTCTGGTGACAAGAACGACGTATTGCTTCTTGACGTAACACCATTAACTTTAGGTATTGAAACAATGGGTGGTGTATTAACACCAATCATTGAGAAAAACACAACGATTCCTGCGAAGAAATCACAAGTGTTCTCTACTGCTGCTGATAACCAACCAGCGGTAGATATTTCAGTTTACCAAGGTGAACGTAAGATGGCTCAACAAAACAAATTGTTGGGTAACTTCCAGTTAGGTGACATCCCACCTGCTCCACGTGGTGTGCCACAAATTGAAGTATCTTTCGATATTAACGCTGACGGTATCTTGAAAGTGTCTGCAAAAGACAAGAGCACTGGTAAAGAGCAATCGATCCAGATTAAGGCAAACTCAGGTTTATCTGATGCTGAAATCGAAGCGATGATTAAAGATGCAGAAGCAAATGCTGAAGAAGACCGTAAGTTTGAAGAACTTGCAAAAGCTCGTAACGAAGCTGATGCATTAATTTCAAGCTCAAACAAAGCTGTTAAAGATCTTGGTGACAAAGTAACTGAAGATGAAAAAACAGCGGTAAATACAGCAGTTTCTGAACTTGAAGCAGCAACAAAAGAAAATGATGTTGAAGCAATCAAAGCGAAAACTGAAGCCTTACAAAACATCTTAATGCCGATCACTCAACGTGCTTATGAACAAGCGCAACAAGCTGGCGGTGCTGAAGGTTTCGATCCAAATGCATTCCAAGGTGGTGATGCTGGTCAACAAAAAGCAGACGATGGCGTTGTAGATGCTGAGTTCACTGAAGTAAAAGATGACAAAAAATAATTTGTCTCTTTAAAAAAGACCGCGCGAAAGCGCGGTCTTTTATTGTTTACAAAAAAATAACAATAATATTTTTTTATATATTTTCATGAACTTAATAGGCAAAATAGTCAATTATAAAAATTAACTGCTTATTATTTATAGATATTTTAAAAAATTAAAATCACTGTTATCAAATCCATTAATTTTTCCATTAATGCCAAACACATGTATTTATTTATTCTCTTTCTTTAGCAAGATCACAAAACAATCGCTATCTCTGGTCATTTTTATCACTTTGACGAATAAGGATTATATCCTAACAATAAGAATTTATTTATATTTTTATTTTTGCCATGAAAAAATTTCTATGGTGGGGGATAAGTTTATACTTCAGTATGGCTTTGTTGCATAAATATGTAAGCAACTGATTTAAATAAATTTAATTTTGGATCAAAAAATAATCAAAACTTTTAAAATCATATAGTTATGAAATCTTTGTGCAACAAAGCCAATCAACAACAAAACCTGCTTAATCAATCTATTGAGCAATTTAATTTGAGCACGACTTCTGGCTCAAAAACTTTTCATAAAGGCTTGTTTAGTCAAAACCAAATTCAGATTTATGGCTTTACTTCATTCGATGATTTGCGCCTAACACTTGCTCATGAGTTTGGACATGCATTAGGTTTAAAACACACCGATGATCCTAAATCTTTGATGTACCCTCTTTTAAGAGAGCAGGATATTCATAACTTCAAATTAACAAATTCAGATTTAGATCTGTTGGCTACATTATATGGTTCAAATGACGAAAATCATTAAAACTAACTGATTAAATAAACTAAATAAAATAAAAACTATTCAACTTTTACTAAAAAATAATTTGGCATTTGGTAAAAATAATGAGACTCAAGTCTCATTATTTTATCGAAATTGTATATTTTTTGATTGATTTTTCATTTTATATTCTTATAATACGTTTTTTTTCAAATCTCCCCCCTTTGATTATGCGTTTAACTTCTTTGTTATTAGGCATGGCCTTTGCTTTTTCTAATTTTCAGGCTAATGCTAATCTTGCGACTCCCCTACACACCCAAGTTCAGCAAAAAATGTTCAACATTTGACATATAAAATTGCTGAAGTTGACCCTCGTTTTGGTTTAAGTCAAGAGCAATTGATCCAGATTACACAGCAAGCTGCTGATATTTGGAAAGAAGGTACAGGTAAAAATACTTTACTTATGACCCAAATGCAAAGTTAGAAATTCGTCTTGTATACGATGACAGCCAAAATCGTTCAGCAGAGCGTCAAAAAATCGCTTCTCAGTTCAAACAAGACCAACAACGTGTAATTGATGAGCAACAACAAATTAAACAGTTGAAGCAAAATTTAAATCAAACTCAATCGGATCTTGAAAATAAAAAACAGATCTTAAATGAGAAATTGAAGAATTTTGATCAACAGATGATGCAGTTTAAGGAAGGAAAATTAGCTCCTGAATACACTGCGAAATCACTTTCGAAAACTCAGAAAGATTTACAGAAACAGACAGTTGCTTTAAAGAAAGATATTGCTGCTTATAATCAGCAAGCTGCAGACTTAAATAAAAAGGTTACTCACTTTAACCAGATTAATGATGAATTCAATCAATCATTAAATCAGTTTAAGCAAAATGCCCAAGCTGATGTATTTAAGAAAGGTATTTATAACGGTAAACAAATCATGATCTATGAATATAGTTCTATTGATGATTTACGTTTAACAATTGCTCATGAATTAGGCCATGCACTTGGCTTAAAACATAGTGATCAACCGGGTGCTTTAATGTACTCAGTTCGAAAAGATAGCGATAAAAAAAGTAATATTTTAACTGATGCTGATCGTGATCTATTAAGCGCTTTACCTCAATAATTAGATACTGAACTCATACGATGTATCTATTTTATAAATAGATACATCGAAATTCATGTCAAAGTCATGTTATTGTGGTTGTAAGAGCCGTCTAAAATAGAATGGAGATCAAGATGAGTTATTATCATATCCTGATTGAAGTAAATGATCACATTAGTACGATTGAGCAAACTCGAGATATCGAACTATTTGATATTATTGAACTTAAACCTTACCTTCATTCTATTTTATTACCTTACTTCAATGAGCAAGAAATTGAGCTTGAAGATGAAAATATTGAATATAAAGATATTTTACATCTGGAAGTTAAGCAGACATTATTGCCTATCGAGCACCTAATTGAAGAAGAACAAAAGCAGCTACCAAGTGATACTGATGTCACAATTACTGCTTATGAAATCTTTAATGACCGTGATTTAAGCCAAGATGTTACCTCAGTTATTTTTGATATATTGGAAGCAGTTAAGCTAGATCAATCTATATTTTAGCTGTTCAATAAAAAAGGTCTGCATATGCAGACCTTTTTTATTGAATATTTTATTGCATCATTTTTCGTGCTTGTTCTTGGCGGAATGCACGTAAAATTTGTTGCCCTGCCCGTCCTGTTGGATTTAAACCTAAACGGGTTTGCTCCTGACGAATAGCAACACGGGTTTTATCGCCAATCAATCCATCAACAGCACCAATATCATAACCACGATTAATCAAAAATTGCTGAATTTCGCGACGCTCTGCACGTGAAGTACCAGGATCATCAGTTGGCCAAGAGCTAACAAATGGACCTGCTCCTCTTAAGCGATCAGACAAATGTGCAATTGCCAGCCCGTAACTTTCCGCAGCGTTGTAACTATAAATAGCATCAAAATTCTTAAATACTAAAAATACTGGTCCACTTGGTCCTGCTGGAGCCATTAAACCGGCTGGCGTACTACCAGACAAAGGACCTTGTATTAGTGGCGAACCATCAATCCGTGTTACTCCTCGCGCACTCCAACTGCTTAATGGTTTTTTCGAGCGTCGTCCTTCTCCATCAATTGACATGCCTGCTGGAATTTGAACTTCAAAGCCCCAAGGCATACCCGTCTGCCAACCTGCTTTATTCAAGAAATTAGCCGTTGATGCCAATGCATCTGCAGTACTCGATACTAAATCGCGTCGGCCATCTCCATCAAAATCAACCGCTAAGCGTTCATAAGTTGATGGCATAAATTGAGTATGACCAAATGCTCCTGCCCACGAACCTTTAAGTTGATCTTCAGTTAAGTCACCACGCTGTAAAATACGCATTGTGGCAAAAAACTCGGTACGAAAATAACTTTGCCGGCGCCCTTCACAACTTAAAGTTCCAAGCGCTTGTAATAAAGGATATTTTCCAGAGATATCACCAAAATTACTTTCAACGCCCCATACTGCCACAATGGTTTCCGCAGGCACACCATACACTTGAGAAGCACGATTTAAAACATCACGGTGTTGTGCAAGTTTTTGTTTTCCAAGTGCAACACGTTCTTCATCTACCAGACCAGACAAATAATCCCAAATCGGTGTCGAAAACTCTGGTTGGTAATTTAACTTATCAATCACCGAGTAATCTGGTGTTAAATTTTGCGTATAGCGATCATAAGTGCTACCTGAAACACCAGCAGCAATAGCCTGTGAACGTAAATTTGCCAAACAACTCTGGAAATTATTATTAGGCGTATAAGTATCACTATTCGTTACTGGAACAGTCGCATTACTAGATATTGTAGAACCATTAATTACCAGCTCTGCTTGAGCCTGGGTCATCGCCAAAAATACAGACCCAACAATACAAGAAAAACGTCGCATATTATCCTAGTTCAATTTTTAAATTTAAATTTGTAAGTACCATACCATTATGGACTCAAATTTTTCAGAGAGAAATCGTAAATTTGAATTCATAATTACTTCTTTAAATTCATTTCCAGAATTTTAAATTCAAATCTCCCCTCTATTTTTGAATTTAAAACTTTCCTCACAAGATGAATTAATTTTTAAATTCAAAATCCGCCCTCTAATTTAAATTCAAAAAGTTCATTTTAAATTTAAAAATCCATGCCCCATCCACTTGTGGATAACTCATAAAACCACACACCTAAAGCGCCTTACACACTATATTCTTTATGCTTTTCATAACTCTTGTGAAGTACAAACCCTTGGCTACTCATGAATATACGTTTTAAATTTAAAAGTCAGGCGCAGTTTTGAATTCAAAATATCACTTAGACAACATGCATCTTTTTAAATTCAAAACAAACACAAGCTGGAGTACCAGATTTAAATGGCTTTGTTGCACAAAGATTTCATAACTATATGATTTTAAAAGTTTTGATTATTTTTTGATCCAAAATTAAATTTATTTAAATCAGTTGCTTACATATTTATGCAACAAAGCCGATTTAAATTCAAACTTTAAGTATTGGGGATAACTTATTTTAAATTCAAAAACTCTCAAAACAACTTATTTCATTTTTAAATTCAAAAGCTCAACAAAAGTTATCCACAGTGAGCAAATAACAGGATTTTAATATTTTTTAAATTTAAAAGACAAAAAAAGCGATCCGAAGATCGCTTTTTAGAAAATTTAACTTATTTAAATGATCATATCATCTGTTAAAGCGAGTGGTTCTGGCAAAATTTTCGCTAACTGACGGCATAAATTCGTCAATTCATTACTATCCACAGGCATTAACGTAATGTGACCTAACTTACGGCCCGCACGTTCCGATTTATTATAAAGGTGCAGATGAGCGCCATTCAGTGCCAAAACATCCTCAGTTTTAGGATGTTGACCAATAATATTGATCATAACCGTTGGGCGAATAACTTCTGTTGAGCCTAATGGTAATCCTGCAACAGCTCGAATATGGTTTTCAAACTGAGAACAAACCGCGCCTTCAATTGACCAGTGGCCTGAGTTATGCACACGCGGTGCCATCTCATTCGCGCATAAGCCTTGTTCTGTCACAAATAGCTCGAGAGTTAGTACACCTACATAGTTGAGATGATTTAACAAACGCGTAATGTAGTCTTGAGCAATAGGTTGTAGAGCTTCACTATTCGGTGCAGGTACGATTGAGTGAGACAAAATACCGTTGTGATGGTGGTTTTCAGCCAATGGCCAAGTTTTTACTTCACCATTTTGACCACGTACTGCAATAATCGAAACTTCGCGAGAAAATTTCACAAAGCTTTCAGCCACTAAACTTTTTGCAGGACCAAGCTCTGCCCAAGCTGTATCAATTTGGTCTTCGGAACGAAGTACAAACTGACCTTTGCCATCATATCCGCCAGTTGCAGTCTTAAGTACAATCGGCAAACCAAGCTCAGCAACAGCTTTTTTCAAGCTTTCTAGACTATCTACAGCACGATACGGCGCAACAGGAATCTCAAGTTCATCAAACAATGCTTTTTCTGACAAACGATTTTGCGCAGTTGCTAAAGCAATACGGGGAGGGTGCAGTGTTTTAGTTTGTGTTAACACATCTACATCTGCAACAGGTGTATTTTCAAACTCAAGACTGAAAACATCAGCGCTTTCAATAAACTGCTTTAAACCTTGTTCATCTTGACTAGAAAAAACTTGGCCTAAAACACCTGCTGGACAATCTGTATTTGCTTCAAAAAAAGTACATTGAATATTTAATGGTAAAGCTGCTTGCGCCATCATACGGCCCAATTGCCCACCACCAAAAATACCGATAGTTTTATCCATTTCAGCCTCTTAAACCTGTCCCGGAATATTGTTGTTTGCAACTTTATCAGTTTGTGCAGCACGGAAATCTGCAACATTTTTTGCAATTTCAGGACGAGTTAAACCTAAGATTTGAGCAGCCATAATCGCAGCATTGGTCGCACCAGCCGGACCAATTGCCAAAGTACCTACAGCGATACCTGCTGGCATTTGTACAATTGAAAGTAATGAATCTACGCCATTTAAAATTGATGATTTAACTGGTACACCCAATACAGGTAAATCAGTTTTTGCCGCACACATACCTGGTAAATGCGCAGCTCCACCAGCGCCTGCAATAATCACTTGAATACCACGATCACGCGCAGTTTCTGCATATTCAAACAAACGGTCCGGAGTACGGTGAGCAGATACCACTTCCGCTTCAAATGGGACACCAAGTTGTTTAAGCATATTGGCAGTATGTTCAAGCGTTGCCCAATCGGACTGGGAACCCATGATAATTCCGACTAAAGGTTGGGTATCTGTTGCGACCGCGTTCATTGGCATTTCCAAAGCGTAAAAATGGTAAAAACTCGACTTGTACCAAGCCAAGCATGAGAGAAAAAGATGAGGCCAATATTATAGCTGTTTTTTCACTCACCCCAAAGCCCAAGTTTATGTGGAAAAAGCATGATTCCGATGGATTTAACAACGATCTGTCTGAAAACCCAATTTCATATAATTTTACTGGCTTCTAAATACAAAATAGACACAACCAAACAAGCATAACATAGCCCAAACATAGTCTAGCTTGAACGGCTGCTTAAATAGCAACACCATAAATGGAACAAATACAATAAGCGTGACAACTTCTTGGGTAATTTTCATTTCACCCAAAGTCCAACCTTGGTCACTCAAGAGTCGAGTTGCTGGAATCATAAAGCTATATTCAAGCAGGGCAATAGTCCAACCAAATAAAATCGCTTGCCAGAATGGTGCGTGGTGCAAAAACTTAAGATGCCCATACCATGCAAGTGTCATAAAACAGTTAGAAATAATTAACAGAACGAAAGCTAAAACCGTTGGGCTCAAAGGCACATCCTTCATCATCACGATGATGTAAGTATTAATATGGATCGAAAATATTATAAAAGATAAAACTGTAATTCAGCTTAAATCTAAAAAATAAAGCTGTACTTTTATGAACGCCTCAAACACATAGAACAACAACGAATTTTGACTATCTTTTCCAGTTAAGCCTTGCTATCGTTGCTGGCAAATTTATCAATAATGAAAACACAGTAATTCACATTAATACTGTGTACAAAAGCAGTGGAGAAGGCGAGCAATGCATCTGCATATCTTGGGTATTTGTGGCACTTTTATGGGCTCTTTAGCACTTTTAGCTCGTGATTTAGGACATAAGGTAACAGGTTCCGATTCAAACGTTTACCCGCCAATGTCTACCCAGTTAGAAAATGCAGGTATTGAACTCATGCAGGGCTATGACCGTAGCCATTTACAGCCTCATCCGGACTTGGTTATTGTCGGCAATGCCATGAAACGTGGTATAGATGCTGTCGAATACATGCTAAATGAAGGTCTGCCATATATTTCTGGTCCACAGTTCCTTGCTGATCACGTTTTACAAGGTAAACATGTGCTTGGTGTGGCGGGTACTCACGGGAAAACAACTACGACAACTATGCTCGCTTGGGTACTTGATCAGGCGGGTTTAAACCCAGGCTTTTTAATTGGCGGTGTGCCACTTGGTTTTAGTGAAAGCGCTCGTTTAGGCGGTGGCAAATACTTTGTGGTTGAAGCCGACGAATATGACTCAGCTTTCTTCGATAAACGTTCTAAGTTTGTTCATTATCATCCAAAAACGGCGATTTTAAATAACCTTGAATTTGACCATGCCGATATTTTTGATGACCTAGCAGCGATTCAAAAGCAATTCCATCATCTGGTTCGTACTATTCCAAGTGAAGGCCGTATTATTGCGCCAATTAC
>ERZ808232.218-NODE-218-length-10881-cov-13.955662_pt1 | contig 10881 bp, 9 predicted proteins | sample MGYA00521281_ERZ808232 | MGnify/ENA primary metagenome ERZ808232 (study PRJEB31515, sample SAMN02941833) | indoor metagenome | biome: House; feature: Kitchen Counter; material: surface | place: USA: Illinois | collected 2012-02-13 ... | reverse complement strand
TCTAATGAAGTTGTCATGAAACTGGGACCTCTAATATATTAATATCTTTATATACGAATTATCATATATACGCAACTTCATATATGATGGTCTGCAAAATACAATCCATTAAATAAGCTAGTTAAATTTGAAAAACTGCTGTAAACAATTCATTTTAGATTAAGAATTTAGCAATAATATTAAATAAGCCAATATACGTATCAGTAAGTTTGAGAAACAAATGTGATCACTAACTTTTTATTCAGGCTAACTTCTTCAGTACACCACATTTGTCCACTGTACATAACCCATCACAAGTCTTTCTTATTTCTAATAGCTGCTGTATGAGTTTCTGCTGATTCCGAATATTTTCCTCTACATCGTTAATATGTGAATCGATAAGCTCATTCACATCAGAACAATTTAGATTAGGCAGATCCTTATAATTTAGTAATTTTTTGATTTCAATTAAGTTCATATTCAAAGAACGACAATTCACAATGAATTTCAACCGATCAATGTAATCTTCAGTATATAGTCTATAGTTACCTTGAGTTCGATCAGGTTGCGGGATTAAACCTTCTTTTTCATAAAACCGTATTGTCAGTACTGAGCACGACGTTTTCTCAGAGAGCTCTCCTATCTTCATAAACATTAGAAATACTCAAAATCCAACTTGACTCTATAGTAGCTATAGAGATTTTAATATGCAATAAGTAAAGATATGACTATGGGCACATCAATGAGTGGTTGCGGTTGTAATAAAGAAAGTTCTTGTGAAGACACTAAGCAAAATCAAAATGAATCAGAAACAAATTCTGGTAACAGTAAAGATTTAACTGCTGAAGAAAGTAAAAGCTCTTGTTGTGGTAATGAAGTACCACAACAATCTAAGCCAGATGAAAAAGATCCTTGTTCTAGTACTCAGCCATGCTCTACGCAGTCAAACTCATGTTGCACCCCAGATTCGATAAGTTCACCTGAGACAGTTAGTGATAATGAGGATGTAGCGACTTTCATCAGTGACTATAAAATCCCTAAAATGGATTGTTCCGCAGAGGAACAAATGGTTCGGATGACTTTATCTTCTTTGGTAAATGTTAAGAGGCTAGTTTTTGATTTGCCGAATCGAAACCTAAAAGTTATGCATAATGGTGAAAGTAATGAAATCACTGCAAAACTTGAAGCTCTTGGGTTTGGAGCAAAATTAAATAAAACTGAAGCCTATGTAAATAAAGAGCATGCAAATGAAATCAGTACGTTTCTGATTCCGAAAATGGATTGCTCTGCTGAGGAGCAAATGGTTCGTATGGCATTGTCTCCAGTGAATGAGGTCAAAGGACTAACATTTGATTTACCTAATCGGAAATTGAAAGTTTTTCATAATGATGGTCTTAATGAAATTACTAGCAAACTTGAAGCACTTGGTTTTGGAGCCAAACTTGAAAGTACCGCCACCTCTGTGGGTGAAATGCCTGAAAAAGCAGATACGTCTGAACAAGCAAAAGTTTTAAAAATTCTTTTAGCGATTAATGCTGCACTTTTCGTTATTGAATTTATTAGTGGCCTAATTGCTGCATCTACAGGGTTAATCGCAGACTCTCTTGATATGTTTGCAGATGCTGCTGTTTATGGGATTGCACTTTATGCTGTAGGTAAAGCTGCAAAGTATCAAGTTAAAGCCGCGCATTTTGCGGGTTGGATTCAATTATTTCTCGCAATAACTGTAATTGTCGATGTAATTAGACGTTTTATATTAGGTAGTGAGCCTGAATCTTTATTAATGATTGTAATCGGCTTTTTTGCACTAATTGCGAATGTTGCCTGTCTTTATCTAATTTCTGGACATAAAGATGGTGGAGCACATATGAAAGCAAGTTGGATTTTCTCCGCTAATGATGTGATTGTGAATCTAGGTGTAATTATTGCTGGCTTCCTTGTGGCTTTGACAGGTTCCGCATATCCAGATCTTGTTATAGGAATAATTGTTTCACTTTTCGTACTTAACGGTGCTCGAAAAATTTTGGCATTGAAATAAGAGTATTAAAAATGAATTTATTCCAAGTTAAACCAAACGAATTTGTCAAAATTGTTGACCTAAAAAAAGGTAACCAATATTTAGATAAAAATGATCCAGTTCTAGAACGACTTGAATTGTTAGGTTTCAGAATTGGTGAAACTTTACAAGTTCTAGCTAAGGGACTTTTCGGTGGTGATCCAGTATTGGTTCAAATTGAAACTTCTCGATTTGCGTTAAGAAAGAATGAAGCTGAACGAATTTTTGTAGAGATTGTTTCAAATGAACAGTAAAAATATTGCACTTATTGGTAACCCAAATTGTGGGAAAACATCTCTCTTTAATACTTTAACAGGCACTCGTCAAAAAGTAGCTAATTATGCTGGTGTTACTGTTGAGCGGAAAGAAGGTTTCTTTAAACTACCTTCTGGTGAATCAGTTCGAGTTTTAGATTTGCCCGGCACATACAGCTTAAAGCCTACGAGTCTAGATGAAGAGGTAACAAGGGCTGTATGCTTAGGTGAGCTTGAGGGTGAGGTTCTACCTGATATATATGTATGTGTGGTTGATGCCACTAATTTACATTTACATTTAAGTCTTGTGCTTGAAATTAGGGCATTGAATCGACCAATGCTTCTTGTTTTAAATATGATGGATGAGGTCAAAAAGCGTGGTATTTCGATAGATATTAATAAGCTATCAGAATTGTTGGGTATCCCTGTTATTGAGGCTGTTGCCGTTAAAACTAAAGGCGTGCAAGAACTACTAAATCAATTAGATCAAAAAAATCTATTTGTCACTCCTTATCATTCTGATCTGAATCATTTTGATCAGATTAAAAATATTACTAAACAGGTAATTTTAAAAAATGATAACGGTGATGCAAGAACAGCTTTCTTGGATAAAATTTTCTTACATCCTGTACTTGGTTTAGCCATCCTAACGCTTACCATGTTTGTCATGTTCCAAGCCGTTTTTATCTGGGCACAACCTTTTATCTCATTAATTGAAAATGCAATTGCTTGGTTAGGAGATACAATTGGCCCGCTTATTACTCATCCATTACTTAGAAGTCTTATTGTTGATGGGGTAATCGCTGGATCGGGTAGTGTTTTGGCTTATATGCCGCAGATCCTTATCTTATTCTTCTTTATTTTAATTTTAGAAGAATCAGGTTATTTGCCACGAGCAGCATTCCTTTTGGATAAATTAATGTCCAAAGCTGGTTTAAGTGGACGTTCCTTTATTCCACTATTATCTAGTTTTGCCTGTGCTATTCCTGGTGTCATGGCAACACGAAGCATTAGTTCGGAAAGAGATCGTTTAGCAACCATTATGATTGCGCCATTAATGACTTGTTCTGCAAGATTACCTGTTTATGCTTTGCTAATTGCGGCATTCATTCCAAACAAATTAGTTTATGGTTGGTTGAGCCTACAAGGTTTAGTTCTTTTTGGACTATATATGGCTGGAATTGTTTCAGCATTAGGTGTTTCTTTATTTTTGAAACTAGTTAGAAAAGATAAAACAGAAAGTATTTTTATCTTTGAGTTGCCTACTTATCGATTGCCAGATATTCGAAACGTTGCATTAGGACTTTATGATCGAGCTACGATCTTTCTAAAAAGAGTTGGTGGTATTATCGTAGCATTATCTATATTGCTTTGGGTGTTGGTTACGTTCCCTCAACCACCTGAGCATGCCACGATGCCTGCTATCAACTATAGTTTAGCTGGACAACTTGGACACATTATTCAGCCTATATTTGCACCTATTGGCTTTACTTGGGAAATCTGTATCGCATTAATTCCTGCTATGGCTGCAAGGGAAGTTGTCATTGCTGCTTTAGGTGTAATTTATGCTATGTCTGGAGATGAAGATACTGTAACTCAAACATTGTTGAGTCAAATCTCTGGTCCTGATGGTTGGGGGCTAGCTACAGGGATGTCATTATTAGTTTGGTACATTTTCGCACCACATTGTCTTGCAACATTAGCGACCATTCGTCGTGAAACTGGTAGCTGGAAACAGCCTGTTATTATGGCGACTTACTTATTTGGGCTTGCGTATTTCTTTGCCTTCATTACATATCAGCTTATTAGTAGACTTTAATCAAAATAAGAATATTTCATAAAGAAAAATGGATGCCTTCGCATCCATTTTTCTTTTAAGTATCAAACTGATTATGAGCTTTTTTTCACAGCAACAATAATCTGACTCTCACCCTCTATTTTTAATTCGAAGTCAACCTTTTCCCCTACAGTTAAACCATTCAATAATGCTGGATCTGCAACTTTAAAGCCCATGGTCATTGCAGGCCATTTAATTGCAGGAATTGCTTCATGGTCGAGTGTTAGAATATTTTCTTTCGTATCAATAGCAGTAATCACACCAACAGCTTGAGCTGTTGCAACTGTAGATGACTCTTTACTCATCTGCTCCATCGGTGCTTCCGATTTCTTTTGCTCTGATGCCTCATTTTTGCTACATGCACTTAACGCAGCAACAGTTGCAACAAGAGCCACAATTTTCATAAATTTCAACATAATAAAACCTCTTTTGACGAAATAATAAAACTATCAATTCTTTGATAGTTTTCTTTTGATTAAAAGCTGATATGCCGCAGGGATAACAAACATAGATAAGAGAGGGGCTGAAATCATGCCCCCAACCATAGGTAAAGCAATACGACTCATTAATTCAGAACCTGTTCCAGTCCCCAACAGAATAGGGATTAACCCCGCCAAAATGACAGCGACTGTCATTGCTTTAGGGCGAACACGTAGCACGGCCCCTGTATGAATTGCCTCATTGAGTTGTTGCTCTGTTAAGGATGCCGTTGAAGAAGATAGGCTTTGCTGTGCATGCTCAATTGCTTGCTTTAAATAGAACAACATGACTACACCAAACTCTGCGGCAACACCAGCAAGTGCAATAAAACCAACAGCAATCGCAACCGAAAAGTGATAATCACTCAAGTACATAGCCCAAATACCACCAATCAAGGCAAAAGGTAGTGTTGCCATAATCAGAACAGCATCTTGTACTTGCCTAAAAATCAAATAGAGCAATAGAAAAATGATCATCAAAGTAATTGGAATAACAACTTTTAAGCGAGCATTCGCACGCTCCATGAACTCAAACTGTCCTGAATAGCTAATGCTCATGGCAGAAGAACGTTTTACTTTTTGGTCTATGGCCTGCTTCAAATCTTGTACAACCGAAGCTAAGTCACGTCCTTGTACATCGACATAGACCCAACCACTTGGACGGGCATTCTCACTTTTAAGCATTGGCGGCCCATCTGTAATTTGAATATTCGCAACACTACTCAAGACTATTTGTTGACCAGATTCAGTTAGAATCGGTAAATTTCTTAAGGCTTCCAGTGAATCTCGAATCTCTCGTGGGTAACGTACATTAATGGGATACCGTGCCAAGCCTTCAACAGTTTCACCAATATTTTCCCCGCCAATCGCTGATGAGACGATTTGCTGTACATCTTTAATATTGAGACCATATCGCGCAGCCTGCATACGGTTAATATCAACATCAACATATCGACCACCTGTGAGCCGTTCAGCTAAAGCTGAACTAACACCGGGCATCTGTTTAGCCACTTGTTCAATTTGCTGTGCTACCCGATCAATATCTTGCAGATCATTTGCTGAAACCTTAATCCCGATTGGACTTTTCACCCCAGTTGCCAACATATCAATCCGGTTACGGATAGGTGGCACCCAAATGTTTGTTAAACCCGGTACTTGGACTGCCTTATCTAGTTCTTTTATCAATTTGTCAGGTGTCATACCTGAACGCCATTCAGACCGTGGTTTGAACTGAATCGTGGTTTCAAACATTTCTAATGGTGCAGAATCTGTGGCTGACTCAGCGCGACCAGCTTTACCGAATACTGTTGCAACTTCAGGAACGGTTTTAATCATTCGATCAGTCTGTTGGAGTAGCTCAGAAGCTTTTGCTGCGGACAATCCCGGTAAAGCTGAAGGCATATACAGTAAATCACCTTCATCCATATTGGGTAGAAACTCCCCACCTAACCGTGTTAAAGGGAAAAGACTAATAAGGAAAATTAGCAATGCACCAAGTAAAATTGTCTTTGGATGAGCTAAAACCTTATCCAACATAGGGCTGTATATTTTGATCAGAAAACGGTTCAGTGGATTACGCTGTTCAGAAGGTAATTTCCCTCGAATCCAATAACCCATTAAAACGGGAATCAAGGTAATGGATAAACCTGCTGCTGCTGCCATTGCATAGGTTTTAGTAAATGCCAGTGGTGAGAACAAGCGACCTTCTTGTGCCTGTAAAGTAAAAATAGGAATGAAGGATAAGGTAATGATGAGTAGACAGAAAAATAAAGTTGGCCCGACCTCACTGGCAGAACGTGTAATGATGTTCCAACGGACTTGTGCTTCCAAGACTTGCTCAGGATGTTCGTGTTGCCAAGTTTCGATATGCTTATGTGCATTTTCAACCATTACAATTGCGGCATCGACCATAGCGCCAATCGCGATAGCAATACCACCCAACGACATGATATTGGCATTTAGCCCTTGATAATGCATCACCAAGAAAGCAGATAAAATCCCAAGCGGCAAAGAAACAATAGCCACCATTGCTGAACGTAAATGCCAGAGGAAGAGTCCACAGACTAAAGCCACCACAATGAACTCTTCAATTAATTTATGGCTGAGATTTTCTACTGCTCTATCAATCAATTGACTGCGATCATATACAGGAACAACTTGTACACCTTTCGGTAGACTTTGTTGTAATTCAGCTAGCTTCGCTTTCACAGCAGTAATCGTTTCACGTGCATTTTTACCTGCTCGTAAAATCACGACACCCCCAACCGTTTCACCTTGCCCATTCAATTCACTGATGCCACGACGCATTTCTGGACCAAGTTGAATAGTTGCAACATCACCTAAAGAAACAGGAACACCGAAACTATTTGTTCGTAAAGGAATTTGGCGAAAATCATCTAAAGTTTTTAAATAACCAGAAGCCCGCACCATATATTCCGTTTCAGCCATTTCCAGAACTGAACCACCAGTTTCCTGATTAGCTTTTTGAATCGCCTCAATGACATTGTTTTGTGTGACACCTAAAGTAGCCATCTTGCTTGGGTCTAAGACAACCTGATATTGCTTAACCATTCCCCCAATTGTGGCAACTTCAGCCACGTTAGGTAATGTCTTCAGTTCATACTTTAAAAACCAGTCTTGTATGCTTCTCAGCTCCGAAAGATCATGCTGTCCTGTTGGGTCTACTAATGCATATTCATAAACCCAACCAACGCCAGTGGCATCTGGTCCCAATGAAGATTTCGCATTTGCAGGCATTTTCCCTTGAATTTGATTTAGATACTCCAATACACGAGAACGGGCCCAGTAAAGGTCAGTATGTTCATCAAAGATGACATAAACAAATGAGTCACCAAAAAAAGAATAACCGCGAACAGTTTTAACACCCGGTACCGATAACATGGTTGTTGTTAAAGGGTAGGTCACCTGATTTTCAACAATTTGTGGTGCCTGACCAGAAAAATTAGTTCGAATAATTACTTGTACATCAGACAAATCTGGTAATGCATCGACCGGAGTATTCTTTACGGCCCAAGTTCCCCAAGCAGCCAGAATTAAAGCGGCTAACAGGACAAATACACGATTCGCAATTGAAAAACGAATAACACGGGCAATCATAATCGTCCTCCCGTTTAGTTCTTCATAGATGTCATAGACATCTTGGAAATGTCAGAAATAACGTAAGTATCTCTAGCATGTGTAAATCTAAAACGGACCTGATCGCCTTGCTGAATTTGGGTAAATGGTTGCACTGGTTGTTTAAAGCTCATAGTCATAGCCCCCCAACCCAACTCAGGAATCGCCTGATGTGAAATGGTAATGTCTTGAGCTGTGACTTTTTCAACTTTACCAATGCCTTGATATATTGATGTCTTAACCACTTGGGATGAAGTCATCGATTGTCCAGTGTTCAGCTTATCCAATACACCTTGTAAATTTGCTTCAGAATCAATCAGGAATTGCCCTGAAATTACTACCTTCTGACCAGCTTTCAACCCTTGTAGAATTGCAATTTTATTGCCATCACTTTGACCTAACTGTACTACAACAGGTTCAAAACGCCCTTGCTCATGTCCCACAATGACAACGTTCCGAGTACCTGTACGTATAACAGCTTGCTCTGGTATAACTAAATTGCTTTGTGGGTTGTTGGAGAATTTAACAGAAGCAAACATTCCCGGCTTGAGCATTCCCTCTCTATTGGGCAACTCAATACGAACTTTTATGGTTCTACTCGTGCTATCCAAAGTTGGTAAAATATCAATAACTTTACCGGACACTATTTGAGGGTATGCAACAAAAGTAGCTTCAACTTTCATTCCCCGTTTTATCCCGGCAATTTGTGCTTCTGGAACAGATGCTTCTAACCAGATTGGGCTTATCCCCTTGATGGTGACAAGCGTTTGCCCCATAGCTAAAGCCATTCCATTGCGGACTTCTAACGAATCAATAAATCCACTCACAGGTGCACTTAAAGTCATATTGGATTGCACTCGATGTGTCCGCTCGACTTGATTAATCACATTTTGTGGGATTCCTAAAAGCTGTAAACGTTGTCGGCTTGCCTGAATAAGAGAACGATCTCCAGTTCGAAGTACAGCTAGAAATTCAGTTTGTTCTCCTGTCCATTCGGGTATTGAAATATCAGCTATGGGACTGCCTTGCGTCACCATATCCCCAACGGCATGTCCGTACACTCGTTGGACGAAACCACTTGCCCTTGTTTGTAAAATAGCTACCTGTCGTTCATTGGTCTGCAATATACCATTGGTTAACAAAGCATTTCCCATCACAGCTTGTTCGACTGAAGCATAACGGATTGCTAAATTTTGTTGGAGGGATGGATCAATCTTAACCGCAGGATAACTGTCTTCAGTCATCATAGTATTTTCATCTGCATATTTAGGAACCAGTTGCATGTCCATAAATGGCGATTTCCCCGGTTTATCAAAATGCTGTTCAGGTTTCATTGGGTCGTACCAATACAACACTTTGGCAGCCTGTTGCGGACCTGATTGAGGATTGTATTTCTGATGTGCAATCCAGTATCCAGCGCCACCACCCGCAGCCAGACTAATTACCGCAACGCCCATGACAGTAAGTGCTAATTTATTTCTTAACATTATGGCTGCCCCTCAACATGGTTTAAGGTCGGTTCTTCAAAGGCATAATAAAGTTGGGCTTTAGTCACAGCCTGTTGCTGTTGGAGATCAATGAGACGCAAACGCTGTTCTAAAAGAGCTTGTCGAGCAGCAATAACATTAGATAAATTACTTTTACCTGCTTGATAGCTTGCCAACTGTAAACCCACTTTTTGTTTAGCGAGTGGAATACTTGTTTGCATCGCACGTCTAATTTGCTGATCAAGTGCATCAAGATCGGATAACCCATCATCTAGCATAGTGAGATGGTCACGGTATTGGACTTCTTGATCGGCAGTAATCCTGTTTTGTTCGGCTAAAGCTGCCCGAATGAGTGGACTACTACGTCTTTTTGAAAACACAGGAAGCTCTGTTGTTAGTTGCACCCCGATCATATCGCCAAATTCGGGTGCTCGATGCTGATAAGCAAGTTCAATACCCCAATCTGGTTTCTGTAAAGCCTGAGCTTGCTTCAGTTTTGCTTCAGCAGTTTGCTTTTCTGCCTGAAATGCTTTTAATTCAGGATGTTGATGCAAATGATGATATAGCTTTGATCTATCAAGGTAGATAGATGGTGCTTGGTCAGGTAAGGTTTCAATTTGAGAGAGATTTTCAGTAGGTTCTGCACTGACTAACCGATGCAACTCCAACTTGGCTTTATTTAAATCACGAAGTAAATCATCCTTCTGGTCAAGCAATACCGTGGCTTCTTGTCTTGGATCAAGTGCATCGGCAATGATTGTACGACCAGAGATGACCTGTGTTTGAGTAATTTGAGAAAGTAATCGATTCTCTGAAAACAGTTCATCGTATAGTGCTAATTTACGTTCAAGATAAAAGCGCTTAAGCCAAGCAGATGCGACTTTCTGACGTAACTCAATACGCAGAATCTCAGTTTGAGCATTGGCCGAACCTAGTTCAGCTTTTGCTAAATCGACCTCAGCTTGTCTTTTGGCACGATTTGGAAAATCTTGCATCACGCCAATTTTTTGCATAGTCATACCTTCGCGTGTGACTGACCATGCGGCATCGCCGGATACAGGGTAATTATCTAAACCTACAAATAATTTAGGGTTGGGTAAAATACCTGAAGCTGAAACTACATTCTCGGCCCCTTCAATCTGGGCGCTATTTGCTCTTAGGGTAGGTGCATATTGCTCAGCGAGATTCAAAGCTGTATCCAAGGTCAGTGGCTGGGCATAAGCATGACCATAGGTCAAAGAGAAGCAAGCCACAGCAATTGACAATCCCCCCCATTTTCGAGACAGTTTTTCTTTATAAAAGTCCATATTTCTAGCTCTAAAAAGATGTACACGCGCGCGTGCAGAACATCCATAGAAAACTCTATGAATGATAAAAAAATCATCAGATTAGTTAGAGCGTGGGGGTTTCCATAAACCAGAAGGGTATGGAGAAGGAAGGTCTTGATCTGGAGAATAAAAAATAGATCGTTCTATTGGAGAGAACACAATTGAGTGCGAAATATCTTGAGCAATGTTGGCATAAGCAATCTTGGCAAAAGACATAATACAATCTTGCTCAGACATACATGATGGATCATGTACAGGGACTGTTCTAAATTTTGAACCGTACCGGGTTTGTCGGAGACTTTTTTATTTAAGTTAAGCCACCTGAC
>ERZ808232.216-NODE-216-length-10901-cov-8.153236_pt1 | contig 10901 bp, 7 predicted proteins | sample MGYA00521281_ERZ808232 | MGnify/ENA primary metagenome ERZ808232 (study PRJEB31515, sample SAMN02941833) | indoor metagenome | biome: House; feature: Kitchen Counter; material: surface | place: USA: Illinois | collected 2012-02-13 ... | reverse complement strand
TCGAGATGCCGCACCACCGATGTGGAAAGTACGCATCGTCAGCTGTGTACCTGGCTCACCGATGGATTGCGCTGCCACAACACCGATCGCTTCACCGATATTAACTTGATGTCCGCGTGCCAAATCACGACCGTAACACTTAGCACATACTCCATGACGAGTATCACAAGTGATAACAGAACGGATAAGCATTTCGTCCACACCTGCCGCTTCGATAGTACGAACATTGTGCTCGTCGATCAAAGTACCTGCAGGAAGCACTTCATTGCCCTTAGCATCGATCACGTCTTGAGCAACAACACGGCCCAATACACGATGACCTAGTGGTACAACAACGTCACCGCCTTCGATCATAGCCGCAACGGAAATACCGTTAGTCGAACCACAATCTACTTCAGTGATAACCAAATCTTGCGCAACGTCTACAAGACGACGCGTCAAATAACCAGAGTTGGCTGTTTTCAATGCTGTATCGGCAAGACCCTTACGAGCACCGTGAGTGGAGGTAAAGTACTGAAGTACTGATAGACCTTCACGGAAGTTCGCAGTGATCGGTGTTTCGATGATGGAACCATCTGGTTTCGCCATCAAACCACGCATACCGCCTAACTGACGCATCTGTGCAACACTACCCCGGGCGCCGGAGTCAGCCATCATGTAAACCGAGTTGAAAGATTGTTGTTCAACCGTTTCACCCGCTTTATTGACAGTGGTCTCTTTCGCCAAGTTTTTCATCATAGCTTCAGTTACGGTTTCGTTGGTACGAGACCATAAATCGATTACTTTGTTGTACTTCTCACCTTGTGTTACAAGACCATCCGCATACTGGTATTCGATTTCTTTAACTTCTGCTTCTGCTTTCGCGATAATTGCGGCTTTCTCTGGTGGAATAACAAAATCATCCACACCAACAGAAGAACCAGAAATCGTTGCATAAGCAAAACCTGTGTACATCAATTGGTCAGCAAAGATACAGCTCTCTTTCAAGCCCACTTTACGGTAACACTCATTGATCAGGTTCGAGATTGCCTTCTTCTTCATGCTCTGGTTAATAACAGAGAATGGTAGGCCATCAGGCACGATATCAAACAATAAAGCACGACCAACAGTGGTGTCGGCAATGAAAGTAGACGGCACTTTGTCACCATCAAGCGTTGTATCCACTTGGCTAACGCGTACTTTTACTTTCGCATGCAATTCAACTTGCTTACTACCATACGCACGGTGTACTTCTTTGATGTCAGAAAATGCCATGCCTTCACCCTTGGCATTGATTTTCTCACGAGTCATGTAGTACAGACCCAATACAACGTCCTGAGAAGGTACGATGATAGGTTCGCCGTTTGCTGGAGATAGGATGTTGTTCGTAGACATCATCAAGGCACGAGCTTCAAGCTGTGCTTCAATTGTCAATGGAACGTGGACCGCCATTTGGTCACCATCGAAATCGGCGTTATAAGCCGCACACACTAGTGGGTGCAACTGAATCGCTTTACCTTCGATCAACATAGGTTCAAACGCTTGGATACCCAAACGGTGAAGTGTTGGTGCACGGTTCAACATCACTGGATGTTCGCGGATAACCTCTTCAAGGATATCCCACACTTCAGGTGTTTCGCGCTCAACCATTTTCTTCGCTGCTTTGATCGTCGTCGCCATGCCACGAAGTTCAAGCTTAGAAAAAATGAATGGCTTGAATAACTCAAGTGCCATTTTCTTAGGTAGACCACACTGATGTAGACGCAGTGATGGACCTACAGTAATTACTGAACGACCAGAGTAATCTACACGTTTACCTAGCAAGTTCTGACGGAAACGACCTTGCTTACCTTTGATCATATCTGCCAAAGATTTAAGAGGACGTTTGTTAGAACCCGTAATCGCACGACCACGACGACCATTATCAAGCAATGCATCAACAGACTCTTGCAACATACGCTTTTCGTTACGTACGATGATATCTGGAGCAGAAAGCTCTAATAGGCGTTTTAGACGGTTATTACGGTTAATCACACGACGGTAAAGATCGTTCAAATCGGACGTCGCAAATCGGCCACCTTCAAGAGGGACTAATGGACGCAAATCTGGCGGAAGAACTGGCAACACTTCAAGCACCATCCATTCTGGGTTATTACCAGAATGGTAGAAAGCTTCAACCAGCTTAAGACGCTTAGATAGCTTCTTAATACGAGTTTCAGAATTCGTGCTAATTAGCTCTTCACGCATGCGATTAATTTCTTCAGGCATTTCTAAATCGCGTAGTAACATCTGAACCGCTTCTGCACCCATACGGGCATCGAATTCGTCACCGAATTCTTCTAGCGCTTCAAAATATTGCTCGTCATTTAGCAACTGACCTTTATCAAGCGTTGTCATACCTGGATCAATCACAATGAAAGATTCAAAATACAAAACACGCTCAATGTCACGCAACGTCATATCTAAAATAAGACCAATACGAGACGGTAGTGATTTCAAGAACCAAATGTGTGCAACAGGTGATGCTAGTTCGATGTGACCCATGCGTTCACGGCGCACTTTAGATAAAGCAACCTCAACACCACACTTCTCACAAATAACACCACGGTGTTTCAAACGTTTGTATTTACCACACAAACATTCATAGTCCTTAATAGGACCAAAGATTTTTGCACAGAACAGACCGTCACGTTCTGGCTTGAACGTACGGTAGTTAATAGTCTCAGGCTTTTTAACTTCGCCGTAAGACCATGAACGAATCATGTCCGGTGATGCCAAACCAATACGGATCGCATCAAACTCGTCAGATTGTCCCTGTGATTTTAGAAGACCCAATAAGTCTTTCATGGTTTATTCGCCCCACTCATAAGGCCGGGGAGTCTTGCTCCCCAGCAGATCAAATGTGATTCGTGCTTAATCGGCTACCAACTCAATATCGATACCAAGAGAACGAATCTCTTTGACCAACACGTTGAAGGACTCAGGCATTCCAGGTTCCATTCTGTGATCACCATCGACGATGTTTTTATACATCTTCGTACGGCCATTCACGTCATCGGATTTCACTGTCAACATTTCTTGAAGAGTATAAGCAGCACCGTATGCTTCTAGTGCCCATACCTCCATCTCCCCGAAACGCTGCCCACCAAACTGAGCTTTACCGCCCAATGGCTGCTGAGTTACCAAGCTGTAAGAACCAGTAGAACGTGCGTGCATTTTGTCATCAACCAAATGGTTCAACTTAAGCATGTACATATAACCAACCGTCACAGGACGCTCGAAAGCATCACCAGTACGACCGTTAAACAACTTAATTTGTCCACTTTCATTAATGCCAGCTAGACGCAACATACGTTTGATTTCAGACTCTTTTGCACCATCAAAGGCGCCAGACGCCATTGGAACACCACCTTTAAGGTTTTGTGCCAACGTTAAAATTTCTTCGTCTGTAAAGCCATCTAGATCTTCAGTACGAGCGCAACGCAAGTCACCTTCATAACCATTATAGATTTCGCCAAGGAAGCCACGCAGTTCTGCAACCGCTTCAGCTTTCTCACGCTCTATCGCTAACATCTCGTTGATCTTACGACCCAAGCCTTTAGATGCCGCACCTAAGTGAGTCTCCAAGACCTGACCAACGTTCATTCGCGATGGAACACCAAGCGGGTTCAACACGATATCAACTGGATCACCGTTTTCATCGTAAGGCATGTCTTCAACCGGCATAATCTTAGAGATTACACCCTTGTTACCATGACGACCGGCCATTTTATCACCAGGCTGAATACGACGTTTGATAGCAACATAAACCTTAACAATTTTAAGAACGCCAGGCGCTAAATCATCACCTGTTTGTAGCTTACGTTTCTTATCTTCAAATTTCGCATCAAGTTCTTTACGACGTTCAACCAAAGCCGCTTGCGCTTTTTCAAGCTGCTCACTCGCTTCTTCGTTCGCTACGCGAATCTTAAACCATTCAGGGTGATCAAGATTAGCCAAGAACTCTTCAGTAATAATCGCATTGCGAGCCAATCCTGGTCCGCCTTCTGCTTGTTGACCAACCAATGTCTCAGCTAAACGCTCAAAAGTGGCTTTCTCAACAATACGAAACTCTTCATTCAAGTCTTTACGAACCTGATCAAGCTGCGATTTTTCGATGAACTTAGCGCGTTCATCTTTTTCAATTCCATCACGAGTAAAGACTTGCACATCGATAACAGTACCGTATGTGCCCGTTTTAACTCGCTGAGACGTATCTTTTACGTCTGATGCTTTCTCACCGAAAATAGCTCGTAGAAGCTTCTCTTCAGGCGTTAGCTGTGTTTCACCTTTAGGCGTCACCTTACCAACTAGAATATCGCCTGGCTCAACTTCTGCACCGATATAAACGATACCGGACTGATCTAGTTTAGAAAGCGCACCCTCACCTACGTTCGGGATATCAGAAGTGATTTCTTCTGGCCCAAGTTTCGTATCACGAGCAACACAAGTCAGCTCTTGAATATGAATAGAGGTGAATCGATCTTCTTCAACAACACGCTCAGAAACAAGAATCGAGTCTTCGAAGTTGAAACCGTTCCAAGGCATGAAAGCAATACGCATGTTTTGGCCAAGAGCCAATTCACCCATATCAACAGAAGGACCATCAGCCATAATATCGCCTGATGCGACTTTCTCGCCTTTCATTACCAAAGTACGCTGATTGATACAGGTATTTTGGTTAGAACGAACATATTTAGTCAGCGTATAGATGTCTACACCCGCTTCACCGGCAAGTGTTTCTTCAGAATTAACACGCACAACAATTCGGCTTGCATCTACAGACTCAATCACACCGCCGCGAGAAGCAACAATACAAACACCAGAGTCTTTCGCTACATTTTTCTCCATACCAGTACCAACAACAGGCTTATCTGCCTTAAGCGTTGGTACAGCTTGACGCTGCATGTTCGAACCCATCAAAGCTCGGTTAGCATCATCGTGCTCTAGGAACGGAATCAAAGAGGCGGCAACAGAAACGACCTGACGAGGAGATACATCCATCAAGTTCACTTTCTCTTTTGGAATCAAAGTGGTTTCGTGCATATGACGCACCTGAACCAACTCATCAACCAAACGCCCTTCTTCATCTACATTTGCAGAGGCTTGGGCAATAACATATTTCGCTTCATCGATCGCGGATACATACACTGTTTCATCAGTCTGCTTGCCATCTATAATCTTACGATAAGGCGTTTCCAAGAAGCCGTAGCTATTGGTACGCGCGTAAGTAGACAAGGAGTTGATCAAACCAATGTTTGGACCTTCCGGTGTTTCGATTGGACAAACACGACCATAATGAGTGGCGTGTACGTCACGTACCTCAAAGCCTGCACGTTCACGCGTTAGACCACCAGGCCCTAATGCGGAAACACGACGCTTGTGAGTTACTTCAGAAAGCGGGTTGTTTTGGTCCATGAACTGAGAAAGCTGGCTAGAACCAAAGAACTCTTTGATTGCTGCAGCCACAGGCTTCGCATTCAAAAGATCTTGTGGCATCAGGCCATCCGCTTCAGCCATAGATAAACGCTCTTTAACAGCACGTTCAACTCGAACCAAACCAACACGGAATTGGTTTTCAGCCATTTCACCAACAGAACGCACACGACGGTTACCAAGGTGATCGATATCATCCACCATGCCATTACCGTTACGGATATCCAGCAAGGTTTTAAGAACAGCAACGATATCGTCATTATTCAAAATACCAGAACCAGTATCTTCATCACGGCCTAAGCGGCGGTTGAATTTCATTCGACCAACACCAGACAAGTCATAGCGATCTTCATTGAAGAACAAACCTTGGAACAAGCCTTCAGCTGATTCTTTAGTTGGTGGCTCGCCAGGACGCATCATACGGTAGATTTCTACCAATGCTTCTAGTTGGTTATGAGTAGGATCAATACGAAGCGTATCAGAGATGAAAGGACCGTTATCCAAATCATTCGTATACAAGGTGTCAATTTCTGTAATGCCAGCAGACACTAGTGCCTCTAGCAACTCAACAGAAAGCTCAGTATTCGCTTCCGCAATAAGTTCACCCGTCGCTGGATGAACTAAGTTTTTCGCCGTTACTTTACCAAGCATATACTCTAGCGGCACAGATAAGCGTTCAAGACCCGCTTTTTCCATAACACGAATGTGCTTAGCTGTAATACGACGACTTTCTTCAACAATGATCTCACCGTTTGCATCAGCAATATCAAATAAAGCGGTTTCACCACGAAGGCGATTAGCAACCAACTCCATTTCAAAACCATCACGGGTTAAGAAGAAACGAGTAGTGTCGAAGAAAGTATCAAGAATTTGTTCAGTTCCAAAACCCAAAGCGCGCAGGATAATAGTCACTGGCAACTTACGACGTCGGTCAATACGAACGAAGACGCAATCTTTTGGATCAAACTCGAAGTCCAACCAAGAACCACGATAAGGAATTACGCGAGCAGAATGAAGTAGTTTGCCTGATGAATGTGTTTTACCACGGTCGTGGTCAAAAAACACACCAGGTGAACGGTGTAATTGAGAAACGATAACACGCTCTGTTCCGTTAATTACAAACGTACCATTGTCCGTCATGAGTGGAATTTCACCCATGTAGACTTCTTGCTCGCGGATGTCTTTGATGGCCTTGTTGGAGGACTCTTTATCATAAATGATGAGTCGAACTCGAACGCGTAGAGGTGCTGCGTAAGTAACGCCACGCAACTGACACTCTTTAACATCAAATACTGGTTTGCCTAAACGGTAATCGACGTATTCAAGCGCCGCGCTGCCAGAAAAGCTAACCATTGGAAAGACAGATTTAAAGGCCCCATGCAGACCTAATTCCCCACGCTCTGCAAGGCTTTTGCCTTCTTGCAGAAAATTACGGTAGGACTCAAGCTGTATTGCCAGCAAGTATGGCACATCCAAAACGGGCGGCAGTTTACCGAAATCCTTACGGATACGTTTTTTCTCAGTATATGAGTAAGCCATCAGCATTCCCCAGCTTGTGCACATTGACGCAAAAGGCCCAAATCAGGCCTTACCATATATGGGAGCATTATCTCCCACTTGAAAATTCTTTTATGTTTTATTTGAGTTTTTAAAAACCCAAAAAGGCCGGTGACAAAATGTCACCAGCCATTTCGACTATAGGTCGAAATCTGGAAAAACAAGTATCATTACTTGATTTCGACAGATGCACCAGCTTCTTCAAGAGCAGCTTTAAGTGCGTCAGCGTCTTCTTTAGAAACGCCTTCTTTAACAGCTGCAGGAGCGCTATCAACGATGCCTTTAGCTTCTTTCAAGCCAAGACCAGTTGCTGCACGAACTGCTTTGATTACGTTAACTTTCTTATCGCCAGCAGCAGTAAGGATAACGTCAAATTCAGTTTGAGCTTCAGCAGCAGGACCAGCGTCAGCCGCAGGACCAGCAGCAGCAACAGCTGCAGTTACGCCGAATTTTTCTTCCATTGCAGAAATTAGTTCAACAACGTCCATTACAGACATTTCTGCTACTGCATTAATGATATCTTCTTTAGTTAGAGCCATGACTCAGATTCCTAGCATTCTTTTAAAATCACCCGAAGGCGATAAAACAAAATTTTTATCAAGAAGGGATACGGAAAACCGTATTACGCTGCTTCTTGCTCTTTTTGATCGCGAACCGCTGCAAGAGTACGAGCAAGTTTGCTTGTTGCGCCCTGCATAACACTCATCAGTTTCGCAATAGCTTCGTCGTATGTAGGCAGTGTTGCCAATCGATCAATGTCGCCAGCTGGGATCAACTCACCGTTGAACGCCAATGCCTTTACTTCAAACTTGTCATTCGCTTTCGCGAACGTTTTCAATAAACGAGCTGCCGCACCTGGGTGCTCGTTAGAGAAAGCGATCAACGTAGGACCAACAAAGCTTTCAGCTAGACATTCGAAGTCAGTGCCTTCAACCGCACGGCGAGCCAAAGTGTTACGTACTACACGTACATATACACCTGCTTCACGCGCTTCTTTGCGTAGTGCTGTCATATTACCCACGGTAACACCGCGAGAATCAGCAACTACTGCAGAAAGAGCAGTTTTAGCAACTTCGCTAACTTCGGCGACAATGGCTTTTTTGTCTTCTAGACCTAATGCCATTGGTTTTCTCCTGGATTAGCAGGGAGGTAAACTCCCCTATTTTTTACCAACTCTTCGATTACTCGAAGTACTTGCTGGTGAGTTAGATCCAGTAAATCTGAATCGGGCCACACCATCTGCGCAGGACAAACATTTTTCAACGTTGTTATTAAACCATTTGGTTCCTGCGGTCTTTGACGGCCTGCACAACAAACAAATGAAGGCAGACCCCAAAGCTCATGACTTAGACGCTTACTTCACAGAAGTAAGAGCACCTAAATCAATTTGAATGCCAGGTCCCATTGTAGAGGACAAGACAACTTTCTTCATAAAGACACCTTTAGAAGACGCAGGCTTAGCACGACGTAAATCAGCTAAAAGCGCTTCTAGGTTGCCTCGGACCATATCTGCAGCGAAGTCAATAGAACCAACGCTTGCATGAATGATACCATTTTTATCTGTACGGTAACGAGCCTGACCAGCTTTTGCATTTTTCACTGCAGTTGCTACGTCTGGTGTTACTGTGCCAACTTTAGGGTTAGGCATTAGACCACGTGGGCCTAAGATCTGACCAAGTTGACCAACGATGCGCATTGCGTCTGGAGAAGCAATAACAACATCAAAATCTAGGTTGCCGGCTTTAACTTGTTCAGCTAAATCGTCAAAACCCACAACGTCAGCGCCTGCTGCTTTTGCTGCTTCGGCGTTAGCGCCTTGAGCAAATACAGCAACACGAACATCTTTACCTGAACCATTAGGCAATACTGTAGAACCACGAACAACTTGATCAGATTTACGTGGGTCAACGCCTAGATTTACAGATACGTCGATAGATTCTTTAAATTTAACAGTAGATAGTTCAGACAATAGAGCAACTGCTTCTTCAACAGAATACAATTTTGTCGCTTCTACTTTTTCAGCGATCAAACGAGCGCGCTTAGTTAATTTAGCCATTAGATAACACCTTCCACTTCTAGACCCATAGCGCGAGCACTACCAGCGATAGTACGAACTGCCGCATCCATATCTGAAGCAGTCAAATCAGCCTGCTTAGCAACAACAATCTCTTCAAGTTGAGCGCGTGTAACCGTACCAACTTTTTGAGTGTTTGGACGTGGAGAACCACTTTTCAAGCCAGCTGCTTTCTTAAGTAATACAGAAGCAGGAGTAGACTTAGTTTCAAATGTAAAACTACGGTCACTGTATACAGTAATAATTACTGGCGTAGGAAGACCAGGCTCAACACCTTGGGTTTTCGCATTAAACGCTTTACAGAATTCCATGATATTCACACCATGTTGACCAAGTGCTGGACCAACTGGTGGACTTGGGTTCGCTTGACCCGCTTTAACTTGTAGCTTGATATAAGCTTGGACTTTCTTAGCCATTTTTAAACTCCAGATGGGTCACCGCCCGAAGGCTACCCGTTTAACAAAATCAGGCTTTTTCAACCTGACTAAATTCCAAATCAACCGGTGTCGAGCGCCCAAAAATAAGCACCGCCACTTTGATTCGGCTTTTATCATAATCCACTTCTTCAACAACACCGTTGAAATCAGCAAATGGACCTTCGCTAACCCGCACAACTTCCCCAACTTCAAACAAAGTCTTAGGACGCGGTTTATCAACACCATCATTAACGCGCTGCAAAATAGCATTTGCTTCACGCTCGGTGATAGGAGAAGGTTTAGACGCTGTGCCGCCAATAAAGCCCAACACACGCGACGTACCTTTAACCAAGTGCCAAGAGTCATCATTCATATCCATCTGAACTAATACATAGCCAGGATAGAATTTTCTTTCACTCTTGCGCTTTTTGCCATCTCGAATTTCAACAACTTCTTCAGTCGGAACCAAGATGTCACCAAAATTATCTTCTTGCGACATAAGCAGCACGCGCTCATTCAATGCGCGCATCACATGCTTTTCGTACCCTGAGTACGCTTGTACTACATACCATCGTTTCGTCACGAGCAACCCCTAACCTATTACCGAAGAAACGATCCAACCAAGGAGCGAATCTACCCCCCATAGCACGAGAGACATAAAAACAACAACCGCTAACACGATCAAGGTTGTCTGTATTGTTTCCTGCCTTGTTGGCCATACAACTCTACGAATTTCAGTTTTAGCTTCTTTAGCCAATGTAAAGAACGCCTTACCTTTCGCAGTTTGCAAAGCAACAAAACCAGCAACACCAGCCAAAACCAGAATAGCGATCAAGCGATACAATAGTGATTCAGCAGAAAAATAGTTATTACCAATAACGCCAACAGCAATTAGTAGAACAACAATCGCCCACTTAAATACGTCTCCGCGAGACGATTGAGCTTCAGTACTCGATCTCATACTTTAAGGTAATCCCTAACTAAGAAATAGGATACGAAAAATGGCAGGCCAAGAGGGACTCGAACCCCCAACAGCCGGTTTTGGAAACCGGTGCTCTACCAATTGAACTATTGGCCTACAATCGTATGGGCGGAGGATGGTACCCAAATTTGCTAAGATAAGCAAGGGTAATCGCCCAAAAAACAGACAATAAAAAAGGCGGAATAACCACCTATCTTTGCATTGATGCTGGAGCTCATGAGCAGATTTGAACTGCCGACCTCACCCTTACCAAGGGTGTGCTCTACCAACTGAGCTACATGAGCTTGGAGCGGGTAGCGGGAATCGAACCCGCCTCTTCAGCTTGGAAGGCTGAGGTAATAGCCACTATACCATACCCGCAATTGGTGGAGGGAGGTGGATTCGAACCACCGAAACTTTCGTGGCAGATTTACAATCT
>ERZ808232.215-NODE-215-length-10952-cov-24.504726_pt1 | contig 10952 bp, 9 predicted proteins | sample MGYA00521281_ERZ808232 | MGnify/ENA primary metagenome ERZ808232 (study PRJEB31515, sample SAMN02941833) | indoor metagenome | biome: House; feature: Kitchen Counter; material: surface | place: USA: Illinois | collected 2012-02-13 ... | reverse complement strand
TTTTATGGCTACCTTTATAGGGTTAATTATGAACAGTAAATGTCAACAAACCCTATATAAAAATAAATACTTATAAGTTTTTCTTTAATTAATGTACCGTCGGGTATATTAATTAAAAAACAAACAAACTATGATGCAAATATATTGTGCCTTAAAAAACCAGTTTGAATAAGAGCGATAAGATATGAATCTGTTAAAACCTCTCATCATGAGTATGATGATTGTTTGCATGGTCACATTAACGGGGTGTAGTAAAGAGGCTCCTAAAACAGAAGAAATACCCTATGTGATGGTAACCCAGCCTTCAACCACACTTCACGAACAAAAAAGCTATGCTGGAGATGTACAGGCTCGACAACAAACTGCCTTGGCATTTCGGGTGGGTGGACAAGTTACGGCTCGCTATGTGGATGTAGGTGACCGGGTTAGAGTTGGGCAAGTATTAGCAAAACTCGATGTGGCGGATGCACAGCTACAATTAAATGCTGCCAAAGCTCAATTAGAAAACGCACAGGCAGCAGCAAAAACAGCCTCAGATGAGCTTAAACGTTTTCAACAATTATTACCCATAAATGCCGTAAGCCGTTCGCAATACGATACGGTAAAAAATCAATATGATGCGGCTCAGGCAGCATTACAACAAGCTCGTTCTAATTATGAAGTTTCTGCCAACCAGACTGGTTATAACCAACTTGTTTCTAATAAAAACGGGGTGATTACAGCGCGTAATATTGAAATTGGACAGGTGGTTGCAGCAGGGCAAGCGGCTTATCAACTGGCAATTGATGGTGAACGTGAAGTGGTCATCGGCGTACCGGAACAAGCAGTTAGCGAGATTAAAGTTGGCCAAGCGGCATGGATAACTTTGTGGTCTAAACCGAACGAACGATTTGCTGGATATGTACGCGAAGTTTCTCCAGCTGCTGACCAGTCCCGTACATTCACAGTTAAGGTGGCACTCAAAGAAGGTCAGTCTGCTATTCAGCTTGGGCAAAGTGCACGTGTATTTTTTAGTTCGACTCAAACTAATGTCATGAGTGTGCCACTTTCGAGTGTATCTGCAACAGATAACCAACCTTATGTATGGGTGGTGAATGCGAATCAGACCTTACGTAAAGTGCCTGTAACGATTGGTGCTTATGGCAGAGATAGTGTGCCGGTATTATCGGGTTTAACACCAAATGATTGGGTTGTGATTGGTGGTGTGCACTTGCTGCGCGATAAACAGAAGATTCACCCGATTGATCGTGAAAATCGTGCAGTGAAAATTCAGGGAGCCAAATAACCATGAAATTTAATCTCTCTGAATGGGCACTGAACAATAAAGGTATTGTCCTTTATTTCATGCTCTTGCTAGGCATTATTGGTGCAATTTCTTATTCAAAACTCTCACAAAGTGAAGATCCGCCATTTACCTTTAAAGTCATGGTCGTACAAACCTACTGGCCAGGGGCAACAGCCAAAGAAGTTTCTACTTTAGTTACGGACCGTATCGAAAAGGAACTGATGACCACAGGTCAGTATGACAAGATTATGGCGTATTCCCGTCCAGGCGAGTCGATGGTAACTTTTGTTGCTAAAGATTCTCTCACTTCTGCGCAAATTCCTGATGTTTGGTACAACGTTCGGAAGAAGGTCAATGACATTCGCCATGAACTCCCAAGTGGTGTGCAAGGTCCATTTTTTAATGATGAATTTGGCGATACTTTCGGTAATATTTATGTACTGACAGGCAAAGACTTTGACTACGCGCTTTTGAAAGAATATGCCGATCGTTTGCAATTACAACTACAGAGAGTCAAAGATGTAGGCAAAGTTGAGCTAATTGGGCTGCAAGATCAGAAAATCTGGATTGAAATTTCAAATACTAAAGCCGTTCAGCTCGGGATTCCTGTTTCTGCCATACAAGAAGCCCTACAAAAGCAAAATAGCATGGCAAGTGCAGGCTTTTTTGAAACTGGAACGGATCGTATTCAAATTCGAGTAAGTGGCCAACTACAAAGCGTAGATGACATTAAAAAAATGCCTTTACTGGTAGGCGATAAAACCATTCAGCTTGGTGATGTTGCTGATGTCTACCGTGGTTTTAGCCAACCTGCTCAGCCGCGTATGCGTTTTATGGGTGACAATGGTATTGGTATTGCCGTATCTATGCGTAAAGGCGGCGATATTATTGCCTTAGGTAAAAATCTGGAAACTGAATTTGCCCAACTGCAAAAAACTTTACCTCTAGGTATGAAACTACAAAAAGTTTCTGACCAACCTGTAGCGGTACAACGCAGTATCCATGAGTTTGTCAAAGTACTTGCTGAAGCAGTCATTATTGTCTTGTTAGTGAGCTTTTTCTCATTAGGTTTCCGGACGGGTTTAGTTGTCGCTTTTTCCATTCCTTTGGTTTTAGCAATGACTTTTGCTGGCATGAATTTATTTGATGTCGGGCTGCACAAGATTTCGCTTGGTGCCCTAATTCTAGCTTTGGGCCTGCTTGTAGATGATGCCATTATTGCTGTCGAGATGATGGCCATTAAGATGGAGCAGGGGTATAGCCGAATTAAGGCCGCCGGATTTGCATGGAAAACAACAGCATTTCCGATGTTGACAGGGACATTAATTACCGCCGCAGGCTTTTTACCTATTGCTACGGCTCAGTCCAGTACAGGTGAATACACACGCTCTATCTTTCAGGTCGTGACGATTGCTTTATTGGTGTCTTGGGTTGCCGCAGTTTTATTTGTACCTTATTTGGGTGAAAAACTACTACCTGATTTTACCAAGACAGGTCATCAAGCACCTTGGTATGTCCGTTTATGGGCAAGAATAACTAAAAAACCGCAACCACAAACTGTGGCCATTTCACAGGACCACCATTACGATCCTTATCAATCGAGTTTCTATTTACGTTTTCGGAAAATGGTCGAGTTTTGTGTGACCTACCGTAAAACCGTGATTGCAACAACGGTGGGGATTTTTGTGCTGTCTGTACTCATGTTTAAGATGGTGCCACAGCAGTTTTTCCCGCCTTCAAACCGCGCTGAAATTTTAGTCGATTTAAAACTCGAAGAAGGCGCATCGTTAACCGCTACAGAGCAAGCGGTGAAGAAGGTTGAACAATTCCTGTCTAAACAAAAAGGCATTGATAATTATGTAGCCTATGTCGGTACAGGTTCACCACGTTTTTATTTACCTCTAGATCAGCAATTACCGCAAGCTAGCTTTGCGCAGTTTGTTGTTTTGGCATCATCGCTTGATGATCGTGATGAAATTCGCCGTTCTTTAGAAACCCAAATTAAGCAGTTACTCCCACAAGTCCGTACTCGTGTGTCATTACTCGAAAATGGCCCACCTGTTGGTTATCCATTGCAGTATCGTGTGTCAGGTGAAGATTTAAATCTGGTACGTAAAGAAGCACAGCAGGTTGCTAGGGTAATTAGTGAAAACCCGAATACCACCAATGTGCATTTGGATTGGGGTGAGCCAAGCAAGATTATTTCAATTCAAATTGATCAAGACCGTGCTCGACAAATGGGTGTGTCCAGCCTCGATTTAGCCAACTTCTTGAACGCCTCAATTACAGGTAGTGCGATTGAACAGTATCGTGAAAAGCGTGAGCTGATCGAAATCCGATTACGTGGTGATAAAGCTGAGCGCGTTGAAGTAGCTTCACTGGCAAGCCTTGCAGTACCAACAGCGAATGGAACAACTGTACCTTTAGCCCAGATTGCGAAAATTGAATACAAATTTGAAGATGGCCTGATTTGGCACCGTAATCGGTTACCGACAATTACTGTTCGTGCAGATATTCGTACCAATTTACAGCCAGCTACCGTTGTTGGAGAGTTAGCTGAATCAATGGACAAGTTACGCGCTGAGCTGCCAAGTGGCTACCTCATTGAAGTGGGGGGAACAGTGGAAGAGTCGGCACGCGGACAAAGTTCGGTCAATGCCGGTATGCCACTCTTTTTGGCAGTGGTCATGACATTACTCATGATTCAGCTGAAGAGTTTGTCTCGGGCAACAATTGTATTTTTGACTGCACCATTAGGCTTAATTGGCGTTGTTTTATTCTTACTTTTGTTTAATAAACCATTTGGTTTTGTTGCCATGCTAGGAACCATCGCCTTATCCGGCATGATTATGCGTAACTCACTTATTCTGATTGATCAGATTGAACAAGACAGACAGGCAGGGCATCCAACGTGGGAAGCAATTATTGATGCAACAGTACGCCGTTTCCGTCCGATTATTCTCACGGCATTGGCAGCAGTACTCGCCATGATCCCTCTTTCGCGGAGTATTTTCTTCGGTCCAATGGCTGTTGCGATTATGGGCGGACTCATTGTTGCTACCTTGCTGACATTATTTTTCTTACCTGCATTGTATGCAGCGTGGTTTAAGGTGAAAAAAACAGCATAAAATACATAAATTTTTTGTGAATAAAGGTGCGAAATATTGAAAAGTCCAATATAGTAGCACCTGTCTTTACACAAAAAATACAGGATTATTTCGCTGCATAAAAAATAGGCATAATGCAGTGAATTGAGGTGAAATACAGATGGGGCAAGACCATATCGAACAGCATCGCCGTTATATTGTAATTTCTTATGCGTTCATGTTTCTTGCATTGTTTACGGTTATTTTTGCGGCCTTTGCTTATCTGGTCGCTCGTAAAGTAGCTGTTGTGGATGATGCGGAAGTTTGGATTCATGCTCATGCGCTATGGATTATGCGCAATGGTATTCTATTCCTCCTCATGTCAGTTTTTGCTGTGGTCTGGTTTATTCCTCTCTTCTTTTTTGCATGGGATAGCAACCTTTGGGTAACGGCTTCAACAGTTGCTGGTGTAGTTTTTAGTGCTATTGCTTGGTTATTTTTATTAAATGCATGGTTAAAAGGCTTGTCTAAATATTTAAAAAATAAGGCAGTTTTTTAATATATCTGTTTTTTGAAAGTTTTCCCCTTGTAAATTCGGCTAAAGCCCCCCATTTAGTCGGCAATAGAGTATTGATAAAATTTCCGTGAGGAGCACCGCCAAACATGGCTAAACGTGATTATTATGAGGTTTTAGGCGTTTCAAAAACCGCAAGTGATGATGAGATCAAAAAAGCCTATCGTAAATTGGCGATGAAATATCATCCTGACAGAAACCCTGACAATGCCGAGGCTGAAGAAAAATTTAAAGAAGCTTCTGAAGCTTATGAGATTTTATCGGACAGCGAAAAACGCAGCATGTATGACCGTATGGGACATAATGCGTTTGAAGGCGGCTTTGGTGGCGCTGGTGGTGGCTTTGGCGGTTTCAGTGCAGAAGATATTTTTAGCCAGTTCGGTGATATCTTTGGTGGAGCGTTTGGTGGCGGCGGACGTCAGCAACGCCAACGTCGCGGTTCAGATTTACGCTATGTAATGGAACTTACCCTTGAGGAAGCTGTAAAAGGGGTTAAAAAAACAATTACCTTTACTGCTCCAGCACCATGTGATGTGTGTGATGGTAAAGGCTCTAAAAATCCAAAAGATGTAGAAACTTGTAAAACTTGTCACGGTTCAGGACAAGTGCGTATGCAGCAAGGTTTCTTCTCTGTACAACAAACTTGTGGCACATGTCGTGGCCAAGGCAAAATTATTAAAAACCCATGCCATGCATGTCATGGTTCAGGTGTAGCAGATCGTCAGCAAACATTAGAAGTGACGATTCCAGCGGGTGTGGATAATGGTGACCGCGTTCGTTTAAGTGGTAAAGGCGAGGCTATTCGTGATGGTCAAGCTGGTGACTTATACGTTGAAGTGGTTGTTCGTGAACACGAAATTTTCCAACGTGATGGTGCCGACTTATATATGGACGTACCGGTAAGCATTGCTGATGCTGCACTTGGTAAAGAAATTGAAATCCCGACTTTGGAAGGCCGAGTTAGCTTGAAGATTCCTGAGGGAACTCAAACAGGTAAATTATTCCGTTTACGTGGTAAAGGTGTGCGCCCTGTACGTAGCAGTATGGTGGGTGATTTACTTTGCCGTATCGTGGTAGAAACACCGGTTAACCTAACCTCTCGTCAACGCGAATTACTTAAAGAATTACAAGCATCTTTCGATGGTGAAGACAGTGCGTCTTCACCAAAGAAAAAATCTTTCTTTGATCGCTTATTCGATTAATGATTGGTTAGATCAGAAATTAAAAAGAAGGCGGATATTGATAAAATATCCGCCTTTTTATTGCGCTGATTCATCTTATTATTTTTATTCTGCTTAAAAGAAAATGACTCGTAATTATTCTGTAGGATGAGCGACATCAATATCATCAACACTTACGTTGAGTTCACTTGATGCAACTGGAGCCACTATAGCTTCGACAGTAGCTTGAGGAGCTGGTTGTACAGCTGCCTTTAGGGTTTCTTCAGTTTTTTCTTTAATGATTGGATCAATATCTTCAACTTTAACCTCAGCATTAGCATCGCTTGTTTGCGCTGTAGGTGTTGCTGCTTGAGTATTTACGTTTGTTGTAATACGTGCTTTAGATAAGCTCTCTAATGTTTCTCCGGGCTGGATTGCAGGTTCTGCAAATGCCACTGAACTTATTATCCCCATAATGGCGGTTAGGCCAATAATTTTCGAATGCATGCTGAACTCCTTATAGTCATCTTTTTTTCATTCGTGGCTCAGTAGTGTGCAGATCAATTCTTTAACTTTTGTGAAAACAGATTAAATTCCGGTTCCCTTTAAAAAATATTTTTTACCTTTTATTGTGGGCAAAGAGTTTTGATATAGTAAGCCAATTACGTAAAACAGAAGATTGGGAAGGATTATGTCAGCAGCTCCACGCATTGGTATTTTGGGTGCAGGCGGCCGTATGGGTCGTACACTTATTCAAGCAGTTCAACAAGCAGGCTATCAATTGGCTGCGGCAGTAGAGCGTCCAGAAAGTAGTTTGGTCGGCACAGATGCTGGTGAACTTGCAGGAATTGGTTCAGTGGGAGTGAGGGTTTCAGGAAGCTTGGCTGATGTACTTAAAGATTGCGATGTAATCATTGATTTTACTGCACCAGCTGCAACCGCCCAGCATCTAAAGCTATGTCGTGAAGCTGGGGTGGCTATGGTGATTGGCACCACAGGTATGTCTGATGAGCAAAAGGCTGAATTGGATGAAGCAGCAACGCATACACCTGTTGTATATGCTGCGAACTACTCTGTTGGCGTAAATGTATCAATCAAGTTACTTGAGCTTGCAGCAAAAGTATTTGGCGATACAGTAGATATTGAAGTAATTGAAGCTCACCACCGTCATAAAGTAGATGCACCGTCAGGTACTGCATTAATGATGGGTGAAGCAATTGCGGATACGTTAGGCCGTAACTTAAAAGAAGTTGCTGTTTATGGTCGTGAAGGGCATACCGGTCCACGTGATCGTCAAACCATTGGTTTCGAAACCATCCGTGGTGGCGATATTGTAGGGGAACATACGGTCATGTTTATTGGTGAGGGTGAGCGTGTTGAAGTCACTCACAAAGCCACTAACCGTATGAACTTTGCCGCCGGTGCAGTACGAGCTGCTGCATGGGTTGTGGGCCGTGAAGCGCGTAAATATGACATGAAAGATGTTTTAGGGTTGAACGACGTACAGGTGTAAACCATCTGTACACTTCCCATATGTGGCGAGAAAAACAAGATAGAGCAGAACATGAATAAAAAACAAATTGCTTTGACCACTCTTCTTTGCTTAAGCAGCCTCTATACAGGGGCTGCCTCTACAGACAAGGCTAAACTCAGCCTAGACCGTAATCATATTAAAGTGTGGACCTATCAAAAAGCAGATAACCCAGTCTTTCAATATAAAGCGGAAACAACGTTTGATGTACCCCTTGAACGTGCTGTGGCGGTGATTTTAGATGTAGATCGTGCAGCTCAATGGGTGCCTTATATGGGCAAGGTCCAAATGCTTTCTCAGGATGAAAAGAAAGGCGAATTTACTTTATATATGGTGTTAGATTTTCCTTTTCCGCTAAAAGACCGCGATGTAGTGGTTAAAGGAAAAATGAGTAAAGCAGCCAATGGCCTAATTACTATTAAAAATACGGCAGTTAATAGTAACTATCCGATACAACCCGATGTCGTGCGCCTAACACGCTATGAAGGGGATTGGACATTCCAGAAACTTGCCAATAATAAAGTTAAAGTCACCACTAGTGGCTATGCTGATCCAGCGGGTGCAATTCCTTTAAGCTTCGTCAATATGTTTGTTCAACAGCAGCCTTATCAGATGCTGCTTAAAATGAAACGGGAAGTAATGAACCCGATTTATGAGCAACCTAAGTTGCCGGAAATTTTAAAATAAATAAGCTAAAAAAAGCGCCTGATCTCAGGCGCTTTTTTTATTAGTCTGAACACTGTTGTAAGGTTTGAGCGGGGCTGCTTTCTCGTTTGATTTGGAATAAAACCAATAACAAACCTAATCCCGCCAGTAAGGCACCCGCAAAAGATACTGCACTATAACCCCAACCTAAATCGAGTACTAACGCGCCTGCAGCGGCACCTACTGCATTACCTAGGTTAAACGCACCGATATTTACTGAAGAGGCAAGCCCTGGAGCTTCGTGAGCAACTGACATGACACGCATTTGTAATGGCGGTACTAAAGCAAAGGTTGCTGCACCCCATATCACTAACGCAATGGCTGCTCCAATCTGGCTTTGAGCAAGAATTGGGAAAGTTACCATCATCACAATCAACAGTACCAAGAAACCAATCAGAGTTTTATTGATAGATAAGTCTGCAAAACGGCCACCTAAATGGTTACCAATCGAGAAGCCGACACCGATCAACACCAACATGAACGTAATGAAGGTTGGTGAAGCATGCGTAAACTCAGTCAAACTTGGCGCAATATAGGTGTAGAGCGTAAACATTGCACCTGCACCGAGTACGGTAGTGAGTAATGCAAGAACCACAGGGGTACGCGTTAATACTTTTAACTCGGCCTTCACGTTTGGTTTTTGGGCAACCATACCTTGCGGTAATGCTTTCCACAAAGCGAGCATAGTAATGATGCCGAGCACGGAAATCGCAAGGAAAGACATACGCCAGCCAATGTTTTGCCCAACCCATGTTGCTAAAGGCACACCACCAATATTGGCAATGGTTAAGCCCATAAACATGGTTGCCACTGCACTAGCCTGTTTATGCGCTGGTACAATACTCGCTGCCACAACAGAACCAATTCCGAAAAAGGCACCGTGGTTCAGGCTTGTAATGAGACGTGCACCTAATAAGCTCATATAATTTGGTGAAAACGCTGCAATCAGGTTACCGACCGTAAAGATCGCCATCAAAAAAATAAGCGCATTACGTCGTGCAAAACCACCAAACCACAGGGTCATAAACGGTGCACCTAGCATTACGCCAAGTGCATAGCCTGTAATTAACATACCGGCTGTTGGAATTGAAATCCCTAAATCATTAGCGATGTTCGGAAGTAACCCCATTGGAGAAAATTCCGTGGTGCCAATGGCAAAGGCACCTATTGCCAATGCCAATAACGAGAATGCTGTATTTGATTGAGTGTTCATGAGTTTAGTCCCAAACTGGTGCCCATGGCTCTGGGCTAACTTCACGACTGTTACGGTCGAGTTCGGCAATCATTTGCATTTCAGCCGCAGTTAACTCGATATCCTGTGCTTTTAAATTACTAATCAGGTTTTCACGTTTAGTCGAAGATGGAATGACTGCAAAACCACGCTGCAATGCCCATGCCAATGTAATTTGCGCTGTCGTTGCTTTATGGGCTGCTGCAATCTCCGCTAAAACAGGATCTTGAAGCACTTTGCCGTATGCAAGCGTCATGTATGAAGTGACATCAATATTCTTCTCTTGTAAGAAATTCACAAGTTTATGGTTTTGAAGATAAGGACTCAGCTCAATCTGGTTCGTTGCAATATGCTCTACACCAATTGTGTCAATTGCTTGTTGGGTAAGTGCAATATTGAAGTTTGAAATACCAATTTGTTTGGTTAAGCCCTGTTGTTTTGCTTCAAGTAAAAGCTGCATGATTTCAGGAATTGAAACGCCTAAATCCGGTGCTGGCCAGTGAATCAAAGTTAAATCGACATGGTCAGTACGAAGCTTTTGTAAGCTCTCTTTTAAGCTTGGAAGAAACTTCTCTTGAGCAAAATTATCTACCCAGATTTTTGTAGTTAAAAACAAGTCCTGACGTGATACGCCACTTTCAGCAATCGCTTGACCAATTGCCGCTTCATTTTCATAGATTTGAGCAGTATCAATTGCACGATAACCGACATCTAGCGCATTTTTAACAGAATCAATCACAGCTTGTTCTTTAAGGCGGAAAGTTCCTAGACCAAAACGTGGGATATTCATGTATTCACCTGAAATTAAATAATTGTTTAACTTGAGGTGCATTTTGCTTTTTTTATTGTTGCGAAAAAATAGATGAATAAGCAAAATATCTTTGATGTTTAGTCAATAATAGAATAAACCATGAAATCAACAATTGAAGAACTTGTTGCCTTTATCACAATTGTTGATACAGGTTCATTTGTGGCAGCAGCAGAACATTTAAAGCAAACACCTTCAGGGGTGAGCCGATCTTTAACCCGCCTGGAAGCAAAGTTAGATGTGACTTTGCTAGAGCGAACAACGCGTAAATTGAAACTGACTCAAGAAGGGCAACAATTTCTTATAAAGGCTCGTAAAATTTTGAATGAGCTGAATGCGGCCGAAGAAGAACTTCAAAAGTCTGATCAAGGTACTGCCGGTCTTATTCGGATTGATTCTGCCACACCGTTTGTTTTGCACGTGATTGCGCCATTAATGCATAAATTTCGTGAGTGTTACCCCGATATTGAAATCGAATTAAATAGCAATGATCAGGTGATTGACTTACTTCAGCATAAAACCGATGTCGCATTTCGATTTGGGGAACTTAATGACTCTAGTCTGCACGCCAA
>ERZ808232.214-NODE-214-length-10973-cov-13.875252_pt1 | contig 10973 bp, 12 predicted proteins | sample MGYA00521281_ERZ808232 | MGnify/ENA primary metagenome ERZ808232 (study PRJEB31515, sample SAMN02941833) | indoor metagenome | biome: House; feature: Kitchen Counter; material: surface | place: USA: Illinois | collected 2012-02-13 ... | reverse complement strand
ACCGTATTCAAAGTTAATGCTTTCGTTTTTAGCACTTTAGTCTGTAGTTAAACTTTCATTATTATGAAATTATCAAAAACCGAATAAAATCCATATTAATGAGACACACTATCTCAAAAATGACTTAATCTTGAGTTGAAGACCAAATCTCATTAAGAACAAATTCACTTGTCTTGAATATTATTCAAAACCGGGTCTTTCATTAATAAGTGTTTCGAACTCCTCCGATAAAAAATCTAATAGTGCTCGAACGCTTGGCAATAGTCCTTTTCGCGAGGGGTAAACTGCATGCATAATGCTATTTTTTAATTCCCAATTTGGCATTAAATTAATTAATTCACCACGCTCAATTTCTTTATAAATCAGGGCAAAAGGTAATTGAGCAATCCCAACTCCTCTTAATACCGCATCTCGTACACCAATCATGTCGTTCACAATCAAACGTGGTGTATGTATAACTTTTTCGATTTTACCATTCTCTCGGCTGTATAGTGTCCATATACTTTTTTGTTCCGAGTTACCTAACCCAATTGAAGGATAACCACATAGATCTAATGGGGTTTCGGGCATACCATGTTGCTGGACCAGCTCACAATGCCCCACTATACATTGCGGATTTTTTTCAAAAATCTTCATGACCTGATCGGAATCTTCCAAGGGTGGAAATCTAATTCTTAACGCGATATCTATTCCGTCATTTAACAGGTCAATATTCTTATTGGTTACTTCAAGATGAATATTAACTTGGGGATACAACCTCATAAATTTTGAAATCATATCTGCAATGTGGTCATATAACCATGCAGGCGGGCAACTGACTCTTATTACCCCACAAGGTTCTGCCTGATTTCTTTCAATGACTTGCTGTGCAGCTTCTGCACCTAAAATCATATTTTGACATTGATGATAGTATTCTCGTCCTAACTCGGTTACATCAAATTGACGAGTATTTCTATTGATTAATCTTACCCCTAACCTTTCTTCTAATAATAAAATGCGGCGGCTTAACTTGGACTTTGGAATATCAATTTCGCGACTAGCAGAAGCAAACCCTCCATGTTGTACCACTTTTACAAAATAATAAAGATCATTTAAATCTGTTTTCATGCAATTACCACTGTTTCAATTTTAGGATTCTTTAGCCTAATTTTGTGTAGTTCCGTCCTTTCTCACTTAATTATATAGTTCATAAGTGACCAAACTTATGGCACAAAAATAATATTTGTATTATTTAATTATATTTAATAAAGGTGAAAAAATGACTAGTGAAAACATCCGTGACCCAAAACAAGATCATCTTTTAACTCCAGAAAACTCTGCTTTTATTGTCATTGATTATCAACCGGTTCAAGTAAACTCCATTGCTTCGATGGATCGTCAACTATTGATTAATAATATTGTAGGCACGGCAAAAGCTGCCATTGTTTATAATTTGCCAATTATCCATTCAACCGTAAATGTTAAGACTGGTTTAAATAAACCACCGATTCCACAATTAAGTAAAGTTTTGAAAGATTACCCTACCTATGACCGTACAAGTATTAACTCTTGGGAAGATACCGAATTTAAAGAAGCCGTAAAAGCAACAGGCCGTAGAAAACTCATTATGACAGCGCTTTGGACTGAAGCTTGCTTAACATTTCCTGCACTAGACGCCCTAGCTGAAGGATATGAAGTATATGTTGTGGTAGATGCTGTAGGTGGTACTTCTGTTGCAGCGCATGAAGCTGCTTTACGCCGTATTGAACAAGCAGGCGGCAAAATGATCAGTGTTGCGCAGTTATTCTGTGAACTGCAACGTGATTGGAAACGCTCAGAAACTGTACCTCAATTTATGAAATTATTTATTGAGACTGGTGGTACAGCGGGTATCCAATTCTCTTACGACAAAGCTGAATAAAAGTTTTGTATTGTCCCTATTCAAAGGATACACATCAAAATGAGTGCTGTTTATTTAGTAGTGGGACTTCGAGCAAAACCAGAAAAGATTGATCAGGTCAGAAGTGATCTTATTGAAGTGGTAGCTCCATCCCGTAAAGAAAGCGGCTGTATCACTTATGAATTATTCCAAGATCATAATGATCCTAGTCTATTTATATTTTATGAACATTGGGCTAGTGAAAAAGATCAGGAACATCATCATAATTTTGGACCACATATCCAAAACTTTCAAAAAGAAGGCATGGGTAACGTTGAAAAAATAGAATTTTTTCATCGGCTTCAAGCGCTGGCTTAGTATCAATTTAAATTATTAAATTTTTAATCTTTTGTACCTCCTTTTAAGGAGGTACTTTTATCTAAAATAAAGAAAGACCGTCAATTTTTTATTGAAACCCCTTCGTTAAGAGCTTTTTATTTAGCTTGCATTATTTCCATTTTTATTTATGATTGAGTAATCACTCAATTATTTTATTTGTATATGGCTCGTCCTCGTAGTGAAGATAAACGTAATGCAATTTTAAGCGCTGCTATCGAAACATTGGCAGAGCTTGGTGAGCGTGCGTCTACCTCAAAAATTGCCAAAGTTGCTGGCGTAGCAGAAGGTACTTTATTTACCTATTTTAGTAATAAAGAAGAGCTGCTTAACCAGTTATATCTTTCGCTAAAAGCTGAGTTACGTCAGGTCATGATGCATGGTTACCCGACTAACGCTGACCTGCAAACACAAATGTCGCACATTTGGCAAAGCTATTTGGACTGGAGTTTAGAAGCTCCCCTTAAACGTAAAGTGATGGCGCAGCTTTCAACATCGGAACAAATTACTGAGCAAAGTAAACAAATTGGTATGCAAACCTTTTGTGACCTCACCCAAAACATTCAAGAATGTATTAACGATGGCAAATTAAGAGATTACCCGCCGTTATTTATTGCTTCAATTTTAGGTGCGCTTGCCGAAGTTACCCTCAATTTTATTGCCCAAGACCCTTCTCAAGCCGAGCGTTACCGCAAATCTGGTTTTGAAGCATTTTGGCATGCAGTTTCAATATAGATTAAAGTAAGGATGCACGGCGTCCTTATTTTTAAATCAATTAATGAGTGAGTAAATACTCATTTAAATGAATCGAAATAAGCACTTAATTCAAGTTCTTATTTGCACATTAGGTTTGTTCCAATAAGGAAAAATAAGATGACTATTTCAAATACAACAGACTTATCTTCTCCCCTAATGCCATCTCAACAACACAATGGCAAATTTAGAAATACACGTCCAAACCAACACCAGCCTTCTTTTGGCAAAACGCTTCAACTCATGTGGAAGTTTCTATTTAACAAACCTAAAGACACTGTTCCAAACACCGCAATTCCTGTTTTAAGTTTATCAAAAGAACAATTATTAAGTGCGCCTGACCGGTCTCTATTTCGTTTGGGCCACTCAACCATTTTGTTAAAACTGCAAAATGAGTTTTGGTTAACCGACCCTGTTTTTTCGGAGCGTGCCTCACCTTTTCAATGGATTGGTCCAAAACGTTTTCACCAACCACCGATTAGTATTGCAAACTTAGCACTCATTAAAGGCGTGATTTTGTCGCATAACCACTACGACCATCTAGACTACCATGCGGTCATGGAGCTTAACGATAAAGTTGAGCATTTCTTAACACCACTTGGTGTAGGCGACACCCTTATTAAATGGGGAATTCCAGCAGAAAAGGTTCAGCAGCTCGACTGGTGGGATACCACACATGTAGATGGACTCGAACTGGTGGCTACCCCTGCCCATCATTTTTCAGGCCGTGGAATGGGTGATAGCAATGCGACGCTTTGGGCGTCGTGGGTGATTATTGATAACGACTTACGTGTATTTTTTAGCGGTGATACGGGATATTTTGACGGTTTTAAAGAGATTGGACATCGTTACGGTCCTTTCGATCTGACCATGTTAGAAACTGGTGCTTACGACCCCGAATGGCCCGATGTTCATATGCAACCAGAACAAACTTTACAAGCACATCTCGATTTAAAAGGACGTCATTTGTTGCCTATCCATAACGGTACTTTCGACTTGGCGCTTCATGCTTGGGACGATCCTTTTGAACGTATCGTCGCTTTGGCTCAACAAAATAATTTAGCGATTAGCACACCGCAAATGGGTGAATTATTGAACTTAGAGGAACCAAATATTGAAAATTATTGGTGGCGTTCGTAAGTTTTTCGATAATTTTTTAAATTATTTATCCTATTAAATTTCAATTTAAAGGTATTTAAATTCAGTTATATACCCTACACATCTAGCCTCAATACCACTTCCAAATAAAACTAGGACTAACTTTATCCTAGTTTTATTGCTGACTTAAAACGCAGACTACATTAATCTGTGTTTATAGTTGATCAATTATGAAATTAAATGGCTTATATCACTAGTAGCGTCGAGTATGCGATTCACTGTCTTCTTTTTCTTGTGAACAATGAAGATAAACCTTTGAGTAGTAAGGATCTTGCTGAATTACAAGGAGTCTCTCCGAGTTTTATGGCCAAGATTTTTCCTAAACTTGAAAAGGCAGGACTTGTGGTTGCACAAGAAGGTGTGCGCGGCGGCTATTTACTGGCTCAATCTGCTCACGAAATCAGCTTTTTAGATATCGTGAATGCAATTGAGGGTGAAAAACCGCTTTTTGAGTGCCAAGAAGTGCGTGGTAAATGTGCAGTTTTTAACAATGCCCCTCCAGATTGGGCAACCAGTGGTGTGTGTGCAGTACATGCTGTCATGCTACAGGCCGAAAAAGCCATGCGAGACGCTTTAGGTGCTCATACACTTGGTGATATTGCAGACCGTTTTGGCCGCTACGCACCCGACGTATTTTTTAGTGATGTAAATGGCTAGATCAACGAGCGCATTGAAGGAAGAACAGCAAAAATGCGTAAAAGTAAAATATCGCGGGATACTCCCGACTAATGAACTGATAGGGTTCGTACCCTAACATAAAATACCCTTAATCCTTTTTAAACGCCCTCTCAGATTTTTTCGGACAATCAGAGAATGGATTCGCTCACCCTAAATTTTATGATGAGCTGGAACGTGTTGTCCGAAAAATCGATCAAAAGGATAACCCAATGAGTAAGCGTATTATTATTGCTGGTTCTGGCTTTGCAGGTTTATGGGCTGCACTCGCTGCACAAAGAGCAATCCATTTAGCATCACAAGAACAAAACATTGAAGTGATGATGGTTTCCCCTAGTCCAAATGTCGGGATTCGTCCTCGTCTTTATGAAGCTGTGCTTGAAAACATGAACCCTGATATTTCAGAGTTATTAAGCGTGGTTGGGGTTAAATTTCTGGCAGGTTGGGTAAATAAAATTGATGTCAACCAACAAACTATCGAAGTTGCAACCACCAATGGCAACAAGCAAAATTTAAGCTATGACCGTTTTGTTCTGGCAACCGGAAGTACGACTTTTATGCCCCCTATACCGGGTCTAAAAGAATATGGATTTAGCGTAAATACATTAGAAGATGCTGAAAAACTAGATCATCATCTTAAAAACTTAGCCACTAAACCTGCAAATGCAGCTCGTAATACTGTAGTCGTTGCTGGTGGTGGTCTTACTGGGTTAGAAACCGTGACCGAAATGCCTGAACGTTTGCGTAGCATTTTAGGTGAAACTGATGTCCGTGTGGTTTTGGTTGATTCCTCGACAGACATTGGTGCGGCAATGGGTGACCAAGCTGCGACTGTTATTCGAGAGGCTCTTAACGAACTCGGTGTTGAAGGTAAAGCTGGGCTAAGAGTTACTGCGCTAGATGCCACTGACGTAACGCTTTCTAACGGCGAAAAAATTGAAACAGAAACCGTGATCTGGACAGCTGGCATGCGGGCCAACCCACTCGCCTCTCAAATTGCTGGTGAAAAAGATAATTTGGGCCGTTTGATTGGGGATGCTTATTTACATGCACCTGAAGCAAAAAACATTTTTGTGACTGGCGATACTGTAAAAGTTCCAACCGATGATTTAGGCAATTTTAATGTGATGTCGTGTCAGCATGCTATGAGCTTAGGCCGTGTGGCGGGTTATAATGCTGCGGCAGAATTGGTTGATTTACCACTTCATCCATACAGCCAACCAAAGTATGTCACTTGTGTTGACTTAGGTCCTTGGGGTGCACTTTATACCGAAGGTTGGGATCGACAAGTTCAATTTGTGCGTGAAGAAGCGAAAAAAATTAAACAGGAAATTAATACTGTTTGGATTTATCCACCAGTTGCTGACCGTGACGCAGTTTTTGCAATAGCAAACCCTGATTTTGTGATTGTTCCTTAAGCTTAATTTTTTACACCAATCCATTTATTTAAAACACTAAAAGCAAGCCCATCGCTGTTTTGCTTTTAGGGTTTATATTTGAATCATTAAATTATGACTTTTCTAGCTCTTCTATTATCGCTAAAGCTGTCTTTTTAGCTGAAAACGGGTTTTGCCCAGTAATTAACTTACCGTCTTGAACCACGTATGGTGCAAAAGGAATAAAGGCCTTTTCATAACGAGCACCATATTCTTTCGCTAACTCTTCGGCATTGTATGGCACTTTTTTTGCCACCCCTGCCAAAACTTCTTCACTCCATGCAAAGCCTGTTAACTTTTTGCCTTTTATAAGTCTTTCGCCATTGGAAAGTCTGACATTGAGCAAGCCACAGTAGCCATGACAAACACTCGAAACAATACCGCCTTTTTCATAAATATTTTTGGTGATTTCTTGCAGTTCAGGGTTATCTAGAAAATCCCACATTACACCATGACCACCCGTATAGTAGATCACGTCATAATCTTGCCAATTAATGTCGGAAGGCTTAAAAGTATTTGCCAGCAGCGTAATAAAAGCTTGATCTTTTTCTCGGTCTTTAACAGATTTATCCGCCACCAAAGGCACAAGCGATTTTGGTTCAATTGGAGTTTTTCCACCATTTGGACTCACAATATCTTGTATATAGCCTTGCTTTTCAAACTCATCATAAGCATGGGTGAGCTCACCTAACCACAGTCCTGTTGGTTCATCGACATTCTTATAGCGTGAAATATTGGTCACGACATCTAATATGCGTTTAGACATTTTCTCACCTCATTCTTCATATTTATAATTCTATCTTTTATCTATCAAAACATAGAAAGCTGTTACTGAAAGTGTGCGCTTAGTAAAGTTATGAACCTTGCTTTTACATTACTATAAGTCTAAAGTTAACTTTAATGTCAATAGAGTATGTGGCTATGAATATTAGCGAGTTATCAAAACTAAGTGGTTTAAGTACCCCTACAATTCGTTATTATGAGCAAATCAAACTCTTGCCTAAAGCAAAAAGAAAATCGAATGGCTACCGTGAATATACTGATAATGATTTGAAACAACTTTCTTTAATTCAGCAAGCTCAGCAAGTCGGGTTTTCTTTAGCAGAAATTAAATCATTTTTACCGTCAAAGGTAACTACTTGGAACCATGACGCACTCATCCAAACACTTGAATCTAAAATTCAGGAAATAGAGCTTTTAGAACAAAAGCTAAAAGTCAGTAAGCAAAACTTACGTACTATGGTTGAAGCAATTAATAACAAACCCGATGAAATTACCTGTGAAGAAAATGCCGAACGTCTCATGAATCTCTATTACGATAAATCAAAAACTCCGTAATTCCTTAAAGGTATATTGACCTTAAAGTGTGCTTTAAACATACGATTGATTACAGGTGATAAATGAGGACCTGTCATGTTTAAAGTGTGGAACTTTCAATGTTGTTTAAGCATTATTTTTGCCATTCTTTTATCTACAAATGCGGTTTATGCCGCAGGTTCAGATAAAGCTCAAAGCTCTGCAAAAATAAATAGAAAAATTTTAGTCGTCATGACTAATCACTCGGCTTACCCTTCTCGTTCGGATAAAACAGGACTGTGGTTGACTGAACTCACCCATTTTTATGATGTTGCATCAGCTGCTGGCTATGAAATGGATTTTGTAAGTCCTTTAGGCGGTCAAGTGCCATTAGATGAGCGTAGTTTAAAGTCTATTTACTTAGACAAATCCGCTCGTCAGCGTTTAGCTGACCCAGCATTTATGCAGAAGTTGAAAACGACATTGGCTCCGAACACGATTAATCCTACCCAGTACAAAGCCATTTACTATACGGGTGGACACGGTACCATGTGGGATTTCCCAAACAATAAAGCTTTGCAAAACATTAGCGAACAGATCTATCGCCAAGGTGGGGTTGTTTCAGCGGTCTGTCATGGCGTAGGTGGTTTATTACCTCTACAGAATGAAAATGGTAAACCACTAATTGCGGGTAGAACTGTTACTGGTTTTGCAAATATTGAAGAAACTTTATCTGGTATTAAGTCTCAAGTTCCATTTTCTTTACAAAACGGACTCATTGAACGTGGAGCAAACTACAAACAAGCATTTATTCCATTTACCTCGTATGTGGTTTCAGACGACAGAATTATTACTGGACAAAACCCTCAGTCGAGTAAAGAAATTGCAGAAGCAGTCGTTAAGCGTTTAAGTAGCATTCAATAAATTGATAAAATATTCATATTAAAAAGCCAATTACAGATTAACTCTCTAATTGGCTTTTCTTTTAAGTAATAATCAGTGGACCAGAACCTGGCAGCTCGGTCACTAATTTATAACCCATCAGTTTTGCTGGTGTATATGTACCGCCTTTCACGGTATTTTTGAGTAAATAATTCACCACAGTCAGTGAGCCATTTACGGTAAGGCTATACGCATTTTCCGTTTGAATGCGGGCAGTTTTGATTTCCCCACGCGTATTTCTTGCCTCACCCCAAACATAGGTAGGTACTTTCGCGCGAAGTTCCTCATTTGGCCCAACAACCGTTTTTTCAATACGTGATTTAATAAACTTTTGCACGGCATTGAGTTTTAATACAGGGCGGAAGCAGTTCATCATTTTCGCACCAAAAATCATTTTGGGAGGCGCAGGAACAAATACTTCAATGTTTGGAATACCCGTTGTATAAAACGCTGTAGATACATCTCCCCACGGAACGCTCATAGCACTTTTTTTACCATCACCGAAATCGATAGTACGGACATAATGTGCTAATGGAACAGTGGTAATTTTTCCGTCTTTACGAATTTTGCCGCCTTCGGCCATACCTTCTGTAGTTGTTTTTGCCGTACCCGGTGAGAGCCCTGTTTTTGAATCAAAACCAAGCGCCAAATGGGTCGCATCTGGCAGTGCTTCTTTGAGCGCAGCGGCAACGCAATCTGTCGGAATCACATCAAAACCAACACCTGGACAAAGCACAACATCGGCTTTTTCGGCTTGGCTGTTAAGTGACTGTACCAACTCAAATACTGAGATTTCGCCCGTAATATCTAGATAGTGAGCACCTGCCTTTATACAAGCTTCCATCATGGGTTTCGATGTCGCGGAAAATGGCCCTGCACAGTGCATGACCAGTTTAAAGCCTTGGAGTTGTTCACTTACCGCATCCACGTTATCGAGTCCAAAAGCCTTATAACCAAGCCCCAACTCTTGAGCAAGTGCTTCAACCTTAGCTTTGTTACGACCAGCCAAAGTTGGTTTTAGACCTTGGCGTACAGCTTCACGAGCGATTAACTCGCCCGTGTAGCCATTTGCTCCATAAATTATCCAGTTTGAATCGTTCACATTTGTCATAACACAACTCACTTATTAAGAAGCAAATGAATAGTCACGCATGCCTTTTTTGTATTGGCGAGTACGGCATGACATAGCTGATTGTTGCAAAATTAAAGCCCAAGCTGGTGAAACATTTGGTTTTGTTTTTTTACCTGCGCTTAAATTACGTAACTGGAATTTGACCACAGCCATATTGGCAAGTGAAGCAAGTGTTTTGTTCTTCCAAGTAATTGGTTTTAACTCAGGAGTAAGATTCTGGCCTTGTTTCCAAGCATTTGGCAAATTAGGTTCAATTGCTAGAGCTGTGGCAATACCGACCATATCTACACCACTTTCAATCACTTTCTCTGCCACTTGTTTACGGCGTATCCCACCTGTCACCATAACAGGCATTTTGGCAACTTTACGAATCTCTTGCGCAAATTCTAAAAAGTAAGCTTCACGAGCAAGTGTACGACCATCACGTGCTTGACCTTGCATTGCAGGTGCTTCATAGCTACCGCCTGAAAGTTCAACCAAATCGACTGCATGCTCATTTAACATTTTAACCACTTGTTGAGCATCTTCAGCGCTAAACCCACCACGTTGGAAATCGGCTGAATTTAGTTTCACTGCCACAGTAAACTGAGGCGAAACCACTTTACGAACGGCTTCCACAATCTCAATTAAAATGCGAGCGCGGTTTTCTAAAGAACCACCCCATTGATCTTGGCGTTTATTACTCAGTGGAGAAAGAAACTGGCTTAATAAATAACCATGCGCGGCATGAATTTCTACACCCGTAAATCCTGCTTTTTCACCTAAACGCGCCGTGTTTGCAAAACGCTGAATCACCTCTGCAATCATAGATTCAGTCATTTCAATTGGCGTGTTGAAGCGATTTGACATTTTGCCAAGATCAAGTGAAATAGCTGATGGTGCCCACGTCTGCTGACCAAGATTGGCTTGCATTTGGCGACCCGGATGGTTAATTTGAAGCCACATCTGAGCGCCTTTTGAGCGCCCAATTTGTGCCCATTTTTTAAAAGTATCTAGATGCTTTTCATCTTCAAGCACTACGCCGCCCGGTCCAGTCATCGCTCGGCGGTCTACCATTACATTTCCGGTAATGATTAGACCTACGCCACCATTTGCCCAAGCCTGATATAAACGCATTAATTTTTCTGATGGTGCATGGTTTAAATCAGCCATGTTTTCTTCCATTGCTGCTTTAGCAATACGGTTAGGAACATATGAGCCATTTGGGAATACTAATTTTTCGAACACTTTCATTGGTATGACCTCATTCAGTATGACTTTACTTTAAGATTAAAGCGGCTTTGTTGCACAAAGATTTAAAAGTTAAGACTTCTCATATCTACTCAAA
>ERZ808232.213-NODE-213-length-10979-cov-16.552362_pt1 | contig 10979 bp, 10 predicted proteins | sample MGYA00521281_ERZ808232 | MGnify/ENA primary metagenome ERZ808232 (study PRJEB31515, sample SAMN02941833) | indoor metagenome | biome: House; feature: Kitchen Counter; material: surface | place: USA: Illinois | collected 2012-02-13 ... | reverse complement strand
ATGATACACCGCTAAACACAAATGATAATATTTATCATATGTTAATCATTATATAGAATAAGGTCGGAAAATGACTTAATGAAGAGGGTCGTCATATGGTTCAGTTCAAGAATGCATCTAGTGGCAAAGAGCCTACATGTAGAAAGCAAAGAGAGGGATAATATGGGAGTTATTTTAAAACTTAATAATTAGCTCAGAGCTTATTTATAGGGTAGTAAGTTCTAATTTATAGAGGCTTTGTTGCACAAACCTATCTCTAAAGGCTTATTCCACAATATAATTTTGAGATGAATAAGCCTACACCTAAAATCTACCGTACAACCAATTGGCCCACATACAACCGAGCTCTCATTAATCGTGGGAATATTGCCATTTGGTTTGATCCCAAAACACAATGGTATGCTCAACCAAAAAGCCAACATGGTCGAAATCAAACTTATTCCGATACAGCCATCCAATGCTGCTTAATGATTAAATCCATATTTCGTCTTTCTCTACGCATGGTCACTGGCTTTGTACAAAGCCTGATTAAACTTTGCGGATTAGATTGGACAGCGCCAGACTATACGACGCTTTGCAGAAGACAAAAACATATTGATATTGCGATTAGCTACCAAAAAAGTAGCAATGGTCTACATCTACTCGTAGATTCAACTGGTTTAAAGTTTTTGGGCGAAGGTGAATGGAAACGGAAGAAACATCAGCCTGAATATCGTCGACAATGGCGTAAGCTTCACATTGGTATAGATGCTGAAACGCTGCAAATACGTGCAGTTCAGCTCACAACGAACAATATCAGTGATTCACAGGTGCTCGGTGATTTACTTGGTCAAATACCACTTGATGAGCGAGTAGATTCTGTCTATACCGATGGAGCCTATGACACTAAATGCTGCAGACGAGTGATCTCAGATCGTCAAGCATATGCGGTGATTCCGCCAAGAAAAAATGCGAAACCGTGGAAAGATACAAAAGTTCATTCGCAAGAGAGAAATGAATTACTAAAAACAGTTAAGCGTCTAGGAAGAGCCCTTTGGAAAAAGTGGTCTGGTTATCATCGGCGAAGTTTGGTCGAAACCAAGATGCATTGCATCAAATTATTAGGCGATAAACTCTACTCAAGGAATTTTGACAGCCAAGTGAATGAGATCCATGCACGTGTAGCCGTATTAAATAAATTTACAGAATTAGGCAGACCTCATACCCAAGTTGTAACCTAAATTTTAGCAACTTAGGAAAACTTTACCTTCAAAGGCTTTATGCAACAAAGCCATTTATAGATCAAATCATTTCCATAATTTTCAGGTAAATATAGTCAAAATAATTTTAAAAAATTCCTATATTTCTAGACATTAAGGTTCAGTAAGATGACGACAATATCAAAATCATTATTAAATGGATTACCGATAAAAAAATCGAGGGTACAAGTTTTTGAGATTTTAAATCAGAACCCACAAGGGTTAAGCGCGGTAAGTATCTATGCGCAAATTAAAAATGAACATAAAATTACGTTAGGTACCATTTATCGAATTTTATCTGAGTTTGAAAACCGTAAAATCATCAAAAGGGTATTTTTAGGAAAAAGTAAAAGTATTTATAAGCTTAGAAAAGACAAGATGAGCTGTAACCTCATTTCGCTCAAAACCTCTGAAGCCTTGAACTTTGAAAATGAGAAAGTTAAAGAATTACTTCATGAGGTTACGGATATTATTTTTGCAAACACCGGAGTCGACATTAGTAGTGTTGAACTTAATCTTTATACCGAATAAAAATCTTTTAAACTGTTATAAAAATAAAGGACAGCATCATACTGTCCTTTATGCATTCTTAAATGAGTTATTTAATGACTTTAATACGAGTCGTAGCCGGAATAATTAACGGTGAATCTTTAGAGTTTTGTGCAACATAGTTTTCAAGCGCATTAATATCTTGTCCACCACCGACACGGTTTTGGCCTTCTTTTAATACCGTAAAGTTGTCACCACCATCTGCCAAGAAACTATTTACCGTCACACGGTATACTTTAGTGTCAACTAATGGTGAACCAGCAACCATGATGTTACTTGCTCGCGGTGAAACAGAAGTATTTGCCGCATATTGGTAACTCAACTCTTTAGACGGCTGTAAAATTCTAGGCGAATTTGCATTTGCACCAGACCATTGCTGTTCAAGCACATCTCTAATCTGTTTACCGGTTAAGCTCAAAGTCACAATCGAGTTACCGAAAGGTTGAACTGCAAAAATATCACCAAACGTAATCTGGTTATTGCTGTTAATTAGTAGATCAGCACGTACACCACCCGGGTTCATTAACGTAAAATCCGAACCTTGATTACTTGCTTGAAGAGCAGCAGCTTGCTGTGCATCGGCAATCATATCACCTAGTGGGCTTTCACCACTTTCGACTTGTGTACGGCTCACAACGGCAGTAGAAGTTCCAACAACACGTCCAGAAATTGTGGTTACCGCTTGACGGTATTTATCTAAAATCGCTTCGATACTTGGCGTTTTACTAAATTTTTGATAGAGGTCTGTCAGACTTACAGTGGTTGTACCCGAAGTATAGGCCTCACTTTGAACCGGAATTTGTTTAGCATCTTTTTTAATGATATCGCCAGTTTTACCATCCAACTCCACCTTAATATCGGTAATAAGCGTGCCGTATTGGCCAGCTGAGGTTAGTAAAAACGGTTTAGCCGGATTCTTGGTTGCATAATCACAAATATAAGACTGATGTGTATGCCCCGAAACAACAATATCAACTGCCGGATTTAACCGATCTAAAATACCTAAAATTGGCCCACTTAAGCCATCACATGTTTTTTGATTGAGTTTCGTACTTGGCGCTGCACCTTCATGGACAACGACGACAATGGCTTCAATACCTTGTTTTTGGAGTTCAGGAATTAACGCATTTACCGTATCCGCTTCATCACGGAATTCAACATCCTTAATACCCGCCGCTGAAACAATACTTGGAGTCGCTTTGAGTGTTAAACCAATAAAAGCTACAGGAATCCCGCCATAAGTTTTGACTTTATAGGCAGGAAAAATCGTTTTACTTGTATCATTTTTCATTGCCACGTTAGCTGCAAGGAAATTGAATTTTGCGCCGCTAAAGTTTTTATTAATTTGGCATGGGGCAGTGCTGGTATATTGTTGACAACCGCCATTCTGTAAACGACGCAATTCATCTGTACCACGATCAAACTCATGATTTCCAACCGCATTAAAGTCAATTTGAATATCATTCATGACTTCAATAGTAGGCTCATCTAGAAATAACGAAGAAGTGAGTGGGGAAGCACTAATTAAGTCACCTGCTGACACAACAGCATTATTGGGATTTTGAGCTTTAAGTTTCTTAATTGCATCTGCAAAGTAACTCACACCACCGACAGGAATACGTACAGTTTGAGATGCGTCATTTGGATTCGCGGCTTCAACATAACGTTTAGGTGGTTCTAAATTTCCATGAAAGTCATTGAAAGCTAAAATATTTACAGTTTGGTTACTTCGCGGTGCTGGTGTGCTTGAATCATTGTCATCGTTATCATTACAGCCTACCAATAAGGCCATTGCCAGACATAAAGATGTTGTCTTAAATAGTATGTTTAAAGTCGTCATTTTTTTATCAATTGATGAATTAAGATGCATAAAAAATACGCATAGAGTATGAATATTTGATGAAAATTGAAACTGAATCGAAATAGAATGATCTTTAAAAAATTAATGTTAAGATGATGGTAGATATGGATGACTAGAAGGAAGTAAATAAGGCAAAAATAAATATTAATTTTAAGGTTTTCATAAAAAATTCATGAATTTGCAATAAAGCAGTTACAAAATGTCCGGTGAATAAAATCGGTTATACATTAATAAATTAATCTTTTTTATTCATTTTAACTTTTTTACCCAGTATAAGAGTCAAGAATGACATCATTGCCCACTTTAGCTAGCTCAAACCAGCACAATTTAGAAACGTATATTAATAGAGAACTCTCTTTATTAGAGTTTCATAAACGGGTGCTTGCTCAAGCCAAAGATATAGAACACCCATTACTGGAACGTTTGAATTTTTTAATTATTTTTTCACGTAATCTGGATGAGTTTTTTGAAATTCGTGTGGCAAGTTTAATCCAGAAAATTAGCTTGATGAGTCAGGCAACCGGACCAGAAGGTTTACCGTTAGTAGAAGTATTAAAGCAAATTTCCAAAAATGCTCATGAGGCGGTTGAAGAGCAATATAAAATCTTAAACTATACTTTGTTACCGCAACTCCAAGGCTATGGCGTTCATTTTATTCAGCACGGCGATATATTAGAAAAGCATAAAGAATGGATTAAAGAATACTTTTTTAAAGAAGTACAACCCGTAGTTACGCCAATCAGTCTAGACCCAGCACATCCATTTCCACGGCTGGTCAATAAAAGTCTAAACTTCATTGTAACTTTAGAAGGTAAAGACGCTTTTGGACGTCAAATTGATTTAGCTATTGTGCCGGCACCGCGTTCGTTACCAAGACTTGTTAAAATTCCAGAACATATTTCTGGCGGTGCAGAGCATTACATTCTGCTCTCTGCTATTATCCATCAGCACATTTCGGATTTATTTCCGGGTATGAAAGCGACGGGCTGTCATCAATTTCGTGTAACTCGAAATGCAGATTTAACCGTTTCTGAAGATGTAGAGGATTTGGCTGCTGCTTTAAAAGGCGAATTATCTTCACGCCGTTTTGGCCAAGCAGTTCGTTTGGAAGTAGCAAAAAAATGTCCTGAAGAAATTGCTAACTATTTATTAGAGCAATTCGATTTAGATGCAGAACATCTTTACTACGTCGATGGCCCCGTTAATTTAGCCCGTTTTATCTCAAACTTTGATTTACCAGAGTTACGCTATAAGCCATATCAACAAGTTTTGCCTCAGCTTTTATACACTAAAAAACCGATTTTTGATGTGTTAAAAGCAGGAGATGTTCTACTTCATCATCCATTTGATTCTTTTGCACCTGTTATCAAGTTCCTTCGGGAAGCTGCACAAGATCCAAATGTCTTGGCAATTAAACAAACCTTATACCGTAGTGGTGCCAACTCGGAAATCGTACAGCTACTCGCAGAAGCTGCGCGTAATGGTAAAGAAGTGACCGCGGTTATTGAGTTGCGGGCACGTTTTGATGAAGAATCAAATATTGAAGTCGCAAACGTTTTACAAGAAGCCGGCGCCGTCGTGGTGTATGGCATTGTTGGCTATAAAACTCACGCTAAAATGATTTTAGTGGTCCGCCGTGAACAAGACAAAATCAAAAGATATGTGCATTTAGGTACAGGTAACTATCATGCAGTGAATGCCAAAATCTATACCGATTTTGGTTTGCTGACCAATGATGCGGAAATTTGTGAAGATGTCCATAAAATTTTCCAAGAACTGACCGGTATGGGCAAAATGGCAAAGCTTAAAAAACTTTTTCATGCGCCATTTACCTTACATTCTCAGTTATTAGAACTTATTGAACAAGAAATTAAAAATAGCCTTGCTGGTAAAAAAGCACACATCATCATTAAAGTGAATGCGCTTACTGAACGACAGCTCATCAGCGCGCTTTACAAAGCATCACAAGCTGGTGTAAAAATTGATTTAATTATTCGTTCAATTTGCTGCCTGAGACCACAAGTTGCAGGACTTTCAGAGAATATTCGAGTACGTTCAATCGTTGGTCGTTATTTGGAGCATACGCGGGTTTATTATTTTTATAATGATGGCGATACAAAAGTTTATTGTGCAAGTGCAGACTGGATGGAACGTAATTTGTTCTCTCGTATTGAAACCTGCTTCCCAATTGAAAATAAAAAATTAAAGAAACAAGTCATTGAAGATGGCCTAAATAACTATTTAAAAGACAATCGTCAAGCATGGGAATTACGAGCTGATGGAACTTGGGTGCAATGTCATCCTAAGCCGGAAGAAGAACTTTATATTGCACAGCAACACTTGATGAACTTAGCTGGGTAAGGCATAAGTCATAACAGAACATTGACCTGTTATGACTTTTCAAATGCTTTTGAAAGATCAGGATTTATTAAAATTTGGACAAAAAACACAATTATCGAACAATATCTTGTTCCGAGCTTATCTACAAACGTGGCATTTTTAATTAGAATAAATTTTTAATTGCCTTATGAGATTTAATCAAGTGATTCATTTCACGAGATTAATACTGACTGGAGTAAAATTTATGCAATGGACAAAACCAGCTTTCACTGATTTACGTATTGGTTTTGAAGTAACAATGTACTTTGAAGCACGTTAATCATTTCTATTCAAATCTGTCATAAGCCCTAGTCTTGTTCTAGGGCTTATGTCTTTCTAATAAGATATTAATTTTATGCATATTTATATTTTAGGTTCAGCAGCTGGAGGCGGTTTCCCTCAGTGGAACTGTAATTGTCCTAATTGTCATGGGGTTCGTACAGGTACGATTAATGCCAAAGTGCGGACTCAATCTTCAATTGCAATTTCAGAAAACGGCGTAGACTGGATTTTATTAAACGCATCACCAGATATCCGTCAACAATTATTTGATTTTAAAGCGGCTCAACCAGCGCGAAAATTACGTGATACTGGTATTACCAATGTTATTTTAATGGATAGCCAACTTGACCATACCACTGGACTTTTAACTTTACGTGAAGGCTGTCCAATGAATGTGTGGTGTACTGAAATGGTCTATCAAGATCTCTACACGGGTTTTCCGGTATTCAATATGTTGAAACACTGGAATGGTGGTCTTCAATATCACCAAGTTGATCCTAAACAAGCTTTTAAAATTAATGGTTTCGAAAATTTAGAATTTTTGCCTTTAATTATTCAAAGCGCGGCGCCGCCATACTCGCCACATCGCCATGACCCGCATGAGGGCGACAATATTGCCTTAATCATTAAAGATCACAAAACACAAAAACAGTTGTTTTATGCGCCGGGTTTGGGAAAGATTGATGATCAAATCATGCAGATTATGCAAGATTCTGACTGCGTCATGATTGACGGTACACTCTGGACCGATGATGAAATGCAACAAACGGGCGTAGGGAAAAAAACTGGCCGTGAAATGGGGCATTTATACATTAGTGGTGAAGGCGGTTCGTTGTCTTATTTGAACCAACTCAGTACACCAAAGAAAGTGCTAATTCATATTAACAATACCAATCCGATTTTAAATGAAGACTCTGCTCAATTTGCTGAACTAAAAGCAAATGGTGTAGAAGTTGCCTTTGATGGCATGCAAATTGAACTCTAAGGTGAAACATGACTCAAACACCTGAAGCTTTAACGACCGAACAATTTAAACAGGCTATTATTGATAAAGGTCAGTATTATCATATCTATCACCCATTTCATGTGATGATGTATGAAGGTAAAGCCACTCAACAACAAATTCAGGCTTGGGTTGCAAACCGCTACTACTATCAGATCAATATTCCGCTCAAAGATGCCGCGATCATGGCAAATTGTCCTGATCAACGTGTGCGACAGGAATGGATTCAGCGCATGATTGACCAAGATGGTGAATATCCTGATGGCGGTGGACGAGAAGCATGGTTACGGTTAGCCGAAGCTGTAGGCTTGAGTCGTGAGCAAGTGATTTCCGAAGAATTGGTTTTGCCGGGTGTACGATTTGCTGTAGATGCCTATGTAAATTTTGCACGCCGTGCGTCATGGCGTGAGGCAGCAAGCAGTTCTTTAACTGAGCTATTTGCGCCTCAAATTCATCAGTCTCGTCTTGAGTCATGGCCACAGCATTACCCTTGGATTGATGACAAGGGCTATGAATATTTCCGCTCTCGTTTAAGTCAAGCACGCCGTGATGTTGAACATGGTTTAACTATCACGCTTGATTCATTTACTACTCATGAACAACAACAAAGAATGCTGGAAATATTACAGTTTAAACTGGATATTTTATGGAGCATTTTGGATGCTTTAACACTGGCATATGTACACAATGAAGCACCGTATCATAGCGTGACTCAAGAACGGGTATGGCACAAAGGACTATTTAAATGAATAAAGAACAATTTGATGTAAATCTTGTGCCTACATGGCGCCAAGGTTATCGCTTTCAATTTGAGCCTGCTCAAAATGGCTTTGTCATTTTATATCCTGAAGGCATGATCAAATTAAATGAAAGTGCAGGGGCCATTGGACAATATATTGATGGGACAAATAATGTTTCTGCAATTATTGCCCAGCTCAAGCAACAATTTGGTGATATAGCCGAAATTGACAACGATGTTATTGATTACATGTTAGTTGCCCAGCAACAACACTGGATTGATTTAGTATGACAGAAGGTGTTGGCCTACCTTTATGGTTATTAGCGGAGTTAACTTATCGTTGCCCACTACAATGTCCATATTGCTCAAACCCTTTAGACTACGCACAGCATAAAAATGAACTGACCACACAAGAGTGGTTTGATGTTTTTGATCAAGCGCGTCAAATGGGGGCAGTACAACTCGGTTTTTCCGGTGGTGAACCTTTGGTGCGTCAAGATCTGGAACAGCTTGTGGCGCATGCACACCAACTAGGCTTCTACACCAACCTGATTACCTCAGGCATGGGACTTACCGAACAGCGTATTTCGCATTTAAAGCAAGCTGGCCTAGACCATATTCAAATCAGCTTTCAAGCGAGTGATCCGGTCGTTAATGATGCTTTGGCAGGGTCGAAACATGCTTTTGAACAGAAGTATGAAATGTGCCGACTTGTTAAGAAATATGATTATCCGATGGTCCTCAATTTTGTAATTCATCGGCATAACATTGACCAGATCGATAAAATTATTGAGCTTTGCCTAGAACTTAATGCAGATACAGTCGAACTAGCAATTTGTCAGTTTTATGGTTGGGCGTTTTTAAACCGTCAAGGTTTATTACCGACACAAGAACAACTCATACGTGCTGAACGTATTACCAATGAATATCGGGAAAAGTTAAAAGCGCAAAATCATCCTTGCAAACTTATTTTTGTAGTGCCTGATTATTACGAAGAAAGACCAAAAGCCTGTATGAATGGCTGGGGTAAAATTTTCTTTACAGTTGCTCCAGATGGTATGGCACTGCCTTGTCACGCAGCAAGACAATTACCGATTTCTTTCCCAAATGTTCGTGAACAAAGCCTATCAAAAATCTGGTATGAGTCTACCGGTTTTAACCACTTCCGTGGTGATGCATGGATGCCAGAAGGATGCCGTAGTTGCCCAGATAAAGATCGCGATTTTGGTGGCTGTCGTTGTCAAGCTTATATGTTAACAGGTGACGCAAGTAATGCGGATCCTGTTTGTGGTAAATCGCCGTATCATCAATTCATTGAGCAGGCACGTGCCGAGAGCGAAATTGATTCCTCTCTGGAAAAATTGGTATTCCGTAATAGCCGAAATTCAAAGCAATTTACGGTTCAACAAAACATTCCGGTTCAAAATATTGTAGATGATTAGCTATGAGAAAACCGATATGAACCATGGCACATTTCCTGTTTTTGATGGCCATAATGATGTACTAACCCGATTGTGGTTAAGTGATCATAACAATCCTGCTCAAGCTTTTATTCAAGAAGGTTTAGCCGGACATCTCGATTTAAAACGTTGCCAACAAGCCGGTTTTGTTGGCGGTATGTTTGCTATTTTCTTGCCGCCTTTTCATTATGTTAAGCAGCATCATCCCAACAAACTCTTTGACCAAGACGCATCTGACTTCACACAACAGCAAATTGAACACATTTGTTTGGCACAGCTCGATTTAGCAAAACAACTTGCCGAGTACTCTAACGACATTCAAATTTGCACAACTGTTCAGGATATCCAGCACTGCCTAACACAGCAAAAGTTAGCCATTGTATTGCATATGGAAGGTGCTGAAGCATTACAACATAATCCAGATTTACTCGATGTATTTTATGATGCTGGGCTTCGTAGCATCGGTCCACTTTGGAATAGACCAAGTCGTTTTGGTCATGGTTTAAATGCCAAGTTTCCGCATTCACCTGATACCGGAGCAGGTCTTACAAACGAAGGTAAAGCTTTTATAAAGCGCTGTGCTGATAAAAAAATGGTGATTGATGTTTCCCATATGAATGAACGAGCTTTTTGGGATACAGCTAACATTCTTCAGCAACCAATTGTCGCAACTCACTCAAATGTGCATGCTTTATGTCCACAAGCCAGAAACTTAACAGATAACCAACTTAAAGCAATTAAGGACTCTAAAGGCATAGTCGGGTTAAATTTTGATGTCGCATTTTTGCGTAAAGACGGGCAGCGTGATGCAAACACATCCATTGAGGTACTTTTAGAACATCTTGAATATTTAATAGATCAAATGGGAGAAAATCATGTAGGTTTTGGTTCTGACTTTGATGGAGCACTGATTAGTCATGAAATTGAAGATGTAAGGGGACTACACCTACTGATTGAAGCAATGCAAAAGCGGCATTACTCAAATGAGATTATAGAAAAAATTTGTTTTTCGAATTGGTTAACCGTGCTCAATCGCATCCTAGATAAATAATTTACAGACAAACATATTAAAAATAGCGAATTACTTAACATTTTTTATTGGCCGAAATGACTAAAAAAAATACAATTGGTTTAATTGTCAACTATCTGGTAAATTAATTAGAATCAATAGTACTAAATGTAAAGACATTTGGTATTTCAGGTCTTTAGTGGTTTTCACTTGCGCTCATTTCTTTTTGAGAAGTAGAAATGGGCGTTTTTTATTGCCTTAAACAATTAAATGTTAATCGTGTCACAAAAAAGTTCATTTTGTTGCAAATCATCGCTTTCCTATCTTGACTAAAAGATCGACATTAAATACATTGGAAGAGTATTTAAAGATAAATAAGATTGCTTAAAGCAATTAATAATACTGGGCAGAGTAAAACTTGAAGTGCGACATAAACCACCTAATTAATTTAAAGGGTTT
>ERZ808232.212-NODE-212-length-11137-cov-9.645822_pt1 | contig 11137 bp, 19 predicted proteins | sample MGYA00521281_ERZ808232 | MGnify/ENA primary metagenome ERZ808232 (study PRJEB31515, sample SAMN02941833) | indoor metagenome | biome: House; feature: Kitchen Counter; material: surface | place: USA: Illinois | collected 2012-02-13 ... | reverse complement strand
TAGTTATATGGTAATGATTCTTTTTCAGATATTTCCATTAAACTTTTTATTACTTTACCTCTGTCAATACCATCTGTATCTAAATCTTCTCGACCAACATATTTTTCTTTTATCATATATATTACCACCATCATAAATTTTTATACTATCAGAATTATAGTATTATATATATTTAAGTCAAATTATCAGAATAATAAAAAAGCGCATCAGCGCTTTTTTTTATTTATTTTATTTTTTAAGATTTTTGATATAATCATCAACCTCTTTATATTTACTTAAACCTTTTTCACTTAGTAGAAGTAATTCTTCAATTGAATAATCTTCTTCTTTTTCACACCATTGTTTAAATGTTAAATCATGATCAACAGCCATAACTGAAAATTCAATTCCCGAATTTTGAATCTCTTCAAACATAATTTTTGAATGGGAAACTATCATTACACCGATAAAACATTCAAGGTCTTTAATTTCATTAAATACCTCAGCAATATATTTTCCCATTGCCTTTTCATACCCCAACGACAGTCCAATTGTAGGTTCATCAAGGATTAAAAGCATTTTTTGATCTTTTAGAATATGATTTTTAATATTTTTAAGACCACCGATTACTGCATTTAATGTTGTTGCCCCAGTAGACTGAACACCTTCTTCACCATAAATAAATACAGATTCCATTCCACCAGCAGTGCGATTTTTCATACCAATATGATAACCTTTGATATTATACAATCTGTTTGCCATGCCAAGAAAATTGGAGGTAACAAAGCTTTTACCAGAAGCATTATCGCCAATAATTGCAAACATTTTCGGAGATTTATCTTCTGTAATTTTTGTTTGAATAGGAAAATCTTCATCAAACATAACAACTTCTTGCATTGATTTTTCCAAAAGTTCTTTTAATGTTTTCATTACTTTTTCCTTTTATTCGTTTGGACGCATATTTCTTTTTTCTAAAAAATTAGAAGAATTGAGAACAAATATTTTTTTAGTTTTAGAATTTTTAAACTTTAATTCAAGTCCACCAGCTAACATATAATGACTTTTTTTGGAGAGCATAACTTCTTCACCGTCATTTGATTTATAAATATAACGATAAATAGCCCTACTTTTTCTTGAATTTTCGCTATTTCTCATTGTTTTAAAATGTTCTATTTTAACGTCTGATACTCCACCTAGCTCTTCACAAATATACTTAAATTCTTTTCCATGTGGCCTTATTTTAATATTATTTACGGCATAATTAACATAACAAACTAAATGAGCAACTTCATGAGCGACAATTTTTTCTAAAATAAAATCTGGATCTTCGTTAAATGCATTTATATTAATTTCCAATAATAAATCATATCCTAATTTATTTTTATGCGGATTTAATCTTGCTAAACCAATACGACGAACACTATTATAAATAACAGTCCTACGCTTTTATCTTTCAAATTATATTTTACGTTGATTCTTTCAGACTGATCAATTTTCTCTTGAACTTTTTGAGCTAACTTTAATTTATTTTCTTGTGTCGCTTTAAATTTTTTATTCTCTATAAAATAAACGTTCTTTGTTAAAAAATTCATTATAAATATTCTCTTTGTTTATTTTGATATACTTATATTATAACCATAAACACACGAATTTTCAATAAAAATATAACTAATTTAAAACTATAAATGTGCGAAGTTCAGCCACTACTTTTAAGCTAAATTTCGTAGCTGAAATCAAGTTCATTTATAGTGTTTTAGCTCAAAATTTATTCATCATCACGCCAATCAATATCTTTATATCGATAAGCCTTAATTTCGTCATCACCTTCCGCTAATCCAGCGAATCTTGTTTTTGAATAATGATACTTAAATTCAACTTTTTTTGATCCAACTTTATAAATTACATTTGGAATCATTTTTGATTTATTGGACTGCGCTTTTTTTTCTTTTTGCTCAAATTCAATATTTGCTTTTCTCCATTCAGGAGCAAGGCCGATATTACAATTTGATTGTTTTAGCATATATTTAGGGCAACCATATATTCCAGGATTAGAAGATTCATCAAAATTTTTATATCCGAAAACACCATCAGATTTAACAATTTTAAAAATGATTATTTCTCTTGACGGCTCTCCATTTTCTAAAATGTTATCAGGTCTTTCAATAAGAACAAATCCTTTATTTCCACGAATAGCATGTTTTTTAACAACAACACCTTCAGGATAACCTGTTAATAGTTCACTTTCAAAATATGATTTTGTGGATCTATAATGTTCATTTGTATAAAAAGTTCCCATATCTTTTCCTTTCTTTTATTGATTTATTATCCTTATGATACCATAAACACTCTAATTTTACCAATAAAAAAACCACCTTTCATGGTGGCTTTCTTTATAAAGAGGATTAATCGAAAAATTTCCCCTTATGTTTCTGCTTACGCATCAGGTTGTTTTTCTTTTTACGATCAACCTGTGTTTTTGATGCATACAATGGAATCATAACCATTGATTTTGCACCATTAAGATTTTGCTCTTTCATGATTTCCTCTTATATATTGAAATTGTTTGTTATTAAATTAGCCAGTCATATCGGTCGTTACTTGGGGTTTATATCTTGCCCGATCTGCCTAACCTCATATTATTTCCGGAAACAATATGAAGAAAATAGTTTACGTCAAGATCCCAGAACTCTTAAAAGCTACGTAACAATTAAGAGTTCGACTAACTCAATAAATACATAATATATGATTTTATAAATAAATACAACCTTTTTTTATTTATTTTTAAAATTTTTCTGGTGGAATGTTAAGATCAATTCCGTAATCAATGAGATCTTTCTCTAAGACATAACTATCTTCAACCAAATCAATGAGACAGTCCCACTGGCGAATACCTTCGCTAATTGTAGGGAACCCGCGAATGTACTCTTCTTTATACTTATATACTTTTTCTGAAAGTTTTTCAGCGATTTCTCTTTTCTCTGCAATTACAGCTTTATCCTTAGTTTTTTCATTTTCAGAATCCAATCTTTCATTATGTTTTTCAAAATTTTCAATATTAATATTGCAAACCATAATAATTTTTTTGGGTAATTCTCTCTTTAAAGCGTTTTTAATTAATGCACCACGATAATCTCGATTTTCAGCCATTAACTGATTAGCAATTTGATTAATTCTTGCTTTTGTTGCTACTGAATAAGCAATCCCATTCATTTCTTCGATGATGGATTTCAGCTTTTCAATTTTATTAATATTTTCTTGTTTTTCTTTTAATCGGCTATTAATTACTTCTTCATATGTTAAACTCATAGTAGTTTTCTCTCTGTAGATTACAATTATTTGAAATAAATAAGGTCATTTCTTTCAGCTACTAATAACGCTTTTTTTTCTACTAATTTAGATAATTCAACATAAAAAACTGAAAGTTCTTTATCAACAATTTCAGTAAAATATTTATATTTTTCACTTCCTTTACGCGAACCACCTGATTTTGCTTTAATTAAAATGCTTTTGATTACATTTTTCATATTATCTGTTGGCATTTCAATATTTAACATAGATTTTATCATAGAACTACCAAAATCTGATTTGATTAATTCTGAATAAAACCCTGCTTCATTTAATAAGTTTTCAGCCGTTGATTTAATATCGTTAATTTCATTAACGATTTCTTCCATTCTTTGTTCTTTAGTTTTCCCAAAAACAGAAATTTCTTTTTCTTCTCTGACTTTCTTATTTTCTTCAAATTTTTTAAGGCGTTGATCATTTTTTTTAATTTTATTTTCATACTTTACGGCATCAATTAACCCTGAATCTCCAGTTTTATTAAGGCAATCAATACCAACAACTGAAATTTTACCATCAGAAGATTTAATAAAATAACGGTTTTTCAATACTGTTCCACAGTGTTCACAAAAGAAACAATTATTGTTTTCATCGGGCGCTGAAAGATAAAAAGGAGCTTTACCCAAACCACTGATTTCAAAAATATGTTTCATTTGTTCGCTCATTATTTTTCTCACTTTTTTTGAATTAATTTATTATATCATAAACACACAAGATTGGAAGTGAAATTTAGCAAAAAAACGAAAAAAGAGCACCTGGATGATGCTCTTTTCTTCTGGATAAAAATTATCCCTATCCTGCCACCACTTACGTAACGCCTTGCGCGAAAACAAGAATTTTCATCTTGCTGGGGAGTGTTCTCTCATCAGGTATGCCACTCCGATCCTTAAATCCTATAATTTTAAAATTCAAAAGTCAATATTTGTAATGATATTTTTAGATTGTAGTAATTACACAATCTGGATTGACACCTTTCCATTCATTTCTGTAATCATCAATTAAAACACAACTGTCCTCAAAAACAATTCCTGTTGTTTCCATAAATTTTTTAAGATCTGCACCGCCAGAAGAAATACAGGCTGAATTTCGCGGAATGATTAATGCAGAGTTAACAGCAATTTCACTTGCTTTTTCTGCGATTTTCCATTCGAATTTACTTCCTTTATATTTTCCAGTATGTTCACCAGTTTTGATATTTCCAAAAGGAGGATTCGAAATCGCAAAATCATATTTACGATCATATTCATAACTTAAAGCATCAGCGTGAATCCATTCAGCCTCTGGAAGAACTCTTTTTCCCACTTCAATATAATTCGGATTAAACTCAATACACGTTAAATGTTTTGCTTTACGACGAGATGCAAAAGACAACATGCCAATTCCTGCACATAAATCAATAATATCAAGCCCTTCAATTGAATCTGGAACTTCAATTGTGAAATCAAAGGCTAAATCAAGCGGTGTAAAAAAAGCACCATGCGCAGAATTAACATGATCTGCACTTTCTTGAAAATTTTCTAAAATAAAAATCTTTTCATCGTCGTTTAAATTTTTATCACTATGAACTAAATCCATTGCAATGTTATGGTTTTTAATCATCATTTTAGAAAGTTTCATGTTTTTCCTATTATCTTTTGTTGAGGCAACTATTATAACATAAACAAAGAAAAAGCAGAACGCCAATTCTGCTTTTTTCTTAAAATTTAAAAGTAAAAATAATGATCGTTGGTATCATAGTAAGGTAATTTTACATATTTCAAATCCCAACCTTTTTCTTTATAGATCGGCTCAACGTCAAGCCAATGATTATCAAATACTTCATTTCTGGTGCAAGCACCTTCCGATTTTTCGACAATCAAACCGACAATTTTATTTCGATAAATTGTACGACTACCATCGGCTACTGCATCTTTAATCGCTTCATTAAAAGCTTCAAATACATAATCAGGAAAACGACTTGTATCTAAACCTTCTTCTTTAATTTTTTCAGAAACTTGTTCAGGCGTGATGATATCAGACATTTATTTTATCCTCATTAATTTTTTACTTTTCAGTAGTTATAATACCAATAAAATTAAAATTCTTCAACAGATTTTTTAAATTTAGAATATCTTTTTAATAGGGAAAGATAATCCTTCATTTCCATGTCTGAAATGAAATTTTTACCAATATTTTTTGCCAACGTTTCAAATTTTACATCAAAATTAATTGTTGGTTTTCGTGTACTATCTGAATAAAAACTAATCGGATTGCATTCATTAACATCTTGAATATATCCAAGTTCGTTTTTAAATTCACCACTAAAATATCCCATTTCTCCTTGATAGAAAAGCTTATGAGAAATTTTTTCTCTTACAATAAAATCAAGAAGAGCAAAAAAGAAGAAAAATTTTTGCTCAAAAATTTCATTTTCAGCTTTATCACTTCCATTTTTTTCTTTATTTAGCAATTTTAAAATTGTTTCTTTTTCTTTTTCGCTGATAAAAGAAAAATTTGTTTTTTCAATTTTTTTAATAATATTATTAGGATATGAAAAAATTTCTTTGGAACTACTACTTTCAAAATTCATATCCCAAATTTTTTTTCCATAATCTTTGATCTTTTGAATGCACTCTCCCTTTTGAAAATACATCATATTTTCTTTTAAAATCATTTCTTACCCCTTAAATAATGAATTTAGCAAAAACAGGTTTCTTTTCATTAGGCTCATATTTATTTACGGCACTAAATACGGGAAACGATTTTCTCAGGCTATCCGGACATGCTTTAGTATCGGATTTGTGATACATTGGCTCTTTTTTGCAATGCTTACAAAGATAGGAGCGAAAATATCCTCTCCCTTCTACAAAATCACCATTTTTATACATTTTAGCCTCTTTTTAGTTTTTCAAATTAAAATCATTTTATCAAAAGAATAGTTTTTAATCAACAAATATATTTTTCTTTTTTCTGTATTTTTTTATAATAAAATCAATAGTATGTTGATACTATTGGGCTTTTGAAGTATAATCAATCATACTAACCAACGATATAAGGTGCAAAAAATGACTAAACCTATCATTCTTCTTGATTGTGATCAGTGTGTTCTTGATTACAATAAGCGAGTTGGAGATATTTTTAAAGAATTATTTGGCTATGAGCCGCTGGTGAAAAATCCAAAAGCTTACAAAGCGGTTAACATTTATGATTTCTCTACTTTGACGCAAAAAGAGAATGATTTCTTCAAACAATATGCATCAGGCCCCAATATGTGGGATAGGATGAACCCAATGCCTGGTGCAAAAGAAATGGTTGATCAATTGAGTCATGATCATGACGTAATTATCTTTACTGGAATGAATCCAGATTTTAAATCAATTCGTGAGAAAAACCTTCGCGATCTTGGTATGAATATTAAAGAAGTTGTTGCTGTTGCTAATAGCAGAAATTTTAATGCAAAAGAAAAATATGCGCGAGAAGTTAATGCAAAGTTCTTCATTGACGACTTATTGCAATACTTTGTTGGCCTCCAAGATATTTCGACAGAACTAGTGCTTCTTGATCATGGCTACAACGATGGAGCTAATAATGAAGAAGAAAGAAGAAACGTTCTTGTAAACCATACAGTTACTTCTTTGGAACAAGTGGTAAAACTTATCTACTAATATTATACCTGCCTATTTTTCGTACTTTACAATAACGAGGGTGGTTAGGAGTGGCCTAACCATCCTCAATAAATTCCCAAAATACATTTAAACGAAAATAGAATACTTTTTTCTTTAATTTAGCCTTTCCTTTTAAAATAAATTTTTCTATCCGCATAAAAAAAGCCCTTCTCGAAAATGAATCGAAAAGGGCATATTATCACTGTTTCTAATCAATAAACTCTTTATTCTTTTTTAAAATCTTTTTCTTCAATTTCACCAAAATAAGTATCAAATGATTTTACATTTGCGATTACTTTCGGTTCATCGTCATCGATTGTTTCAGTTAAAACAATAAATTCGTTATCGTATAGTGAAAAACGATTATCATTTAAACCTTCTAAAATTTCTTCAATTGAAATATTGACACTTTTAATTGGAAATATGCTCATTTTTCCATGACGGACTTGGGTAAACGTCACAATATGAAAATCTTCCGATTTTTTTAAATTTGATCGGGCTTGTTTAATATTTTTCGTTTTCATTTTAATTTCCTAAATTGATTTAAGTTTAAAAGGGCAATTGAATGCCCATTTATTACTCTTACTCTTACTCTTCTTCTTCTTCATAGCTATAATAACATTCACGATTCAACATGGGAATTACTTTATTTTCAATCATATCGACTAAATCATTTCCACGACAGATTTCTTGAATGCGATCATTATATTTAATTAAAATAACTTTATAATCAGGGTCGCCTTCTTCCATTAATCCATCAGTGATACAGAGTTTACCATCAAGCTTTTCAAAATCCCATTCACCGAGAATAGATAATTCAATTAACTTCAAAAATTTACCACTTCTAATATTTTCTACGGGAAGAACAAAAGATAAAGCCCAATCAATATTTTCAATCGCTTTTAAATAATCTTCTTTTTCAGAAATATCAATTTCAAGATTTTTCTGCCATGTTTTATTATTATAAGTAGAACTTTTAAACCCTTTGGTAGCAAGAAATTTTTTTGAAAAATGAAAAAGCTCACTAGAAATTGAAGTTTGTTCGCTTAACAAATATTCAACTTCACTTTTTGAGCCTGAAAAATTATCAATAAACTCTTTAGCCATAGTTGCGCGAATATTTTCTTTTTCGCTATTGAGTTCATTAATTCTTGATTCGATACTTTTACGTAAAGCAGCGCCTTCATTAACTTTTTCAACATAAGCATTATTTAATTCATTGAACTTTTCAGAAAACATTTTTAATTTCTCTCTTTTGATTTAATAAAACTATTATAGCACAAACACATCATTTTTTGCAATAAAAAAACCATCCTCGGATGGCTTTTTTAAATTTTAATTTTAATGTTAATGTTACTTTATAACTTTCAAAGATTCTTCACTTAAATTAAAATAAATGCTTCCACTTGCTTTAAGATAAAAAAATTGCGCAATTGATCGGTCTTGCCCTGCTGGTAAAGACTGCAATTCACTGTTATATCTTTCCATTTCTACTTGTGCATCTTTACGAAACGAAAGGTTATAGAGAGGCGTTTGATCGCAATCTCGACTATGACCAACAACATAAAGTCGCAATCCAGCCTCTTCATCTTCATCAGGCAAAATTTCTACTAATGAACCAATAGGAATAATATGTTTTCGTTCACTATTATTTTCACGAACAGTTTTACCATTTTTTTCTACGATATCTGCCACATTAACAAAACCAGTTGTATTATTCATATTTTGCCTCATTAAATTAATTAAAGTTATGCCTTTATTAAAAATATTATAACATAAACACATCGCAATGTTCAATAAAAAAAACATCCGGAGATGGTTTTTCTAATTTATTCTGTTTTTTGCCAATTTTTTAATTTTTCATTGTAAAAAGTTATATCTTTTTTTAATACTTTAATATCTCTTTCTACCTCTAAAATACGTCGATTATTTTCTTTTTCAAAATTTTCATCGCCCAATTTAACTTCGAAAAACTTCCTCGTTTTTTCATTTAAAAGTAGAATAACTTTATCCTCTTTCATTCGAGGTAGAATTAATTCTTTTTCTTTGAGAATATTTTCCAAATATTCAACAATTTTTAGTGTTCCAAGATTTGAGCGCTCAAAAGGTTCATATCCAAATCCAAAACAAGATTCTGTTTGATATCCTGTTCCTGGACGTTGAAAGCCATGATGAACCATTTTGCCTTTACTAAGCGCAAAACGTCCAAAACAACATGGGCATGTCCTTTTTTCTTTTTCTTTCAAGATATCGACTTCATTTTTTTCTTTTACAATTCGCCCTTTAACAATCCATGCTTTTGCCAAAACCACTTTTTGACAAATAGGTAACAATTCTTCTGTTAAGGCTTTAAAAGATTGAAGATACTCATTGTCATCACCGCCTTCAATTTTTTTCAATTTTTTACTTGCATTAATCAAATCATTAACTGAATAAATTGTTTTCCAGTAAAGATCTTGAAGGTAAACAGGGACGTTATCATAGTCGATACTCGGCAATCCTTTATCAAAAGCATTTTCAATTACATATCCGAGGTCTTTTTTTAATTGCTGATAATCTGTATTGCGAATTTCTTTGTTGTTTTCTGCACATTCCAAAACAACTAAAGATTTACTTAGTTGAGACATGCGTTTTTCATTAATTAGGCTACAAGTTAAAGGAAAAGCACTTTTCATTTTCTCACCTTTTTATTGAATATCAATTATGAGTATGATTATAGCATGTTTTTTATGATTTTAAAACAAAAAGCCTCACGTAATGAGGCTTTTTTAATTAATTATGTTGTTTTCCACATTCCATTGTCATCAGGCCAATAAACATCATTTGACACAATTTTCAATGAACCTTCGGTAATTTCTATCGCACAATCTTGTGTATCGATCCCTTCATTTTCGCAATTTTCTAAAATTTTTGAAATCAATTCATTCGCACTTAATTTTTCTACATTTTCAATAATAGTTTCTCTTTTTAACATATTCATTTCCTTAAATTTTATAGACGGTTACAATAGTTCCTAATCCGTGAAGGAAATTAAATCTGAGGTCTTCATAATCAATATCATATTCTTGTTCATCAAAAATACTGCCTTCTTGATCTTCATTTTCTTTCACTGAATTATAAATGTTTTTTAGTAGGTATTTTTCACTTACAAATTCTATATAATTATGATAACCATTACTTTCAAAACAAAAATGTTCATGGGAATTTAAATATTCTTTGATTTTATTTAAATCTTTCTCGAAATCCCCATTACTCAAATAAAGTTTTGATTCTTCCTCTTCTTTTTTTATTTTTTCTATAAAACTACTCGTTGCTTTTTCAAAATCAATCTTTTCGAAAGTCTCTCGCAACTTATCATTTTTTATAAAACTAAAATCGGGTTTATTACTCATTTTTTCTCTTCTTATTTATATTTAATAGTGTGATTAAACAAATTTTTACTTTGAACAATCATTTCAGTAATTGCTTGTTCATATTTCGAATCTAAATTAAATTCTTTATAATCAAACAAAATACGATTAAACCCATTCCTTGCATCAAGACTAAAATAATTTGAAAATGAACAATTGTTTAACTTACCATCTTCAATATCACCTTCGATGTAAAGAACATTATTATTATCATTAAAACCTATCTGAATAAGATAAGGCATAATAATTTTAGCTAAATCATCTTCGTTAATACCTAATAGTGAAAGCTCTTTAAAAATAAATTGATATTTGTTAATGAACCATTCTTTTTTGCTTTCATACTTATTTTTCAGATCTTCGATACTTTCAAAACGCAGCCCTAAACTCATTAAAGGGAAATACGATCTTTTTTTACCATTCCAAATAGTGATATCTTCATGTTCAATTGAAAAATGAAAACCATTTTTTTCTGTAATTTCAGTTAAAACATTGATGTTCTCACACCAATTTTTTTCCTGAAAAGGAACAGTTTTATGATTATTAATAGCTTCAAAATTTAAATTTAATCGCATGACGTAATTTCCTTAATTTTTTGATTAAGCTATTATACTACTAATTTTATTGTGATTCAACAAAAAAAGTCGCAACCCATGCGACTTTTAATTAAATTATTTAATATTATTCGTGAGAAATTTCAGTTCGCCATTGCCCAATATAATCAACACCATCTTCAGGATCGTCATCTCCCATATAGATATTATC
>ERZ808232.211-NODE-211-length-11143-cov-7.869408_pt1 | contig 11143 bp, 11 predicted proteins | sample MGYA00521281_ERZ808232 | MGnify/ENA primary metagenome ERZ808232 (study PRJEB31515, sample SAMN02941833) | indoor metagenome | biome: House; feature: Kitchen Counter; material: surface | place: USA: Illinois | collected 2012-02-13 ... | reverse complement strand
ATCGACGCCAGCGACTTTTAAGTTCATTGCTTTGGCTGCTTTAATCGCGATTCGTCTTTCATCTGGGGTGATTTTAATTAACTCTGCACGACCACCTTGGTGCATGTTGGCTCGAAATTCACCGGGCGCCGCGATTCTTTGAATCGAAGCGACGACTTTTCCATCGACGACAAAGCTTCGTATATCGGTGCCGCTAGATTCTTTAATAAATTCTTGTACCAAAATATTTGCGTTTAAGCTCTTAAACGCATTGATCACACTGTCTGCTGCCTTACGTGTTTCTGCGAGAACCACTCCTGTGCCTTGAGTGCCTTCAAGTAGCTTGATAATGAGCGGAGCGCCACCAACCATGTCAATCAAGTCGCCAGTGTCTAAAGGAGAGCTGGCAAAGCCCGTAGTGGGAATGTCCAGACCATTATCTAGCAATAATTGTAGTGCACGCAGCTTATCTCTAGATTGGCTAATCGCAGTAGATGTATTTAAACAATAGATACCAAGTGACTCGAATTGGCGTAATAGAGTGCAAGCATAAAAAGTTTGGCTAGGGCGGATACGAGGAATGACGGCATCGAGATCGTTAAGAATACGTCCACCGCGATAGTGAATTTCTGGTGCGCTTGCGTCGAGTTTCATATAACAATTTTTGATGTTTAAAAATTGTATTTCATGACCCCGAGCTTCAGCGGCTTCTATAATGCGACGATTACTGTATAGATCAGGGTTGCTGGCCAGCAAGCCTATTTTTAAACCACCGGTACGCATCTCTGGCGCTTTATATAAAGTCGCTAAGTCATTTTGTAAGCGATCTCCTTGCAGGCAATTACCTTCTGGATCAACGAGAATTCGTCCATTCATTGCTTCTCGACCTAACAGCATACGATAGCCCATGCTATCTCTATCTGTCAGTGTTACCTCAACGACCCAAGACTTTTCTCCTAGCGCTAAAGGTACTCGAATAACAGGCCGTTTCTCTTTATCGCCACTAGAGCTTTTGATGACACGATGGTCAATGATTTGAGCTTCACAATGCACGGTGATTTTACGGTTTTCTTGTAAAGGGTGAACGTCAAAGCTTGTCCATTGGCTGCCATTACGTGAGAAGTATTGAATGTTGATCGCATGCAATGATGAGGTTTTTGCACCTGAGTCCACACGCGCTTTCACAGCAGGAATAGTAAGGGAAGGAAAAGCGCACCATTCCTCGCTACCAACAATTATTTTAGGATCATTTAATGAGTTCATAAGGCAATAGCTCTGAAGAGAAGTCGATAATGGTGCAAAATAAACAGCGATGTCTTCTGAGAAGAAATACATCTTGTATTGAGTGGCTTTATAGCGCAAAAAAGTAACTAGGGTAAGTTTTTATTTGCTAAAAGGTTTATCATCAACACAGTTAAATAGTCAGCATAAGCGCAAACTATTGTAATCATTTTGTCTGCGACTAATATGTGCCTACTAGATCAACCTTAATGGAGCCTTGAATGAATGGCCAACTAATTCGCGAGTTGGAAAAACTGGGTGGGGATATATTGCCATCCAGCCTAAGAGAATGTGATGAAATTGTAATTGATCAGCCTAACTTTAGTGCACGTATTGCATTGTGGGGTGGTCATTTAGAGAGTTTTATTCCAGTGGGCCAAGAGGACCTGTTATTTCAATCTTCTAATGAAGGGGCGCAAACGCGCTTTGGTCGACGTCATTTTGGTGTGCCTGTGTGTTGGCCTTGGTTTGGAGCGAATGAAAAGCATAAGGATTTTCCTGCACATGGGTTGGCACGTTATTTTCGTTGGGAGCTGGCAGAAGTTGGCCGCTTTAAAAATGAAGACGTGAAAGTTGTGCTGCGCTTAGCGTCAGAAGATCATCCATTGATTGAAGAAATGTGGCCCTATGCTTTTGAGCTAAGGCAGGTATTTCGTTTTACCAATGATGGTTTTAGTATTAACTTCTCAGCGGCCAATTTGTCAGATCAGACTATGTCCGTTAGTGAGGCGCTACATACTTATTTTCATGTTGGGGATAATCAGGCGACACAAGTACATGGTCTTGATAAGGTTATTTTTGTTGATAAATTAGACAAGAACGCACGAAAAGAACAAGTGGGCGTGATTGATTCAATGGATTCGTTAGATCGAGTATATTTAGAATCACCAGATGTGTGTGAGATTCATGATACAAGTCTGCAGCGAAAATTATTAATACGTAGCCAAGGTAGTCAAAGTACTGTGTTATGGAATCCAGGCCCTAAGTTGGCTAAACAGCGCAGCGATATGGAAGACGAAGACTACCGTCAGTTTGTTTGCGTTGAAGTTGCAAACGCCTTAAATGATGCTTACGAGATTAAAGCCGGTGAAATGCATCAGCTGAGGTTAAGTGTCTCAGTGGAGTCATTAGAGCCTAGAATTTAATAAGTACGTAAGCAAGACATCGAGTACAAAAAAAGCCCACGTTTACTGGTAACAGTAAACGTGGGCTTTTTAATGTTCTATGAAGAATTCAGTATGATGCTTAGAGCATCAATCGATATTGTATTCCATGATTAAAGGCGCATGATCCGAGAATCGCTCTCCTTTATAGACACTACCTGCTTGCACTAAATTTTTAATGCCAGGTGTTGTTATTTGGTAATCTAAGCGACCACCTTCATCTAATTTCCATGCACGTTCGTAATCAGGCCACCAAGTATATTGTTTATCTTGTTTGTTTACCTGACGAAATGCATCAACGTATTCAAGCTCGTTAAAAATTTCATTAATCCATTTACGCTCTTCTGCTAAGAAACCAGAATTGCGCTGATTAACAAACCAGCTGCTTACATCGATAGGCGAACGTGCCACATTAGCGGTACCGCAGAAGATAAATTCACGTCGCTTACGGCGAGTTTTTATTAGATGGTTCTTAAAACCTTCCATAAAGCGGTATTTATGCTGCTGTAGGTTATCTTCATGGTTTGAGCCATGAGGTGTTAAGAACGCGCCAACACTGACTTTTTCGAAGTCAGCTTGGATAAAGCGCCCTTCAAAATCACATTCAGGAAATCCCATACCTGTCATAATTGCTTTAGGCATAGTTTTGCAATAAATAGCTACCCCTGCTTGCTCAGGGTCTTCCATTGAGTCAAAAAAGTATGTGTTGTATCCAGGTGGAAAGAAAACACTGTCATTTAGACTGCGTTCATCTGCCTGAATATCTTGCAAGCAGACAACATCCGCATCTTGGCGAATCATCCACTCGAAAAAGCCGCGATCGGCTGCTTGTCTTATACCGTTTACATTAAGGCTGATGACCTTCATTTCTGGTCCCTACAATTCCTAGCCGTGTGTTATATTAGCGCCTATCCAATGTTGGCATGGCTTCGCTCGTTCTCGGCGGCGCTTTGTTCTATTATTAAAATCTATCTGGAGTCGGCATGAAACCTTACCAAAGAGACTTTATCGAGTTCGCCATTGAGCAAAATGTATTGCGTTTTGGCGAGTTTACACTTAAATCTGGCCGCGTAAGCCCTTATTTTTTTAATGCGGGCTTATTCAATTCTGGACAAGCTTTAGCAAAATTAGGTCGCTTCTACGCGGCCGCATTAATGGAAGCTAATGTTCCATTTGATGTTCTATTTGGGCCAGCTTACAAGGGCATTCCCCTAGCGACTACGACTGCAGTCGCGCTGTTCGATCACCATAATGTGGATACTCCTTACGTATTTAACCGTAAAGAAGCAAAATCCCACGGAGAAGGTGGTTCGCTCGTTGGTGCACCATTGGCTGGAGACGTCATGATTATTGATGACGTGATTACCGCTGGTACTGCCATTCGAGAAGTTATGGCCATTATCCAAGAAGCAAAAGCTGCTCCGGCTGGCGTACTAATTGCTTTAGATCGCCAAGAACGTGGTCAAGGCGAGTTGTCTGCAATTCAAGAAGTCGAACGTGACTTCGGTATGCCTGTTATTAGTATCGTGTCACTGAATGACATCATGACGTACTTAGCAGAACAAGCAACACCTGAATTCTCGGCGTCTCTTGATGCGGTTACTGCTTACCGTCAGCAATATGGTATCGAGTCTTAATAAACCTTACTTGCACCTTAGTATCTGGAGCGTGAGCTCCAGTGCTAGCGGTTCAGCATGAGTGTTTTAGCTAAGATAGACCACTGCATTGACCAAGCTTCTGTTGGTTTCACTTTAAACTCACTTCTCACATAATGACGGATTTTGCCTTCAATGATGGCGAGCAAAAAGTTAGCGCAAGGAGCAACCCCCATTGCAGGTCGTAAACCTTGTTTTAAGTCCGCTTCTCTCATGACTTGTTTTAGCTGTGTTTCAATGCGATCGAATAGCTGTGCGATGCGTATTCTGAGCCTTTCGGTTTCGCCGGCGAGTGCATCAGCAGTGAGGAGGCGACACATGCCCGGGTTCTGCGTAGAAAAGCCCAGCACCAAGGTGACTATCATCTCAACTCGAACCAGCACATCACTTTCTTCTTGCACTATTCTGTGAATACGCGTGAATAACGACTCTTCAATAAACTCGATTAAGCCTTCAAACATTTTCGCCTTGCTTGGGAAATGACGATATAAAGCGGCTTCTGATACGCCTACTTGTTTCGCCAATGCGGCGGTCGTGATACGCGCTCCAGGGCTACTTTCCAGCATTTGAGCCAGTGCCTGCAGTATCTGTGTTCGACGATCGCTTTTTTTGTTGCTCATCTATGTACTGTTCCCAAACCCGTTATTGTTAATATGTCGTCTTGAAAAACTTGGCTCACGGTCGGAGTGGCTTATTCGGCCGCTTTCGTATTGGAGATTAAGGTACCAACGCCTTTGTCGGTAAGAATTTCTAACAAGATAGCGTGGGGTACACGACCATCAATGATGATGGCACTGGTGACACCTGCGTTCACGGCAGACAAGGCACAGCTAATTTTCGGCAGCATGCCGCCGTAGATAGTACCATCGGCAATTAACCCATCAACTTGAGCCGTTGTTAGACCCGTTAACACATTGCCTTGTTTGTCTTGTACGCCAGAGATGTTGGTAAGCAGCATTAATTTTTCAGCGCCAACGGCTTCAGCGACCTTACCTGCGACCAAATCGGCATTGATGTTGTAAGAGTTGCCTTTTGCATCCACACCAATAGGTGCAATCACAGGGATCAAGTCACTGTTTTCCAATACTTTTAAAACATTTGTATCAATACTGGCCACTTCACCAACGTGACCTATGTCTACTTGCTCTGGTGCACTCATGCCTTCGGCTTGATGTTTTACAAAGAGTTTTTTCGCTTGAATGAAGTGACTGTCTTTACCCGTTAGGCCGATGGCTTTACCACCCGCTTGGGAGATCATGTTAACAATGTGTTTATTAACTTGGCCGCCGAGTACCATTTCGACCACATCCATAGTAGCGGCATCAGTGACTCGCATGCCATTGATGAACTTGGACTCGATACTCAGTTTTTCCAGCATATCACCAATCTGAGGGCCGCCGCCGTGCACCACGATAGGGTTGATGCCGATAGCCTTCATTAGCACTATGTCTCGAGCAAAGCCTGCTTGGAGTTTTTCGTCGGTCATGGCATTGCCGCCATATTTGATTACCAGTGTTTTGCCTGCATAGCGTTGAATATAAGGCAGGGACTCACTAAGTACATTGGCAACATCTAAAGCGGATTCACGCGAAAAAGCCACGGTAAAATTACTCCTGTTAAGCTATAAAACCTCTGATTGTATTGGCGGAGGTCTTAGCGGCTCAGCAAAGAGCCATTTTTATAATAATGTAGTGGGTTGCTGTGTCAGAACGATGAATGTTCAAGGCAAGTGACGAGAGTGAGCAACCACTTAGGGTTGAAATAATAACGTGATCTAGAGGGATTAACTATAGAAAGTTGTATGAAAATTACGAACTAGAAGGTTAAAAAAGTAAATTTGACGGTGACTTTACGGTATGGGTGAAAGAATAGGACAAGAAACCTATAAAAGGTGAAATAAATTCACCTTTTATAGGTTTGTGATAGCAAATTTATTTACTACCTGTATGACCAAATCCACCTTCACCACGAGCAGTGGCTTCAAATTCAGTCACAATATCAAATTCGGCTTGTACAACAGGTACCAATACCATTTGTGCGATACGTTCACCTGGTTCGATCGTAAATGCTGCGTGACCTCGGTTCCAGCAAGACACCATAAGCTCGCCTTGGTAATCAGAGTCAATCAGACCTACTAAGTTACCAAGCACAATACCGTGTTTATGGCCCAGACCTGAGCGCGGTAAAAGGATTGCGGCTAAGCTAGGGTCTTGAATGTACATGGACAACCCAGTCGGAATGAGTGTGGTATCGCCTGGCGATAATTGGATCGGTTCATCTAGACAAGCGCGCAGATCAAGGCCTGCAGATCCGTCAGTCGCATAAGTCGGTAGTGGAATGGCTTTGCCAATTTTTTCGCTGATGATTTTTAACTGAATCGCTTTTTTCATGGGGGTTATTTCGCCTCGTTAATAGCAGATGTATGGGTCGAGTGGGTGTAGTGCTGAATTAGCTTAACAAGCTCACCAGCCAGTGCCGTTTTAGTGGCTTTAGCAGGGGAGCTAGTTGAATCTTTAGTGATAACAGATACTTGGTTTTCATCTTGATTAAAGCCAATATCAGAGCGTGAAACATCATTGGCAATAATCATGTCTAAGCCTTTACGCGTGAGTTTACCTTTTGCATATTCAATGACGTTCTGTGTCTCAGCGGCAAAGCCAACCATGTATTTAGCGGCGTTTTGTTGGGCTAGTGTCGCGATGATATCAGGGTTCTTGATCAGATTGAGTTGCAGTTCATCAGAGCTACTTTGCTTTTTCATCTTTTGGCTACAGGCTTGTTTCATCTTAAAGTCTGCTACCGCTGCGGCGCCAATAAAGACATCTGCTGGATGGATCATAACAGCCTGACAGGCAGCGAGCATGTCGTCTGCGCTGTTTACCGCGATTAATGTTGCGCCTGTTGGAGCTTTAATTTGTACTGGGCCACTAATAAGAGTGACGTGAGCGCCACGATCAAGGGCAGCTTGAGCTAACGCATAGCCCATTTTTCCTGAACTGTGATTGCTGATAAAGCGCACTGGATCAATAGCTTCCATTGTTGGTCCTGCCGTAATGACCCAGTGTTGTCCCGCTAAATCTTGCGTGATCAGAGTGGCATTAAAATGTGCTTCTATTGCATTAAAAATATCTTTTGCTTCACTCATACGACCAGGTCCGATATCGCCACAGGCTTGTGCGCCATCAGCAGGCCCAATCGATAGTACTCCGCGACTTGTTAGTAGTGAGGCATTTGCTTGGGTTGCGGGATGACGCCACATTGCTTGGTTCATCGCGGGTGCAAGCAACACAGGGGATTCGGTCGCTAAGCACAAGGTGCTAAGTAAATCGTTGGCCATACCTTGCGCATAACGCGCCATAAAATCAGAGGATGCCGGTGCGATAACAATTAAGTTGGCCCATTTTGCCAATTCAATATGACCCATGCCCGCTTCGGCATTCGGGTCTAATAAGGTGCTTCGAACTGGGTGCCCAGAAATGGCTTGAAGTGTCATTTCTGTTACAAAGGCCTTGGCACCTTCAGTAAGCACGACTTGCACATCAGCACCTGCTTTGGTTAGCAGACGAATTAGTTCAATGCTTTTGTAGGCGGCGATACCACCTGTGATGCCAAGTAAAATACGTTGGCTCGATATTTTTGACATAAAAAACTTCTCAATCCAAGTAGTGATCGATAAGGTAAAGGTCTAATAGAAAAATCCCTACTAGAATATTCATATAGAGACAGGATGTCTCTGTTTATTGCTGCCAAGATTAACATGGATCAAGGAGTAGATCATGAGTATTAAACATTGGCCTGAACAAGAGAGACCGCGTGAGAAGCTGATACATCAGGGCGCAGAAGCGTTAACGGATGCAGAGCTACTGGCTATTTTTTTACGGACCGGAACTCAAGGCATCAGCGCTGTTGAGTTAGCGCGACAGGTGTTGGAGCAATTTGGTGGTTTGCGGGCTTTATTGTCTGCGAGTCGAGAAGAATTCTGCCAAGGATTTGGTCTTGGTGATGCTAAATACACTCAGCTGCAGGCTGTTCTCGAAATGTCCAAGCGACACCTGAAAGAGCAACTGAAACGCGACACTGTGTTTAGTAGTGCGGAGCACGTTAGAAACTATTTGTCTACACAGCTCAGGCATTCTCAGCGCGAGGTATTTGCCGTTTTGTTTTTAGACAGTCAGCATCGGCTGATTCGCTATCAAGAATTATTCATGGGTACTATAGATGCAGCGGCCGTATATCCTCGTGAAGTGGTTAAAGCGGCTTTGCAGTATAACTCAGCGGCTGTGATCCTGGCGCACAATCATCCCAGTGGCGTCGCGGAACCTAGCCAAGCGGATATTTCTATTACGGAAAAAATCAAACAAGCACTTGATTTGGTTGATGTACGTTTGCTCGATCACTTCGTTGTTGGTGATGGCTCGCCTGTATCGCTCGCAGAAAGAGGGCTCTTATAAAAAGAGTCGAGAAATAGAGATTTTGTCGGTAAATTCGACACTACTTGGCTTTTTTCGCTGCTAACTTTGCAGAATTGATCAATTTTTTAACAAATTATTTGCCCGCCACTGCTGCTTGTGGGAGAATACGCGCCGCTATTCCTCGGTACGGGATATTTTTGATTCATAAGGAATCATGCTCCGCCTGAGGAAGTGAAGCACACTTCCAATAATCTTTCTGGATAGCAAAAGGTATTTAATTATGTCTCGCGTATGTCAAGTTACTGGGAAACGTCCTGTTACAGGTAATAACGTTTCTCACTCAAAGCGTCGTACTAAGCGCCGTTTTCTTCCTAACCTTCATTGGCACCGTTTTTGGGTCGAAGGTGAAAACCGTTACATCCGTTTACGTGTATCTTCTAAAGGTATGCGTATTATCGATAAAAAGGGCATTGAAACAGTTCTTGTTGAAATGCGCGCTAACGGCGAAAAAGTATAAGGATCTGAATCATGGCTTCTAAAGGCGCTCGCGATCTAATTCGCATGGTATCTTCTGCTGGTACTGGTCACTTTTACACAACTGACAAGAACAAGCGAAATACTCCGGACAAACTTGAAATGAAAAAGTTTGATCCAGTTGTACGTAAGCACGTTATGTACAAAGAAGCGAAAATTAAATAATTTTCGGTCTTTGTAAAAAAGAAACCGACTCATTGAGTCGGTTTTTTTGTATCTGTAATATACAAAACTCTATCCATCACTTGGTTTGCCTTTTAATAACGTACTTTTATTGAGGTTATTATGCCGGAATTACCTGAAGTAGAAACAACCCTGCGAGGAATCGAATCACACTTAGTTGGGCGTACTGTGTCACGCATTGATATTCGACAGCCCAAATTACGTTGGCCGATTACCTCATCATTAGTTGAAGAGATGTCTGGGCTTACTGTTACCCATCTTACTCGACGTGGGAAATACATCGGTATCCATACGTCTAAAGGCACCTTGATTATTCATCTTGGTATGTCTGGTAGCTTATATTTTGTCCCGCCTGAAACGCCTCCCTTGTTTCATGATCACGTAGATTTTTGCTTTTCTGGTGAGGGTGATTGGTTGCGTTATACCGATCCTCGTCGATTTGGTGCCATTTTATGGACGACAGAAGACTGGCTGGAACATGACTTGCTAAGTCACTTAGGCCCAGAGCCTTTGTCGGAAGCGTTTCATGTGGATTATCTTTACGCAAAAGCCAAAGGTCGAAAGCTCGCGATTAAGAGTTTTATTATGGACAGTAAGATCGTGGTGGGCGTGGGTAATATATACGCCAATGAAGCCTTATTTATGGCAGGGATTCGTCCGACACGTATGGCGGGTAATATTAGTAAAGCTCGCTATGAGAAATTAGTAGAATGCATTAAAACAGTGCTTGCTGCTGCCATAAAACAAGGTGGAACCACGTTAAAAGATTTTGTTGGTGGGGATGGAAAGCCTGGGTATTTCAAGCAAGAGTTGGCCGTATATGGCCGGGCAGATCAAGAGTGTCGTCTGTGTGGGGCGATTTTACAGGAGATACGCCAAGGGCAAAGAAGTACTGTCTATTGCCCAAAATGCCAAACCTGACCTATTGGTTAATGATTGGGCATGTTTATTGCTATGACTTTATAAGCTACTTTAACTATAGGGTGTTCGAGAGACTTTTCTATATTGTTGCGCGCAGTAGACAGCGACTTTGGCATAGTTATGATTGCGATCTTTCTATAATCAGTTTATTTTGACTAGTTAGGCAACTTTATAATAAAAAATAATCCAACGAGTCTAGGCATCATTAGAGGAATAGGAATGAAAGGTATAGTTACTGCATCATTAACAGCGTTAGCTGTTTCAGTAAGTGCGGCGCATGCCGCTGATAAACCTGCTGTTGTTTACGATCAAGCTGGTAAGTTTGATAAATCTTTTAACGAAGGGGTTTATAACGGTGTTCAAAAATATGTGTCTGATACCGGACAAAAGGTTCGTGAATTCGAACCAAAAAATGAAGCGCAGGTAGAACAAGGTTTGCGTCGTTTAGCCAAACGAGGTTATTCACCGATTGTTGCAGTTGGCTACAGTATGTCTGCTGCGACTGAAAAAGTGGCAAAAGACTTCCCTAATATTCACTTCAGTATTATTGACAGTGTGATTGACTTACCGAATGTCCAATCGATCGTCTTTAAAGAACAAGAAGGATCCTTCTTGGTTGGGGCGCTAGCTGCAATGAAAACAAAAACCAATACGGTTGGTTTTATTGGCGCGATGGATGTCCCGCTGATTCGTAAGTTTAGTTGTGGTTATAAGCAGGGGGTTAAATACATAGCGCCAAGTAGTACCGTCATTATGAATATGGTTGGTTCGACAGGAGCAGCGTTTAATGATCCGACGAAGGGATCAGAGCTCGCAAAAAGTCAATTTTCTCAAGGTGCGGATATTGTCTTCGCAGCAGCGGGTGGAACGGGTATTGGCATTTATCAAGCGGCTGCTGATTCAGGTAAGTACGCTATTGGAGTCGATTCTAATCAAAACTTTCTACACCCTGGTGTTATGCTGACGTCGATGGTTAAGCGTGTGGATCAAGCCGCTTATAATACCTATAAAACAG
>ERZ808232.210-NODE-210-length-11175-cov-6.477428_pt1 | contig 11175 bp, 6 predicted proteins | sample MGYA00521281_ERZ808232 | MGnify/ENA primary metagenome ERZ808232 (study PRJEB31515, sample SAMN02941833) | indoor metagenome | biome: House; feature: Kitchen Counter; material: surface | place: USA: Illinois | collected 2012-02-13 ... | reverse complement strand
GGGTATGACGTGCCGGAGGTCCTGGTTTAGCAGTGTTGGCGGCCTCCTGGTGAATATGCTGGCGGCGGACCTGAGACCAATCCCCCACCTGGTTGTTATCGGTGTTGTCGGCCGCTTGGAGGGTCTGCAGTAGGTTGGCTTCGGTGGCAAAACGGCGATGAAAAGCGTCGGCCTCCTCGCGCTTGTCTGCGGGACGCTCCCGGACGTCGCGAATCGATAGAGCCGCGACGATGACCAAGACCTCGGCCAGGCTACCTTGCCTCGCTCCTTCAAGGAGCATACGTCCCAGCCGTGGGTCCAATGGCACCCGGGCCAGCTGGTGTCCGATCTTTGTTAGGCGCGGAGCGTCACGGTGTCCCGGTTTGAGAGCTCCTAGTTCGTCGAGGAGCCGGATTCCGTCATTGATCCGGGAGCGGTCCGGGGCTTCGACGAAAGGAAAGTCGGTGATGGCTCCGAGCCTGGCCTGGGCCATCTGGAGGATGACCGCGGCTAAATTGGTGCGCAGGATCTCCGGCTCGGTGAATTCGGGACGAGACTCGAAACTGGTCTGGGAATACAGCCGGATGCAGATGCCCGGTGCCACGCGGCCACATCGTCCGGCGCGCTGGTTGGCGCTGGCCTGGGAGACCGGCTCGATAGGCAGGCGCTGGACCTTGGTGCGCACCGAGTACCGCGAGATACGGGCAGTTCCCGGATCAATGACGTAGCGGATTCCAGGCACGGTCAGGGAGGTCTCGGCGACGTTGGTGGCCAGCACGATCCGTCGTCCGGTATGCGGAGTGAAAACCCGATGCTGTTCTGCGGCCGACAGGCGGGCAAAGAGTGGCAGGACTTCGGTGTTAGACAGATTGAGGTCCGCCAGCGCCTCGGCGGTCTCGCGGATCTCCTGCTCACCAGCTAGGAATACCAGGATGTCACCGCTCTCCTCGCGGCAAAGTTCCTGGACCGCCCGGCAGATACCGGTGACTTGGTCGACAACCTCGTCATCCGGGCTCGTCAGGGACGGGGCTGATGGACGATGGAGGAGCTCATCTTCGTCGTCAATGTCATCTTCGTCATCGGGGCGGATTTGCTCAGAGGGATCCAGCGGGCGATAACGCACCTCAACGGGGTACGTGCGCCCCGAGACCTCAATAACTGGCGCGTCGTCGAAGTGGGCGGAAAACCTGGCGGTGTCGATAGTGGCCGAGGTGATGATGACTTTGAGGTCTGGACGTCGTGGCAGCAACTGTTTCAGGTAACCCAGCAAGAAGTCGATATTGAGGCTGCGCTCGTGAGCCTCGTCAATAATGATGGTGTCATGGGCGCACAAGTCGCGATCATGGGAAATCTCAGCAAGCAGTACTCCGTCAGTCATGACAGTCAGTGCGGTGTCGGAGGAAGCGCGCCGGGTGAAGCGCACTTGATAGCCGACCTGTTCCCCCAGCTCGACCCCCATTTCCTCGGCAACTCGTTCTGCGACGCTGCGCGCGGCGATCCGTCGGGGCTGGGTATGGGCAATCTGACGACGTCCCAAGGCCAGGCAGATCTTGGGCAGCTGGGTCGTCTTTCCCGAACCGGTCTCGCCTGCCACCACCACGACTTGGTGGTGCTTGATGAGGTCGGCAATCTCGTCGGCGTGTGCCGCTATCGGAAGGTCAGTGTCGAAGGTGACGACTCCCCCACCAGGCAGCTCACCTTCCAGTCGTGAATTAGGCATGACCGGTTTAGTCTATGCGGGGCTTCCAACACCCGGCGACCACTAGCCGTTATCAAGCCGAGAAGATCTCCGTCTATGTGGATTCGGTTGGCAATCTTGCCAATGCCTACGCACCTGGCCAACCGCCGGTAGCTTTCGCAATTCGGCTCGTAGGCGGGGATACTTCACCGATCAGGCCTCCACAGGGGTTCAGGGACGGTGCCTTCGTCGATCCCGGTGTTCGGCGTGATCTTAGTGTCACCACCCGCGGCATATCCGGCTGTCTCGAACCTGGCTGCACTATGACGACCATGGCCGACAGCGAGAGATCCGCAGACACGCCAGACGACTGTTTCCTCAACGTCAGTACATGGTGTTGTAGACGACGGTGAAACGCAGGCGAACGCGTCCTGAGGCCGCCGACGCGACGAGAACAGCAGGCCAGCAGCTCGATATCAGTGGCAGATAGCCAGCGGCGACTGAGCGTGCGCCATGATGCCGCGACTGACACCACCTGCGGTCCAGCCCAAAATCGGGTGCTTCTTCATACCAATCACGAGGAGGTCAACGTTGCCCGAGAGGTCGACTAAGGCGTCGACGGGTTCTCCGGACAGCACGCGGGTCTCGACCTCGACATGGGGATGCTTATTAGCGAGCGGCTTGACGACCTCGTTGAGTCGTTTGAGGGCCTCGTCGTGCACCTCTTCGGAGTCGTTACCAGGAACCGTCACTGCGAGCAGCTTGCAGCCACGGTGGTCAGCTTCAGCGAATCCGAGTCCGACAGCTGCAGTTCCTACGCTCTGGGGGCCGACCGCGACCGCAACACATTTCTTGCCACCAGTCGGATCCGGGGTCGAAGCGCGGGAGATGACCACGACGGGCGCTGCCGACATGCCCGCCACAGCCACAGATGTCGACCCGACGAACATACGCTCCAGACCCGAGGTAGCGCGACGGCCGAGCACAACGAGCTGGGCATCGGCGCTGCGATCGGCCAGAATGGCCGCCGGGTTACCCAAGACGACCTCTCCAGAGATCCGATCGGGGTCCATCCCCCGCTCAGTCGCAACATGGATGGCGTCATCAACAACGACCTGACCGGCATCCTGCAGAGCGGTCGGGTCATAGACGACTCCCCAGGCGCCCGCAACGGCAGCGTCATCAACGGCGTGAAGGACAATAAGATCAGCATCTCTCTTGATCGCTGATCCTGCGGCGTAACGGGCGGCACGTAGGCCGTCCTCGGAGCCATCGACTCCGACGATGATGACAGTGCGTTGAGCCTTCGATGAGGTTCGGTCGTCAGTCATGGTGGTCCTCCTCAGTGAGACATCAAAGGCGTTGGCCCTTGTCACATTGTCCCACCATTTGCCCTGAGACAAAGGGGGTCCGGTCAGGAGCCCTCTTCAAAAGTGGTTCTCCCCCGCAGTTTGCGGGCCAATTCGTTGTCCAGCCCATCGGCCAGTCGGGACATGATGGAGACGGCCTGGTGAAGATGCGCGGCGACGAAAGGGCGGGCCATCACCGACATCGTCACGAACACTCGATCTTGATGAAGGGCGAAACGCCCATAGCGGGATTGCACATTGAGGTCATTGAGTACCTCAACGGCACGAGAACGCCCCTCAACGTCATGGACGAGAGCAGCAAAAAGCAACAATTCCGAGGCATCGGGGGTGGTACGTACGAAGACCATGCACGTCCCTACTCGGATAGCAAAGTCGCCCTCGCTATCGCGGATGGCCGGATGGCCAAACATGTGGGACAACTCATCAGCAACGAGACGGTCGAGGTGATCTTTGTCTACTGGCATGATGGCGGGGACGCTAGCCGCCTCTGTAGGCGACAACGGAAGCTCAGGCTGCAAAATCTCCGCAAGCTGGTCGGGGGCCAGAAACACTGGATGGGGAACACCGAAAATGTCACGCAAAGTCGTTACTGTCAATTCGGCAAGTTGCTCAGAATCGTCCTGACTGCGGTACACCCAGTAGTTATCGGTTTGGTGGACCTTGCAGGTTCCAGGGGCCTGCCATCCTAGGGATCTCAGGCCGTCAAGCTGGCCCGACGTAAGGCATGCACTCTCCGGTAAACAGTTATTGCTGGATGCTTCGGCAAGAATCATCGCGGTATCGTCGCTGCAACCAGGATCATCTTGCACGAAGCGTATAAAGGGAGCCGTGTCGGTGCGCGCGGACAGGGTTGAGATCGTTAGTTCGCCGTCGTCGTCAATGACAGAGACGACCTCCGCCAGACGCTCGGCGAACTGGTCCCACGCCTGCGCTGTGCTGCGATCCAGATCGAACGCAAAGTCTGGTGGCTCGTCCATGGTTCCAACCTAGTAGGTCGCGCCGCTATCTGCAGCTGCCTCTCACGATCCTGCCATCCAACGCATAGCTATCAGCCTCTGGCAGCCGTTATGGACCACACATGGCGTGGGACACAACAGCGGGGGCGTAGCACCCGCCCCGCCCCCGCTCATAGCGTCATCAGCTACAGCCGCTAGTTGAACCGCACCCCTCGCAGACGTAGCACGATCCCGAGGGACGCATCTTCGTCCCGCAAGTCAAGCACAGGGGGGCGTCAACTTCACGACCGATCTGCTCTTCGAGAAGCTCAGCACTGGTGTGTGCCTCACCAATCTGCTCGACCGCCTCCTGAGTTGCGAAAAGACCGGGCTGGTTAGCTCCGTCTTCATGCACCCGGACGCGGTCGGCCGGCGTGTCCTTGAGGGTCTCAGAGTCGATAAGCTCATCCTCCTCATCAGACAGGTAAGAACCCGTCTGGACATAGCGAGCACGCTCGGCAGCGGTGTAAATACCCAGCTCGGCACGCTCATCAAAGTCAAGGTAGTCGAGGGCCAGACGACGGAAGACATAGTCAATGATCGACGAGGAGATCCGAATATCGGGGTCGTCGGTCATGCCAGCTGGCTCAAACTTGAGGTTGGAGAACTTTTGAACGAAGGATTCCAGCGGCACGCCATATTGCAAGCCGATAGACACCGCGATAGAAAAAGCGTCCATAACACCGGCAAGGGTGGATCCCTGCTTACCAAGCTTGAGGAAGATCTCGCCCAAGCGCCCGGAGTCGTAAGCGCCAGTAGTGAGGTAACCGCCGGCTCCTGCGACCTGGAAGCTGGTGGTGCGGCCCATGCGCGACTTCGGTAGACGCTGACGACGCGGGCGGTACTCGATGCGAACTTCCGGCTCGGCCTTCTCTTCCTCTTCCTTTTTCTTGGCCTCAGAGAGAGGCTGACCGACCTTACAGTTGTCGCGGTAGACAGCCAGAGCCTTGAGGCCAAGCTTCCAACCCTCCATGTAAACCCCGGCGATATTCTCAACCGTAGAAGACTCCGGCAGGTTGACAGTCTTAGAGATAGCACCGGACAGGAAGGGCTGAACGGCAGCCATCATCCGTACGTGACCCATCGGGGCGATGAACCGGGCACCCATAGCGCAATCGAAAACCTCGTAGTGGGCCTCATCGAGATCAGGAGCACCAACGACCGAACCGTTGTCGGCGATGTAGGCGACGATCTTCTCAGCCTGCTCGGGGGTGTAGCCGAGGTTCTTGAGGGCACGCGGCACCGTCTGGTTGACGATCTGCATCGAGCCGCCGCCGACCATCTTCTTGAACTTGACCAGCGAGAAGTCTGGTTCGATACCGGTGGTATCGCAGTCCATCATGAAGCCAATGGTGCCAGTCGGGGCAAGAACGGACGCTTGGGCATTGCGGAAACCATTGGTATGCCCGAGCTTGACGACCTTGTCCCACTCTGCCTTGGCGGCGGTCAAGACAGCGGTGTCATTGTTGTGCAAAGGGTGAACCTGACGGTTGGCATCACGATGCCTAGCCATGACTGCCTGATGTGGCTCAGCGTTTTCGGAGTATCCGCCATAGGGACCGACGATGGCAGCCAGTTCAGCGGAACGCCGGTAGGAGACGCCAGTCATGAGGGACGTGATGGCAGCTGCGAGGGCACGTCCACCATCCGAGTCGTAACCCAGGCCCAGCGCCATGAGAAGGGCGCCCAGGTTGGCATATCCGATACCGAGCTGACGGAAGTTACGTGTCGTCTTACTAATGGCCTCAGTCGGGAAGTCAGCAAAGCAAATGGAGATATCCATTGCGGTGATGACGAGTTCAACAGCTCTGGTGAATTTCTCGACGTCGAAATGGTCATTTTCGTCGAGGAACTTCAGCAGGTTAAGGCTAGCCAAGTTACATGAGGAATTGTCTAGGCTCATGTACTCCGAGCACGGGTTGGACGCGTTGATTCGTCCGGAATTCGGGGTGGTATGCCAGGCATTGATGGTGTCGTCATATTGCAAGCCGGGATCGGCGCACTCCCAAGCAGCCTGAGCAATCTTGCCAAAAAGTTCCTTGGCGTCAACGGTGTCAAGCACCTTGTCAGGCTCGGTGCGGGACATCAGACCGAAGGGCTTACCGTGCTCAACAGCGGCCATGAAGGCGTCGGAGACACGCACCGAGTTGTTGGCGTTCTGATACTGAACGCTGACGATGTCGCGCCCGCCCAGGTCCATGTCGAACCCGGCATCGCGCAGAGCACGAATCTTGTCCTCCTCGCGCGCCTTGGTCTCGATGAACTCTTCGATATCGGGGTGATCGATGTCAAGGACGACCATCTTGGCAGCACGACGAGTGGCGCCGCCTGATTTGATGGTTCCCGCTGAAGCATCAGCACCACGCATAAAGGAGACTGGACCAGAAGCCGTACCACCGGAGCTCAGTAGTTCCTTCGAGGAACGGATACGAGAAATATTGAGACCAGCACCAGAACCACCTTTAAAGATGAATCCTTCTTCTCGGTACCAATTGAGGATCGACTCCATCGAGTCATCCACCGAAAGAATGAAGCAAGCGCTAACCTGTTGGGGACTCGTGGTACCGACGTTGAACCACACCGGGGAGTTGAAGCTGAAGTACTGGTGCACCAATAACCAGGTCAGTTCCTCGCCAAAGACCTTGGCGTCGTCATCAGACGCGAAATAACCGTTCTTACGCCCAGTGGTCACATAGGTATTGACGACTCGGTCGATGAGGGTCTTGAGGCTATCCTCGCGGGCCGGGGTACCTAGAGCACCACGGAAATACTTATTGGTAACGATGGTCGAGGCGTTAACGCTCCAGAAGTCGGGGAACTCGACCCCGCGCTGCTCAAAAACCACATCGCCGGTACGCCAGTTCGTTTGCACGACATCACGGCGTTCCCAGGTCACCTCGTCATAAGGATGAACACCTTCAGTGCTGAAGATGCGCTCAACGTGCAGCCCCTTAGAGCGGCTCGTCCTGCGTGGTGCGGACTTGGTCTCAGTCATGGCTCCCTCTGAATTTTCAGTGATACGGGTGGTTGGTGTCGGTACTTAGTGCGAACTGTGGCACGCTCGGCACACAGCTCGTCAGAACAGTGGCTCGTCCTGCTTTGAAAGCCGTTTACGACTCGAGGACTTCGTTTTATCGGAGGATTCGTCGCGCAACCGATCAATCTCAGTAGCGAAGTCCTCGATGGTGTTGTAGTTCAAGTAAACGCTGGCAAACCTCAGGTAAGCGATGGAATCAAGTTCACGCAGTGGCCCCAAGATCGCCAACCCGATTTCCTCGCTGGGTATCTCCGCGACTCCTCGGGCCCGTAGACCGTCCTCGACGCGTTGTCCCAGCAAAGCTAGATCGGCATCTGTGACCGGGCGTCCCTTGCATGCGTTGCGCACACCACGGATCACCTTGTCACGGGAGAAGGGCTCCTCGATGCCGTTGCGCTTGTGAACTGTCATCTGCATGCGTTCGATGGTCGTAAACCGTCGTTCACACATCGGGCACTGCCGCCTCCGACGGATCGCAGTACCGTCTTCGCATACCCGCGAATCCAGGACTCGAGAGTCATCATGCTGACAGAACGGGCAGCGCATCATCGCCTCCTTCCCCAACCTCACGAGGTTCCGAACAGCTGGCTTACCGTCGCTCTGGAAGACTACTCCTAACTGGGGCCAAAAACACAACTTATAGGGATCATGAAACTACCTGCCACAACATCTGGTATTCAAGGATGATTTTTCGAGGGCGATGCTGGACCGTGCGTCAAGTCGCCACGCGCGACACGCCGAAGACGAACGCCCCTGCGACCGGCCCCTCGTCAGGATCTGGCATCGGAGGGTGCCCCAGGTTGATGCGCGTCAACCTGGACAACGCCCATATGATCCTCATGCCCACTGGCAGGATCCCCTTGCCACATCTGGCCGAGGCGCCCTAGGGCGAGAATCACCCCGACGATCATGACAGCGATAGTTGCCAGCACAGCAGCATCCCAGAACCGGTTGTGAAGGGACTTACGGCGCGCAGTAGCGCTAGGGCGTCCCGCCATCAATTCCCGTCGATCGATAACGACCACCGGTTCGGCCAACTCATCCTGCCACGGTCCGACGACCAGGTCACCTCGGCGACTGGACGTCGTCTCGATATACCACTCGTACGTCTGAGCACTCATCGGATCACCTCTCTGTCGACGAGAGCCATCCGCTCCCGTCAGCGGCCCCGGGAGATATCCCGGGGAGGGTCCGGCGGCCAAAGGTCCGCCGGTGTCATCAATGACATTCCCCCGAACCGACAAGTTCGCCGTCATAACCATGGAACACGAGGAGAACAACCTAGTCAGAGCGGATTAGGTGCCCAGTTTTTGCCCCCACACTCCTCGCACGGAGCCAAAACGCCACTGATGGGGAAACTGTCGTAGCTGCCCTATACCGTGACTGCCATGATCACCGATACGCCCGGAACCGATACCTCGGACCCGGCCGCCGTCTCGTCGGCTGTTCCGTTCACGAATACCCGTGAGCCCTCTGCCAAGGAACGCGAAGTCTTGGCAGCCGTCAAGGAAGGGCTGCGTCGCGACGGCAAAGCCCCAACAGTTCGCGCCCTTGCTGAGATGACAGGAGCTGCGAGCACATCAACAGTCCAGCGGCGTATTTCGTCCCTCATCGATCTAGGGCTGCTACGTCGAACCAATGGCACCCTCGAGGTGGTCGAAGAAACCGTCGAGTCCAGCGATCCGCACGGACCGCAAGCCTTTCAAGTCAAACTCCTCAATCCGAGTAACGAAGAACACGATGAAACCGTCATCGCGGTGCCACCTCAGCTTCTAAGTCACGGCGAGCACGCAGTGATCATCGTCCGCGACGACGGAATGTCTCCCGATATCCACTCCGGAGATCTTGTAGTGGTGCGACGTATATCGGTAAGCGATCTGCCCGACGATCCACCTGAGACATACCTCGTAGCAGCCACAGCGGGCGGAACGACCGTCGTTCGCACTTTATCCAACGTCTCGGGACGGCGATGGCTGTTGGCATCCAACCCTACCCACTCACCAATCAATCTCGATGATGCTTCTCTGCTGGGTCAGGCTGTGTCCTTGCTGAGACGACTCTAAAGCGGCCCAATAAACCACTTAGCCGCAGGGCTCTCCCCTATCCTTGGTGTGCCTCGGCCGAAATCGATCACGACGAAAATACCGGGTCCGGGTCAAGAACTTCATCATTATTCCCCCAGTCTTCGCAACGCCCCAACAGCCATCTCTCGATCGGTCGTAGTCCAAAAGGGCGGCATCGACGCCCGCAGAAAATTGCCGTACCTAGCAGTCACCAGCCGTGGGTCGAGAACGGCGACCACCCCGCGATCGTCAGCACGACGGATGAGACGACCAGCCCCCTGGGCCAACAAGAGCGCGGCATGGCCAGCCGACACCGTCATAAATCCATTGCCACCAGCGTCCTCAACAGCCTTACTCCGGGCTGCCATGAGCGGGTCATCAGGACGTGGAAACGGAATCCGATCAATAACAACCAGACGGCAAGTGTCGCCAGGAATATCGACCCCCTGCCACAGCGACACAGTTCCAAATAGACAAGTACGCGGATCAGCCGCGAATCGCCGAGTGAGATCAGCCAGGTGCCCTTCTCCCTGGCACAGGACCGGAATATCAGGCATAGCACTGCGCATGTGCTCAGCAGCAGCTATAGCATTGCGCTGGGAAGAAAACAGTCCTAAAGTCCTCCCACCGGCTGCCCACACGAGCTCAGCAAGATCATCAAGAACCTCAGGTGCAATACCGTCGCGCCCCGGGCGGGGCAACGACCTACCGACATAAAGAATTCCTTGCTTTGAGTAGTCGAAAGGTGAACCAACATCAACTCCCCGCCATCCCATCTGAGTCTCGAGGATTTCCGGAGCGTCTCCCTCAATTTGCTCGAGCGGGGACAGTCCGACATCGCGCGCTATCGCGAGAAAATTACCACCAATGCATAAGGTCGCCGAGGTTAATATCGTCGTGGACTGAGCAAAGAAATTCTCTCGTAGCAAGCCGCCAACACTCAGCGGAGCGACGTGAATGCTGCGGTATCCCTTCTCAGACTCAGAGACCCACACCACGTCGGCGGCGGCCAGCCTCACCATGCGTTCGGCGGTCTCGAAAACCTCCCGCATCGCGGCTTGAGCCTGTACTCTCTCCGCATCGACTGGTTCCCTAGAGTCCTCGTCATTTCGGCCCAGCTGGCTGACTGCCACGCGAGCAAGGTCACGCAACACGGCACAGGTCTGGATGACTTGGGCGTCCGGCGTGGTGACCCGACCTGGGACGGTGGCCTCCAGGGCATGATCCATGGAATCAGCCTGATTCAACAGGTCGGCGCCCACGTCGTCATCGAGCCACGTCATAGCCCGCTTCGCCGTCGTCGTCACGATAGCTGGAGAGAGGTCCTTCGAAGCGGCCCTGGTAAACCGGTTTACCAACTCATGGGCTTCGTCGATAATGACCGTGTCATGCTCCGGTAGGACGCGTCCGCCATTGAGAGCATCGATCGCGAGCATCGCGTGATTGGTGACCACCAGGTCAGCATTTCGGGCCTGCTCCCGCGCAGCCTCCGAGAGGCACTCACTGCCAAATGGGCACCGCTGAACCCCAAGACACTCATTGGCTGGCACGCTCACCTGAGTCCATGCGAGCGGAGTATGGGCAGGAGCATCGTCGCGATCACCCAGTCCAGATTCCTCAACCTGTTTTTCGGCCCATTCCCGCAACATGACAACCTCGGCGCCCAGCGTAGATTCCGGAGCTGCTTCGACCTCCCGACCGTCGTCGGCGGCGACAACGAGATCTGCGCCGGGGACGAGGGCATCCTGTCCCTTGGTGCGGGTTGAACCACCCCGCACCTTGTGCAGGCAAATATGGTTGTTCCGTCCTTTGAGGACTGCCACCCTCGGCCTACGAGACAAAACCTTCTCAGATGCGTCAAGGATGGTCGGAATATCCTTGTGGGCAAGCTGAGCCTGCAAGGCAAGCGTAGCGGTAGCGACGATGACTTGTGCCCCTTTTTCGACGCAATAGACCAGGGCCGGAGCCAAGTACCCGAGGGACTTTCCCGTTCCTGTGCCGGCCTGGACCAACAAGTGCAGCTTGTCGCGCATAGCTTGGTCGACAGCTTTAG
>ERZ808232.207-NODE-207-length-11444-cov-22.142506_pt1 | contig 11444 bp, 8 predicted proteins | sample MGYA00521281_ERZ808232 | MGnify/ENA primary metagenome ERZ808232 (study PRJEB31515, sample SAMN02941833) | indoor metagenome | biome: House; feature: Kitchen Counter; material: surface | place: USA: Illinois | collected 2012-02-13 ... | reverse complement strand
GTTCAATAGCTTCAGGAACTTCACCACTCAATGAGCGTAAACGTAAATGTAGCGCGGCTTGAGCAATTAAGTTGGCTGATACAGGTGCAGTAATAAAAGCCAACAGTGTAATAAGTAACTCGGCAAAGCCAAATCGGCCTTGAAAAGCAAAAAAGATCATTGAAGCAATTAAAAAGCTACCTAAGCCTAATGTACTCGACTTGGTAGGTGCATGTAGCCGCATGAATAAATCGGGTAGACGTACCATACCGATAGATCCGACTAACATAAAAAAAGCACCGAAAACCAGAAAGATCGAAACAATAATTTCCATTGTAATTTGCATTTTGACCTTCCCCTAATCGATTACATGACCGGTTGTAAAATAACGAGCTAAAGCAGCCGTTGAAACAAACCCTAGCATAGCGACTAACAAGGCCCCTTCGAATAAAGAGGTGGTTGTCCAATAAATGCCTAACACAATAATGAGACAGGTCGCATTTAAAAATAGGGTATCAAGCGCTAGTAGGCGGTCGACAATAGATGGTCCCATTACCATTCGAAATAGGCAAAGCAACATAGAGATTGTGATAGCAATCAAGCTAATGCCAAGAGCATAAGGTAGGATGGTCATGCGTTGTCCTCCGATTTGCTTTTCACATCAAAAATTTCCATGAGTGGAGCCTCATAGCGTTGTTTGATGTCTTGCACATCACTTTCAGTATTTTCTGTGCTAAGAGAGTGGACCAAAATATCACCACGCTCTTGATCAATACCGGCAGAGACCGTGCCAGGCGTTGTGGTAATAATCATTGCTAGTAAAGAGTTTACTTGTTCATGCTCTGTTTCTAATGGAACACGGTACCATTTAGGATGTAATTTTTTCGGTGATCCTAATACCAGTTTAGCAACCCGAAAATTGGAAATAATAATGTCCCACAAGACAACAAAACACAGTTTTATGGCTGGTTTCCAATGGATATGTGGAGTTCTGGTAATAAAAGGACGAACTAGACGGGGAATAACAAGCCCCAAAACTACAGCCATAAGCAGGTCGCTCGCATCAAGACTATGCGCGAGCATTAACCAGAAGATGATAATCAAAAAAGAAACAAATGGATGCGAAAACCAGCGGTCAAGCAATTTAGATAGCTGCATTGTTATGGCTCCATAGGTTTCAGTTGACTTTCATCAGCAATGGTTGGGGTTTGCAATTTTTCTTGCTGCTGAATTTGGCGGTGTTTATATTCAGAAATATGCTCACCGTTGAAAGTATCTTTTGAAATAATGTCAGGAATAAGATAGGCATTATGATCTTCAACTTCACCACCATATTTTGTTTCTGGTAAATAAGTTGAGTCATATGGCTGAACACTAATAACTTCGCCATTTTGATCAGTTTTAAGAATAGATTGTTGATACAGGGCATGATCTTGAATTTGCTGAGCGGTATTTGTGGTGTAGTGCAATACAGGTGAAGCAAATGCTACATAAGCCACTAAACCGGCAAGCAAGATATAGATGACTGTATCGTTACGTGGCGGTGCTTTTTCAGGTAAAGCACGATAAATAATATAAGCAGGATTGATCGGGTCTTCTTCTGGTGGTGATGCACGCCAGAATAAAATAAAGCCGACACGTGTTAATGCAATAATGCTTAATAAACTCACCAAAAGAACAATACCAATAACCCAGCCTTGATATGCAGTTTCAACAGTAGCCTGCAAAATAAATACTTTCCCAAAGAAGCCACTAAAAGGTGGTAAGCCTGCGAGCATCATGGCAATCAGGAAATAAGTCAGCATGGCTGCTTTTTCTTGTTTAATTCTCGGTGCAATCTTTAAATGGTCTTTAAAATCACCGCGCTGTGAAGTCATCCAGCCACAGAACAGGTAAAATGCTGCACCAATCAATGTACTGTGGACTAAATAGAATAATGCTCCAGACCACGCTTGCGTGTTTGACATGGCAATTGCAATCAATAAAGTACCAATTGAAGACAGCACCATAAAGCCAACAAAACGTCTGAGGCGATCTGCACCAATTGCGCCAATCACGCCATATAAAGAAGTCACTAAACCAATTGGAAGCAACCAGCTTTTAAAGATTTCTTGGCTGAGTACATCATTAAATACAGTTCCATTGACACGCAAAATGGCATAGATCCCCACTTTGGTCATAATGGTAAAAATTGCTGCGACAGGTGTACTTGCCACGGCATAAGTTTTTGGTAGCCAAAAACCAACTGGTAGCATGGCCGCTTTAATACCAAACACGACAAATAATAGTAAGGCACCTGCAACTGCTAATTTATGTTGATCTGCATCTAAAGTCGGTAGCAAACGTGAAACGTCAGCCATATTGAGGCTACCTACACTGCCATAGATCATGCCAAGACCAATTAAGAACAGGGCAGAGGCTAAAAGGTTGATAATGACGTAGTGCACACCAAGCTGAAATCTCGGTTTTCCTTGTCCATGTAATAAGAGGACGTAGGACGCCATGAGCAAGATTTCAAAGAAAACGAACAGGTTAAATAAGTCGCCTGTGAGAAATGCACCACATAGTCCCATTAAAAGAAAATGGAATATGGCGTGGAAATAGCGCCCTCTCGTATCCCAGTTTTCACTGGCATACCATAAAACTGGAACTGCTAAGGCATAAGTTAAAACCAGCATAAAAGCTGAAAGGCGGTCGAGTACCAGCACAATACCAAAGGGAGCTGACCATTCACTCAACTGATAAACCGTAATTTGGCCAGTGTTTGCAACAAGCAGATAACTAACAGCAGTGATTAACCCAGCTATTGCTGAGATCAAACTAATGCCACGGCGCCAAGGTTGTCGCCAATCTTCTTTTAATGCACCAGCGCCAGGGTTGCCTAGAAGCAATAAGATAAAGCCAGTAAATGCCGGGATGAGGATACTGAAAATTGGTGTATTAGCTTGCCAAAAAGATAAAAAATCAAACATCACGGCTCATCCTCACGTGGGTCGTATGTTGGAGAAATATCTTCTTTAGCATCAACATGGTCACTACCGGATTCATAACGGCTACGTAATGCGAGTTGCACAATAAAAGCGGTAGTGGCAAAACCGATCACGATTGCTGTTAAAACAAGTGCTTGTGGAAGTGGATCTGTAATATTGGTGGTTTCGGTTAGGATGGCTGGTGAGCTGACTTGCAAACGACCCATCGCAAACAAAAATAAGTTAACCGCATAGCCCAGCACTGCTAAGCCCAACACAACAGGGAAGGTACGCGCACGTAAGATTAGATAAATGCCTGTCGCAACAAGTAGCCCAATGGCAGAGGCCAGTAAGAATTCTAAACTGATCATGATGATTTCTCCCCATGAGGTACAGGACCAGACATACTCGAGTGGCGAGAGTCCCCTAATACAGAAATGAGTAGCATGGTAGCGCCTACTACGGTGATATACACACCCAGATCAAAGCTTGCTGCTGAAGCCAGATGCAACTTACCTAAAACTGGTAATTCAACATAGACGTGCGCACTGGTTAAGAATGGACGTGCCCAGAACCATGCGGCAATGCCAGTAAGGCCTGCAATTGTTAATCCGGAGCCAATCCAGATTTCGTAAAGACGACCGGATTGGGCTTTTAACATTTGTTCTGCTTGATCTTGACCTAAAGCAATATATTGAATAATCAGTGCCATTGAGGTAATTAGACCTGCAATAAAGCCACCACCCGGGTAGTTGTGTCCACGCATAAAGATATAGACACTTACGACCAATGCTAAAGGTAACACCCAAGAGGCCGTAATACGGAAAATGAGCGGAGATGGGTTAAAGCGGTAGGTGAGGCCTTGTGTCATGGTGGTGCCATGTACGCGCATGCCATCCATGAGACATAGCGCACCAATCGCAGCAATGCCTAGTACTGTAATTTCACCAAAGGTATCAAAGCCACGGAAGTCCACCAAAATAACATTTACAATGTTTGAACCGCCGCCAAGTGGTAAGGATTGCTGAGCAAAGAACCATGAAATCGAATTATGATCACGCGTTAAAATAAGCCATGTAATCCAACCAATTCCTAAACCGCCAATAATTGCTAACGCAGCATCTCTCCAACGTCTTGAGCGACGAGATTCATATGGTGTAAGTTGTGGGAGTAACGATAAGCTCATCAACAACAGAACAGTCGTAACTACATCTACCGTAATTTGAGTGAGTGCTAAGTCAGGTGCCGACATGGTGACAAATACCATGGTAACCACAAGACCAATTGCACCGCTAATGAGTACAGCCTTAATACGTTCATGGTGGAACCAAAGCATCATCCAGCAACCTGAGAATAAGGTCAGCCAAAGAACTACCGCAATCCATGGTGCGTGAGTCAGCTCACGTGTACCTGTGGTAAGGCCCTGATTGAACAAAGGCAGAGTAACCATGACGATGCTAAAAGCAATGATTAAGAACAGGTAACTTTGCAAAGAACCATTTTCGGTTTTTTGTTTAATTTTTCGGCTTGTTAATAATAAATGCTTTAAGAATAAGTCAAATAAAATACGGCCTTGTAAGCGCCCTAAACGTGGGTCAAGGTCGATCTTACGAATCATGCCATCTTTTGCTAGGGCAAAATAGAAAAGCGTACCGCCAACCAGAGCAATAATACTCATGATTAATGGCGCATTAAATCCATGCCAAATTGCAAGATGAGTACCTGCAAAATCAGGTTGCATAAGACTTGCACGTGTCACACTGTTAACTAGAGGCTCGACCAGTAGGGCAGGGAAAATACCGACCAAAATACATAATGTCGCAAGCAATATAGCTGGTACTCGCATGCCGATAGGTGGCTCATGGGCATTTTTATTTGGAACTTGTTTACCTACGGGGCCATCAAAAAATACGCCGTGTACTAAGCGAATTGAATAACTGACTGCAAAAATACCGGCAAGCGTTGCAATAATACTGGCAAAGATAACAGTTGATCCTGAAAGGCTCGCTAATAGCTCGGTAAAGAACATTTCTTTAGAAATAAAGCCATTAGTGAGAGGAACACCTGCCATGGATGCCGCTGTGATCATAGTCAGTGTTGCGGTAAATGGTAATAGTTGCCAAATCCCACTTAACTTTCTAAGATCACGTGTACCTGTTTCATGGTCAATGATCCCGGCAATCATAAACAGGGCAGCTTTAAAGGTGGCGTGGTTAATAATATGGAAAATTGCCGCAGCAACAGCCAAAGGTGAACCAATACCAAGCAGGCAAACGATAAGACCTAAATGACTAATTGTAGAATAGGCTAGTAGTCCTTTTAGATCTTCTTTAAAAATTGCGAAGCATGCGGCCATACAAAGTGTAAATAGGCCGACAAACGTGACAATGTTGTGATAAAGCGCAGCGCCAATGAAAATAGGTGCAAGACGAGCTAATAAGAAAATCCCAGCTTTTACCATGGTGGCAGAGTGCAAATAGGCCGACACGGGAGTGGGCGCTGCCATTGCATTGGGTAACCAAAAATGGAACGGGAACTGAGCACTTTTAGTAAATGCACCCAGTAAAATAAGCAAAAGCGTCGGAACAAACAGATAGTGACTTTGAATGAGGTCTTTCATTCCGACAATATCATTAATTTCGTAGGTTCCTGTGATTTGTCCTAATAAGACAAATCCACCTAGCATGGCGAGTCCACCCATACCTGTAATGGTAAGTGCCATACGCGAGCCACGTTGAGCAGCTTCGTAATGACTCCAGTAACCGACTAATAGGAAGGATGAAATACTGGTAAGTTCCCAAAAGGCTAATAAAATAATTAAATTGTTAGAAAGAGAAATACCGAGCATTGCTGCCATAAACAGCATGAGTAATAAATATAATTTACTTAATGAATTTTTAGGGCCTAAATAATAATAGGCATAAATATAAATGAGTGTACCGATACCGGTAATAAGAAGAGAAAATAATAAACCAAGGGCATCAAGTCTAAAGCTCAGATTAATTCCTAATTGTGGTAACCAATCCCAACTTTGTTGAATGCTTGCACCACCAAGCACAGTTTTAGCCTGAGTCAGTAATAAACCAAAACTGGTTAAACTGACTCCGATCGCCCCTAAAGCCGTTACTCCACGTGAAAACCGTTGAAGCAATGAAACAAGGGTGGTGCCTAATATTAACGGTAATAAGATAATTATCGGTAGCACACTCGTATCCATATATAATTTAGACCGAAGCCTAAAGGTGAAATTTTCATTTCAGAATAGATAGGAATTCAAAGAGATTTCCAAAGCTTATATTCTGAAAACCCGACCAAATTAGAAAAATAAAGCGAGAAACAAGTTGTATTACGCAACTTGAATAATAAAAACGCAAAATGAAATTTATTGTACACTAAAAAATCATTAAAAATCTGATGTTATTACATGTGGTAACAACATCTAGTGATTTTCCAGCTCAAAAAACCAGATTTCATCATATATTTAGCGAATTCGGTTTTATTATAAAAATTGAGCGAAATGGATAATAAATTTTAAAGAGAGGAGGTTTCTTCCGAGGTGTCTCCTGCATGAATCATACGTAATAATTCATTTTTTTGCTGTTCATTTAGATTTTGGATTTGTTGGTACAAACTATCAATTTGAGCTGTTGCTGGCTCGGTATCAAACGGTAGAGGATCTATATGCGGCGTTAACGCTTCATCTCGTTGTAATAACATATAAAGATGTTCGAGTTGCTGCTGAGTGGTATTTAAATCAAGTGGACTTATTTTTCCATGCTCTAATTTAAAACATTGATATGCGGCTGCATGTTCAAGTAATTCTTCACGGCTTCCGGTCACAATAATTTGTAAGCGTGGGAATGCGCGATGAAGACGATTTAAAATTTCTGAGCAATGTGCTGCATCTAGTTGTGAATCGATCTGGTCAATTAACAAAACGCCTTCACCTTCAAGACAAGGGTCTAAGCTCAACGGATTGAGCAAACAAAGCCTGCGAACCACATCGCCTACGAGTGCAATCCATGTTTTAGTGGTGTTGGAAAGTTGTTGAAAAGCCAAGACTTCACCCTTGTAATGTGCCATAAGTTGAAGTTTTGGGTGATATTGCAAATAAAAGTCTTCAAGCTCAGGAAAAATAATCTTTAAAGCCGATTTTAATGCGTACAAATTAGGTGAAGGAAGCTGTTTAGGGTGTCCTGCCAATTCAAGTTGTAGCTGACGTAAAATTTCTTCTTGATCTTGTGAATTGGATTGTTTTGAAATAATTCGCTGCACAACATGAGCCGCTTGTGCATTTTCAATATCGCTAATTTCACGTAACCACTCAAAAAAGCGGGCGAAGGTAGTAAACGGAATGAAGCTAATGTCATAAGCAGAAATAGACTGAGTAATACCCGGTAAATTTTTATTCAGTAAATTTATATCGTTAACAAATCGCTCTGACGGATAATAAGCGAGTAAGGGAAGACCTTGAAGTGGGTCTTTTCTTGTGACTTGATGATAAAGGGTAATGGTTTGATCGAGCTGCTGAGTTTCAACTTGACTAATCCCTACGCCACTTGAATTTAAGGTCTTGAACAGTTTCCAGCTACAAAGCGATGTGTCGGTTTGCTGGGTTGAAGTGGTTTCAGGGAGCTGTCCAAATTCCGGTGGAATCTGGATGCTGACTTCTATTTTAGACTGCAAACGAGAATGGCTAATGTCCTGATCTGGCATGACAATGCCTGTGGTGCGTGCATCTTTAAGGCGCGCAGGAAACCATGTTAAAGCATGATAAATATGCTTGAGTAGCATACTTTTGCCAGTCGCCTGCTCGCCTAAAATTAAAGTAATCGGTTGTTTGTCATATTGGAACTGTATTTTTAGGTCATGAAACAGAGCAATATGTTTAAATTGGATAGATTCAAGTTTCATAGGCTCACCTAATTATGAGCGCTTCAACCAACCGACTGACGAAGACTTAAAGGCGCCCTTAGTTTTAATTGTTGTATCAGATCATAAAGATGATAGATATTTAGACTTACTTTAGCACGAGTACAGGCAACGTACAGTAATCTTAACTCTTCATCTGTAATCTTATGCTCTAATCCATTAATTTTAAATTGATAGTCGTCTTCAATATGGACACGGTTCCATTCCAGCCCTTTCGCTTTATGGGCAGTCGAGATGACATAATCAGCTTGCTCAAGGGGAGTAATCTTTGCAAGTGCTTTTTTTAATGGGTCAGTGCCGTGATCATCTACCAGCTTAACCAATGGTTTAATATCGCTTCCTTCATTGGTTTCGCAGTACTCATGAACATCATGCCATGAGTTAAACCATGCCAACTCAGGAACGTCAGTAACTCGTTTTCCTTGTTTTAAGAGGCTTGCAGCATCTACAAAACGGTTTAGTTTTTGATGGTCAGCTTGCAAACTCACTTTATCGCCGTGAACTAAGCCTGCCAATAACAGCTCCATTGCGCGAGCATTGGTACGACACAAAATCGCATCACGCATTTTTGTATGCGGTTTATTGACTACACTTGATTTCTGGTTCGGATTACCAAGCAAAGGAACTGTCTCATTTAAGCCACCTAATAACGCATTGGCGACATCGGCAATTGCTTCCCCAAAACGAAAAGAGGTCGTTAAGCGAGACTCTGGCAAAGGCAGCTGTTGCATGGCATTTACTGCACCGCGCCACGCGTAGATTTGCTGATGTGCATCGCCTACATAAATAACCTGAGTACTTTTTTGACGAAGCAAAATACCCAGCATTAAAGGGTCAGCATCTTGTGCTTCATCAAATAAGACATAATCGGCCGGAATATTAGGCTCAGACAATGCCCAAAGTTTGAGGTAAATATCGTGACCAATTCCAGCTTGATGATTTGGGTCAATGGACTCTAACCAGCGGCGTTCTACTGCCGGGTAAAGGTGAGTTTGAAGTGCAGTAATATCGTCTGGATGTAACCAGTTTGGCGCCTGAATATGTCGAGGAGCTGGATATTGAGAACTGGTCGAACAGAAATAGCTCACCGCATTGGCGACAAGACTCGCTAGGCGACTTGGCATTAAGACGTATTTTTCATAACGTCCACCCATCATTCGACGTAAGGTAATCGGTTCTAGTCGATATTCTTTTGCAATAAAGCTTGGGCTTAAGCGAGGTAAACGTAATTTATCAGTTACGCCACGTGGCACACTGCGAAACGCGAGTGAGTGAAAAGTACGGCAGTCTACATTGCGATGAAATTTGTTTTGAGCTTCACCAGCAATAGCTTTGTTAAAAGCCAAATACATACCACGCCGTTCAGGCATGGCATCACTAATCATTTGCAACGTAGTAGTTTTACCTGTGCCCGCATAGGCAATCACTTTAAATGATTGCCCAAGACGTGCGTTATCTATGGCAATTGCTTGCTCATAGGTGGCTTTAGGTTTTTCGATATTCGACACTGAGTGATTTTAAACCTTATTGCGGTTAGCTTTTTCAACTAAACCAGATAAACCCTGACGACGACCTAACTCGTCAATAATAAGTTGTGGATTAAGATCGAAATAACCCAACATGACAATACTATGGAACCACAAATCGGCAGTTTCATAAATCAAGTCATTTAAATTGCTTTCTGTATTTTGAGCAGCGTAGTCTTTCGCAGCAATAATGGTTTCTACGCCTTCTTCGCCGACTTTTTCTAAAATTTTATTGATGCCTTTTTTGTAGAGGCTTGCAACATATGAAGTGTCTGCTTCTGCTTGCTTACGCTCTTGCATCAATTGCCCTAAGTGAGCAAGTACATCCACTTGTTCAGTAGTATGAGCACGATCGTCACTTTCAGCTTTGGCTTTGTCGCCATAAATTGCAGTAGGGTCTTTTAACTGTGCATCGACAATTTCCCAGCCCTGTGGGGTGAGTTTACGGTAGAAACAAGACTCACGACCTGTGTGGCATGCAATACCGCCATGTTGCTCAACCTGTAATACAATCACGTCGCCATCGCAGTCCAGACGAATTTCATAAACCGTTTGGAAATGACCTGATTCTTCACCCTTGTGCCAAAGTTTTTGGCGAGAACGGGAGAAATACACAGCCTGATTTTTTTCTGCTGTGAGTGCAAGTGATTCACGGTTCATCCACGCCACCATCAAAATACGTCCGGTTTGATGATGTTGAGCAATGGCAGGGATAAGACCTTGTTCGTTAAATTTTACTTCATCGAGCCATTGCGTGTTATTCATGAGGAATCACCAAAGAAATATGAACTATAAATTGATTTCAGTCAGATGCTAAAAATAGCTTGTATAGTGTACGGCATCAACGCCACTTTGCGGAAAAATTCTTTGTCCTTTTTGTCTCTCCCTGTGTAATGAGTAGCTTGTGCTCGGCTAATTTTAAAAATCAGTCAGAGATTCATTTTTTAAATGAAACGCACTGCTTTCTTTGCTTTCTTTAGGTAGTTGAGCAACCTGATCATATTCAAGATGGCGGAATGGCCCTGCCTTTAAACCTGAAATTGTGATGGCCATTTCTTTTCGAAAATACGGGATTTGATACATCCAAGGGAAAACTAAATCTCTTAAACCTCCCGCCCACCAATGGTCAGATTGATAAAGTGGTGTTAGTAAGCGACTAAGAAATTGATAAAACTGGGTAGATGAACCGCGAAGCTGGTGATAATGCTGCCAGAGCAGGGACCAATCAATATTCTGGTTTTTTTGAGCTTGTCGCAATGATTGAGAAAAAGCCCAAGCATCTAATAAAGCCATATTGGCCCCTTGTCCTAACTGAGGACTCATCGCATGAGCTGCATCTCCAATTACTCCAATTCGACTTTGACCAAATTGAGTCATGACGACATCACGGTAGTTCGCAGATAACCATTTGGGCTGAGTTTGACTGTTATACAAAATTTCTTTGAGCCACTCTGCAACTTTGGGCCAACGTTCTGAGACTTGCTTTAACCAAGCTTGTTTAGCCTGCTCATCTTGCAAAAAGCTTTGTAATTGTGGCGTAGGTAAGCTCCAAAAAACACTTGAAAGGCGCTGTTGAGGTTCGGTTGGAATCGCTCCCGTAGGAAGAATTCCCATCATAATTTTCGAGCGATCATAAAATTGATGCAGAATTTCAGAATCGAGAACTTGGCACTCGGGCACGATACTCCACGCAGCCCCCCAAGGATAAGCTTTGTCAACCTTTACCCATGCTTTAGGGCGTAATTGACTACGAGCACCATTGGCAATGAGTAGGCCATCAAAGCAAGCATCAAACTTTTGATTTTGATGACTGCCAAATATCCGAACTTCATCGTTATGTTCTTCAAATCTTTCAACAGAATGGTTCATATACCAAGTAATCTGGCTTGAATACTCGTTAAGTTTTTGAGTGAGAACGTGACACAAAGTGGCTCGGTGTATACCTAGACCATAAAGATTTGTTGATGCTTCGCGATAGTGACTGTTATAGTCAAACTACTTTATTATTCATACAAGATTCGAAAAAAACTCGAAATAA
>ERZ808232.205-NODE-205-length-11517-cov-7.512214_pt1 | contig 11517 bp, 12 predicted proteins | sample MGYA00521281_ERZ808232 | MGnify/ENA primary metagenome ERZ808232 (study PRJEB31515, sample SAMN02941833) | indoor metagenome | biome: House; feature: Kitchen Counter; material: surface | place: USA: Illinois | collected 2012-02-13 ... | reverse complement strand
AGTCAGAACCAATACCCGCTCGTGGGTAGGCCAAATAACGCACAGTAACGCCCATCTCATTAAGCTTAGAAACTTCTTTATGAAGCATTCGACAATAAGCGCAATCTACATCCGTAAACACAGTAATGTGTGCTTTTTCCTGCTCCGCTTTGTAAACAATCATTTGCGATTCAGGCAATGTTTCGATTTTAGCTAATTTGGCTTGTTCGGTTTCATTTTCAACAGTACCGTTATCTACATGATACATATCACCTGCAACAAAATATTTACCATCTGCAGTAACATGTAGAATAGGTCCATCTTTTAAAGCAACAGTGTAAAGGCCAGAACCTGAATGAAACTCTGTACTGTTAATTTTATATTGGGGAAGTGCTTGTGTTATAGCGGCATTTACCTCAGTTTCACCCGCTAAAGTAGCAGTAGAAAACAGGGTAAGTAATGAACTCATCATTACGAATCGGGGAAAGTACTGAAAAAGACACTTCATTGAATACCTCAAGTGAATAAGATGAATCAATATTAGGCCACATATCTATAGTGAAGTTCCATAAAAAAAGGCGACTTTCGCCGCCTTTTTTTAACACAGAAAAATTAACGTTTAGCCAATTTCTCTTTAATACGTGCTGATTTACCAGAACGCTCGCGTAGGTAATAGATTTTAGCCTGACGCACGTCACCACGACGTTTCACTTCAATACTGTCAACCACTGGGCTGTAAGTCTGAAATGCACGCTCAACACCAATACCGCTAGAAATTTTACGAACGGTAAACGCTGAGTTAAGACCGCGGTTACGCTTAGCAATTACAACGCCTTCATAGGCCTGTAGACGCTCGCGTGAACCTTCTTTAACTTTAACTTGAACGACAACAGTATCACCAGGACCGAAGGCTGGGATTTCTTTTGTCATCTGTTCAGCTTCAATCTGCTGAATCAGTTTAGTTTTATTACTCATGGATGTGACTCCTAATGATATGGTTTCTTGCCAAGCGAAGGTTCTTCTCTTTGACAAGCTCGCAATTCCTACTCTGCCGAGGTTGAATCTTCAGTTTCGCGAATAAACTCTTCTAACAACAACTGCTGTTCCTTGTCCAACTCAAGGTCTTGCAGAAGGTCTGGCCGGCGTTGCAAAGTTCTTCCGAGCTTTTGCTTTAATCGCCAACGTCTAATCGCCTCATGGTTGCCACTAAGTAAAACCGAAGGGACAGATTTATCATCTAACACTTCTGGTCGTGTGTAGTGCGGGCAATCCAACAAACCATCAGAGAATGAATCTTCATCCGCTGACGCCTGCTTTCCTAATACTCCTGGAACCATACGAAGTACAGCATCCATAAGCACCATAGCCGGCAACTCACCACCACTTAGAACAAAGTCGCCAATTGACCACTCTTCATCAATCTCAGATTGAATCAAACGCTCATCAACGCCTTCATAACGACCTGCTACCAGAATAAATTCTGCTTCTTTAGCAAGCTGTTGCACACCTTCTTGCGTCAGCGTACGCCCTTGAGGGGATAGATAAATAACTTTTGCGTTCGGCACCAATAATTTGGCACTTGTAATCGCATCTTTAAGAGGCTGAACTTTCATCAGCATCCCAGGACCACCACCATAAGGCCGGTCATCTACTGTCTTATGCCTGTCATAAGTAAAGTCTCGGGGATTAATAAAATCCATCGACACTAACCCTGACTTAATGGCTCTGCCCGTTACTCCATATTGGGTAATGGCTTGAAACATCTCCGGAAAAAGCGATATTACGCTAACCTTCACGCTATGACTCCAGCTCTACGATTAAAATTCTGGATCCCAATCAACAACCATTTCTTGCTGCTCTAGATTAATATCTAAAACATAAGACCCTGGCGCATAGGGGATCAAGCGTTCTTCACGATCAAAACTGCCTTCACACGCACGGACAACGACAACATCATTCGCACCGGTTTCCATAAGCTGAGAAACCTTCCCCAAGAGGATACCCTCTTTGGTTATAACCCTAAGACCTTCCAGCTGACTCCAGTAATAATCACCTTCCTCTAATGCTGGTAGCTCTTTGCTATCAATGTAGACATCCATACCACAAATTTCTTTTACAAGATCTCTGTCAGTATAGCCTTTCACTGCAGCCACCAAACCACGACCTTGCAGACGCCCTTGGCTTAATTCAACGGTCTTCCACCCACTAGGAGTTTTCAACCACCAATGCTTGTAATCAAAGATTCCTTGCATCGGATCGGTATGGGAATAAAGTTTCACCCACCCTTTAACACCATAAACTGATGTAATGCGTCCAACCACAAGGGCTTGCTCAGGAGCGGCCGCTTGTTTTAATTCAGACATAGCACTACCTCAGTTATTAAGCGTTTTTGCCAGCATCTTTAATAAGCTGCGCAGCACGGTCAGAAAGTTGAGCGCCTTGGCTAACCCAATGATTTACGCGATCTAGATCGATGCGTAGACGTTCTTCTTGACCACGAGCAATAGGGTTAAAGAAACCCAAACGCTCGATGTAACGACCATCACGTGCACGACGGCTATCAGCCACGTTTAAATGATAGAATGGGCGCTTTTTAGAGCCACCACGAGAAAGACGAATAGTTACCATATTATTGGTTCCTTATTGCTTAACGAAACGCCTCTTGCCGAGTCGATTTTTGACTCATACTACAAGACGGCGGCATATTCTAGTCGATAAACTAGAAAAACAAAAGGGCGATTTACTCGCCCTGGCATTATTAATGACTATTTTAACTGTCATTCATAAAAATAACACGATATTACTATAGTTTAGGGAAACCGCCACCAGGCATACCACCTGGCATCATTCCACCTAAACCACGCATCATTTTTTTCACCCCGCCTTTGGCGGACATTTTCTTCATCATCTTCTGCATTTGTTTATGCTGTTTCAAAAGACGATTTAAATCCTGAATCTGTAAGCCGGCACCAGTACTAATACGTTTCTTGCGAGACCCGTTAATCACATCTGGATTACGTCGTTCAGCAGGTGTCATTGAATTAATCAACGCTTCCATCTGCACAAACATTTTATCATTTACTTTTTCTTGGATATTCCCAAGCTGCCCCATACCAGGAAGCTTATCTAACATAGAGCTCATTCCGCCCATGTTTTTCATTTGCTGGAGCTGCTCTTTAAAGTCTTCTAAATCAAAGCCTTTGCCTTTCTTTAGTTTTCCAGCCAGCTTTTCAGCTTTTTCCTTATCGATCTTCTGCTCGGCTTCCTCAATAAGAGAAAGCATATCTCCCATACCAAGAATACGAGATGCTAAGCGATCAGGATGAAAAGGCTCAAGAGCATCTGTTTTTTCACCAACACCCAAGAACTTAATCGGTTTACCGGTAATATGACGAACAGATAACGCAGCACCGCCACGAGCATCGCCATCAGTCTTAGTTAAGATGACACCTGTCAAAGGCAAGACATCACCAAATGCTTTGGCTGTGTTCGCCGCATCTTGACCTGTCATTGCATCAACAACAAACAAGGTTTCGATCGGGTTAACCGCAGCATGAAGCTCTTTGATTTCAGCCATCATAGCGTCATCGATCGCCAAGCGACCCGCCGTATCCACAATCAAAACATCTTTATGCGCTTTTTTCGCATAATCAACCGCGTTATTGACGATATCAATCGGCGTTTGTGACAGATCACTAGGAATAAAGTTTACGCCAACTTCATTAGCAAGCGTTTCTAGTTGTTTAATCGCTGCAGGGCGATAAATATCAGCACTCACAACCGAGACTGATTTCTTCTCGCGCTCTGTTAAATATTTAGCAAGTTTAGCTGCCGAGGTTGTTTTACCCGCCCCTTGAAGTCCAGCTAATAAAATAATCGCTGGGCGCGCAACACGAAGGTTTAAACCATCGTTCGCTTCACCCATCACTTTTTCAAGTTCCTGCTTAACAACTTTTAAGAAAACTTGGCCAGGACTTAGGCTTTTTGTCACCTCAGTCCCTACTGCACGCTCCCTTACCGCATCAATAAAATCCTTTACGACGGGTAATGCAACATCAGCTTCAAGAAGTGCCATTCGCACTTCACGCAGCACATCTTTAATATTATCTTCTGTTAATTTAGCTCGACCTCGAATACGATCAAGCGAGGAAGTTAAGCGATTCGATAAATTGTCGAACATATTGCCCTCAAATTTTTTGTTCTATATGGAAAAAACCGACTATCTCGGTTTATCCAAGTTGAAATTACCCCTATTATAACGGATAAATGTTTATCACCCTATACCTTTACTCTATGGATCCTTTAGTTTCATGACTCAATTATCGCTTTGGCTTACTTGTATCGCTTACTTAGTCGCTGGATCAGCTTATTACTTTCGTCCTAAAGCCCGTGCTACACAACTGCTCGGGGCGCTGGCAATCGTTTTACACACAGTGGCATTAAGCCAATTCCTCTTTCACCAAGATGGTTTCAACTTTTTGTTAATAGGATTATTGATTGCTGTGATCGGTAATGCTCTTTTATGGTTTAGTAATCGAAACAAAGATCTTTCCTTACTTATTTCGATTGCTTTCCCTTTAGCCGCCATTATTGTTGCGCTCAATGCAATTGAACCTTGGCAACTAAAACAGCTTCACAGTGACTCTTGGGGAACCAGTGTTCACATCTTGATTGCCTCTGCCGCTTATAGTTTATTTACTGCCGCATGTGGCGTTGGGATACTGCTTGCTATTCAAGAGTATCAACTCAGACACCACCGCCTTAAACAATTGCTACGAGTTCCGCCTCTACAGGTATTAGAGCGCTTAATGTTTGAATTTATTTGGGCAGCGTTTATTCTACTAACCATTACGATCGCGACCGGCTTTTATTTTATTGAAGATATGTTTGCTCAACACCTTGTACACAAGACATTTTTCACAATAGCTTCATGGTTCGTGTTTGCAGGATTATTACTAGGACGCTACTTTGTAGGCTGGCGTGGTCAACTAGCTGTAAAACTAACGCTTAGCGGCTTCTTTTTACTCATGCTAGCCTATTTTGGTAGCCAAATAGCCTTACAAATTTTGGCACATTAATACATGATGCATGAAAGTCGTTTGACAGCGACTTTTTAAGCACTAATAATCCATTCAACTACACTATTGAGGCAATCCCTTTTTGAACGATGTTCCCTTAGGTATTCTTAGCGGAATACTGGTTTTTCTAATTATGCTTTCCGCTTTCTTTTCCAGCTCAGAAACGGGCATGTTGTCGCTCAATAAATATCGACTTAAACATTTAGTCAAAAGCAAAAATCGCTCTGCCATTAAAGTAAGTAAATTACTTGAAAGGCCAGACCGTTTAATTGGCTTAATTCTAATCGGCAACAACTTTGTTAATATTCTCGCGTCTGCCATTGCCACCATCATTGCCGTGCGTATTTGGGGTGATGCTGGTGTCGCTATTGCTACTGCAGCATTAACGGTCATTGTATTGATTTTTGCCGAAGTAACTCCTAAAACATTAGCTGCTATTCACCCTGAAAAAATCGCCTTTCCTGCCGCTTGGATTTTAGGGATTCTATTAAAAGTCTTATATCCTATCGTCTTTTTGATCAACACCTTATCGAATGGACTATTAAGATTAGTCGGGATAAATGCATCACAAACGAATCCAGACACACTGGACTCGGAAGAACTGAGAACCGTCGTTAATGAAGCAAGTGGCCTTATCCCAGCCGCACACCAAGAAATGCTCATTTCCATATTAGATTTAGAAAAAGTCTCGGTTGAAGACATTATGATCCCTCGTAACGAAGTTGTCGGTATCGATATCGAAGATTCAATAGAAGAGATCATTGAACAGATATGCCAAAGTCGCCACACCCGTATGCCGGTTTACAATGGCGAGCTTAACAAAGTCATTGGCATCTTACATGCACGCCACGCTGCAATATTCCTACGCGAACCTTCACCAACTAAGGCAGCCCTATTAAAAGCAACAATAGAGCCTTACTTTATTCCTGAAAGCACGTCACTAAATACAGTCCTGCTTAACTTTCAAAAAGATCATAAGCAAATGGGCATCGTCGTTGATGAATACGGCGATGTACAAGGCATTGCAGCACTAGAGGATGTACTAGAAGAAATCGTTGGTGAATTCACTCCTCCTACACAAGAAGAAGAAGACGAAATACAACCACTCGAAGATGGTACTTTTAGAATAGAAGGTTCAACACACATTCGAGACATCAACAAAACACTTAATTGGCATTTACCTACGGACGGACCAAAAACCTTAAATGGACTGATTATTGAAACACTAGAGTTTATTCCTGAGCATCAAATCAGCCTATGGGTCGGCAACTACATCATTGAAATCCAAGAGATCGAAGATAAAGTTGTGAAATACGCTAAATTAAAGCTAAAGAAGTAAGGAAGACATCATGAGATACTGCCCACAATGCGGCCATCCTGTAAATATGTCGATACCTGAGAGAGACGATAAAATACGAGCTGTCTGCCCAAGTTGCGACTACATAGATTATGACAATCCTCGCATGATTACTGGCACCATCCCAATGTATAAAGGCAAATTATTACTTTGTAAAAGAAACATAGAACCACGACTCGGTTACTGGACTTTGCCTGCCGGATTTATGGAAAATCAAGAAACAACAAAAGAAGGCGCATTACGAGAAACATTAGAGGAAAGTGGTTCAGAAGCCATCTGCAGACAAGCCTTTAGTATGATCAGCATTCCACAAATCGACCAAGTACATTTATTTTACCTAGCAGACTTAAAACAAGATGATTTTCATGCAACGGAAGAAAGCTCAGAAGTTGCTCTTTTTGAACTTTCTGACATTCCTTGGGATGAATTGGCTTTTTCTAGCATAACCAGAACATTAAAGCTGTTTATTGAAGATCATAAAACCGGACACTATGGATTCCATGAAGACACTATTTTAGTTAATCGGACAACTGAATAAAGTGATAAGCGACTTCTTCATAAGGATGAGCCGCTAATAGCGCAGCGGCAACCTTTTCTTTAAGGTCATCCTTCAGCACCATTTCAACACGATACTCATCCATCTTTTCTAATACACCACCCGCTCCGATAAAAGGAACTGCACTATCATTAGGACAAAACTGCCCTTGCCCTTTCACTTGCCAACAGCATTGATCATAATCCCCGATAGCACCAGCACCGGCCAAAAAGACCGCTTTTTTCACCACCTCTAAGTGCGTATCAGGCACATAAAACACCAATGAATACATGACTTTTATCCTACATCCAAAAAACTAATCTGCTCAGAGACTATAACTCTTACTCTCTGAACCAGAGTTAAATAAAAACTTAAACACAGGCTACTTATCTTGCGCTTCAAGCAATGGCTCATAGCGTTTATCTGTTAGTATTTTTAGAAAAGCAACTAATGCATCAATTTTTCGATCAGATAGCGCATGAGCTTTCAACTCTACCGTATCAATCGTTGCAGAAACTTCCGGTGCACGCCAAGGCTGACCTGTTTCTGGGTTAATAACTCGCTCAGGATTATTATAATGATCATAGAACTCAATCACAGTACGTAAATTTTTAAATACGCCGTTATGCATATAAGGCGCGGTAACGGCAACATTACGCAATGATGGGTTTTTAAACTTACCGTCATATTTGGGATCAGTGACGGCGGGATTATCAAGTAGACCGTGATCAATAAAGTCAGGCTTCAAATGACCAAAACTCAACAACACAGGATTAGAGGGCACACCTATATTACGATACTGATGATTCGTAAACGGCTCTTTCTTACTGTCTTCTGATTTCAGCATGTGGCAACTATTACAATTGACATTATTGTTAGAGAAAAACAATGTACGACCAAGATCTTCTAGTACCGTTAACTGATATTCGCCCTTCAAAAAACGATCATATTTGCTGTCATAGCTAGAGAAAGCATCTGTACTCTCAAATGCCTGCAAAGCGCTACCAAAGGCAATATAAGCAGGCAGCAAAACGCCCGATTTACCTTCTTGATTATCAAAGACAGACTCGCCATATAATCCCATAAACAGCCCTTTATACAACGGACTCTCCTGTAAGCGCTTAACCACTTCTTCAGGACTTGATAATCCCATTTCCACAGGATTAACTGGTGGTCCACCAGCCTGGTCAGCTAAAGTGCTAGAACGGCCATCTAGAAATTGCCCACCTACATATTCTTGCAATGCTTTATCAAAATGAAAATGAGGGGAAGTACTTGCATAAGCCGCCATTGGCGTATTACGAGAACCTAGTGACTTACCATCATCCCCAAGAGAAACCATACCTTGGCTTGCATTAATTCGATGGTCTGTAAATGCCTTATCCGGCTCATGACAAGTAGCGCAAGACATAGTCCGATTAACAGAAAAAGATGGATCAAAAAATAGTACTTGCCCCAATTGCACCTCAGACAGCCCTTCTGCCTGAGCAGCACTATTAACAACCAATATTGTAAACAAAAAAGAAAAAAACTTTATCATTTCCATGTCCGCCGAATACTTGAATATATATTAAAAAAAGGCTGCATTATTATTTTCCAAACACTATCGTAATGCTGTCGCTTACTTGCACCCAACCCAAATCCTTTTCGATTCGGCGCATCTTTGGACACCTTTAATGAACCAAACAACCAATCCCACAGTGCCAACACACTGCCAAAATTATGTTGCATATTACTTTTTTGATGATGCACTTGATGCTGCGCCGGTGACACTAAAATACGCTCTAACCAACGACCGTAACTAAGGCGTATATGGCTATGTCGTAGATTGCCCGTGAAAGCAAACAGACTGACGGTAAAGAGATTGCCACCTAAAACAGTATACAGATCCACTCGTGCGCCAAAGCAGAATATAAAAAACCCCGTGATAACACCGGCTACAATGGCATGACGCAATGCATACAAGGTATTTTCTATCGGGTGCAAACGATAAAAAGTCAGTGGATTTAATGACTCCGCACTATGATGCACTTGATGAAATTGCCATAACAGGCGACTACGATGCATCCATCTGTGTAAGCAGTAACGACTTAAATCTCCCGCTAGGAATAAGCTCACCGTATATAACAAAACAATATTGCGATAGCGCCAAGGTAGAAACAATGGATCCGCCAAAGCGTTAAGCAAACCCAAAATCCACACAGCAACAGTCTGCCCTGACAACAGAACTGGTAATATCAATAACGCCTTAATTAACCAGTTAACTAAAAAATAACGATAATCTAACTGCGCATCCGCACTCCACCAATACGCTTTTAACTGGGCAGTCGAAAAAGACTTACCTGCTCGCAGGTACCATATCAAGGCGACTAGCGCACTGACTAACAAATATCCCCAAAAGACGCGCTCACTTCCGTTCAAAAACACCCCTAAAGGGGTATTAATCGCCATCAGCATCAATCAGTTTAGCCGTTACACCAAGACTGCTAACAAGCTGGCGATAAAAAGCTTTTTGTAAATCTAACAATCCCTGAAACAAAGGAATCATGTCATTAATATTATAATTATGATCTGCAGGTGTATTGCGATAAGCCGTTAATGAATCCTGTAACGCAGCTTGTACAGCCGCCATTCCTTCACCATCCGTCGTTGAATACACTATAGTCGCAATATTAGGCTGTTGATCCTCTCCTAGTAGTTGCTGATTAGTAGCCAGAAGTCCTCCGATAAACGCCCACGAAGCTTTACTATAAGGATATTGCTGACTTTCTGGATGAGTCTGACCCAGTGTTTTTTTAGTCAAACCACTAATTTGAGCGATACGCCAGTCTCGTGTTTTATAAATATTCTCAATTTGCGCATTAATCAGTAATGATAACGAGTTATCTGGATCATCTAGAAAATCTGCACGGTGCTCTTTATAACCATCACGAACCTGAGTTAATCGCTTACAAACATTCGAAGAAATCACTTCAGCCATTTCTTTTCTACGCGGAGTCCAAGGACCACTAAACATTACATCATCCAGCGCCCCTAATGTTTTATAGGAGATTTTATAAAGCACTTTAGACGCTTTACTTTTACTCTTCATCAAACGAGCTAAGGTTTCATGAACGTTCTCATTACCCATATGAAAATAATCAATCATCAAAGGATAATCCATCGCATCCATGTCATAGCCGCCAAGAATATAACTTGCCTGCACCTTCCCCCAACCTTCTGCTAATTGCACAAAGGCTTGATGACGCTGATCGATGGATTCGCTGCTTAAAGAAGTTTGCAAATCCGTACAATAACTTACCGCACTGTCTGCATTGGCTTGGATAACATTGTCATAAATAGCAACATAAGGCTCTTGCTCCACTGCTGCAGCCAATGTTGGCACACCAAGTAACAAGGCGAGTGATAAACGGGTAAAAACTTTCATAGTTGCTCCAGAAAATGTAGCAAGGCCGTGCGCTGTGCACGACCCAGTTCAATAAATGTTAATTTGGCAGTTTCTGCTTCACCACCATGCCAGAGGATGGCTTCTTCCGGCGTTGCTGCTCGCGCATCATGTAAAAAACGTTCTCCTGCCCGAACACGCCCGCCTATTCCCCATAGAGGCGCTGTTCGGTATTCACGCTCACTGGCCAAAAACTCTGGTCGCCCATCTTGTAACGATGACCCCATATCGTGAAGCAGAATATCGCTATAAGGATGGAACGCTTGTCCTTTGGCTGTGGTTAATGTCGCGCGGTGACAACTACTACACCCTACCTCATAAAACGTTCGTTGTCCTTCGCGAGCCTGCTGATCTAAGTCAACAGGCTGCGGGGCTTTATGGCCACGAATATACGCCGCAATAGCCTGTAATCTGAACTCAGGAAGATCCAAAATACCCTGCGGTGATTGTCGCCCACGAGGCGCTGCTAGACAATCTAACTGTGCCGGTTGACATAACTCTTGGGGGTAAGCGGGATTGGTCAAGCCAAGATCATGGGCTGCCGCATTGGCAGATTGACCAATAACACTCGCTTCCGAGGCCTTCCAATTAAAACGTCCTAATACTTTTTCCGCTTGCTCCGGTGGGTTTAACCAATTGGGCCTCCCACTTATACCATCTTTGTTATGGTCTAATGGATCCGCCCAAGCGAGTATTTCACTCTGAGAAACTTGCTCAATCAAACCTAATCCAACCAGTGCAGGAGGCTGACGTAAAGAGATCACCGTATCATCTGCTAAAGGGCCATAAGCTAATCTATCTAAATAAGGAGAAAACCTAGATAAGGTTAATACTTGGCCATCTGGATAAGTAAAAGGCACTGACGCTATATGCAACCTTGTTCGCGCTTCTGGCATCACCTTCCCATTACCATTAATGGCAACTTGAACGCCATACACTGGATCTGGGACACTATCGTGTGCGGGTGCATCAATGTTATCTAATGACCAACGCAATCCATGCTTACTTGGCTGAGTTAGCTTAAATACCAGTGAACGTAATGGCTGACCGTCTTTACTTAACGTTGGCGCACCACCACTATCTATGTGACAACTGGTACAGGTATTCGCATTAAAATGAGGAC
>ERZ808232.204-NODE-204-length-11525-cov-8.612554_pt1 | contig 11525 bp, 7 predicted proteins | sample MGYA00521281_ERZ808232 | MGnify/ENA primary metagenome ERZ808232 (study PRJEB31515, sample SAMN02941833) | indoor metagenome | biome: House; feature: Kitchen Counter; material: surface | place: USA: Illinois | collected 2012-02-13 ... | reverse complement strand
ACCAGTGACCAATTGATTAAAAGTCAACTGCTCTACCAACTGAGCTAACGGCCCGACTATCAGAGTAATGGGGTGGACGATGGGGCTCGAACCCACGACTGCCGGAATCACAATCCGGAGCTCTACCGACTGAGCTACGCCCACCATTACTAGGTGATGATAAAATTAAATGGTCGGAGTAGAGAGATTCGAACTCCCGACATCCTGCTCCCAAAGCAGGCGCGCTACCAGACTGCGCTATACTCCGATTGGCTCCTCGAACTGGACTCGAACCAGTGACCCAATGATTAACAGTCATTTGCTCTACCAACTGAGCTATCGAGGAACTAATTTTATCTTTGCTTACAACAACAATCTTTCCAAAGGAAGATGGCGGAGGAGGAGAGATTCGAACTCTCGGTAGGCTATTAACCTACGCCAGTTTTCAAGACTGGTGCATTAAACCGCTCTGCCACCCCTCCGTTGCGAGCGAGATGTATAATACTGATTTGAGATTTCAGTGCAACATCTTTTTGAAAAAAAGTTAACTTTTTACTACTTTTTCTACTATATAGCCCTGATCAGCCCCTGGACGTATCCAAACATTGGAATACCAGTAGTAATGATTCGCTTCATAGTCCGGCATAGTACAGTTAATCCGTCCTCGACCAACACCAAACGCTTGTGGCGCAGTTATTATCACTTCATTCTTCTCAGGCCAGCTTAAAGAGGCCTTACCTTGACCAGACACGTAGCAGGCTAAATCTTTTAGACGATATTTACCTGACTTAAACGTTAAGCGAATAGATACTGGCTTGTCAGTGGCAAAATCTCCACCACTGTTCTCACTGACTAAGGGCATTGGTCGAGATGCTAATTTTAATTTCAATGTTGATAAGTTAGCAAAACGCCCTGAAGCAGGAAACCGCGGCAAGTCTTCAAAGTCAGATTCTGCACTTACTACACCGGATTGTTGCCCAAAAGCCATAATGCCCTTTTCTTTCATCATGGTACGAATCGTAATATTAGACTCACCATAAGGGTACGCTAACATTTTGGGCGAATGTCCTAACTGGTTATTTAACTCACTCTCAACTTTATCCACTTCGATATTCATGCGATCTAACCATTGATCATCAGTCTCTCCATCTACTTTACGCAGCATATAAGGGTGACTAATAGTGTGATTAGCAAACACGCCTCCTGAGAGCTCCATCTCTTTGATTTGCTCCCAAGTCAGAAAATGTCGATTTTTCTGTTTAAGAGGTTGCGTATTGATAAATACGGTAAAAGGAAACTGTCTTTCTTTTAAAATAGGAAAACCGTCTGAATAAATATCGCGATAGGCGTCATCAAACGTGATAGCAACGGCCTTTGCTGGCAAGTCTTCATGTCTTTTGAGTTTTTCTAGTGCTTTTTTTAAATCAACTACTTTAAAGCCAGCCGTTTTAAGGTAGTCCATCTGCTCTATAAATTGCGCAGGAGTAACAGACGTTGAAGCAGGTGTATTATTACCAACATGATGGTATTGAAGAATGGGTAAAAAATCCTGAGCGCTAACACCGAAACTCATCACCATAGCGCCAACCAACACACCACTACGTACTTTAGATAACATTACTGCCTCACTCTGATTAAAATTTACGCTCATTCTACGCGACTGCTTAATTAAAAAGCCAGCCAATACAATGTAAACCATTATCCATACCAGCATAACGACAATAAGAGTAACTAAAGTGATGTCACTAGTGCAATATGGGAAAGTTTTCTAAAATTTGGGGTTATACCGCTTACTTAGTTGCGTCGATGATAGGTTCGCGTTAGCGTAATATTTAAACACGCAGCAGAGCAGTCTCATGTTAGAAATTGGTATTCACACACACCCGACCCCACATCAAGATGCCCTTTATATTTTACTGTATAAGAATCAAGTTCTGGTTGAGTCAGAAACAGATTTCCTCATCCCTTTCACATCCTTCCAACCTGATCCAGATATGCGCCCCGTCTATTGTGGCGAGTGGAGCGGCACTGATGGAAAATGCCAAGACATTTTTGTTTGTCGCTTTACAAATAAACCAAAGGGCTTCCATGAGATAAATTTACGCGAATTACTGTTCTTACAAGATAAAGTACATTATTTGCTACTCACACGCGCGCATCAGCTTTCAACATGGGATAGAGACCATCAATTCTGTGGCCGCTGCGGAACGACCATGCTCAGCAAACACACCACTGAACACACTAAAATTTGTCCTAATTGCAACTTACGTCATTACCCTCGTATTTCTCCTTGTATAATAGTATCAATAAGGAAAGGCAACCAGTTGCTACTCGCAAGAGGCCCACAGATGCAAAAAGACATGCACAGTAATATTGCAGGGTTTGTTGAGGCCGGCGAAACGCTAGAGCAAGCAGTCATGCGTGAAGTAAAAGAAGAAGTTGGTATAGACGTCAAAAACATTCGCTATATCGATAGCCAGCCATGGTCATTCCCCCATCAATTAATGGTTGGTTTTTTCGCAGATTACGAGGGCGGTGAACTAACATTAGCACCAGATGAAATAGAAGAAGCCGCATGGTGGGATATAGACAACCTACCCAACATCCCCAACCCAATGACTATTTCAGGGCAAATCATCACACAACACGCACAATGGATTAAACAGCACCCTAATCAATAGCGTTATAAGCAACCTATAAAAAAAGGGCCGACCGGCCCTTTTCTCACTCGACAATACTTAATCCGTCACTACTTTATAGCAAGGAATGTATTCACTGCCTGGTAACTTCATTCTCTGCTGGGAAACAAACGCTTGCAACAAAGCATCAAGTTTCTCTAATAAAGACCTATCCCCATGAATTTCAAAAGGACCGAACTCTTTAATGTAGGCGACGCCTTGCGCCTTCACATTCCCCGCTACAATCGATGAAAACGCACGACGTAAATCCGCTGCTAACAAATGCGTTTCTTGGCCAAAGTGTAAATTTAAATCGCGGACTTTTTCATGAGTAGGCTCAAACGGACGCTGAAACTCTTCAGGAATATATAACTTCCAGTTGTAGTAGAAGGCATCTTGATGGGCTTTACGATAATGACGAACGCTTTCTAAGCCTTGCTTCATAACCCGCGCTACTTCCACCTCATCTTCAATAATAATTTGATACTTCTGCTGCGCTTCTGTACCCAGCACATCACCAATAAAGGCATGGATTTGCTCAAAGTAATTTGCGCTTTCTTTAGGCCCGGTAAAAATCAATGGAAACGGAATATCAGCATTTTTAGGATGCAATAAAATCCCTAGAATATACAAGATCTCTTCAGCTGTCCCTGCACCACCAGGGAAAACAATAATACCGTGTCCAGTACGAACAAAGGCTTCTAAGCGCTTTTCAATGTCCGGCATAATAACGAGTTTATTAACAATGGGATTCGGAGATTCTGCAGCAATAATACCAGGTTCAGTTAAACCGAGATAAACCCCAGTATGAATACGCTGCTTGGCATGAGCTATAGCCGCCCCTTTCATTGGCCCTTTCATCGCACCTGGCCCACAGCCAGTACAAATATTAAGTTCACGCAAACCTAACTGGTGACCAACCCGCTTGGTGTAGTCATACTCATGTCGAGCGATAGAGTGCCCGCCCCAACAGACCACCATGTCTGGATTTTGAATACGTCGAAACACATTCGCATTACGTAAAAATTCAAATATTATATTAGTAATTTTATCAGAGCTGGCATTTTCCAACCCACTGGAAAAATTGTATTCATGATAAGTAAAAATAATATCGCGCAAAACACTAAACAACATTTCACGTACACTGCTAATCATCTTGCCATCGACAAAGGCACTACCTGGTGCATTTTTCAACTCTAGTTTAACGCCTCGTTCTTGTTGAACAATAAGCACATCAAAATCTTTAAACTCTTCCATTACAGCATTAGCATCGTCTGAATCACTGCCACAATTTAAAATAGCCAATGCACAGCTGCGAAATAAAGTGTGAAGCGACCCCGTATCATCAGACATGCGGGATATTTCATCTTGCGATAGCACCTCTAATGCACCTTTCGGTGCGACTAACGCATCAACGCGATCTTCATACAACATGATCGCTCTCCTTTTCATTATGTTATTGTCTTAATAGCTATATTGGTCACGGATGACGCTTTTATCAAGCCATAAAAAATGGAGAAAAGCGATAGATCAAGGTTATTCATCCTAACAGTCTCGTATTGATTGATAGAAAAGTAACTGCATTTCCGTTAAACGACTGTAAGTTCGTCGAAATTCAAATAACAAGGTGCCATTTAAATAAAGCGCTGAAAGTGGTACCTCTGCCCCTAAATACAACACAACTTGATGGTCATAACACTCGTCCACCAAACTAATAAAACGCCTTACCGCATCATCATGAATGCCTAATGAGACTTCCCGATCACCCGTTTGCCCTGATCCAATTACACCATCTTCGGTTCCCCGTGCTTTAATATGCTCATAAGGCTCACTACTTAATGGCGGAATACCTGATACAAAAATACAAGGAAAGCGTTGCGCTAATTCGATGTAATCTAATGATGACCTAGGCCCATCACAAAGATCATAAAAATCAAACCAAGCGATATTTTCAGATGAAGTTATGACTTTCATCAGGCGGCGACTCACGGTTAAAGGCAGACAAGATACCTCCCCTTTCGAAAGCGCTAAAAACGCCAATGACAAGGCATTATGATCCTGTACAAAGTACACAGGGTCAGTGCCTATATGACGCAACCTATGGTCTTCTTCTCCATGAAGATGAATACTTTCTAAGTGATCTTGCAATAGAGCAATCGAAGGTTCAAAACGTTTTTTTTGTAACTGCCCCTGAAACAACCCTTCAATGGGAATATTAGAGGTAGCTATCAGCACAACACCTTCGTCAAATAGTGCATCAACCAAGCCACCTAGCAACATGGCATCGCCGATATCTGATACAAAAAACTCATCAAAACATAACACTTTACATTCTGAAGCAAGACGTTTGGCAATACCTTGTAGCGGATTTTTCCGACCAACAGCCAAATTCAACTCACGATGAAGACGCGCCATAAAATGATGGAAATGTAGCCTTAATCCCACTCTTTCAGGTAAGCAAGAATAGAAAAGATCCATCAAAAAGGTTTTACCACGACCAACATCTCCCCACATATAAACGCCTTTAACAGACGCTGTCTGTCCGGTGGAAGATATTAGATCTAAGTAAACACGCTCTAAAGCCAACAAAGCAGCTTGTTGATGCTCATCAAAGTGCACATCTTTATGTAATAATTTGTTTTGATAAGCAGTAATCGGAGAAGTCATACAATGTAGGTGATTATGAATAGACCAACATTGTCACTGTTGATAACCCGTTTCTCAATAAGCTTTGACTACTATCCAACAAAGTATTGATAACACACCATATGTCACCATTAAATTTTTCCTCTATAGCCTAGTAAAACTACCAACCTTCCGAGAGGCTTTTTGATACGTTAAAGAAGATTCTATTTGCTGAATAAATCGAACGATATTGGGGTATTTCGATAAATCTATACGAGAACTTGCTGCTATTAGTGGAAAGCTCATTTGAATGTCTGCACCTGTCAGTGATTCCCCGGTTAACCAGGTGCTTTTTTCTAACGTTTTATCAATAAACTGCAATTGAGGTGTGATTCTGGGCGTAACAAACGCCGACTGTACTTTTTGGCTAATAGACTTAGCAATCGGTTTTACAAAAAAAGGCATTGGACTGCTCGTCATTTTAGTAAACACTAACTTCATCACCAACAAAGGCATCAAAGACCCTTCTGCAAAATGTAGCCAATAACGGTAATCCAGCAAAGCCTGTCCATTACTCGGTTTTAAACGACCTAGTGGGTCATAATGTTCAATCAGGTACTCAATAATCACACCGGACTCGGCAATCGTTAGCTCTCCGTCGGTTAATATTGGCGCCTTCCCAAGAGGATGAACTTTGCTCAGTGAATCTGGAGCGGCCATACTGACTGGATCCCGTTGATACACAACGACCTCATAATCCAACTCCAACTCTTCCAACAGCCACAATATCCGCTGTGATCGAGATTTTTCTAAATGATGCAGCGTAATCATACAATTCTCCTTTGCTTAAAAAACAATGAAGCTTCTGTTATGCACTTTATTCTGGCATCAAAAGAAACTTAATAAACCTATACGTCATACACCCTAGATTTGGATGACTTGTTTACATTAATATTAAATGTAAAGCGCGCTACCTCACCTAATATCGCCGTTTAAAAATACCTGCATGCATGCCCTAGTAGGTTTAAGGTATGCTTATTCAATATAGTTAGAAATCTACAACTGAGTTTGAAAACTCTAAACTTAGTTCGACTGATCAACTACACTATCTGTATCAACACTATAAAACTTAGTTAGGCTAACAACCCATTTATGAACATCAAAAATCATCTCAAGCCAAGATACATATCTATGCTTATTTTACCTTTCATAATGGCGGTATCGGTTGTATTAACCTATCTAGATTTTGAGCGAAGAGAGAGTTCTTCTAGCTCAAAAGTTACTTCAGAGGTAAATGAAATTTATAGTGGCGTTTACTCCACATTAAATCAATTTTATTGGGATAGCGTCGATACAACTATTGGCGTCACCTACCAAGGTGTGCAGAAAAATATATTTCAAATAGAAAACACGCCTAATAATGTGTATGAAAAAATCAATACGGTTTTTACCCATTCTTTTTCAAGAAATAAATCAGTAAGTCAAATACGATGGATTGATAAAAACGGCCTTGAACGTTATCGAATGAATCGCATACTCGACAACACCCATAAAGAAAAAATCACAGTCGTTCACAACACAGAGTTACAGGATAAATCAGAAAGATATTATTTTAAAGAAACCAGAAAACTTGAAAGTGGCTACATCTATCTGTCAAAGCTCGACTTGAATATAGAAAATCATGTGATCGTTTTCCCTCATCAGCCAACGATAAGAATCGCAACACCTATTAGAAATGAAGAAAATCAGTTCGAAGGTATTATAATAATAAACTTTGATTTAACCGATACTTTCCAAAAAATAAAAAATATTAACACTAAAGATATTAATATTGATCTATTCAACGATCAAGGCAGTTTACGGTATTCAAATACACTAACAAAATCTTCATTTCTAGACCTACTTAAAAATAACATCTTAGATAATAATATAAATATTATGCAAGGCTATTATGAGAAAAGAGAAGAATTTGAAAAAATACAGGCAGCCCCTAAATCGATGCCTTATAGCATTATTGGAAAAATTGATTACGCACCACAAATAAGAGCACAAGAAAATATATTCCTCATCGTCAATGCTGACAGCAAATATCTAAACTCCATATTGAAAAGCAATATTTTAGAATCCCTTAGTCTTGGCCTAGTCACCTTTCTACTAGGTTTAATGCTATTAACCCTCATCCATCGATCAGATAAAAAAGTAGTCAAACTTAATAAAGCCTTAAAATCACAGCTGGACATAACAGAAAAATCTAGAGACTTTAAATCCAATTTCCTAGCAAATATGAGCCATGAAATAAGAACACCAATGACAGCCATATCTGGATTACTAGATCTATTACTTAAAGAAAAGCTAGACAGTCATATTCATAAACGCCTAACCATTATTAAAGAATCATCTGATGGGTTACGTAGAATCATAAATGATATTTTAGATTTAAGTAAAATTGAAAGTGGAAAATCTATATTGTCTGAATCGGAATTTAGACCATCTATTACAATAGAACGTTGCCTTTCCACTTTTAATGGATCAGCTAGTTTAAGTGGCTCCGAATTGCGCCTTGATATGGACCCTAGTTTATTCTTTTATTACTGTTATGGCGATGAGTATCGAATTGAACAAATCATCAACAACCTATTAAGCAATGCTATCAAATTCAGTAATAGCAACCCTGTGAAACTAAATGTAACTTCAATCATTAACAATGATGGCAGCTTAGATCTTACTTGTGTCGTAGTAGATGAAGGCATTGGTATGTCTGATGAACTCGTTAAACAGCTAGGTGAAAGTTTCATACAAGCTGATAATACCATATCTCAAAATAATAACGGCACTGGATTAGGGCTATCAATAGCAAAAGAGCTATTACGCTCTATGGGTTCTGATTTAGTTATAAAAAGCCAACTAGGTAAAGGGTCTGAATTCAGTTTCACATTAAAACTGAATATTATAAAAAAAGAAAATATATTCGACAGAAAAAAAATAGACATTTATGAATTAAATGTATGGATCATCAATAAAGAAAATAAAAAATCTGATTTTATAAACAAGTTGTTTCGTCACTGGGGGTGTAATGCTACTGCTATCTCTACACAAGATGAATTATCTACAGCAATACATCAGAACACTCTCAATAGTACACCTCTGGATTTCATTGTATTTGACTTAGAACATCCTATTGGCTTAGATGACGTTCATAACATTATAGAAAAATTCACTTCAGAACAATTACAAAAGACCACTCTCGTTTTAATGACCTCTAGCGAAAAAAACATACTAAAATATAAAAATAGTCACGCGAAAATTCAATTTATCAATAAACCTGTTACCGTCTCTAGCTTCCTAGAGCTACTACAAAACCTTAATCTAGTACCTAATATTCAACTCATTGAAGATAATACTAATAGCGTTATAAAGCTATTAGAGTTAGACATCATCAACCGAGTTAGAGAGGATGGAGCACCAAACATACTTTTAGTAGAAGATAACCTCACTAATCAAAGCGTTATTTATGAGATTTTCAAAAGTATAAACATTGAAGTAACACTCGCTAATAATGGTAAAGATGCCATTGAAATCATTAAAAAATCAAATTTTGACATGGTATTTATGGACATTCAAATGCCAGTTATGGATGGTTTAGAAGCAACCAAAATCATCAGAAACAGTTTAAATTTAAACGAGCTTCCTATTATTGCTTTATCTGCAGGCGTTACTGAGCAAGAATTTTATAAATCAAACAAAGTAGGCATGAATACTCATGTGCCAAAACCAATAGACTTAAAAAAATTAATGCAAGTGGTTATTGAGTATTGGCCTAAATCAAAAAAAGAAGACATAGGCGGCACACACCTAGAAGTGAACAACCATGAGATATCAGTTAAAGAACTCAATGAGCTTACTAGGTTTGATCTTTCTAATACTGTTTATAAATGGTTAGGAGAGTCCGCATATGAAAAAGTATTACGATCATTCTTATCTGAATATGCTTCATTAGACATCAAAAAAGACACTCTAACTTATGCTGAAAAATCGTCTTTTGTACATAAGCTAAAGGGCGTTAGCGGTAATATTGGAGCTATGTCTCTATTTGAAAGCTGTGAGTATTTTGAAGAGAAATTAAGAGATCAGGATACATCTATTGATACTTTATTAGATGAGTTAAAAATCGACATTAACACTTTGAAAAATGTAACTAAAACTGACAATGAGCCCTAAAATAGAAATCAATCTATTTTAGGGATAGGAAGTTTAATGTTTAAATTGACATTTATTCTCATCAACAATCGAATTAAACTGACAGGTTTATTAAGGTAATCTGCTGCACCAGCTTCATAAGCCTGCATTTCAAATATTAAATCTTTGTAACCAGATATAAAAATAACAGGTAATTTTTTAGTTTCATCATCTGATTTTATTTTTTTGCACACATCAAAACCCGACATATCAGGCAAATCTATATCCAACAAAACTAAATCGAATGTATGCTCTTTTAATAAAGCTAATGCATGGATTCCAGTTTCAGCTGTTTTTATATCAACATTAGTTTCTAATAAACAACGCATAACTTCTATTGACGTCATTTCATCATCGACTATTAGTATACTAGCCATTTTATTTGACATTAAAACTCCATTTTAAACATAACATATTTTATACACCTAAATACTTAAGGACTTTATTCCTTGGCAAGGCTTCAGAATAGTAAAAACCCTGCCCTATTTTACAGCCACGCTGTAACAGATAGTCTTTTTGCTGCTGACTTTCCACGCCCTCGCAGATAATTTTAATATTCAAGTTCTTCATCATCGCAATAATAGCATTTAGAAAGCTTCCTTCCTTTTCATTCGTCGCATTTATTTCGTTAACAAAGACTTTATCAATTTTAACCGCTTCAAAATCAATTTTCTTCAGACTGTATATAGAAGAATGCCCTGTACCAAAATCATCCAACAGTAAGCTATAGCCTAATGCAGTAAGTCGATTCAGATTCTTAATCGCTATATTATTATTTTCAAACAGCATAGTCTCTGTTACTTCGATTTTTAAAAGTCGAATAATATCTGGAGATGTTTTGGCCACCATTTCTAACTGATTAATGATCAAATCACTTTTTATCTGATAAGAAGAAAGGTTCATACTAATAGGCAATTGAACGCCATGATGCTTGAGTATTTTAAGATACCTTTTTATTTCTCGTATTTGATTCACGCCTAACTTATATATCAGCGGATCTTCCGCTATATAAGGCAAAAAGTAAGATGGTAAGTGACACTCGCCCTGATCATCAAGGTATCGGGAAAGCGCTTCAAAGGCTAGCACTTCTCCAGTCACCATGTCGTGTATTGGCTGAAAATAAAGCTGTATTGAGTCATTTACAACCGCATCTTCAATTTCTTTTATACGCCGATCATGTAAATTGGTGATTTTTTGAACTTCATGATTATAAAATGAAAAATCATTTCTACCTGAATGCTTAGCCATATACATGGCACTATCTGCAGCATGTAACAAATCTTTTTTCGACATGGCGTCATCTGGATATTGAGCAATACCAATAGAGCAAGTGCAATGATAATTTACATCTTTTAATAAGAAAGGTTTCGATAATTCAAATAAAATACGCTTAGCAATTAACTCCAAGCTAACTTTAGACTTATCATTCTGAATCAATATAACGAATTCATCCCCACCAAGACGGGCGATAAAGTCGTAGCCTTTACAACTTTTCTTCAATCGCTCAGCCACATGTATCAGTAAAAGATCACCATACTCATGGCCATACTCATCATTGATAAATTTGAATTTATCTAAATCTATAAAAAACAAAGTTAGCTGCTCACCTAATCTCTGAGCTTCTAAAAATAGCGTTTTAAACTTCATATTAAAGCTGTAACGATTTGATAACCCAGTCAAAGGGTCCTTGAATGCTACTTCCTTCATATTATCTTCAGCAGATACCTGCTGAGTAATATCTTCAATAAAGTGCAGAAATTTATGAGCTCCTTCACCATCATGAATCATGACAATATTAACACTGCATATGATAGGAGATTTCCCTTCGAATGCACTAATACAGCTCATTCTATCTTCGACTTGATCCACTTCATAAATCAATTTATTCAACGCTTCAAGATGTATGCCTTTAGATTGATCATGATATAAGAATCCATCATCCTTCCCTTTAACTTCTGACAGGCTAAGTCCAAAAAAATGAGTAAAGCTTGGATTAACAGACAGTAT
>ERZ808232.202-NODE-202-length-11658-cov-6.632595_pt1 | contig 11658 bp, 6 predicted proteins | sample MGYA00521281_ERZ808232 | MGnify/ENA primary metagenome ERZ808232 (study PRJEB31515, sample SAMN02941833) | indoor metagenome | biome: House; feature: Kitchen Counter; material: surface | place: USA: Illinois | collected 2012-02-13 ... | reverse complement strand
GTCGTAAAATGTATCGAGTATGCTAAAGCCGTTTTTCTGCATCAACTGCCAGCTGGTTTTGTCTTGGTAAAGGGACACTGCAGCATTGGCAAACTCTTCCATATCATTGGTAATAACGCCATTCCAAGGTAAGTGTCCATGCATCGCTTCTGCCCCAATAGCGGTAGTAATACTGGGAGTTCCCATTTGCATCGCTTCGACTAGTTTTCCTTTAATTCCAGCCCCAAAGCGTAGTGGTGCTAGACAAATTTTAGCATTTTTCATTACTTCTTGAGCGTCTTTAGCCCAGCCTTTTATCAGAAAACCTTCTTTTACATTGTGTAGTTGCGTTGCTTTTGGTGGTGGATAAGCGCCATAAATATGTAGCTCTGCTTTAGGAAGTTTTTTGCGTATTCTTGGCCATACATCCTGTTTTAAGTGTAAAACGGCGTCCCAGTTTGGCGCATGTCTGAAATTACCAATAGTAATGAAGTGTTGGCGCTCTTCAAATTCTGGTAAAACACCATATTCAGAAGATGTATTTAGCATGAAAGGAAGGTGAAATACATGTGTTTCTGGTACGTGAAATTCATCAATTAACAGTTTGGTTTCAAATTTTGAGATCATCAAGGTGAGGTCGCAACGATGAATAGCAGCGATTTCACGAATGCCTATATCGCTGTAAAGGTCTTCTATCTGAAAGGTTGTGTTCTTTTTAAGTGCTTGATGGCGGGCATCTCTGAGTGAATGAAGGTCTTCTGTATTTAATACTCGTAATGCAGCTGGACAGGACTGTTCAACGCGCCAACCGAATTGTTCTTCCATCATGAAGCGATCAAACATAACCACGTCTGGATTCAGTGACTCGATATAATGATTAAAAGAAGAGTCGTTTAGTGTGATGTGATTGCTGGTGATGTTGAGTTCATCGAGATTGCTCATATGCTCTGTTTGTTGTGCTGGGCTGGCAAAGGTAACTTGCCAATCAGCGTTTCTAAAAGAGTGTAGCAATTGCATCATGCGACTACCGGCAGCGGAAGAATTAGGTTCTGGCCATACGTAGCCAATAACGAGTAGATGCATTAGAAGTCTCTTTGCAAAAAATAGGGAACGAATGTCCTGTTATTGTATGTGGGCTAGGACATCGAGAGTGAGCTATTGTATCATTGTGTGTAGATTTGTCTTGCCTGACAAAAAGGTTATCTGGTCAGGCAAGATGTAAGCAAACATGATGTTGAGAAGATAATATGATCATTAAACCAAAGATTCGTGGATTTATTTGTACAACAACTCACCCTGTAGGTTGTGAGCAGAATGTAAGAAATCAAATCGCTTTTACGAAAGCAAAAGGTCAAGTGAAAAACGGACCCAAAAAAGTATTAGTGATTGGCTCTTCTAGTGGCTATGGCTTGTCTTCTCGCATTGCAGCTGCATTTGGTTCGGGCGCAGCGACTATTGGCGTATTTTTTGAAAAGCCTGCATCAGAAAAGAAAACAGGGACAGCGGGTTGGTATAATGCAGCGGCTTTTGATAAAGCGGCTAAAGAAGAAGGATTGTATGCCAAAAGCATTAATGGCGATGCTTTCTCAAACGAAGCTCGTGAAAAGGTTATTGAGCTTATCAAGCAGGACCTGGGCGAAATTGATATGGTCGTTTACTCATTGGCTTCGCCAGTGCGCAAAATGCCAGAAACAGGTGAGGTTATTCGTTCTGTATTGAAGCCAATTGGCCAGCCTTACCGCTCTACTGCTATCGACACTAATAAAGATGTCATTATTGAGGCGGAAATTGAGCCAGCAACAGAAGAAGAAATTGCTGCGACGACCACTGTTATGGGCGGTCAAGATTGGGAATTATGGATGTCAGCTTTACAAGAGGCAGGCGTGCTAGCAAAAGGTGTTCGTACGGTTGCTTATTCGTACATTGGTTCTGATATTACTTGGCCTATTTACTGGCATGGTGCCTTAGGTAAAGCGAAAGAAGATTTAGATCGTGCCTCTGGAGCAATTAATAGTCAATTGTCTGGTCTTGGTGGTGGTGCGAATGTGGCGGTACTGAAATCGGTAGTGACTCAAGCATCTTCTGCGATTCCGGTTATGCCTTTGTACCTTGCGATGGTCTTCAGGGTGATGCGTGAAAAAGGCATTCATGAAGGTTGTATGGATCAGGTATATCGTTTGTTCTCAGAGCGACTATATAACAACCATAATCCAGCAGAACTAGTAGATGATGCGAACCGTTTGCGCCTAGATGATTGGGAGTTACGTGACGATGTTCAGCAAGCTTGTCGTGAATTATGGCCTCAAATTACTGATGCTAATTTGTTTGAAGAAACAGATTATCAGCTTTATAAGGACGAATTCTTAAAGCTGTTTGGTTTCGGTATTGACGGTGTTGATTATACGGCAGACTCTGAGACTTTGGTTGATTTTGACGTTATCACTTTGCCATAAGCTTTTCGGGTAGTTTAAAAAGGAGGCTAAACAGTGTTTAGCCTCCTTTTTTATTATTTGAATATCTCTTATAGTGATAGATACGGTATCTGAGGTTGGTATGAAAAAAATAGTAGGAGTAACGTGTTTATTGCCCTTGATGGTGGCTGCTCAAACAGTTGAGATACAGCCAGTCGATATTATTTATGGCAATCAGGTGGTGAGTGGTCGTCATCAAGTTGTCCTTAATTCCCCATATGAGGTGGCGATAATTCCTGCTGAAAAAAAACGCATGCCGCTACTAGGGCCTAATGTTGTTGTTACATCAACGGGAAATGAAAGGTCTTATTTTGAGCAAAAAGTCATCGCGGCTCGAGAGCAAGCCATTTATGATGAGGTGAATAAGCGAACTCAAGAGGCACCGTTCACTGTTTTATTTACGGGTCATATCCCAGATGATATTCAAGAAAAGCGATTGCGCATGATGCCTGAAATAGGGGTGTTTGGTGAGCAGCTTAATAAGCTTGAAAAGACGGATGCAACTAAAGTAATTGTGCCTGATAGTGGTGAGTTTTCCGAAATTAAGCCAGGAGCGACTGTGCCTGTGAGTAGTTCAGAAGCAAGTGGTAGTCAGGAGGATAAGTTAGAGAAATTGATTGGTGGCTAGTTGTTTTGTATTTCTTGGTATTAGTTCATTCCCCTCATCAGTTGCTTTTTCCCAATTCCCTTCCAGAAGATCTTTTGTGTCTAATGCCTTATTGTGAATAAGGATGTTGGCAGTATTGCCGTCGGCTATTTTTTGTTTGATGTAATTTATAAAGTTTTCCTGAGAGATGCTCATGACTACTTTGATAGTTTGTTTTTTGTGGTCAAAATCTTGTGAGTATTTAGCAATTTCATGCCATTCATCATAGGCGTTATCACCTAAGTTCATTGCTTTATATTGTAGACGGTTGAGTAAGTTGTTTTTGGCATTCTGGAAGTCTTGTTCGGGCAGTTTTTGTAATAAAGTAATTTGTGTGTGGATGAATTTTTCAATCGCGCTAATAATTGTGGCAGAGCTGTTGTCAGGAGACTGTATTAAAAAGCCTAGTATAGGGGTGTTGCGTGTGCTTAGGTCTTGTACACCGACAATATACCCTAGTTGTTGTTCTGTTCGCAGTTGGTTGTAAAATCGACTGTTTAATATGTTGCATAGGATAGCAAAATAAGACCTTTGTAAGGCGCTCTCATGCTCGGATTTATTCTCTATTTGTGGGTCAGTATCAATCAGGGAATAGAGAATGGTATTGTCTTTGCTAATAGATGAAAAACGGTATTCTAATCGCTCTTGTGCTTCTAGGTATTTTGTTTCTAGACGGGTAGATGTGTGTTCTACCAAGCGATCTTTGAAACGAGCGTAAAGGGTCTCTGCTAATTTTATAATGCTGTCTTCGGTGGTGTTTCCTGTACTGTAACCAAGAATGTTGAAATGGCTTTTGGCCATTTTAATGTAGTCTTGTAGGTCTTCAAAAGAAGTCTCTTCTAGTGCTTGTTCAAGTGCTTTTGTTGGGTAGTTGTTTTTTGTGATTAGTGCACTAAGGGCAATATTTGCCCCTTGGTAAGCTTGTCGGCTTTTTTGGTTATCAAGGTCTTTTTTAAGTTGAGATTTGATTCGGTTAAAATGCTGTTCATTTGGGCGAAATAAGAATAATTGGTCAAGTAGCCACACGAGATAGTCGTTCTGTTTGTCTGAGTATCCAGTGGTATTAATGGTTATGCCATTTAAGTGGGGGTATAAGCTATAGCCTAAGCCGGCAATGTAGGGCTCATAAGTTGAATCGCTGATGCTGTTATTAAATGTTCTTGTCCATAGGTGGTTAAGTATTGTGTGTTTTACGGTGTCTGCCGCATGGTTAAAGCGGAGGGCTATAAAATTAATGCTGGTTGGTTTTTTAAAGCTGGTGTCTGCTTTGTGCCAAAAGGTGAGTCCTTTTTGTTGGTAAGCAATGCTAGGTGTGTCGTCTTGCTCATTAATCATCTTCATTGAGGTGGGAATGAATGGGTTGATTTTAGGTAAGGTTACTTGTGTGTTTTTGGTGGACAAATGAATGATATCTAAAAAGTAGTGACTGAATTGGCTGTTGCTGTATTTACTTTGGTACCAAGGTTCTGTTTTCCATTCTATAGGGTTTTTTGCCCAAGCGGTTGGTAGTGTGCCCTGCGTTGATAGCTGTACTAAAAGGTTTCTGTCGTTTAGTTTGTACAGTATGTGTGAAATGCTGTTTTTAGAGGCGATCTCATTTATTTGAAAGCTGCTTAATGCATCTTGGGGAGGAACTATAAGCATCCGTGATGACAGTAGTTTAGCTAGCCCTTGAGGGTCTATGTAATTGTGATAAGCATAGGTTAATTCGCTGAGAGTCAGAGCTTCTTCTAAGTATATTGTGTTGATGGGAGTGGACTTGATTGTGCCAATAGTGGCAAAAAAAGCTTTTGCTACCTCGTCAATGTGTTGATTGCCTTGGTCGGTTAAGCGGATTTTGGTGCAAAATAGCGCGTTTTTTTGATAATCAGGGCTGATGTTGCTGTCAATGCTGTTTATGAAGCCTTTATTTTTTAATGTGTCATATAGGGAGCCTTTGCTTTCATTGCTCAGAATGTAAGACAGGTAGCGAATAGGGCGTGTGCGGTAATGGGGATTTTGGTTATCTAGTTGATAGCAAAATGACACTATGTTTGTGTCTATATTAGGTCGTGTGAATTGTAATTGTGGCATTCCTTGTTTGATTAGGGGGTGTGCCGCTGGTCTTGGTTTTACTTGTCCTGATGGAATGGCTGAAAAATATTTTTTGGCCAATGTTGCAAGCTGTTCATAGGGTAGGTCGGCTACTAAAACGAGTGCCATATTGTTGGCTAAGTAGTTTTGTTTATACAGCGTCATTAATTGTTGTTGAAGTGGGTTTTGCGGTCTGTCTTTTAATGTACTTAAGCTGCCGACGGTAAATTTGCTTTGGGGGTGATTTGGATTAATTAGGTTTTTAAAGGCTTGGTTAAGTCTTCGGCGCTCGCTGGTTAATTTGGCTTTGTATTCGGCATCAACGGTATTTTTCTCTCGTTGTGCAGAATCGGGCGTTAATAGTGGTGAAATAAAGAATTGAGAGAAGCGATCGAGTCCTTCTTCGTAAGTATTTCTCTGTATGTCAAAGAAGAAGTTAGTGCTGTTGATGCTGGTGTAAGCGTTATAGGTTCCGCCATGGCTGCTAATAAAAGACTGGTAGCTGCCAGGGCTAGGGTATTTGGCTGTGCCTAGTAGTAGCATATGTTCTAGAAAATGGGCTAGGCCTTGTTGGTTTTTAGGGTCTTGGTAGCTGCCAACATTTACTGCCATAGAAGCGGCAAAACGTTCGGCTTGCGGATCGCTCACGAGAATGACATTAAGGCCATTGTTTAAGGTAAGAAGGTGATAGTCATTACTGTCACTAACCGCTTTTTCTAACGGTATATTGCTATCGAACGTGGTTTTTTTGGGAGCTTGTGGTGAGAATAAGTAGTAGCAACCGAACATTGCAATGGCGATAAAGAATAATGTGATTAATACTTTAAGTGTCGGTCTCATCATTCCATGTTAATAGCTTGGTAAGAAGCGCGCAACGGTTTTTGATGCCCATTGCGCGACAAGTTATTTTATTTGGGCGTCTAGGGATTGTCCGTTAATGTTTTCGCTGTCGGCGCCCATTAAGTAAAGATAGACTGGCATTATATCTTCTGGTGTAGGGAGTGTTTCAGGATCTTCTGCTGGGTAGGCTGATGCGCGCATAGCAGTACGAGTTGCGCCAGGGTTGATCGCATTGGTTCTAATGTTTGATGTGTTGGCTAGTTCGTCTGCTAGTAGTTGCATCATTCCTTCTGTCGCAAACTTAGACACAGAGTAAGCTCCCCAATAGGCTCTAGCTTTTCTGCCAACACTTGATGAAGTGAAGACAATGGAGGCGCTGGGGGATTTTTGTAAAAGAGGTATGATTGCTTGATTGAGCATGAATTGACTAAATACATTTACTTTCATTACTTGCTCAAAAGTATCGGCATTATAAGACGACAGAGGAGTGCGGCTACCGAGTTGGCTGGCATTATGCAATACACCATCTAGATGACCAAATTCGTTTTCTATCGTATTGGCGAGCTCGATGAAGTCATGCTCGTTAGCGCTGTCCAAATTAAGAGGGACGATAGCAGCTTGAGAATAGCCTAGTTCTTCAATAGTGTCATAAACTGCTTCTAGTTTTTTGGTTGTTTTGCCTAATAAAATAACGGTGGCGCCATGTTGGGCATACGTAATAGCGGCGGTCTTTCCGATGCCATCTCCTGCTCCTGTTACTAGAATTATCTTGTCTTTAAGCAGTTGCTTTTGGGGGTGATAATCAAACATAGCGCCTCCTTAGATATTGTTATGCAATTGGTTTCTGAGTGTGCATCATGTAATTAACAGATACGTCTTTATCAGTTAATTTATAGTGTTTTGTTAGGGGGTTGTAGTTTAAACCTGTCATGTGGCTAACTTCTAAGCCAACATTTCTAGCGTAATTATTTAGTTCGGCTGGTTGTATGAATTTAGCGTAGTCGTGTGTGCCTTTAGGTAGCATTTTCAATATATATTCGGCGCCGACAATAGCGAATAGGTACGCTTTAGGGTTGCGGTTAATTGTTGAGAAGAAAACGTGTCCACCTGGTTTTACCAAAGACATACAGGCTTTAATGACAGAGGCTGGGTCTGGTACGTGTTCTAGCATTTCTAGGCAAGTGACTACGTCGTAAGTGCCAGCTTCGCGATCTGCGATTTCTTCTGCTGTGATTTTTTCGTAATCAATATCAAGCTTAGATTCTTCTAAGTGTAGGCGAGCAACAGCCAATGGCGCTTCACCCATATCGATGCCTTTTACGTGTGCGCCCAGTGCAGACATTGCTTCAGATAATATTCCGCCGCCACAGCCAATATCGATTACCTTTTTTCCTGATAGCTGTGCGCGTTCATTAATGTAGTTTACGCGCAGAGGATTGATGTCATGTAATGGCTTGAATTCATTCTCTGTATCCCACCAACGACTCGCTAATGCTTCAAATTTAGCGACTTCATTTAAATCCACGTTGATATTCTGTTCTTTGATATTGGTCATGTTGGCTTCCGGGTGGTGTGGTGGAGCGCTGCTCGGCATCTATTTTTCAGTTGTTAGGATGCTTAGAATGGAGTTCAGCGTTGTTTGTAATAGATGCGATTAAGCTATCATTTATATTATAGTGAGATCAATAGAAGCGACCAATAGCAAGCTTGAATCGCTCTTAATGTTCTTTAAATAACACCACTTTGTTAGGTCGTCGAAACACAAACAAAAGACTCTCTCGCAGAGGTGTTATTTATTTCCTTATGATACAATACAGCGCTTATAAAAAGATATCATGGCGTCTGTCAGACTCCGAGGCATAAGGATCGGTTGTATCTATGGGTGAATTAGCCAAAGAAATTATTCCCGTCAGTATCGAAAACGAACTAAAGGGTTCCTACCTCGATTACGCAATGAGCGTAATCGTTGGACGTGCATTACCAGACGTACGAGATGGCTTAAAGCCAGTCCACCGTCGTGTTTTGTTCGCAATGAATGAACTGAAGAATGATTGGAATAAACCGTACAAAAAATCCGCGCGTATCGTCGGTGATGTAATCGGTAAATACCATCCACACGGTGATGTTGCTGTTTATGACACTATCGTACGGATGGCTCAGCCTTTTTCCATGCGTTATACCTTGGTCGATGGTCAAGGCAACTTTGGTTCTGTGGATGGTGATAGCGCTGCTGCAATGCGATATACAGAAATTCGCATGGCAAAAATTGCTCATCATCTATTAATGGATCTTGAGAAAGAAACCGTGGATTTCGTGCCTAACTATGATGGCACAGAATTTATGCCATCGGTTATGCCTTCTCGTGTGCCTGCGTTATTGGTTAACGGTTCTGCAGGTATTGCTGTCGGTATGGCGACGAATATTCCACCTCATAATTTGGGTGAAATAATCGATGGTTGCTTAGCGGTTATCGATAATGCAGATGTCACCATTGAAGAGTTGATGGAGCATGTGCCGGGCCCAGACTTTCCGACTGCAGCATTTATTAATGGTCGTGCAGGTATTGTAGAGGCTTACAAAACAGGTCGTGGCCGTATTTATATGCGTGCACGCCATCACATCGAAGATATGGAAAAAGGCAATCGCCAATCCATTGTTTTTACAGAGATTCCTTATCAGCTTAATAAAGCTAAAGTGATTGAAAAAATTGCTGAGCTGGTAAAAGACAAAAAGTTGGAAGGTATTAGTGAGTTACGTGATGAGTCTGATAAAGACGGCATGCGTATTGTTATTGAGTTACGACGTGGTGAAAATCCAGATGTTGTAGTGAATAATATCTTTACTCAAACTCAGCTACAGTCTGTTTTTGGTATCAATATGGTGGCCTTGGTTGATGGTCGCCCACAGTTACTTAATTTAAAACAGATTTTAGAATGCTTTGTTAAACATCGCCGAGAAGTGGTGACTCGTCGTACTATTTTCGAATTACGAAAAGCGCGTGAACGAGGTCATATTCTTGAAGGTTTGGCGGTTTCTCTTGCCAATATTGATCGTGTTATTGAGTTGATCAGAATGTCACCTGCATCAGCTGAAGCCAAAGAGCGATTGGTTGCTGAGTCATGGGAGCCAGGCAATGTGATGGCAATGTTGGAGCGAGCGGGTTCTGATGCCTGTCGTCCTGATGATCTTGATGCGCAATATGGTTTTGTGGACGGTGCTTATCACCTTTCTCCAGATCAAGCTCAAGCTATTCTAGATTTGCGATTGCATCGTTTAACTGGTTTAGAGCATGAAAAACTTATGGGAGAGTATAAATCTCTTATTGAGTTAATTGCTGAGTTGCTAGAGATTTTGTCGAATCCTGATCGTTTGATGGAAGTAATTCGTGAGGAGCTTGAAGAGGTTCGTGATTCTTTCGGTGACGTGCGTCGTACTGAAATTTTAACTTCTCGCCAAGATCTTACTATTGCTGATTTGATTGATGAAGCGCCAATGGTGGTGACTATTTCGGATACTGGTTATACGAAATCTCAGCCATTAGAAGAATACAAAGCACAGCGTCGTGGTGGTCGTGGTAAATCTGCGTCAGCCATGAAAGATGAAGATCATATCAGTCATTTATTAGTAACAAGCAGCCATGACACAGTTATGCTGTTTAGTAACTTTGGTAAAGTGTACTGGTTGCGTGTGTTTGAAATTCCAACAGCGAGTCGTAATTCTAAAGGTCGCCCAATTGTTAACTTGTTGCCGCTTGCTGAAGGTGAGCATATTTCAGCTTTGTTACCATTAACGGCACCTGAAAAAGCAGAGGCTGATGCTGAAAGCGTAGAAGCAGAAGTTAAAGATGAAGATGTTGTTCAAGACGCAACAAGCTACATCTTTATGGCTACAGCAAATGGTACCGTGAAGAAAACGGCCATGGAACATTTTGCACGTCCTAGATCAACAGGTTTGATTGCGTTGAGTTTGGATGAAACAGATGCCCTTGTAGGTGTTGCTCAAACAACAGGTAACGACGATATTATGTTGGTATCTAGTTCGGGTAAAACAATTCGCTTCTCTGAAGGTGATGTGCGCGCAATGGGTCGTACTGCGGCGGGTGTTCGTGGTATCCGCTTGGGAGAAGAGGCAAAAGTTGTTTCTTTGATCGTTCCGCAAGAGGGCGCAGCTGTCTTGATGGCGTGTGAAAACGGTTATGGTAAACGAACTGCAATCGATGACTTCCCAGTCTACGGTCGTGGTGGTCAAGGTGTTATTGGTATTCAAGTATCTGATCGTAATGGTCCGGTAGTGGGTGCTACTCAGGTTGATGAAACTGATGAAATTATTTTGATTACAGATCAAGGTACATTGGTTCGTACTAGAGTGACTGAAGTGTCTTGCCAAGGTCGTAATACCCAAGGTGTTACCTTGATTCGCTTAACGAACGATGAACACTTAGTGGGTGTTGTTCGTGTGGTTGAAGATGATGAGGATGACGTGGAAGAAGGGGATATCCAAGAGGTAGATGAGGCGGCAGCGCCAATTACTGCTTCTGGTGATAAGCCTGATACCACCGAAGACCAAGAGTAATAAAAGCGACGCACTTAGGTGCGTCGCTTTTGTTTAAGTTAGATCCTGGATACTAGAGGTAAAAGCAGGATGAGCCGAGTTTATAATTTTTGTTCTGGTCCAGCAGCGCTTCCTGAAGAAGTGCTTAAGAAAGCGCAGTCTGAAATGTTGGATTGGCATGGTGCTGGTGTTTCTGTGATGGAAATGAGTCATCGTAGCACTGAATTCATGTCTATTCTCGCGTCGGCTAAGGCGCGTTTATCGCGTTTACTTAATATTAGTGATGATTATGAAATCTTGTTTGCGCAAGGTGGGGCATCTACCTTGTTTGCGCAGATTCCAGCGAATCTAATGAATGGTTTTGAGTCTGCTTGCTATTTGGATACAGGGGCTTGGTCGACAAAAGCAATTAAAGAGGCTAAGAAATACGGCAACGTAAATGTGGTAGCGTCTTCTAAAGAGCAGAGTTACTACACAGTGCCAGACTTTTCTTCTTTTAAATTAGATGAAAAAGCAGCCTATTTGCATTTATGTCCTAATGAAACTATTGGTGGTTTGGAGTTTTCAGCACTGCCGGAAACGACTTTACCGATTGTTGCGGATCTATCCTCTACTATCTTGTCACGTAAAATTGACGTGAATAAGTATGGCATGATTTACGCGGGCGCTCAGAAAAACGTGGGCCCAGCGGGTGTGGTCATTTGTATTATTCGTAAAGACTTGTTGGCGCGCAGCAGCGATGACTTGCCGACAACGTGGAATTTTGCAACCTTGGCTAAAAACGATTCGATGATCAATACTCCACCGACTTTCGCGATTTACTTAGCGGACTTGGTGTTTGAGTGGTTGGAAAATCAAGGCGGTGTAGGCGCCATTGAGCAAGCCAATATCCGTAAAGCTGAAGCCTTGTATAGTGCTATTGATGCTAGTGGTTTTTACTCTAACCCAATTGATCCAGCGTACCGTTCGCGTATGAATGTGCCGTTTGTGTTGGCGGATGCGTCTCTTGAATCTTTGTTTTTAGAAGAATCGGAAGCGGCAGGATTAAGAACGCTAGCAGGTCATCGATCCGTCGGTGGGATGCGAGCAAGTATTTAT
>ERZ808232.201-NODE-201-length-11786-cov-6.891484_pt1 | contig 11786 bp, 8 predicted proteins | sample MGYA00521281_ERZ808232 | MGnify/ENA primary metagenome ERZ808232 (study PRJEB31515, sample SAMN02941833) | indoor metagenome | biome: House; feature: Kitchen Counter; material: surface | place: USA: Illinois | collected 2012-02-13 ... | reverse complement strand
GCCTTGATGGTTGGAGTCTTAGTATGAAGGTTTTATATGGTGTTCAAGGAACGGGCAATGGTCATATTACTCGTGCAAGATCCATGGCAGAAGAATTTAAATTAGCCGGTGTTGAAGTCGATTTTATGTTCTCTGGTCGTTCGAAGTCTGATTATTTTGATATGGATGTTTTTGGGAATTATCGTACCTTTGAAGGGTTGAGTTTTGTGGCTAAACATGGCCAATTAGATCTTTTAGCGACATGTCAAAAAGCGAACTTTTTGGCTTTATTTAAAGATATACGTCAGTTAAATACACGGCCTTATGATTTAGTCATTACTGACTTCGAGCCTATTGTTGCATGGGCCGCGAAGCATCAAGGAACACCTTGCTTAGGCTTTGGTCATCAATACGCCTTTGGTCATGATATTCCACGCTATACTGGTAAGCGAATGTCACAGTGGATTTTGTCAAACTTTGCACCATCAACGACACGATTAGGCGCACATTGGCATCATTTTGGTTATCCCATTTTACCGCCGCTGGTGCATTTAAATGAAAAGAAAAATACACCAGATGATAAAACCGTATTGGTTTATTTGCCTTTTGAGCACAGTGAAGAGGTAATAGAATGGCTTGAGGGGGTTCCTGATTATAATTTTCGGCTACATTGTAAAGACATAGACCCAGGTGTTTATGGCAATATAGAAGTTTTCCCTTTTAGTTTGAGTGAGTTTCAGAAGAACCTTAGTGAATGCGAATCTGTATTATGCAATGCGGGGTTTGAGTTGAATTCGGAGGCTTTACAATTAGGTCGACGAATTCTTGCTAAGCCGATGCAAGGACAGATTGAACAGCTTTCTAATATGATAGCTTTAGAGAAGTTAGGGTTAGCTCAAACATCTGAAATATTGAATTCTCAGGTGATTCAAGAGTGGTTGGAGAGTAGCAGAGTAGTGCAAGTCTCTTATCCTAATGTTGCTCGAGCAGTAGTGAACTGGTTAAAAGAAGGGAATGAGACAACGATAGAAGACTTGTGTGCTGATTTATGGGCCCAAACCCCAAACAGCGCAGGAATCGATTTTTCCTTCTCATCTAGCCAGCAAGTAAAAACCAATCATTTTTCAATATAACTGACGCTATTAAGGTTTGATCATAATCAAACCCTCTTTTAATATGATAGCCCTTTGGTGATAGAGAAAAAGAGGATTTGCTTGTTTGCTAACAGCTCTTTTATGTTAGGTTCAGGTTGAAAAACTCCAGTGTTCTAGACCAAGCCAATTCAGCATTCTTTTCTTGATAGCGAGCAGTAGAGTCATTGTGAAAGCCATGGTTTGCATTAGCATATACATAGGCTTTGTAGTCTATGTTATTTGCTTTTAAAGAGGCTTCATAATCTGGCCAAGTAGCATTGACGCGTTTATCAAGCTCAGCAAAGTGAAGCTGTAGCGGACAGATAATGTGTTCAATGTTGGATTTTGCTGGCGTGCCATAAAAAGGCGCTGCGGCGGCAATAGTATCCGGTATGTTTGCTGCTAACGTATTGGTTAAGTAACCACCAAAACAAAAGCCCACCATACCGACTTTCCCTGTGCTGTACTGATGATTTTCTAGTAAAGTAGCAGCATCCATAAAATCACCTTCTATCTTAGCGTTATCCAGTGTTTTTTGCATTGCTCGGCCTTTGTCATCGTTGCCAGGATACCCTCCTAGAGGGAAGAGAGCATCGGGAGCAAAAGCAATAAAACCAGCTTTAGCTAAGCGGCGAGTGACGTCTTCAATGTAAGGGTTTAAACCTCTATTTTCATGTGCGACTAGTACTGTAGGAGCTTTATTGTTTTCATCAACGCCTGTTGGAACGACAAGGTATCCACGACCTTTACCATGACCGTTAGGGGTATCGAACTCTACATAATTGGCGTTAAGGTCTGCATCATTAAAGGAGACTTGTTCAGCTAGAGCATAGTTAGGTATTAATGCACCAGCAACGACAGGTAAGGTCAGGCCAGCCACGCTTAATGTACTGAGGCGAGATAAAAAAGTACGGCGATCAATGTCACCGTGAGCATATTCGTCATACCAATCAAAAGCTGCTTGTGGAATATGGGTAATGGACTTTGTCGGTGTTGAATCTTTTGTTATGCCTGTCATGATTAATCCTTATGAGTCTATTTTAGTTATCCAGAATAAGTGACAACATCACTCTTCAATCTTGTCTTAGAGATACTTTATATAGGGTAGTTCAATTTCTTTAAGCTATCTTCTGTAAAATACAAACAGACCTATTCGTTTTTCTTATCGTTTTATAAAATGAGAGATGTTGGAATCATTTTTGCGTAGGGTGCTTTAGTTGACTTATGAAAGAGGGATTACAAGTGCAGAGTGAGGAAATCGATGTCGTAGTGATCGATAATATGATGAATTTTGTAAAAAATCGCTGAATAAATCCCTTTTATGCTAAGAGCTAGGTGAATAATAGGGAGTAATAGCGGTACAATATATTGAGATAGCCGCTGTACGATGGGGTGAAACTTGTCTTTCAATGAAGGTGGATACTTAGTCTAGACAAAGAGCAACAGTCTCTTCTTTTTGATGAAAGTCACCATGTCATCAGACAAGGTTTAGTAACTTGGGATATTGATATGAACACTGCTATAGCAGAACCAACAAATGTAAGTAGTTTAACGCTTTCTGAAGAAGCGATGAAAGTACGAGATGCTTTGGTTAACCATGGTCTTGAAACGCCAATGATTGACAATGGGTTAACGACAGAAGAAAAATATCAGCGTATTAAGCATGCATTTGAAGATGTTGTTAATACGTTAGGGTTGGATTTAACTGATGATAGTTTAGCGGAAACACCACATCGCATTGCAAAGATGTATGTGAGGGAGATTTTTTCCGGTTTAGACTACGCTCAATTTCCCAAAATTACCGTTATCGATAATAAAATGAAAGTCGATGAGATGGTGAAGGTGAGTAATATTAGTTTTACCAGCACGTGTGAGCATCATTTTGTTACGATTGATGGTTTTGCTAAAGTTGCCTATTTACCGAAAAATAAGATCATTGGTTTATCAAAGATTAATCGTATTGTACGCTTTTTTGCACAGCGGCCGCAGGTTCAAGAGCGTTTGACACAGCAGATTCTAGTGACTCTTCAAGTGTTGTTAGAAACAGACAATGTTGCGGTTAGCATTAATGCAACACACTACTGTGTTAAAGCGCGAGGCGTTATGGATGCCAGTTCTTCTACGCAAACAACTGCTCTAGGCGGATTGTTTAAGCGCAGTGATAAAACGCGCGGAGAATTCTTAGCTAATTAAGAGTTGAGACAATTTAACCGTTATTTTCAAAAAGAGCCTACAGCACGTAGGCTCTTTTTTTATAGTTAGTCACAATAACGTTATTTTAAAAATAAGCGTTAAACGGTGAGGGTAGATCATGACGACACCGCAAAAAGAGACTTGGTTCCCAGCAAAGAAAAATGGTTGGGGTTGGGGGAAACCACATGCTTGGCAAGGCTGGGTGGTACTAGCGGTTTACTTTATCGCCGTCGCTATTATCAGTTTTTTGTATGACTCCAAAGTTGAGTTGTTGCAGTGGTCAATATGGGTAGGTTCTATCACAGTTCTTTTACTGGTTATTTATATTGTGAAAGGCGATTCACCGAGTTGGAAGTGGAAGCCGATTAAGAAGAAACGACGCTTTAAGTAATAACACACTGTCCACGTTGTTTCTTTTATTAATTGTGAGCTATAAAGTCGCTTAGTCGTTGGCTTTATCCAGTTTATTACGTTGTACCAAATGTGGGAATAAGTACATCCAGATTCCCACAATAGCGATAGTGCCTATTCCACCAATAATGATCGCGGGTACCACGCCAAACCATGCCGCTGTTACGCCAGATTCAAATTCTCCTAATTGATTAGAACTGCCAATAAAAACAGAATTCGCAGCACTGACTCTACCGCGCATGTCATCTGGTGTTTCTAGTTGAACCAAGGTTGAGCGGATGACGACACTAATCATGTCTGACGCTCCCAGTAATACGAGCGCCATCATAGAAATAATTAATTGTTCAGATAAACCAAAAATGATTGTGGCGACCCCAAAAAGAGCGACAGCGGCAAACATAATTTTACCAACGCTATGCTTTAGTGGTCGGCGCGATAGATAAATAGACATTAATAACGCACCTAACGCCGGCGCGCAGCGTAATAGTCCTAATCCCCAAGGGCCGGTATGAAGAATATCTTTAGCAACGATTGGAAGTAGTGCCGTTGCCCCGCCTAATAAGACCGCAAACATGTCTAGAGAGATCGATCCTAGAATAACTTTATTGCCGCGAATAAACGAAAAACCACCTAGTAGGTGGTCTAAGTTAATCGGATTTTTACTTTTCACTGAGAAGTTATATTGCAAGAAAAACATGATGAGACAAGAGATAAGAAAGCAGCTCATGCTCGTTACATAGAGCGTAGTTGATCCTAATAAATAAATTAAGCCACCTAACGCAGGCCCCGCAATTACACTGATTTCTCGAGCGGAGGCGATAGCGCTCATTGCTCGAGAGAGAATTTTACCAGGTACTAAGTTTGGTAAAATTGCTTGGTTGGCAGGCATTTCAAAAGCTCGAGCGGTACCTAACATCGCAGCGCAAAGGTAAATCATGTTCGCTGAAATAGAGTCAGTTATATTGCCAAAGGCCAATATACTGACCGTGAGAGCCATGATGAAGCGAGTACATACACAAATGAGTCGCCGATTATAGCGATCAGCAACGTGCCCAACGACTAATGTTAGTATCAATTGAGGTAGAAATTGACTTAATCCAACTAAGCCTAAAGCAAGAGGGCTGTTAGTAAGATCGTACATCTGCCAACCAACCCCAACACTAAGTATTTGAAAGGCAAAAGAAGAGGTTATTTGTCCAACCCAATAGTGAACAAAGTTAGGGTACTTAATAAGTGATGTCATAGTAGCCTTGTTATATTCATTACTTGGGAAGTAACCAATACAGGAGTTCAGAGAAGTGGAATTAGATGACTCAATTGTGAGCCATCTAAAAAATTAGGCGTTATTATACTAATATTGTGCTTTTGCTAACTAGATTTATTAACCAGAACGTTAGACTAATCTATTAGGCTATCAGTTGAGTTTGGCTTGTGCTATTTCTCTTGGTGTAACGCCAAAATGTTGATGAAAACGACGACTAAAGTGGCTTAGGCTCTGATAGCCAAGCTCAAAGCTGACCTCAGTGACAGAGACACGCTCTTGTAAGCGTTGATAAGCACGACTCATTCTGCGTTGGTGTTGATATTCGGCAGGCGTACAGTTGAGTTGGCGTTTAAAAGCGTCATAAAAACGGCTGCGACTCATGCATGCTTTTTTACTCAATTCAACAATATCCAAAGGCAATGCAATGTTTTGTTCAATCCAATGCAGTACACAGGTTAAGCCATTGGCATCAGGGTTTTTTTGTGTGAAATACAGTAAAGCATCGCGGCCATGGTGACGCAGAATACGCGTGACTAATTCACTTATCCCAAAATCAACGAGCAGATCACGGTCAGGATCATTTTGTACAAAATCACTGGTTAGCCTGTCCAATACTTGTTGAGTTGCTTGAGTGTGGAGCGTATGTAAAGGTTGGTTTGGATTAATTGGCGTATGCGTTGGAATCGGCGAAGAGGCCATAATATCATTCATCCGATCACCAATTTGTGCCACACGCTCTTTTGATATTTCAATGGTAAGACAGGTGGTTGGCAGCGTAAGTTGCGCTTCTGGAAAGTCGATAAAGACCTCTTCCTCAGGAGATAAAATGAACGATTCATGGGGAAGGAAAGAGATGTTCTTACGAGTATTTGTATGCATGACTTTAGCGCCCGTTACCATTCCGCAATAGAGTAGTGAGCTGGCTTTTAGGCTAATTTTTTGTGCTTGCTCGTAGGTGTCGTAAATACTGAGTTCAGCATGAGGACCTGCGAAACACACTCGATTTTCTATTAATGTATTTGGTGAACGTTTTTGCCAAGAAAATCCTTTCTGACCCATGAAATATTTGTTCATTAACACACCTCTGAATTATTTTTTTGTTTGGGGTGGTGTTTGTATTTTGAACAGACATCTTCTACCTTGAGTCGCTTTTGGTCAACATAAATGGATATATAGGCCAATATCATGGACTGGTAGACAAGTTTTTAGAGAAGGTTATTCCTAAAGTGAAGGGGTAAATAATTAATTAATACTAAAATGAATAAAACACATAACAAAAAAAATAATAGTGGAGATACATTATGATTTATGCAAAACCAGGTAAGGTCGGCAGTGTCGTAACATTTCAAGATCAATATGAAAATTATATTGGCGGTGAATGGATTGCACCTATTAAAGGCCAGTATTTTGATAATGTAAGTCCTGTAACAGGGGATGTTTTTTGTCAAATTCCACGATCCTCAGAAGAAGATGTCAATTTGGCTTTAGATGCTGCGCATCTAGCGCGAGAAGCGTGGGGGAAAACATCCGTAACAACTCGCTCTAATATACTGCTTAAAATCGCCGATCGTATTGAGCAAAATCTAGAATTACTTGCTGTTGCAGAAACATGGGATAATGGTAAAGCTGTACGTGAGACTTTAAACGCTGATATTCCACTAGCCGCAGACCATTTTCGTTATTTTGCCGGTTGTTTAAGAGCTCAAGAAGGCGCTGCAGCTGAATTAGATGAACATACTGTGGCATATCATTTTCACGAACCGTTGGGCGTTGTTGGCCAGATTATCCCTTGGAATTTTCCGCTATTAATGGCAGCTTGGAAACTTGCACCAGCGCTTGCAGCGGGGAATTGTGTCGTACTTAAGCCTGCCGAACAAACACCTGCCTCGATACTTGAATTTGTGAAAGTTATTCATGACCTATTACCTGCGGGCGTACTGAATATTGTCAATGGCTTTGGTAAAGAAGCAGGGCAAGCGTTAGCGTCTAGCACTCGGATTGCTAAAATTGCTTTTACAGGGTCAACGCCAGTTGGTTCTCAAATTATGAAATGTGCGGCAGAAAATATTATTCCATCAACGGTAGAGTTAGGGGGGAAATCTCCTAATATTTACTTTGCTGACATTATGCAACATGAAGAGTCGTATATTAGTAAATGTGTGGAAGGCTTGGTCTTAGCCTTTTTTAATCAAGGAGAGATTTGTACTTGCCCATCTCGAGCTTTGGTTCATGAGTCTATTTACGATGATTTTATCAAGCTGGTTGTTGAACGCACTAAAATGATTAAGCGTGGTGATCCTCTAGATACAGAGACACAAGTCGGTGCACAGGCATCGCAACAGCAATTTGATAAAATCCTTAGTTACATGAAGATAGGTAAAGAAGAAGGGGCAGAATTATTAATTGGTGGTGGCATAGCAAGCGTTCCTGGCTTTGAAAAAGGCTTTTATATGGAGCCTACCTTGTTTAAAGGCACCAATGACATGCGAATCTTCCAAGAAGAAATTTTTGGTCCTGTTGTAAGTATTGTTACGTTTAAAGATGAAGCTGAGGCGTTGGCTATTGCGAACGATAGCGAGTTTGGACTTGGTGCTGGAGTATGGACTCGTGATACAAATTTGGCGTATCGCATGGGACGAAATATACAAGCTGGTCGAGTCTGGATGAACTGTTATCACCAATATCCAGCACACTCTGCATTTGGAGGTTATAAAAAATCAGGCGTGGGTCGTGAAACACATAAAATAGCATTAGAGCATTATCAACAAACTAAAAATTTATTAGTCAGTTATGATATTAACCCACTTGGTTTTTTCTAATATAAACATCTCTTCTAGATAGATTTTAGGGCCCTTCGGGGCTCTTTTTTTACGTGATGGTATTTCTTGAATGCTGATTAAGTGTTGATTTGGCATGAAAAAGGCCAAAAGAGTATTCTCTTTTGGCCTTTGATGCTTTTAGTAGAAAGCTAAAGAGCGTGTCTTTTATTTATTGCTGTCTTTATATTTAACAATCTCACCGCTTTTTAGGCGCGCTAAGTAAGAATTTAATTCTTTTTTCACGATAGGCATCAAGCAATATAGACCAATAATATTGGCGACTGCCATGGCGAAGATAGCAGCATCAGAGAAGTCAATAACAGGGCCTAAGTTAGAGGCAGCACCAATGATGACAAATAAACAGAAGATGATTTTAAATGCCAACTCCATTTTTTTGCTTTCACCGAATAGATAAGTCCATGCTTTTAGGCCGTAGTAAGACCAGCTCAACATAGTTGAGAAGGCGAACAAAATAACAGCGATAGCAAGAACGATCGGGAACCAACTAATAGCAGAGCCAAATGCCGCTGATGTTAGTGCGACACCGGATGAGCCATCTGCGGTCAAAATAGAACCACTTTCATTTAGGATATAAAGACCTGTTTGAGGATCGGAAACCAGTTGACCAGTGATAATGATCACAAGAGCCGTCATCGTACAGATCACAACAGTATCAATGAAAGGTTCAAGTAGAGAAACAAAACCTTCAGTAATGGGTTCATTTGTTTGTACTGCTGAGTGAGCAATGGCGGCAGAACCGACACCTGCTTCGTTAGAGAAGGCCGCGCGTTTGAAACCTTGAATTAAGGCTCCGACTAAGCCGCCAGCAACGCCCAGTCCAGAAAAGGCACCTGTGAAAATTTGTTCAAATGCCCAGCCAATTTTGTCTGCATTAATGATTAAAATAACCAGTGCTGCACCAACATAAAGAATACCCATAAAAGGAACAACTTTGTCGGTTACACGAGCAATGGATTTAATACCACCAACGATAACAATAAAGACTAATATTGCAAAAATAACACCAGTAATCCAACCTGGATAGTTGCCAATAACTTGTGTTAATTGAGCGTGAGCTTGGTTGGCTTGAAACATATTACCGCCACCAAGAGACCCTAAGATACAGAAAATCGCGAATAAACCAGCAAGCCACTTACCGCCAGGAATGCCTTTTTCAGCAAACCCTTTGGAAATGTAATACATAGGACCACCAGAAACACTGCCATCTTTGTATTCATTTCGGTATTTAACGCCTAGCGTACACTCGGTGAATTTTGACGCCATGCCTAATAGACCCGCGAGTATCATCCAAAAGGTGGCACCAGGACCACCAATGGAAACAGCCACCGCGACACCGGCAATGTTACCCAAGCCAACAGTACCAGAAAGTGCTGTTGCGAGTGCTTGGAAGTGGCTTACTTCACCTGCATCGTTGGGATTTGAGTAATCACCTTTAACCAATGCAATAGAGTGCCCAATGCTACGAAACTGCACAAAGCCAAAGTAGAGAGTGAAGATACTAGCGCCAGTCACTAACCAAAGAACGATCCAAGGGAATGTTGTTCCTGGAATAGGGGCGAAAATCAAAGAGACAAACCAACCAGTAGCGGAACCAAAGACTTCGTTTACGGCAGCATCAATGCTCTCAGAAGCTTGAACTGTTGAGCTCAGACTCATTAAGAATAATGAGAAGCACGCGGTGATTAATAGAGTAATATTTTTCATAGCAGCTCCTTAGCTAACAACAGTGACAGGAACGTTGGCACTCATGACTAGGTGTGCGGTGACACTACCAAATACTCGAGTACTTAAACCGTGCTCAGTAGAACGAGCGACGACGATTTGTTCAGCGTTTGTTTCTAAGGCTATGCTGTTTAATAAATGGGCCACTTTGCCGTGCATAACACGACCATTACCTTTAATTCCGGACTCTTCTAGAGATTTGAGTGCAGGTTCAATGACGCGCGAATTTGCGTTATTCAATTCATCCTGGCGATTTTTCTTACGAAGTGCATTTTCTTCGGTAGTTTGGAAAGTATAAGGAGACCATTCGACAACACAAATAAGTTCGAGTGTGCAGTCTTCTCCGATAAGAGTGGCAAGTCGTTTTGCGAATGACAGAGCGCGGTTACCTGCGTCACTACCATCAACACCGACGATTATTGTTGCTGACATATTAAGTTCCTTTTCCTTTTGAATATAAAGGGGGGATATTATTGTTATAATCATCCTTGATGCATTTCGCTGCCATCGTACTGATTAAAAGTGATGGGCAATAATGCAGCCGTGTTATAAAACATTGTTGAGTTTCATGACAAAGCATCGTTACACTATACAAAAAATGCTGTAGAAGTGCATATTTAATCAATATCTCGACAGCCATCTGCTTTTATTTACTGTTCTTAGTGTGTTTTTTAGCCTGTTTTATCGATTTTCACGTACTGATTCCTTTCAAAAATCACTGACTCACTAGGTATCACGCTGTCCCAATGATGTGGTTTTGTTGTCTGTAGAGATAAAACTGTCGTTTTTAGCTAAATAAATTGTGGCTGTAGAGCACAAAATATTGATCTAGATAACATCTTATTTCGTCAATGATCGGCATGGTTGCTGATCAATTTTTCCAGTCATTAGAAGCACTGAATCTCATACCTCAAGTAGTGTTATTAAGGGTTAATTTGTACTGTTCTTTATGGGTAACAGGGAGAGGCGCGATACCAGTAAGGTAGCGCTTATTACTTAGGGAGGGCTAGTATAGTGTGGAACCTAATAAAACCCTTGTTTGATTAGGCAGACCTGACACAAAAATGTAATCTTTATAGGGTTTTTATATTAGATACCTCGGTGTAGAATGGCGTCCTTAAAGCATTTTATGAAAGAAATGTGACAGGAAGACCTCAGAGCCGAATTCTAGTATTGCTAAGGTAGGCATGTCTCTTTTTACTATATTGGGTTCAGTGAAAAGTGGTTTGGCATAGATTAAATCAGTAAAGATGAACTATATGGATCTTACAAATAAACCGAAAAAAGAAACTACCCTATGGGGTGGAAATGAGCTGATTCGTATATTGTTAGCATTAGCTTTCGTTTTCGCGTCTGGTTTTTATGCATCATGGCAAGGTATTGAGGTTTCTAATCTTTCAATTCTTGCTATTGCAGCAGCCATTGGTGCTTATATGGCACTTAATATTGGTGCGAATGATGTGGCAAATAACGTTGGTCCTGCTGTAGGGGCGAAAGCATTGTCAATGACAGGGGCCATCTTAATAGCTGGTGTTTTTGAAGCCGCAGGAGCGTTGATTGCCGGAGGGAGTGTTGTAGGTACTATTAAAAAAGGTATTATCAACCCTGAAGCGATTGCTGATGCGGAAACGTTTATTTGGATAATGATGGCAGCCTTACTAGCTGGTGCGATCTGGCTTAACTTGGCAACCTATTTAGGTGCGCCAGTTTCTACGACGCATTCAATTGTTGGTGGTGTACTTGGTGCTGGTATTGCTGCTGGTGGTTGGGATATTGCTAACTGGAGTCAACTTCTTGCTATTGTTGCTAGTTGGGTAATTTCTCCCGTATTAGGCGGTATTATAGCGGCTCTCTTTCTCATTTATATAAAACGATCAATAACGTATAAGAACGACATGATTGCTGCGGCGCAAAAAACGGTGCCGTTACTGGTCGGTTTGATGGTCTGGGCATTTTCTACTTATCTGATTTTAAAAGGTTTGAAGCACCTTTGGAAACTAGATCTTATTACTGCAGGCTTGATTGGTTTCGTGATTGCATTGACGGTTTATTTCCTTGTTCGACCTATTGTTAATAATGCAGCGGCTTCTTTGAAAAATAATAAAGAGGCTGTGAATAGTTTGTTTACTATTCCGTTAATTGTATCGGCTGCATTACTAAGTTTTGCTCATGGTGCGAACGATGTTGCCAACTCTATTGGGCCTTTGGCTGCTATTAATGATGCCTTAATGACTGGTGTTGTTT
>ERZ808232.200-NODE-200-length-11788-cov-8.805506_pt1 | contig 11788 bp, 10 predicted proteins | sample MGYA00521281_ERZ808232 | MGnify/ENA primary metagenome ERZ808232 (study PRJEB31515, sample SAMN02941833) | indoor metagenome | biome: House; feature: Kitchen Counter; material: surface | place: USA: Illinois | collected 2012-02-13 ... | reverse complement strand
ACCACACAATTTATCATTGGCATTAGGAACCGCTAACGTATCACCGTTGGACATGGCTACAGGTTATGCTGTTTTCTCAAATGGCGGCTATAAAATAACCCCTTATTTGATTGACCATATCACGGGTAGAAATAAAGAGATTCTCTTTCAAGCGAACCCAGCCACTGTCTGCCGTTCATGTACACTGCTGGAAAAAGCGACGGATAGCGATCAGCAAACTGGACTCTTTATGACACCTCAAGGTGTACAAAATCGCCCAGTTGCACAGCAAGAATTAGCACCTGAAGTGGCCTATATTATTTACGATATAATGCGTGACGTTATTCAACACGGTACCGGACGCCGAGCTAGAGTGTTAAAACGCCCAGATCTAGCGGGTAAAACAGGCACAACCAATGATGGCAAAGACACCTGGTTCTCTGGCTACAATGGTGAGCTTGTCACCTCCGTTTGGAGTGGGTTTGATGACTCTACCAGCTTAGGCCGAGGTTCCTTTGGCAGCACGGTTTCGCTACCAACTTGGGTCAACTATATGCGTATTGCATTAGAAGACACGCCATTATCTTATGTCCAGAAACCTTCTTCACTTGTTACCGTTCGCATTAACTCGAAAACAGGAGAACGGGCAGAACCAGGGCAAAAAGACGCTATTTTTGAAATATTTCGTAAGGATCATATTCCACCGCAACGTAAACAAGAGACGGTTAACTCCGAAAATAACCAGCAAAATTCGGTTCAACAAGAAACACAAATGGACAATACTCTAGAAAATCTTTTCTAAGTAACACCAGCTTCTATCAAAATATAAAAAGGCGATGTCTATTATGGAGTCATCGCCTTTTTATTGAGCTTCTCAGCATGCTAAAGATAACTAAGCACCGAAGTGATCTAGGCTCTCTAACGGATAGAAGTCTGGATAAGGTAATGTCGCTACACCAGAATCAATAGCGGCTTGCGCTACCGCTGCCGAAACAACATTCAGTAAACGAATATCCATTGGTTTTGGTAAAATATATTCCTTACTAAAACTTAATGGGATACCACCATAGGCTGCAATGACGTCTTCAGGTACGTCTTCTTTTGCAAGATTCTTTAAAGCATGAACCGCTGCTAATTTCATTTCTTCGTTGATTTTAGTTGCTCGAACGTCTAGAGCGCCACGAAAAATGAAAGGAAAGCCCAGCACATTATTCACTTGATTAGGGTGATCAGAACGCCCCGTCGCCATAATGACATCATCGCGAGTGGCGAGAGCCAATTCAGGATTAATTTCTGGATCTGGATTTGAACACGCAAAAACAATCGGATTTGGCGCCATTTTGCTAAGCTGTTCAGCTGAGAACAAGTCTGGGCCAGATACTCCGATAAACACATCAGCGCCTTCAATAGCATCATCCAAAGTGCGCTTATCGGTATCGATCGCGAACATCGCTTTGAACTGATTCAAATCCGTACGGCCAGAATGAATGACCCCATTACGATCAAGTACCAGTATATTTTCTCGTTGAGCACCACACGCAATAATCAACTTCATGCAGGCTGTTGCTGCGGCACCGGCCCCTAAACACACAATATTTGCCTCAGCAATGTCTTTACCTTGAAGCTCAAGTGCATTCAAAAGGCCCGCCGCTGTCACAATTGCAGTACCATGCTGGTCATCATGGAAAACCGGGATAGAACAACGCTCTATTAATTGACGTTCAATTTCAAAACACTCTGGTGCTTTAATATCTTCCAGATTGATACCACCGTAGGTATTCGCAATACGCGTCACAGTATCAATAAAAGCTTGTGGGCTTTCCGCTTCAACTTCTACATCAACAGAATTAACGCCTGCAAAGCGCTTAAATAATAGCCCTTTACCTTCCATTACAGGCTTGCTTGCCAGTGGTCCTAAATTACCCAATCCAAGAATCGCAGTCCCATCCGAAATGACCGCCACTAAATTACCTTTGCCCGTATAGCGGTAAGCGGCTTCAGGGTCCTTAGCAATCTCACGACAAGGCTCTGCCACACCAGGACTGTAAGCTAAAGCAAGATCACGAGCGGTCTCTGCAGGTTTCGAAATAGTAGTACTCATTTTTCCAGGTACTGGGTACTCGTGGTAATCCAGAGCTGCTTGCTTAATATCTTCAGCCATCTTGATATCCCCTTTAAATATAGTGTTGCATGCATTTTATTTTTATTAGTTGGACCTCTTTATCAAAGCTGCATTTAGTGAAAGCAGCTCTTTAATAGGCTAATTCCAGAATAGAGGGTCTAAGACATCTTATCAATCACATTAAGCAATACACCTTTTATCATTGATATGAATTAAGAAGTGCCTATGTCTTGCAGATCATTAGGGTGTTTAACAGACAATACCCAAGACTTATATGTCGAGCGACCACTATTCCGTTTATGCTGCCAGCCGCGAACTTCAATAGTATGACCTTGAAGAAAAAATACTTTCTGAGCGGGCCAATAATTCGCTGCGCTGCGTGGCAAATTGATCACTAGACCCTGATTAGTTTCTAGCCACCAGCCACCTCGATTGTGGGTAATAGATGAGATTGTTACTCGTGCCATTACAAAGCCAGCTTTTGGCTGCCACTGTAGTGATTGTGTCCAAACACCCAGTTTTGCCTTACGAGCAGTTTGCTCCGATGCAATAAAGCACCCTTGGTATGCAAGATTAGGAGGGACAGCAACACGATATCCAAGTCCTTTCGATAGTAGCTGACTTGATAATGAAAGACGATCTTTATTGAAGAGATAATACAGATAGCGACCGTAGTGATCACGTCCGCCCTTACTAGGCTGTAAATAGACATAACGCCCTGCTAGCTGAGTAAGTATTTGCTTAGCAGCAACAGCAAAAGGCTCATGATTGGCCTTTTCGTGATCTAATTCTGGTGTATTAATGCCAACTAATCGAACACGACGACCATCGACTAAATAGAGTGTATCACCATCTACTACACTCTTAACTTCCGCTTTCTCAATAGCGCCCGATGCTCGGCATACATCACTGGCATATAAAGATGAGAAGGGTAGAAACAAAAAAAGCGCCAAGAAAACTTGGCGCCTTTTTTGAACAATTACTTTCATTCTGCCAATTACTTAGCTGAACGACGTGCTCCGAAACGCTTGTTAAAGCGATCAACACGACCACCAGTATCCAACATTTTCTGTTGGCCAGTGTAGAATGGGTGACATTGACTACATACATCAACGTGCATGTCTTTACCTAGAGTTGAGTTTAGGTTCAATGTGTTACCGCAAGTACAAGTAGCAGTAATTGCAGAGTAATTTGGATGGATATCAGCTTTCATTGTATTTACCTTAAAGGTTGGTGTGCCGCCACTTGATCGACATAGGGGCTTTCGCCTCGTCAAGCACCGCACGATTCGTTGTACAGACATTGTACAGTGGTACCAAGAATGCGTATTTTAGGGTGCTATTAGGGATTCATCAACCTTTTTATAACGCTTTCAAGAAAAAATCATACTCGCACCAAAGACCCTCTCTAACGTACACTAATAAACGTATTGCTCACTGACTGTTTTCTACCAATAAGGCCATAACAAACGCATGCAAGAGGCACTTTTAACACCTTACCCTTTCGCTCAAGTCGCTTTGCCCGTTCCAATGCGTACCCTATTCGACTATAAAATCCCTAAAGCGATCGCGCTGCGTCATCAATTACAACCAGGGATGCGAGTAAAAGTCCCTTTTGGCAAAAGCAGCCGTTTAGGCGTCATTGTCTCATTCAGCGAGCAAAGCGAATGGGACGAAAAGCACATTAAACCTATCACCTCATTGCAAGATGAGTCGTCAGTTATTCCGAGTGAATTAATGACATTATGTGAATGGGCGGCTCGCTATTATCATCACCCTATTGGTGATGTGCTGTTTCATGCCTTACCGGTATTACTTCGTAAAGGAGAGAATGCCGAATTCCGTACCGAAAATTGGTGGTTCACAACGCCCGAAGGACAACAAACAAATATAGAGTCACTCAGTCGAGCGCCTCGTCAACAAGACTTTTTAAAAGCGGTTCAACAACATCCAAATGGCATGAGCCAACACGTAATTTCTTCTCTGTCACTCTCCCCCACCGCAGGTAAAGCACTCGAAGAAAAAGGCTTATTACATCGAGAGCAGCGCTCATTCAACAAAGCAGGTGAAAAACACACTCATCAGACTCAAGTACCGCCGATTTTAAATCACGAGCAACAACACGCAACTGATAGTTTATTGAAGATGTCAGGCTCGTTTAATGTCGCACTATTAGATGGGGTAACAGGAAGCGGCAAAACCGAAGTTTTCTTGCGAGTGATGGAAAAACTGATAGAACAAGGTAAACAAATTCTCGTGATGGTGCCGGAAATAGGTCTAACACCACAGACACTAAAACGCTTTGAAAGTCGCCTGCATACCGATATCGTTCTAATGCACTCCAATATGAGTGACCGTGAGCGACTAGATGCCTGGCTACTTTCTGCCAGCGGTCACGCTAAAGTCATTATTGGTACCCGTTCTTCGGCTTTTATTCCTGCCCCTAACTTAGGTCTCATTGTTATTGACGAGGAGCATGACGCTTCTTATAAGCAACATGAAGGATTTCGCTATCATGCCCGAGATCTTGCCATTAAACGCGCTCAAAACTTAAATATCCCAGTACTGTTAGCGTCAGCAACACCCTCTTTTGAAAGTCTCGCAAATGCCTTACAAAAACGTTTTACTTGGCTAAAGTTGCGTCAACGGGCAGGGGATGCACAGATTCCAAAGATGGAAAGAGTCGATTTACGAGGCCAAACATTGGTCAATGGCTTTAGCGAGTACGCACTCGAAGCCATGAAACAATGTCTTGATAAACGCGAACAAGTTCTCGTGTTTTTAAATCGTCGAGGCTATGCACCCACACTCATGTGTCATCAGTGCGGCTGGATTGCCAGTTGCGATCATTGCGATGTGAATTTAACCGTTCATAAACGCGCTAACAAACTACATTGCCACCATTGTGATACTCAAAAAGCGCTAGTACACACCTGCCCTGAATGCCAATCAGAAGAATTGTTTACCGTCGGTGAAGGGACAGAACAAATAGAAACACAACTTCAAACACTCTTCAAAAATGTTCCCATATTACGTATTGATCGGGATAGCACCCAGCGCAAGTCTGCGATGGCACAACTAACCCAGAAAATACATGAGCATGATCAAGCTATTTTGATTGGGACGCAAATGCTTGCTAAAGGCCACCACTTTCCTAATGTCACACTGGTCATTGTGATGGATGCTGATGCCGGACTATTTTCAGCAGACTTTCGGGGTATGGAGCGCACCGCTCAGCTCATTACTCAGGTCTCTGGCCGGGCAGGACGCGCACAAAAACTTGGGCATGTCTTACTGCAAACATACCATCCAGATCATCCTGCTATCGAGTGTTTATGCAATCTCGGTTATGAGCATTTTGCAATGGATGGTTTATCGGAGCGAAAAAGCCTATCACTACCGCCTTTTTTCCATCAGGTGATTATTCGTGCTGAGTCAGGCAATGAGCAGGAAGCCATGCAACTTTTATCTGCCATGAGAAATGATCTAGAACCGCACTTTCCAAATGGGTTATTTCTTGTTGGTCCCTATACTGCGATTATCGTACGTAAAGCAGGACAACATCGCGCGCTACTGTCTATTAAATCTGCCAGTAGAGCCCCTTTACATCAAATCACCTCAATGATGACTCATTGGCTAGAACATGCTACAAGACAACACAAAATTCGTTTCGCAATTGATGTGGATCCACTGGAAACTTACTAGTCAAATCCGCATAATGTGCACAATTTATTAAAAAGCTAAAACTATGTTTGATTTTGTACACATTGCAGCCAAAAAAAGTCGCCCAAAGACAGGGGCGACTCGTCATATAGCACAACAACCCAAACGTAAAACACCTTGGTGGCTATGGCTTATCGTTCCCGCTATTTTAATTGCCTTTATTTATGGATTAACGCAATTAAGCCACGTTGATAATACAGTTACACCCACAAAACACCTTCAAACTAACCCAGTGGTTAGTAAACACATAGTCACTGAACCTAAAAAAACCACGCCAAAAAAAGCCGAAACGAAGAAAAAAGAATCTTTTGATTTTTATCAAATATTACAAGACAGCAAAGTTGATACCAGTCATGTGGATGCTTACCAATATCAGCCCCGTGGCGAGCAAGACTTTTTCTACATGCTACAAGCTGCGTCCTTTCGTAATTCGAAAGATGCTGATCGCATGCGAGCGAAACTCATCCTTGCTGGCATTATAGATACTAATGTACGCCAAACCACCAGCACCAAAGATGGTAAACCTTGGTATCGTGTTGTTATTGGCCCCTTCAACGACCGTTCAAAAATGAACCAAACGGAAGATAAACTCGTCCGTATGCGTATTGAAGCCTATTCCTATAAAGTAAAAAAAGAACTGCAATCTAAGTAATTTTGGCGCATACAAAGTGAAAGACACTTCTGTATGCGCGTTTCGCTTGAAAACCCTCCGTATTGCCCCCACCTTGTTAGAATCGAATTTGGAGTAGACCATGACAACGATTCTTACAGTACGTAAAGGCAACCAAGTCGTCGTAGGCGGCGATGGACAAGTATCTTTAGGCAACACCGTGATGAAAGGCAATGCACGTAAAGTGCGTCGTCTATACCGTGGTGAAGTGATCGCTGGGTTCGCTGGCGGTACCGCTGACGCATTCACTCTCTTCGAACGCTTCGAAGGACAACTTGAAAAACACCAAGGTCATTTGGTACGTGCCGCAGTGGATCTAGCAAAAGACTGGCGCTCCGATAAAGCATTGCGCCGTCTTGAAGCCATGCTTATTGTCGCTAACAAAGAAAGCACCCTGATCATTACTGGTACTGGCGATGTAGTGGAACCACAGCATGGAGCCCTTGCTATTGGCTCTGGTGGTAATTATGCCGAAGCAGCAGCTCGTGCCTTAATCGACAATACCGATTTATCTGCCAAAGAGATTGTTGAAAAAAGTCTGAATATTGCCGCTGATATTTGTGTTTTTACCAACCACAGTTTGACTATTGAAGATATTACAATAGACCCTCAGATTGAAGATCAGTCAGCAACATCCACAACAGAATAAGTGAGAGAATCCCACATGAGCAGTATGACCCCAAGAGAGACGGTTAACGCCCTAGACAATCATATTATTGGCCAACAAAAAGCCAAGCGAGCCGTTGCTATTGCACTACGTAATCGCTGGCGCCGCATGCAACTTCCAGAAGACATGCGCGCAGAGATAACACCAAAAAACATTCTTATGATCGGACCAACAGGTGTTGGTAAAACCGAAATTGCCCGCCGTTTGGCAAAGCTATCTAACGCTCCTTTTATCAAGATTGAAGCCACTAAATTCACCGAAGTTGGCTATGTTGGACGTGACGTTGAATCCATCATTCGCGACCTAGTCGAAATGGCTATCAAGATGTTTCGCGAGCAAGAAACCAGTAAACTACGTCATAAAGCAGAAGACGCCGCTGAAGATCGTATTTTAGATATCTTACTACCACCTGCACGTGGCGGTGATCCTGAGCTAGAAGACAACAGCACTCGCCAAGCATTTCGTAAGAAATTGCGTGAAGGTAAGTTAGATGACAAAGACATTGAAGTAGACCTAGCGGATGCTCCAATGGGTGTTGAAATTATGACACCACCTGGCATGGAAGAAATGACTAGCCAGCTACAAAATATGTTTTCCAACATGGGCTCACAAAAAACCAAAAAACGCACTTTGAAAGTAAAAGATGCGCTTCGCCAAGTGCGTGACGAAGAAGCCTCTAAGTTGGTTAATGAAGATGAATTAAAAGCCCGTGCGGTTGAAGCGGTTGAGCAAAACGGTATCGTCTTCTTAGATGAAATAGATAAAGTAGCGAAGAGCTCTGAACGCTCTGGCGGTGAAGTATCCCGTGAAGGGGTTCAGCGTGATCTACTTCCTTTGGTTGAAGGCTGCACGGTGAGCACTAAATACGGCATGATCAAAACAGACCATATTCTGTTCATCGCTTCTGGTGCGTTCCATTTATCTAAGCCATCCGATTTGATACCTGAGCTACAAGGTCGCCTACCTATTCGTGTGGAATTAGACGCCCTTACAGTGAATGATTTTGAGCGTATTTTGGTAGAACCAAGTGCCTCTTTGACTCAGCAATACATTGCCTTGGCAGCGACTGAAAACATCAATATCAACTTCACAACAGAAGGTATCCATCGCATCGCCGAGATTGCTTTCCAAGTGAATGAGCGTACTGAAAACATTGGTGCACGTCGTTTACATACTGTGTTGGAGCGTTTATTAGAAGAAGTGTCTTACTCTGCTAGCGATATGCCAGATGGTCAAGAAGTGACTATCACTGCGGCTTATGTAGACGAACAACTTGGTGAAATCGTCGAAAATGAAGATCTAAGCCAATACATACTTTAATCACGACTACTAGGACAAAAGATCATGACGCCAGTGCCAACCAAGATTCATTACCATAAGCAATCTCGTGAATTGGAGCTGGCGTTTGCCGATGATCAGTCTTTTCGTTTGAGCTCGGAGTACCTCCGAGTTCATTCTCCTTCTGCCGAAGTTCGTGGCCATGGCTTACAGATGCCTATCCTACAATACGGCAAAAAAGACGTTACCATTCAAAATGTCGAAGGCGCTGGTAATTATGCACTCAAAATTAGCTTTAATGATGGTCACGATTCCGGACTGTATTCTTGGGAATATCTCTACAATCTTGGCAAAAATCATGATGAACTCTGGCAAATGTATTTAGATCGCCTTGAAAAAGAAGGCCAGACGCGGGACACTTCAGTGATCCAGCTACATCAGCTATAAGTAAAAGCATCGCTTCACATCATTAGGAATTAACATGAGCTCCCTTAGCCTGTCTGCTATTAGTGCGATTGAACACGCAATCAACCTTGCTCTAAAGCAAGATGATCCTTCTCAAGCACGCCTCAGTAAGCTAGCAGGTCAGCAAGTTTTTCTTTATATCGAAGACTTCTCCTTTATTCTACAAGTGCATATTCTAGAAGAAGGAGTGATGCTACATCGTCCAGAAAGTCTTGATGAAGTGGAGCTTGACCCGCGTTTAGACACCCTAGTACAAGGTCCAAGCTCGGCTTATCGTAAGCTATTGGATGGCGATGGCTTCTTTGATGGCGACTTACGCATTCAAGGTAATGCCCAAGCGTTAATGACACTACATAAAGTAATGGAGAACTTTGAATTTGATTGGGAAGGATTACTTGCCGATCATATTGGTGACTTACCAGCTTCAGCCCTAGCTCGCCTGTTACGTAAACAATGGTCTTGGAGCAAAGAAGCCGCCACCAGCCTACAGCTGCAGTTGGTTCAACACTTGCAAACCAACAGCCAATTACTGCCTAGTAAGATTGAGTTTGAAACCTTTGTAGAGGATGTCGAGCGTTTCAGTACTGCTCTTGATCGCGCTGAAGCCAAGTTACGAATCATAGAACGCAAACACTCTTAAACTGATCTCTGTGGAATTCACTCTACCAGACGACAAAGCGCTTAGGTTTACTTAAGCGCTGCTCTACCTCAATGCAATCCAGGCCTTTCTACTTAAGCTTTCCGACTCAAGCCTTTCTACTTAAATAGACGCCACCAATGGTGACAACAAAACCAGAAAGCTGTATCAGTGTCATGGTTTCATCGAATATAAAATAACTGCCTATCGCTGCCAATGGCGGAGCAAGTAGCAGTAGCGTCGATACCTGAGACGCTCTGCTTTTTCGTAGCAGCCACACCATTAAGAACACACCACCACCCGACAGCACCACAACGCCCCACGCTACCAGTGCAAACGATTGCCATTCCATGACAAACAAGTGCTCGCCTAGAAACAGCATAAAGCCGCAGGACACGACACTGGCGGCGAGATTTTGAATCGCCATGGAACTAAAAATATCAGAAGAGGAAATCGACATTTTCTGATAAGTCACGCCCAGCGAAAGTGCCAGTATCGCCGCACAAGCCAGCCCTAAAGTAAGCCCCGTAATGCCGCCATGACTCATATTCAATTCCAATGCTGGGCTCACCACCATCAGTAGACCGAACATGCCTACGAGTATGCCAACAATCCCTCTAAAAGACGTTTTCTCTTTGATCAATAAGAACGCCAGTATCGTCACTAATGCCGGCTGTAACGCCCCTATCAGCGCCATCATTCCGGCTGGTAAGCCTTTGGCAATCGCGACATAGGCAAAACCAAGATAAAAGCCATTCATCAGCATACCGGCGAGAATATGTTTCGGTAACTCTTTCCATTTGGGGAAAGGTCGACGCAGCACCAAGACGATCGTCAGAAACAATAATCCGGCACAGAAAAAGCGAATACTCAAAAACACATTCGGATCGATTTGGCCAACAATGAGCTTACCTGTAATAAATCCAGCAGACCAAATCAGTACCAAGAGCCCATAAAGAAACGCCATGTAAATTCCTTACCTTATTATCTGAATGTAGGAGCAACAAAGTCATCAATCACATGTAACGTACTGGGTGACAATATTTGATTGCCCCGAGCTACCTGTAACCTGTACCGCGTCTTATCTATTTTGCTAATGATAAAAAAAGGCGCCAACCTGAGAAGAGAGCGCCTTTCATTTACGGATTAAACTCTTTACTAATCAAAGAAATTACTGATCAAGCAACTTACGGATTAAAACAAGGTTCACGCGAACGTTACATGCGCTCTAATGTTTCAATACCCAACAAAGCCAAACCTTGTTTCAAGGTCGCTGCGGTATTCAAGGCCAATTGCAAACGGCTGCTCTTCACGTCTTCTTCTGCGTTCAGAATTGGACACGCTTCGTAGAAAGTCATGAAGGTACCCGCCAAGTCATATAAGTAAGCACATAAAAAGTGTGGCATACCGTCGTTGGCTACTTGTTGAATCGCTTCTTCAAACTGACATAACTTCACAGCCAATGCACGCTCTTGCGTTTCTACTACGGCAATGTCGCCAGTTAAGCTCGTAACGTCGATTTCTGAGCGTTTTACTATGCTGGCAATGCGCGAGTAAGCATACAACAAGTAAGGCGCGGTGTTTCCTTCAAAGCTCAACATGGTATCCCAGTTGAAGACATAATCGCTGGTACGGTTTTTCGATAGGTCAGCGTATTTCACCGAAGAAATACCCACCACACGACCAATGTTACGTAGCTCTTCTTCGCTCATATCTGGGTTTTTAGACGCCACAAGCTGGTAGGCACGTTCTTGCGCTTCTTCTAACAAGGCAGACAGTTTTGCCACGCCGCCGGAGCGAGTTTTAAACGGTTTGCCATCGCTGCCCATCACAGTACCAAACGGCATGTGTTCTAACTGAGTGCTTGGTTTTACAAAGCCTGCTTTACGCGACAAGGTAAAAATCTGTTGGAAGTGCAATGACTGGCGCGCATCGACAAAATACAGCACACGATCAGCCCCTAAAGTATGCTGACGAAAACGTACTGCGGCCAAATCTGTTGTCGCATATAGGAAACCGCCACCAGTTTTTTGTACGATAACTGGGGTAATGTCGCCTTCTTTATTCGCAAACTCATCCATGAAGACACATTGAGCACCGTTTGACTCTTGCAACAAACCTTGTTCTTGCAAATCATTAACAACATTCGCTAAGTCATCGTTATAAGCGCTTTCAGGCATCACATGCTGACGCTCTAAAGAGACGCCCAACATTTTGTAGGTTTCTTCACAATGCGTAAGAGAGATAT
>ERZ808232.197-NODE-197-length-11967-cov-15.745887_pt1 | contig 11967 bp, 12 predicted proteins | sample MGYA00521281_ERZ808232 | MGnify/ENA primary metagenome ERZ808232 (study PRJEB31515, sample SAMN02941833) | indoor metagenome | biome: House; feature: Kitchen Counter; material: surface | place: USA: Illinois | collected 2012-02-13 ... | reverse complement strand
CATCGGGATAGTCTCTCAGAATATTGACTCTCCGACAAACCCGGTACGGTTCATACACTGACCTACAGGCTCCTTAGAGTTTTCTGTTGACCAAACACCTTTTCCCTTTTCCAAACGTGTTTTTCCTAAACTCTGATTGTTATGCACAAGATCAAGTGTTGCGTATGGAAAAATTGTAGCATCACCGCTTAATGTTGGAGGAAGCATAGAAACTGTCACGAAAAGTTCTTGCCCTTTTAGAATATAAGTAACTATGAAGGTGCATACACCTGAAACAGCCTGACTAATTGCCCCAAAAATATTTTTCTTATCTTCATCGTACGGGAAAATACCATTTGTAAATTTTACATATTTCGTTGTGTTTTGCTCGATGTAGTAGTTCTCATATTCATCTTTAACAAAGCTATCTGTGGCTGGTTGTTTCTGTGAAATTGGAGCTGATGAAGATTTTGCAGCCGATGATGCAGCGCCACCACCGTTATCCTGAACAACTAAGTTTTGTTGAGGCAGTAATTTACAACCACAAGAGAGTGAATCATTTACTCGGGCAGCAGCTTTCCCAAAGATTTGCATGCACGGATCGCCAGATACAATAGTTGCAACGACTTTATGAGTTGGATAAGTTGCTTTGTCACCAACACAGGCAACGGGAATTCCGTCAATCAGGAACATATTATTCCCAGAAATTACTTGGCCACCACCAGAGGTCGGGCAGCCTATAGTTATATATGGTGTTGCCAAAACTATTCCTTCTTATTTTCTTGAAGTGCCAGAATGATAGCAAAGAGGGGTAGACAGTGCTGTATAGTTTTATTTATCAGGACGTACAGCCCGTACGATCAATAATAATGTGATTTAAAAAGATAGGCATGAGGATTCTTTTGAAGAATTTTTTATGTCATTCTCCTTAGAGATTAAATGTTTATTCGATTAACTTTATGAGGATGATTGGTAAGAATGAAGTCATTTCTTATATATGACTCCCTGATAAAAAGATATGTTTTATTAACTGTAGGGCTAATTGTTATTGCTTTTATGATAGCTATCTTTTTAAAGGGGAACTTGAAATTGATTTTGCGATTGGAGCTGTTTGCGGCTATTTAAATATTTTTCTATTGTTAAAGAATTATAGATTTCCACTTATTCATGAGATTAAAGAAGATAGTGACGACCTTGTTATGTATGCAAGGATTAGTCTTCTTATTTTTTTTGTTTTGATAGAGTTTGGTTTTTTACTTGTCGCATTATTTTAAATTTTTATAGATGTATGAGTAAGAATGAATTAAAAATGATTAGAATTTTGCTGCTAATTAAATAGACACGGATATCTCAACAACATCCGTGTCCGAAAAGACCTAAAATGAATTATGGTTTTTCTCTGCCAAGAACATGGTCTGTTTAAGCTGTTTACGGTTGAAACCTAAAAACTCAATCACATTTCTAAACAGTACGGGTGCTTTAGCAATCGGAGTATTTATTTTAGGTACAACAGTCATATCTTTACGCCGTTCTATACTTTCAACTACACCAGAGATAACTTCCTCAATAGAGATATATTTCCAAATACCCGAGTTACCTTTCCACACAGCTTTACCTGCTGGGTCATTTTGAATATTGTCCATTAATGGTGTTTTAAAGAAAGTTGGATGAAGGCTACCAACACCTATATTTAAATATTTTAATTCTAGACGAAGGCTATCACATAAAGCCCAAACGCCTGCTTTACTCGAAGTATAGTGAGTGTTTAACGGGGAGTGGAAGAAAGCTGCCATTGAAGATACAGCCAGTAAGTATCCCTGAGTTTGTTTTACATACGGTATAGCTGCGCGGAAAGTACGAAATACTCCAGTCAGGTTAATATCGATGGTTCGCTCAAAGGTTTCAGGAGCCATATGTTCTAGTGCTTCTGTTGTAGCTATGCCTGCATTTGCAATCACCACGTCAATTTTACCGAAGTGTTGAGCTGCATTTGCCATAGCCATTTCTAGGCTTTCCAAAGAGCGTACATCGGCCACCCAACCTGCGGCAATGCTTTGCCCACCTAGCTGTTTTGCCTGACTTTCAACTTTGTTAAGGTCTAAGTCTAGGAGTGCTAATTTTGCGCCTTTGGCTTGTAATGCTTGGGCAATCGCAAGTCCTAGTCCACCTGTTGAACCTGTAATTACGACAACTTTATCTTTTAATTTGTATTTAGACATATCAGATTTCCAGACATTTTTATAAATGAGTTTTAAGGCAATGGATTATTTCTGGACAGGTTTAGATTCACTTTCAAGTTGTTGAAGTAATCCCTGCAATTTCTTGTGGCGGATAACCATTGCATCACTAGCTGCACTAAACATTCCGCGTAATATCGAGAACGGAACCCAGCGCACTGGAGCAAAAATCCGTGGCTGACGGCGCTGTACACCTTTTACAATTGCTTGCGCCATATATTCCGGAGAAATAGGCTTGCGTAACCATGCTGGAAATGCTGCTTCAATCATCTTCGTTACAGTTGCGTTACCCCCAAAGGCAACCTTAGCGATTGGTGTTGCTGTCCAGCCCGGATAGACAACACTAGCGGTTGCACCGGTATATGCAATCTCTGTACGGAGACAGCGTCCGAGCATTTCTACTGCCGCCTTTGAAGCCGCATATGGAGCGTTTGCCATTCCATTGACGAAGCAATAAACAGAAGAGGTTATGAGGATTTGTCCTTTGTTACGGGTCACCTCTGGTAAGGCAGCACGGACTGTGCGCCAGACACCAAGTAAATCAACCTCAACAATCTTATCGAACTCAGCTTCATTACAGCTAGCAATTGTCGAAGCACCATCACGCCATGAGATACCTGTATTGGCAAAAGCTATATCAAGGTGTCCATAGTGTTTTATTGTTTTCTGGACTACATCTTTTGTGGCTACTGCATCAGTAACGTCTAGCGCTAATGGTAAAACACGAGACGCCTCAAATTCAGATGCAAGTTTATCTACAGCTTCCTGTTGCATATCGGTGAGTACCAAGTTTGCACCTAATGCATAAAATTCACGGGCTGTTGCTGCACCAATTCCTCCAGCGGCTCCTGTAATTAAAACAACTTTTTTGTTCAGGTCATATTTCATGGACTTTCTCCAAATGTTTTAAATTTACTGTTACTTGACTGGAACGATGCGTTTAAGAAAGTCGATCTGATCACGAACAACACGCTCAAAAGCTTCTCCAACGTAAATTTCAAAATGACCATCGGCGTAGTGCTTAATTTCATGATTGGGTGTATGGCTCGCATGACGCAATGTTGTTTTTGAGGGTGCAACAGAGTCGGTATCGCAGACACAAAACAACACGGGCGCTTGAATACGTGATGTCTTACGGCCCGGGTAATAGCGTATGATGTCGAGTACAAAACGTGCAGCGACATAGTTTGGAATATTTGAACCTGAAGGCATGAGTGCGAGATAGCCTGAATAAGCATCAGGTGCATTCATTAATGCTGTATGTCCTGTTGGAGCTGCAAGAGGCACCATGACTGGCTTGGCGCCGAACATTGATCCAATCTTGTCTTTTAAAGCGAGTCCCGTGAGCTTGAGGGTCGTTATCGGGTTCATTGCCATGCTAGATGAGAAACCATCAGTGAAGGGGCATTGTGATATAACAGCAGCAAGTCGGTTATCATCAGCAGCTGTTGCCAGCACATGGCCTCCACCGAAAGAAGTCCCCCATATAACTACGCGGTTTGGGTCAATTTTGTCTAGGCTACGTGCATAGGCAACAGCGGCTTTCCAGTCTTCGAGCTGACTTTTTATGTCTAGTAATTGTCGAGGTTGTCCTTCGCTATCACCAAAATAGCGATAATCAAACACTAAACAAGCATAACCCTCTGCCACAAAGCGCTCTGCAAAAGCTGTTAAACGCATTCTACGAGTACCACCCAAGCCGTGCGCCATCACAATAATTGGTGTAGTGGCCTCGGTCGCTGGACGATATAAATAGGCACTGCATTTCATGCCATGTGAATCAAATTGAACATCTAGTGGCGCTTGGGGCACATTATTTAGACTTTTACCCATCGTATTTTTCTCAATATTGGCTATAACGCTATCTTCTGAAAAATAATGAGATAGGGCTTGATGAAAGCTGCCATATTGCTTGACACTTTGCGCCAAAATTTGGATTGAGCAGGTATTTTTAGTTATTTGCTTTTGCTTGAAAGCTTTAAGTACACTAATTGATATTTGGCGCCAAATTAGAACTATACGGAATGAATGGATTGAATAAGCCGTTATATAGAAGAAGGATTTCTGAAATCTATGTTCAGTTATTATTTGAATATCTGGAAAAACTAGGACATGACCCAGAAAAGGTGCTGGGTGAACCGTGGCCTAAAGCAGATTCAAATCATTTAGAAGGCGTAGATATCGAACATTGGGAAAATCTTCTCATTATTGCCAAAGATTATTTAAATGACCCTTTCATTGGTTTACATGTGGGGCAAACCATTACAGCTCAGCATCTGGGTGTATTAGGGTCAGTATTTCTTGCCTGTGAAAATCTGGGGGCGGTTTTAGAAAGGTTTGAACGATATCAGCGGCTTGTCTATGATGTTTATCCTGCCACTGTTCGTATTTATACTGAATATGTAGAACTTTCATGGGATACAAAAGGTGAGCAAGTCGGCCCTTTATCGGATGAAACTGGCCGTACCGTTATAGTTCAATTTTGCCGTAGCCTCATTAGAGGAAAAGAAAGACTCAAAGAAATACATTTCATTCATGAACGGCCTGAAAATGTTAAGCCTTATGAAGAATATTTCGGCTGTCCTGTCCTTTTTGAGCAACCCGTGGCACTGATGCGTTTCGATAAGGAAATCTTAAGTCTACCGCTTAAAAACTCCGACGCTGCCTTAGTTGCCATACTAGAAAAACATGCTGACAAGTTACTGGCAAGCCTGCCACATATTGATGAAATTACAGATCAAGTCCGTAAACAGATTGCTTACTTACTTCATCAAGGCGAACCCACTATTGAACAGCTTGCAGAGCGATTAAATTATTCACGTAGAACCTTGCAACGCCGTTTAACCGAGGCAGGTACGAATTTTCGGAAAGAATTAAATACTGTCCGTTACGAATTGGCAAAATCGTATTTAAAAGATCTAAGGCTACAAATTGTAGAAATAGCTTTGCTGTTAGGTTATGCCGAGCACAGCCCATTTACACGGGCTTATAAAGAGTGGTCGGGTAAAACACCACAAAAAGCTAGAGAAGAAATGAATGAGTTAAGGTAGAACTTTTATACTCTAGGTTCTACCTTTTAAGTCTATACAAATGCTTTAAAAAAGATATGCAGATGTTTTGAGTGTTCATTCATCGTTTAATGCACATTCAAAATTACTTGGGTTTTCTTTACATCTTACTTTTTTCAAAAAATTCATCATTTTTGGGTCGTAGATACCTGCTTTGGTTAGCTGTATACGTGCCTCGCGCATCATTTTCATATAGTTTAATTGTTCATTTTTAGGAATATCCATCCAATATTTTGAAGGAATATCACTTTCATATTTAGCAATAATGCCAAACGTTCTATTGAGTTGGCTGGCTACCCAAGTTCGAGACTTTTGCCCAAAACCTGCTGGAAATTGGTCTTTACGAATAATGAAGTTTGCTGAAATTTGAGTCAAAGGAAAACGAACAATTGCTCCTTTCTCACCTAAACCTTTGTAGAGTTCAAAAGGTTTAAACGCAACAATAGGAGCGGGCACAATATCAATTTCATGGTTATTAAATTTTGCACCGGCATTGGTAACGTCTACCGATACAGCCTGACCACCGACATGTTGAACAAGCTTTGGTTGGGCTTCGTCGTATTTAAATACTCCAATTTTTTTACCGGCAGCCTTCGCGAGAGTATTTATACTTCTATCATTTACAAATAAATAGGCAGGACCAATTGTGCCTAAACCTGCAATTTCATAAGGACCTACCACCATGTTTTTTGCTGCCATAGGTGAGGACAACAGCTTATAGGCATTAATCGCCGTTTTCATATTTGTTAATGCGCCAACCGCATCTAAAGATCCTGTATATTTATTAAACTGACGGCCACGTAAACCGCTAATAATAGCGCCATCACATTTTCCAACTTTCAAATCTTCAGCAGCTACACGTTCATCAACATATGCTTTTAAAGATAGATCAGCTCCCCAATTTTTGGCTTCAAGTGCATAATCTTTGGCTAAAGCGAAAGCGTCTCCCGATTTACCAATTGGGTCAAACACACAGACGACTTGTTGTTTTGCATAAAGAGTTGTTGTTAAACATGTACTTGCAATAAGTAAAATAGTTTTAAAACGATCCATATCTAGTTATCCATTATTTAAATTATAAAAATTATTTTATAAATCTTGGTTAGGTTAGATATGGCATTTCAATAAAAATTTTAAGGTAAAAAGTCAAAAGACAGCTTGGGATCAGGAAGCCTTTATAACGTTTAAAAAAAGTACTTAAAGTCTAGAGCTCTTAAAAACAGTTACTCCCTAATGAAAAAGTGAGTAACATTAAACATTAGAATACTTATTACGCATCACAGCTATGAAGAAAAATACAAAGCTTGATCAAGACAAGCTATTTATTAAATTATTATTTAAATCTACCTCTGAAGTAACAGATGAGGAAATTGAGTACTATCGTAAGTATCCCGACCAAATTGACCAAGTCACTGCACCCCTAAACATTCATAAAATATTCTTGTGGGCGGGCGCCTTATTGGGAGTTGTGGTGGTAGCTGTAGCTAAATTTCTTAAATTTTCAGGCTCATTAGATTTTTTGTCGGAGGGAGTGCTCGAGTTTGTTATAGATATTATTTATGAAACCGGTATAGCCTTAATTGGCGCTGCGGTTACAGCTTATATGTTAGGAGTCCTATTAAACAAACAACAGGAAAATGCCACAAAATGGCGAGAAGAGATTCGTAGAAGAATAAAAGAGAGTGAGGGGGCACTTTAACTCTAAGATTTTTTAATTTAGCGAATTACCCTATTTCTTCATGACCCATAGAAATTTTTATGGTGAAAACACTTTTCGAGCCTTGATTGCTATATTGAATAGTGCCTTTCAGTGCCACAATAATTGCATGTACAACAGCAAGACCTAAACCTGTGCCGCCAAATTCTTTATTCCTTGATTCTTCTAATCTAAAGAAAGGCTTAAATAAATCGTCTTGGAACTCGGTTGCAATGCCGGGGCCTTCATCCTCAATTTTTAATATCCGGTTTTGTGATACCACTTCCGAGGAAATTTTAAGTTTGCCTGCATGTGAATAGCGTATAGCATTATCAATTAAAGCAATTAAAACTTGCTCAATACGACGGCGGTCGCAATATACAGGAGTGGACGTTAGGTCAAGTTCTGGTACTAGCTTAGCTTGATCCAAACGATCTTCAAATGCTTTAAGAACTTTTTCAACTACCGCCTTAAAGTCAAACAATTCATAATTTAACCGGAGTTGCTGGTTCTCTACTAAGCTTAAAGTCCGTAAGTCTTCGACTAAGTGAGATAAACCTTCAACTTGATTTAAAAGACTTTTAAATAGAACTTCATCAGGTTTAAAAACGCCATCAATAATTCCCTGTAAACGACCTTGTAATATCGTTATAGGCGTTCTTAACTCATGTGCGATAGCTGCATTCCAAACCTGCGCATTTTTGACGGAAACCTCTAGCTTTTGAGCCATATCATTAAAATTATATAAAAGCTCCGACATTTCGGCGGAGTGAATTCTATTATCGTAAGCTCTAGCAGAGAGGTCGCCGTGACTAATTTTTTTTTGCTGCTTCGGCTAAGAAGTTAATTGGCACAATAAAACGCTTTGCGAGGCGCATGCCAATCACTAATGAAATAATACAGCCGCAAAAGATAACAGTGGCTAACCAGATCCAGTCTACAAAATGGAAACTAGTCCAATCTTCTTGTTGAAATGAGCTTAAACTAATCCAGCCTTTTTCAATCGCATAGTTATAAATCACATAACCCAGTACTACAGAAAATAGCGTAACGCTTAAATTCACAATAGTTAAGGCAATAAAAAGTTGCTTACTAATTCCTAACTTACTTTTCATAAAATATTCCCTAGCTATTTTTTAATATTATTTAGGCATCATCTTTTATAGCTACGGGATTATCTAGTCTATATCCCACGCCACGCACATTAACTAACATTTGAAATATGCCTTGTTCTTCTAGTTTTTTTCTTAGCTTACTCACATGGCTATCTACGGTTCGCTCTAGTGCATCGCTATCATTCATGCAGTGGTTCATAAGTTCTCCGCGCGTAAAAACTTTATGAGGTTGGTCAATCATGAATGAAATAATTTTATATTCAGTCAGCGTCAGATTAAGCAAGATTTTCTTATTCTCAGAGTGTATATAAACGCTATGAGTGTCGGTATCAATTTCAATATTTTTATAGAGTTTATTTTTATTAGTTGCCTTGTTTGCAAACTGAGTACGTCTTAAGACTGCCTGAACTCTAGCGATGACTTCATTTGGGTTAAAAGGCTTCACCACAAAGTCATCTGCACCTATGCGTAATGCCATAACTTTATCAATATCTTGATCTAGCGCCGTCAGCATGATCACGGGAGTCTGAGCTTTTTGGCGTATTTTATTTAATACTTCCCAACCGTTTAATTCGGGTAATTTAATATCAAGTAAGATTAAATCGATGGGTTGGCTAACGTGCAATTCAATCGCTTGCTTTCCATTCATGGCCCGAATAACACTCATGCCTTCACGTTTTAAATAATTTTCAATAATGTCGCCAATATCGTAGTCATCTTCTACCACAAGAATAACTTTATCTTGGCAATCAAAAGAAAAAGAATGATCAAACATAGAAAATCTGGCTATAGAAAGTGCTTCAACTCATCATACGCTAAATTATCCGTATTTGTCCACACTTACTCCACACTTTAGTGATTATCCCTACACACTCATCAAAAATAATACGAACATCAAAAACTCACTAGGTTTGGGCAGTATGCAAAAGCATCTTTTACTTCCTTTATTTTTATCTATTGGGCTGATATTACAGGGGTGTGATTCAAAAGAAGTCGCTCAAGCTGAGCCACCACCGGCTAAAGTCAGCGTATTAAGCATTCAACCGCAATCGGTAGATTTTAGTGAAAATCTTCCTGCACGTGTACATGCGTTCCGTACGGCGGAAATCCGTCCGCAAGTCGGAGGTATCATTGAAAAGGTTCTATTTAAACAAGGTAGTGAAGTTAGAGCAGGGCAAGCTTTATATAAAATTAATTCCGAGACTTTTGAGGCCGATGTAAATAGCAATAGAGCTTCTCTCAATAAAGCTGAAGCTGAGGTGGCAAGACTCAAAGTTCAGTTAGAACGTTATGAGCAGCTATTACCAAGTAATGCGATTAGTAAGCAAGAAGTAAGTAATGCTCAAGCTCAGTATCGTCAGGCTCTAGCCGATGTCGCTCAAATGAAAGCATTGCTGGCCAGACAAAACTTGAATCTGCAATATGCAACAGTTCGAGCGCCTATTTCTGGGCGTATTGGGCAATCTTTTGTCACTGAAGGTGCATTGGTCGGTCAGGGCGATACCAATACGATGGCAACCATTCAACACTTGAAGCCATGGTTCTGGTTTTCATTGTGATGTATCTATTTTTACATAATGTCCGCTATACGCTTATTCCAGCGATTGTGGCGCCTATTGCCTTACTCGGTACTTTTACCGTGATGTTGCTTGCCGGCTTTTCAATTAACGTACTCACCATGTTCGGTATGGTACTTGCCATCGGGATTATTGTCGACGATGCCATTGTTGTCGTTGAAAACGTAGAAAGGATTATGGCGACAGAAGGATTATCGCCTAAAGATGCAACCTCTAAAGCAATGAAAGAGATTACCAGCCCGATTATTGGTATTACGCTGGTCTTGGCTGCAGTATTTTTACCTATGGCATTTGCGAGTGGTTCTGTAGGGGTAATCTATAAACAGTTTACCTTGACCATGTCGGTATCTATTTTATTTTCAGCGTTATTGGCACTTATTTTAACACCAGCACTTTGTACCACGATTTTAAAGCCAATCGATGGGCATCATCAGAAGAAGGGCTTCTTTGCATGGTTTGACCGTAGTTTCGATAAAGTCACTAAAAAGTATGAATTGATGCTGCTTAAAATCATCAAACATACAGTTCCAATGATGGTGATCTTTTTTGTAATTACCGGTATTACCTTTGCCGGAATGAAATATTGACCAACAGCATTTATGCCAGAGGAAGATCAAGGTTGGTTCATGACTTCGTTCCAGCTACCTTCAGATGCAACCGCAGAGCGTACTCGGAATGTAGTCAATCAATTTGAAAATAATTTGAAAGGTAATCCCGATGTAAAAAGTAATACCACCATTTTGGGATGGGGTTTTAGTGGCGCAGGACAAAACGTAGCTGTGGCTTTTACGACACTTAAAGACTTCAAAGAGCGGACTAGCTCTGCATCTAAGATGACAAGCGCCGTTAATACTTCCATGGCGAATAGTACGGAAGGTGAGACCATGGCCGTATTACCACCCGCTATTGATGAGTTAGGTACTTTTTCAGGTTTCAGTTTACGTTTACAAGACCGCGCTAACTTAGGTATGCCTGCTTTACTGGCTGCTCAAGATGAACTTATGGCAATGGCAGCCAAGAATAAAAAGTTCTATATGGTTTGGAATGAAGGGTTGCCACAAGGTGACAATATTTCTTTAAAAATTGACCGTGAAAAGCTTAGTGCACTTGGTGTTAAATTTTCTGATGTTTCAGACATCATTTCTACATCAATGGGTTCAATGTATATTAATGACTTCCCTAATCAAGGACGTATGCAACAAGTCATTGTACAAGTTGAGGCTAAATCACGTATGCAATTGAAAGATATCTTGAATCTGAAAGTCATGGGTTCAAGCGGTCAATTAGTCTCGTTATCAGAAGTTGTAACACCACAATGGAATAAGGCACCACAACAATATAATCGTTATAATGGACGACCATCTTTGAGTATTGCTGGTATCCCTAACTTCGATACGTCATCGGGTGAAGCAATGCGTGAAATGGAACAACTGATTGCGAAATTACCGAAAGGTATTGGCTACGAGTGGACAGGTATTTCCTTACAGGAAAAGCAGTCTGAATCACAAATGGCCTTTTTACTTGGTTTATCCATGTTAGTGGTTTTCCTTGTCTTGGCTGCACTCTATGAAAGCTGGGCAATTCCACTTTCTGTGATGCTGGTTGTGCCACTCGGTATTTTTGGAGCAATCATTGCCATTATGTCTAGAGGGTTAATGAATGATGTGTTCTTCAAAATCGGGCTAATTACCATTATTGGTCTATCGGCAAAGAATGCGATTTTGATTGTTGAATTTGCGAAAATGCTGAAAGAAGAAGGCATGAGTTTGATTGAAGCCACTGTTGCCGCAGCCAAACTTCGCTTACGGCCAATTCTGATGACATCACTTGCATTTACGTGTGGTGTAATTCCTTTGGTGATTGCCTCAGGTGCAAGTTCAGAAACTCAACATGCTTTAGGCACAGGGGTTTTTGGTGGCATGATTTCAGCCACCATTCTGGCTATTTTCTTTGTTCCCGTGTTTTTTATCTTCATTCTGGGTGCAGTAGAAAAGCTATTTTCCTCTAAGAAAAAAATCTCATCTTAAGTTCAATGCATCAGGGGAAATACTCAATTTCCTCTGATGCATTTTTACTGATCTGAATGAGAGAATATTACTAACTAATAAATGTCAGCCATTTGTGGTCTTTTGGGTTTTAAATTTATATAAAAAGTCAGGCTAGCCTATATTTTTTACAGCTCTAAATATTTTTTCAAATAATAACCTGTTAAAGATTTTTTTGCTGAAAGCAAACCGCTAACAGTTCCTGAGAATACCAATTCACCACCTTTGTCACCTGCCAAAGGACCAATAT
>ERZ808232.194-NODE-194-length-12197-cov-22.574782_pt1 | contig 12197 bp, 12 predicted proteins | sample MGYA00521281_ERZ808232 | MGnify/ENA primary metagenome ERZ808232 (study PRJEB31515, sample SAMN02941833) | indoor metagenome | biome: House; feature: Kitchen Counter; material: surface | place: USA: Illinois | collected 2012-02-13 ... | reverse complement strand
AAATCTATCTTATTGTCGATTTTATTTCCTTAAAAGTGGAAGATCTGTCATTTATTAGTGGAAAAAAATGCTATTTTCCACTTATGTGATCGAATTGATCCTTTTATGCACCTTTTTGATGACAAACCTTCCACCTTTGCATTATTTTGGTGAAAGCCTTGAAAGATTTTCCACTTTTGTATATAAAATCATAGTCAAATTATAAATATCACGGTTATGACAGAATCCTATCCATTGCAAGAAGAATCGAACTATATCCCTTACTGTATTGGCAATATTCGCCATAATGGAGTAGTTAGTACCAGTAACCGCTTGATCCGTCCGATTGAGCTATCTGCGAATGAATACAAAGCTCTTCTGTATGCAATGGCTGTAGCTAATTATGGAGAAAAAAATAGCGTAGACCGTGAAATTACTGAACAGACCTATATATATTTGTACAAAGATGATCTTGCTGATCTATTAGGCCTTAGTAAACGTAATTCAATTAATGTGGCAATTGACCGGATTTACAAAGAGCTTTCGTCAAGAGTTGCACATTTTATTATTGAAGAACCTGCTGACGATGGTAAAAGAAAGACCAAAAAAGTACATTCTGTAGTGCCTATCATTCGAGAGTTGCGATGGGAAGATGATTCAAAAAATGCCATACAGATTCGTTTTACCAGTGAAGTTCTACCATATTTTACTCAACTTGCTGGAGGGAATTTCACAACCTATCAGCTCAAACATCTATTTGCATTAGATTCTGTAGCAAGCATGAGTTTATATACTTACTTCATCAAAAATGAATTTAAGTACACGAATCAAAAAAGTTATGAAATTCCACTACTTTTGGAAAATCTTAAGGCCCTCATTGATATTAATGAAACAAAGTATGATCGCTGGGTAGATTTCAGACGTTATGTTCTAGATAAGATTGTGGCAGAAATTAATGAAAATACTGATCTACAGTTGGAATATGAAACAATTAAGAAAGGACGTCCCATAGTAGGTGTAAATTTCAAATTACAACACCGTATTGCTGAAAAGAATGTTAGTGATACTCTAACAGTTGAGAAAATTTATTTAGATGTAGCATTTGAAGATAACGCTCTTGTCAAAGAGCTGGGTGCAAAATTCGATACTAATGTGCGTTCCTGGTATATTTTTAGTAATGATGAAAAATACAATCAGTTCAAGAAGTGGTTCAAAAAAGTTGGATGTTTAACTGATTCTCAAGCCAATATTGTAGTTAACGATACTTTATTCCAGATGGATTTTGCTGAAATCGGAATGAGCCTGAATGATTTCAAACGTAATATGAAGCACAAGTTGAAAAATAATCCTGAATTTGTACAAAGTATTCGTGATCGTTTAAATGAGATTTTCGGTAAAGAAGTGATTTAGAAAAAAAGTGTAGCAAGTTGCTACACTGAAGAAATAATCTATTTATAAGGTATAATGGATTAACAGGGCTGCTCCTGAACACAAATGCAAATAGGTAATGAGAGCGTTCTAAATTCTGTGTCAGCTTAATTGCCTAGAGTTTAATTATATGAGGAGCACTGCTCCGCAAGTGTCTACTTTCAAAGTAAATCGATCACTGTAGATGATTTTCCCCCAATTTTTACGGGCATCGTCCATTTTTCAGAAGCCTGTTGAATACCAATATACAGCAATTTCAGCAGGCTATTTTCATTCGGAAAAGCCCCTTTGTTTTTTGTCAGTTTTCTGAATTGGCGATGTATTGCTTCAACCGCATTGGTAGTATAAATCGGCTCCCTAACTGCTTTGGGATATTTGAAATAGGCACTGAGTAAATGCCATTTTTCACGCTATCAACGAATGACTTTCTTGTATTTATCTTCCCATTTGGCTTCCAGCTCATCTAGCGCCATTTTAGCTGCCTGCTTGATATCTGCTCGGTAAACAGGCTGCAGATCTATCATAAAAGCTTTTTGATCCTTACTGGCCACATAAGGCAAGCTATTGCGGATTTGGTGAATAATGCAACTGTACTTCTGTCTGCGGAAATATCGTAGCAATTGCTTCAGGGAAGCCTTTAAGCCAATCAATGCAGGCATCAGGATGTCTTGTATGCCACGGTTCTGCAAATCTATGAGTACGCTGAGCCAATAATTATCACCTTCACTTTCTGACAGGTAAAGACCCAGCGGTTCTTTATGGCCTTCGGTATTTAATCTAAGTACGCTATAAGCGGCTTTGTTGACATAACGGCCTTCCTCCTTGATTTTGTAATGCATGGCATCAAGCCACCTACCAAATACATTTTCAATCCCAATTCTTCTTTTATTGATTTCTAGGTTATAAAGTTTTAGCTCAGGGTGTATTTTAGAGTGCTTTTTTGCTTTCAATGGCAATAGACTATTTGGATGCACTGCATAGACCCCTTGATAGCCTTTATCTGCAAGAATAAAGGTATCTGCAGGAATTTAATTTAAGTTCTGTTTGAAGAGCACGAAACCATGTACCGCTCCACGACTCGTACATAAACTCAGAGTTTGCCGTGTTCTATAATGAATAAAGGCCTGTAACTCTGAAAGTATGTGCCTTCTTCTTACAGCTATAGCTTTTCTTCTGTTTTTTAGGTCTTTGTATTGGTATTGATGTGGCATCAACAATCACTACATTCCACTCGATGCCTTCGCCCTTGAGTAAATGCTTCGGTAAATTAAACAGATTAGACTTGATTAGGTAGTCCTCTACATGACAGACAATTCTTGAAGCAGTCAACTCTGACACTCCCCAAAATTGTTGCAACATGGAACAAGGTTCGGTATTCACGCCAGTCACTTAAGCACAGAAGGATTTGAACTTCTATGCTCAATTTAATTGGTCTACCTTTAGCAGGGACATACATTTTCAGTTGTTCAACCATTAAATTAAAGGTTGACCATGAGATGCCTGTGTATCGCTTAAACTGTGTTTCAGAAGGCTCCTTTGAATCGATGTATTTCATCCTCAGATTATGCATGAATATTTAAAATTCTTTTGTATAAATAATCAGAAAGAAACTGTTTGTTTTCTGATTTATGAAAGAGGTCTAAAAAAAGGTAGTTATGGGGCTATAAGCAATTAAATATTATTTATAAACTCCTCACGCTAAGTAAAAAACTAATAGCTAATCCCAAATTTTTTTAATCTTGAAATTAAGGTCGTCGGATTAATTCCAATCAATTTGGCAGCGCCGTCGTCACCAAATATTTTCCCTTCACAATGCTCAACGGCGCGTTTCAGGTTATCTATTTCCAGCTGTTTCAGATCCTCGATGGTTAGAATCTCGGTAAGGTTTTGTTGTAATGGGGTATTAGGCTGTTTTTCTTGATGTGCAACGGGCTGTCCATCCTGTTCCAATAAATACTGGAAAGACACCGCCCCATGCCGGGCAGTAATCATGGCACGTTCCAACACATTCTGTAATTCGCGGATATTACCTGGCCAGTTATAGCACTGCAGTTCCTGGATATGTTTCTGGCTAAAAGAAAGGTAGGGCACTTTACGTTTTTCACTGATCAGTTTACTAAAGTGGCTGACTAGCAGCGGGATATCTTCTTTACGCTCACGCAGTGCCGGCGAAAAAATTGGAAATACGTTGAGGCGGAAATACAGGTCTTCCCGGAAGCGCTTCTGTCTGACCTCCAGTTTGAGATTACGGTTGGTCGCAGCAATAATCCGTACATTTACTTTGCGCGTTTTTTCCTCACCGACCCGTTCAAAGGTACCTTCCTGCAAGACACGAAGCAGTTTACTTTGCAACTCAAGTGGAATTTCACCGATTTCATCCAGAAAGAGAGTGCCTTGATCCGCCAATTCAAAACGTCCGGCACGATCTCGGACAGCGCCGGTAAAAGCACCTTTGGCATGACCAAAAAACTCACTTTCAAACAGTTCAGCAGGAATTGCGGCACAGTTCACCCGGATTAGAGGCTGCTGCTTGCGATGACTAGACTGGTGAATCGCACGGGCAATCAATTCCTTACCCGTACCAGACTCGCCATAGATCATCACGTTGGCATCGGTTTGCGCAACGACCTTGATCTTTTCAATAATTTCCCGGATCGAACTGCTATTCCCGACAATCTCATGGTATTGATTATCTTGCAGGATCTCTTCCTGCAGATATTCATTTTGCTGTTCCAGACGGCTTTTCAAGTTTTGCAGTTCATTCAGCGCTTGGGTAAGCTTAGCCTCGGTATTTAAGCGTTCAGAAATGTCACGGAAGACCACGACTGCGCCAATAATCTCGCCATCACGAATCACCGGGGTACTGGTAAATTCAACCGGGAAATAGCTGCCATCCACCCGCCAAAACACTTCCTGAATACCTTCATGCACCACGCCGTCATGGACCGCTGCATAAATTGGACATTCTTCTACGGGATAATGTCGGCCATCTTCATGAGTATGATGGTGAATCTGGTGAATATTCTTGCCGATGACATCTTCAGGTTTCAGTCCCAGCATTTTGGCGCCAACCGGGTTAATAAAGGTACACAACCCCTGATGATTAATACTATAGATCCCGTCGCCCACGGCACTCAGCAGTAAATGTTTACCCGTATCGGAATCAATAAAAAGTTCCTGTAATGCTTGCCATTCCAGTAGACCTGCACGTATGGCCTTGTCGGCATTTTTATTAAATTGGCGCAGCTCCAGATCTTTCACATCCTCTAGCGACCAGATCATGTAATCATGCTGTTGATACGGTAAATGGATGGAATGCATATCTAGCTGGATTTTCTCGCCATTGCGGTCAAAAGCATAAATCTCATTATTCCAGGCCTGACCTTTATTTAGTGTTTCCTCGGTAAAGGCAATCAAATAGGGCAGCTGGGTAAAATGACCAAAAATAGAAGTAACTGATTTATTCAACAAGTCATGCCGTTCATAACGCAGCAGGTGAGCAGCAGCAATATTAAAATCAATAAAACGGTTCTCTTTCGGATCAATCACCATCAATGCCTGTGCGGAATGCTCGAAAGCCAAAGGACGTAAAGAGTCCTCAGATTGTGCCCAACCTGAAATAAAGTCTGCTGCCATGATATGAAATTTCGTAGTTGTAGCTATGAAAAATCATAATAATACGAAATTTCATAATTGTAAAAGACTTTTATTTAATCACTAAAAAATGAATGAAAAATTAATTATTAAATAAAAACAATAATTTAAAAAATATATTTAGCAATTTTCTGAATCTGGCACGGCTTTGGCAATCACTAAGACAAACCAATCAAGGTTGTTTAACTCATCTTATCGGAGCGCATTATGCCAAAAGTAGATATCGAACAATATAAAGATGGCGACTTCCTGGTCGACTATGAAGAAAAGGTATTTGAGGATGTTAAAGCCCAGCCAGGTGAAAAAGCACTGGTGACATTCCATACCGTGGCATTTGAAGGTTCGATTGGTTTAGTCAATGTATTGCAGGCTAAACGACTTTTACGTAAAGGCTTTGAAACCAAAATCCTGCTATACGGTCCAGGCGTACAACTTGGCGTACAACGTGGTTTCCCAACATTAGGTGCCGAAGCTTTCCCGGGGCATCTGGCAGTCAACAACCAGCTGAAAGCCTTTATGGAAGAAGGTGGTGAAGTCTATGCCTGCCGCTTCGCACTTCAGGCACTGTATGGCCAGACTGAAAAAGCGCTCATTCCAGGTATTCGTGCCATCAACCCACTGGATGTGATGGATCTGAAACTGCTGATGCGTCGTGACAATGCATTAATCATCGATACCTGGACTGTGTAATTCAAAGATTAGGAAAAATAGGGGAGTAAAACCATGAGTCGAATCGTAAAAGCTGCAGCCGTACAGTGTAGTCCAGTGCTTTATAGCCAAGCAGGCACCGTGAAAAAGGTCTGTGAGCTGATTGCTGAGCTTGGACAGCAAGGTGTGCAATTTGCAGTTTTTCCTGAGACTGTGGTGCCGTATTACCCTTATTTTTCCTTTGTCCAGCCACCGTTTGCGATGGGTAAAGAACATCTCAAACTGCTCAATGAATCTGTGGTGGTGCCTTCAGAAGCCACGGACCTCATTGGCGCTGCATGTCGTGCTGCGCAAATGGTGGTCTCCATTGGAATTAATGAACGTGCAGGTGGGACAATTTATAACGCCCAGCTGTTATTTGATACGGATGGCAGCATCATCCAGCATCGTCGTAAAATCACCCCGACTTACCATGAACGTATGGTGTGGGGACAGGGCGATGGCAGTGGTTTGCGTGCCATTGATTCCGCCGTCGGAAGAATTGGTTCATTGGCATGCTGGGAACACTACAACCCATTGGCGCGTTTCGCTTTGATGGCAGATGGTGAACAAATTCATGCTGCAATGTTTCCTGGTTCTTTAGTCGGACAGGTTTTTGCCGATCAAATCTCTGCAACCATTCAGCATCATGCCCTGGAATCCGGTTGTTTTGTAGTGAATGCCACAGCATGGCTAACACCAGAACAGCAAGAACAAATCATGCAGGACACCGGTTGTGAAAAGGGTCCGATTTCCGGTGGTTGCTTTACTGCCATTGTGTCGCCAGAAGGCAAATTTTTAACGGCACCGTTAACCGAAGGTGAAGGTTATGTGATTGCCGATCTGGACTTTAGCCTGATCGATAAACGCAAACGCATGATGGACTCTGTGGGGCATTACAGTCGCCCTGAATTGCTGAGCCTGCTAATCGATCGTCGCAAGACCCAGATTTTACATGAATATCAAGAATCTAATCCATCAACAAACCAAGAAAAACTGAGCAACTTTACCGCACCAACAGAAGAGTTGCTAAGTAAAGCATAGCCGTCAAATTTGAAAATGAATTAAGTATTACGTGTAAGGAGTGTCGCCATGTCAGCAGTTGAGTTACTCAGTGACCTGCAATGCAATGGCCTGAAATGGGAAGGTGAAGTCGGTTTGGCCCGTAAAGGTGGTGCCGGCCCAAGCGACCATAAAGCCCTGAGTCTGAATGGAAAGACCATGATGATTCCCGTGCTGAATCTTGCCTCTCAGGATTCTCCTTATACCGCACAGCAGGACAAAGAAACAGATAATGTCATTGTCTTCAAAAACAAGATCCCGGTTGCTACGCTAACTGCACCGAAACGTCCAAAGTTTTATGACCTGAAAACCGCAGATGGCATTCCTTATGAACAGATTGCCACCTTGCATAGTCATGACGTACTGGCGACTACGGTGTTGCAGCACTGTATTCGCATGAATGACAAGGCAACTGCATGCCAGTTCTGTTCAATTGATCAATCTCTTAAAGATGGCCGGACCTTAATCCGTAAACGTCCTGAACAACTGGCGGAAGTGGCGAAAGCAGCTGTCGAGTTAGATGGGATCACTCAGATGATTCTGACCACAGGAACACCGAATACACCGGATCGCGGTGCCGAGATTTTATTTAATTCAGTCACTGCTATTCGTGCAACGGTTGATTTACCTATTCAGGTGCAATGTGAACCACCGGATGATTTTAGCTGGTTTACCAAGTTAAAAAATGCAGGCGCCGTATCTATTGGCATGCACTTAGAAGCTGTGAGTGATCGGGTACGACACAAGATCATGCCGGGTAAAGCGGAAGTCTCACTGGATAAATATTTTGCGGCATTTAAGGCAGCAGTTGAAGTCTTTGGCCGGGGTCAGGTCAGTACCTATATTCTGGCTGGGCTTGGCGATACCCAAGAAGAAATTCTGGAGATGACAGCCAAACTGACTGAAATTGGTGTCTATCCATTTGTGGTGCCATTCGTCCCGATTCAAGGTACGCCACTTGAGCATCATCCAAAACCTGAACCAGAGTTTATGCAGGCACTCTACCCAGAAATCGGTGCTCAGTTGAAACAGCATCAATTGAAGTCTGAAGACACCCAGGCGGGTTGTGCCAAATGTGGTGCCTGCTCATCCCTCAAAGCTTATGAATAGGAGAGATCGCGATGTATTTAGATGATGATCTTTCACAAAACCCATGGCTGCAGGCAGTTAACCAGCAACTCAAACATTATCTGGCTGATGAATTTATTAGTGCAGATATCGTGATCAAAATCGTCAGCGAAGATTGGGAGCGACGTCAATATTATCGCCTGCGTGAAGCAACCTTTCGCGATGAACAGCAGATATTGAAAGAAGATCGGGATGAATACGATTTTAAAGCATTCGGTATTGTGGCGATTGGTCAGATGTTTGGTGAACCAGATCGTGTCATTGGTGCAGTCCGGATCTTTCCTGAAGGTAAAAAGACCTGGTGGGGTGGCCGGCTTTGTGTCGATCCCTTATATCGCCACCACCGAGCCATTGGGAAAGCCCTAATCAATGCGGCTGTTTCTACTGCAAAAAATCTGGGATGCCGACGTTTTCTTGCGACTGTACAGCAACAGAATGAAAGGTATTTCCAAAAGCTGCATTGGCATAGCGAACAGAATATTCAGGTTGCCAATATTCCTCATGTACTGATGCAGGCGGATCTAGCACATTATCCATTGAGCAATATTAGTCAGGCTTACATGCAGCATTCCTATGCAATGCAGGAGGTAGTGTAAATGAACCAGTCAGAACTTGAACGGCTGCTCGACTACCTCAGACAGACACCCGCCATGCAAGCGAAAATGAATATTGGTCAAGGGATCAAAATAGCCCAGCCAAATATTGAAAAGCTGGCAGATTTGTATGCCTTACCGGGAGATGATACTGCTGCGATTGCCACAGAACATGGCTATATGTTGCATGCCTGCGAAGGCATGATTCCCAGCTTTGTTGAGCATCATCCCTATTTTGCAGGTTGGTCAGCGGTGATGGCCAATATCAGTGATATTGCAGCGATGGGAGGCCGGGCGACATCTGTTGTGAATAGCTTCTGGCATCGCAGCACTGAGCAAGCACAAGCATTAATTCAAGGAATGCAGGATGCCTGTCAGTGCTACGGCGTGCCACTAGTCGGTGGACATACACATATAGCCCCTAATTTTCAGCCTGCACTTTCCGTGGCGATCCAGGGAGAGGCTAAGCGGCTGTTATCAGTCATACATGTACAACCGCAACAAAATATTTTGCTGGCACTCAATATGAAAGGCCAGTTCCATCCAAACACCACTTACTGGAAATGCTTTGAACATGTAGGTGGAGCCAAGTTACAGGCAGAACTGGAAATTCTCCCACAATTGGCAGAACAGGGCTTAGCTTACTCAGCACGTGATATTAGCAATGCCGGTATTTTAGGTAGCTTGCTGATGTTGTTGGAAGCCTCTGGCTGTGGTGCAGATATTCAGCTGGATCAGATTGCCAAACCTCAAGAGGTTGACTGGCAGCACTGGCTACAAATCTTCCCAAGTTATGGCTTCTTGCTGACTGCTGACGATGCAGAGTGTGAAGAGATTATTGAACTCTTTGCTTCACAGGATCTGCATTGTGCCGTGATTGGGCAAGTAAAAGATTCAGGCAAAGTCACTGTTTCTAATAAAGATTCAAAAGCTGAATTCTGGGATTTCCAGCAAGCATTTACTGGTCTGTGCTACGCAAAACAGATCCAAGAATTTCAAAGATATCAACATGATTTTAGACAAGGGGAGCTCAGCGTATGCCAAGCGTAAATTTCACGGTTAAATGGCCGAATGGTCAAAGCAGCAATTTCTATTCACCAAGCACCATTGTCTATGAATATTTTCAGAAAGGTCAGCAATGGGCCGGTCAGGAATTTTTAAAACAGGCTGAACAGGCCCTGCATGCTGCTTCCGAACGGGTACGTACACGTTACGGCTTTGCCTGCAGTTCAGCCATGGATACGCTCAACCGTATTCAGGAACAAGCAGCATCATTCTCAGTCAAGCCTGAAGACACCATTGAAATCACTGACATTTATAACATCGACTAGAGGAAATCATTATGTTTCAATCAACAAGTTTAAAATCACATTATGATGTCGTTATAGTCGGTGGTGGGCAGGCTGGACTTTCAGTGAGTCATTATCTCAAACAGGCCAATATCGACCATGTGGTGATTGAAAAAGAAGATTGTCTAACCCATAGCTGGCGTAAAAAACGCTGGGATAACTTTACTTTGGTAACGCCAAACTGGCAGTGTTTATTGCCGAACCATCCCTATCACGGCAATGATCCAGACGGTTTTATGAAACGTGATGAAATTGTCGACTATCTGGATGGATTTATTGAAAAGCTAAATCCACCTGCATTATTAAATGTCGCCGTTGAACAAGTCACTAAAATTGCCGAGCAGCATTTCCATATTCAAACTAGCATTGGTGAAACCACAGCAAATCAGGTCGTGATTGCTGCGGGTGGTTATCACACGCCAATCTATCCAAAACACAGTTCTGAATTGCCGGAGCATGTCTATACCATTCACTCCGAGCAGTACTTTAATGCTGGGCAATTACCGGAAGGGAATGTATTGGTTGTCGGTTCTGGCCAGTCTGGTGCGCAGATCGCAGAAGATCTGCATTTAGCTGGCAAAAAAGTCTATCTGTCCATCGGTGATGCACCACGTTGTGCACGTTTTTATCGCGGCAAAGATGTGGTGAAATGGCTGTTTGAGATGGGCTATTACGAAACCACGGTAAAAGACCATCGCTATAGTGAAGAAGTCCGTAACAGTACCAACCATTATGTAACCGGTCGTGATGGTGGTCGGGACATCGATCTGCGCAAATTCGCGCTCGAAGGTATGCAGTTATTTGGACGTTTTGCTGACTATCAAAATGGTTCACTTAAATTCCAGCCAAATCTGGTACAGAATCTAGATAATGCAGATTCCACCTATAACCGTATTAATGCTTCCATTGATGCCTATATTGCACAGAATGGAATTGCAACGGCTGAACCTGTCAGTGTCTATACACCAGTATGGCAACCAGAAACCGAGCGGACAGAAATTAATTTAGCTGAAGAAAATATTACTTCAATTATCTGGTGTATCGGCTTTAAACCGGATTACTCATGGATTGATCTGGATATTTTTGAAAATAGCGGTTATCCAAAACATGATCGTGGGATTACAGTGGATCCAGATGTCAGCTTTATCGGCTTACCATGGTTATATACTTGGGGATCAGGGCGTTTCCTAGGGATCGATCAGGATTCACAATATTTATCTGAACATATTATTCAACGCCATCATGCCTTTAAGGAAAAATATGCAGAGATGATTGCTTAAAGAACATCAGTATAATCTCTAGAATTTTGATCGCATGATTTCATGCGGTCATTCTATTTGAAGGATTTGCAGTTGAAAGGAGTAATCATTGCTTAATATTAACCCCAGTTACGGATAAGCCAAAGATTTAATCACATGAATTTTAGGCTTATTCTTTTGGCAAAGTTGATACGCACATAGTGAAGAAAATACGCCTGCTAAAAAACCAGCAATCGAACGATGTTTACTCGTAACTAAGTGATATTTTTCTTTCAATAATCCTATCAATGTTTCAATTCTTTTACGTTGTCGTAGATGAAATTCATCAGAAAATGGTAATAAGGTCACTCTCATATTTTTTCTTGGATAAGTAATTAAATCAATGCCTTGCTCTTTAAGTGTTTCTTTCAATGGTTGGCTAATGTAGCCTCTATCACCATAGACCGTTGCTGATAAGCCATTCACTAAATCCTCAACTTTTTTAAGATCAGCAATATGTCCGTTTGATAAATCTGAATTTACAATTTCACCCTCTTGATTCATCAGCAAGTGTAATTTGCAACCATAAAACCAGCCCATCGTACTTTTACCACGAGAAGCAATCTCATCTAAAGCATGATGACCTTTAGGGATTCTTTTATTTTTACAAACAGGTAAAGGTGTTGAATCAATCCATAAATATGAACTTTCATCTTTTTGGCTCAACGCATAAAGCAAAGCATGAATAGCAAGTTGGTGCTGATTGATGAGGGTAATCAGGTTTTTATAACAAGGCAAGTCTTTAAAGAGTTTACTTTCAAACTGACAAAGCAAGTTAAAAAACATCTTAAAATTATGTACTTGAGATGTTTTATAGTAGATGGAGATAGCCACAATTTCTGATAAAGATAGCGTTGCTTGTCTGATACGTTGACGTTTGTTTTCTTGCTTGAGAAATTGCCAATAGATGGGTTCAAATTTTTTGAAAAAATCATCAACAATACAAAAAATTTCTGTAATGAACCGTACCGGGTTTGTCGGAGACTTTTTTATTTAAGTTAGGCCACCTGACCTAACGG
>ERZ808232.192-NODE-192-length-12350-cov-22.783571_pt1 | contig 12350 bp, 10 predicted proteins | sample MGYA00521281_ERZ808232 | MGnify/ENA primary metagenome ERZ808232 (study PRJEB31515, sample SAMN02941833) | indoor metagenome | biome: House; feature: Kitchen Counter; material: surface | place: USA: Illinois | collected 2012-02-13 ... | reverse complement strand
ACTCCCGACCCCTTAGTTCGTAGCCAAGTGCTCTATCCAGCTGAGCTATGAGCGCATTAAGTAAATGGCGGTGAGAGAGGGATTCGAACCCTCGATACCAGTAATAGGTATGCTTCCTTAGCAGGGAAGTGATTTCAGCCACTCATCCACCTCACCGGAACGAGCCGCCATAATACAAACTAAAACTACATTGTTCAAGTCATGATACTGAAATTTTCTTGTTTTTTCGTTCAATTAAATATTTTTTAAACAATTTTCGTATTCTTTTCGCCTTTTTCAATCAAACGCTTGTTAAGATAGATATTATTTTTTTATTTCAACACAGTAGTGCATAACACATTATTGCAAACCTGAACGTGCAGTTCTGGTCTGCATGTCTTATGCTAAACCTATCTGCCAAGCATGAAACCAAACGACATGACAAAAAACTGGGTTGACCCCGAAGCAAAAGCCGAAGCTGAACGTTATGACAATCCTATTCCAAGCCGTACTCTTATTTTAGATACGTTGGAACAATTGCAAACACCGCAATCTCATGCAGAACTTGTTGACCATTTTCATATTCAAGATCAGAAAAGTATTGAAGCCTTAAGTCATCGCTTAAGTGCTATGGTTCGTGATGGCCAACTTATGAAGGATGGTTTTAAGTTTCAGTTGGTGGCAGACCAACCTACCTATGAAGCAACTGTCTATATTAATAGTAAAGGTTTGGGTACAGCACATATTGATGGTCAAGATGATTTGTTATTACCTGAGCGTGAGTTACGTTTAGTCTTTAATGGTGATCGGGTCCGTGTTCGGCAGACATCGGTAGATCGCAAAGGTAAACCGTGGGGTTTCATTACCGAAGTTATACAGCATCGTGTAAAACAGTTAATTGGTAAATTGTCGGTACATGACGGCGAATATTTTATTCAGCCCAACAATCCAAATCAGCATCAACCTATCCCACTAGAAAAAGAATTGGTTGAACATGCTAAAGCAAATGTCGGCGATATGCTTCGTGTTGCTATAGACACTTACCCAACCCGGGAAGAATTTGCAACGGCACATATTATTCAGTCTATGGCAGATAAAGCCGATACTGAAATTATTATCCCGCAGACCATTTTAGAGTTTGGTTTGCCTTACGAATTTCCAGATGAAGTTATAAAAGAAGCTGAAAGTTTCAAAGAACCTGCTGAAAAAGATCGCGAAGGTCGAGTTGATTTAAGAGACTTGGCACTTGTCACAATCGATGGTGAAGATGCGCGAGATTTCGATGATGCAGTATATGCGGAAAAACGTCCTGGTGGTGGTTACCGAGTTGTCGTTGCAATTGCCGATGTGAGCCATTATGTACGTTTAGATTCGGCATTAAATGAAGAAGCTGAAGAGCGCGGCACTTCGGTTTATTTCCCACATTTTGTTTTACCAATGCTACCAGAAGCATTATCAAATGGATTGTGCTCACTTAACCCACACGTAGATCGTCTATGCATGGTCTGTGACCTAAAACTTTCTCGTACGGGTCGTGTTACAGGTTATGAATTTTATCCGGCAGTCATGCATTCAAAAGCACGTTTGACCTATACACAAGTAGGACAATATTTTGAAGGTGCAACTGATGCAATTCCAAAAGATCGTGATATTCATAAATCGCTAAATACACTTTTCCAGCTTTACCAGATTTTGAAAAACTTACGTGTTGATCGTCATGCAATGGAGTTTGAAACCATTGAAACTTATATGACCTTTGACGAGTTAGGTGGAATTAAAGAAATTTTACCTCGTACACGTAATGATGCTCATAAGCTTATTGAAGAGTGTATGTTGCTTGCCAATGTAGCAGCAGCAGAATATGCCTTAGAACATGATATTCCGATGTTGTATCGTGTACATGAAGCACCTGAATTCTCACGTATTCAAAAAGTAAAAGATTTTGTAAAACTATTGGGTTTACCTTTCCCTGACCAACCAACTCAGGCAGATTATCAAAAAGTTATTGAGGCAACTAAAGACCGTATTGATGCGCCAAGCATTCACGCCGTGTTATTACGCTCAATGATGCAAGCTTACTATGGTGCCAAAAATGCAGGTCACTATGGTCTAGCTTATGAAGCTTATACACATTTCACTTCACCAATTCGCCGCTACCCGGACTTATTGTTACATCGTGCAATTAAAGCTCATCTAAAACAAAAGCCTTACCCACTTTCCGGTGCAGCTTTAGATGATGCAGGTGAACATTTCTCTCAAACAGAACGCCGTGCCGATGAAGCATCCCGCAGCGTAACAACTTGGTTGAAATGTCACTATATGCAACAACATTTAGGTGATGAGTTCATTGGTATTGTGAGTGCGGTAACTGAATTTGGCCTATTTGTTACTCTTAAAGATCTTTATGTTGATGGCATGATTCACATTAGCCAACTTGGCGATGATTTCTTTATTTACGATCAAGCCAGTCAAAACCTCATTGGACAAAATCGTGGTCAAGTCTTCGGTTTAGGCGACGAAGTTAAAATTCAAGTTGCTGGTGTAAATCTAGAAGAGCGTAAAATCGATTTCCAACTCATTAAACAAATTACTCATGCTGGACGTGTAGTTCGTAGTCGTGCTCCACGCACAACCAAAACTAGCACACAAGCAACAGAAGAAGTTTTTGGTAAACCGTCTGTATCAACTGATGGTGAAAAACCTGTCCGTAAAAAGAAGGAAAAAGGCAAACCAAGCTCATATAGTAAAAAGTCTGGTAAGAAAACCTCTACAAAAGCAGAGGCTAAACCAGAAAAAGTAAAGAAAAAAGCGAAACCTAAAAAGAAAAAGTCAAACGCCAAGTCTAAGGCTGACTAATTCATAGGTATTTGCATTAATTATGATTAAGCTCCCAAAATGGGGGCTTAATGTTTTTAAAACGTTTATTTTTTAAATTAAGCTTGATTTCCTGCCTAACAATACCTACATCTAATACTATGTTTAAAAAATAATGTGGCTATTAGCAATGACTTTACAGCAAGCGACTCTACCTACTCCCCGCTTTGATCAAATTACATTAGATAATTTAAAACAAGATATTCAACAAGCGATTCAAGCAGGACAAGAGTTTTTAAACACCCTTACGGCTGCACCATCCGAGACAGACCAGCAACTTGCCGTGCTTGAACAAATTGATGCACTTGAAAATAACCTCAGTGAATCGTGGGGAGTGTTGTCACATTTAAATGCTGTGATGAACAATGCTGAAACCAGAGAAGTCTATCAATCTCTATTACCCGCTTTAAGTGAATATTACACTCAGCTTGGCCAACACACGGCGTTATATCAGACCTATCAACTCATACATGATAGTCAGAGCTATTCAACGCTAAGCCCTGCGCAACAAAGTGCCATCCGTCTCGCTTTACGTGATTTTAAACTTTCTGGTGTCGCTTTAGAGGGTGAAGAGAAAAAACGTTACGCTGAAATTTCTGCACGTCTTTCACAGCTTTCTTCTGACTTCTCAAACCATGTACTTGATGCGACACAGGCTTATTTTAAACCACTGACAGAAGACCAATTAAAAGGTCTTCCGGAAAGTAATGTTGAGTTATTAAAACAGTACGGCAAACAGCGTGAGCTTGAACAAGCGGTTGCAACTTTAGATTTCCCAGCTTATTTTGCCATCATGACCTATGCCGATGATCGTGCCTTGCGAGAAGAGCTTTATAAAGCTTATGTCACACGTGCATCAGATCAGTCTGAGCAAACAGAATTTGACAACAGCAAAATTATGGAAGAAATCCTGAGTCTTCGCCAAGAGATGGCAAAACTACTCGGTTTTAATAACTATGCTGAATATTCTCTTGCCAGCAAAATGGCGCCTGATGTCAAAACAGTTCACGACTTTTTAGCCGATTTAGCTGAGCATGCACATACCCCTGCACTTCAGGAAGTTGCCGAACTCCAAGCTATTGCCAAACAAGATGGTATTGATGAGCTTAAACCTTGGGATACCACTTACTATTCTGAAAAGCTTAAACAACAACAGTTCAACTTATCACAGGAAGCTTTAAAACCTTACTTCCCTGCACCAAAAGTGATTCAGGGATTATTCCAGATCGTACAGCGTTTATATGGTATTAACATTGTTGAACGTGAAGCTCCGGTTTGGCATCCAGATGCACGTTATTTTGAGTTAGAAGACCAAGGTGAAGTCATTGGCGGCTTCTTCTTTGATTTATATGCGCGTACAGGTAAACGTGGTGGAGCATGGATGAGTGGTTTCCGCTCACGTATGCAAACTGTTCATGGTTTACAAAAACCAATTTGCTATATGGCGTGTAACTTCACTCCACCTGTAGGTAACCAACCAGCCTTACTCACCCATGATGAAGTCATTACCTTATTCCACGAGTTTGGTCATGGCTTACACCATATGCTTACTGAAGTAGATAATATCTCAGTTGCAGGTACTCACGGCGTTGCTTGGGATGCAGTCGAGTTACCAAGTCAGTTTATGGAATTCTGGTCATGGGATAAAGAAAGTCTTGATGTTTTAAGTGAGCATATTGAGAGCAAGCAGACTTTACCTCAAGAGTTACTTGATGCTTTATTAAATGCACGTTTCTTCCAGTCTGGTATGCAAACTTTACGTCAGCTTGAATTTGCCTTATTTGACTTAACTATTCACACCAAAACTCCTGCGTTGAATAGTGAGCAAATTCAGCAGACCTTAAATGATATTCGCAAACAATATGCAGTAGTTCCAACCGTCGACTACAACCGTTTCCAGCATAGCTTTAGTCATATTTTTGCAGGCGGCTACGCAGCAGGTTACTACTCTTACAAATGGGCAGAAGTTTTAGCAAGTGATGCCTTTGACCGTTTTGAAAATGAAGGTATTTTCAATACTCAAACGGGTAAAGAATTCCGTCAGGCAATTTTAGCGGTGGGTGGGAAAGATACTGCTCTTGAAGCATTTGTGAATTTCCGTGGTCGTGAGCCAAAAATTGATGCATTGTTACGTCATCAAGGTTGGACGAACGATAACAAAACCGCTTAAACTATGGGCCTAAATTGATCGTGTGGTTAGGGTGATAAAGATGAAGAAACGTTTCATTGCTGGGGCTAAATGTCCAAAATGTGAAGCCATAGATCGGATTGTCATGCTAACCACCGCTGAAGACGAATGGATTGAATGTATCGAATGCGGTTATAGCGAAAATCGTCCGACTCATATTGATGAGCATGAAACGCCCGCTATACCTGATGAAATTGGGGTAATACAGTTCAAGCCTCGTCGTTCTGACTAAAGGTCTTAGACATGCCACTACAAAGAAAACAAAACTCAAAACTATTGTGGATTTTAATTGGGGGCTTAAGCATTCTCGTCGTGCTTTTTTTCGCAGCACAATGGTTTTTCAAAAAAACTGAAACATCAGCGCCAATGGTTGATCCACAACCAGCCTCGGTACCAGCTCCTGAAAAAACTGCAAAACCCTCTGAAAGCTCAAAACCTGTAGTTCAAACACAAACCGCTAACTCACAGCAACTTGTGAATGAGGACGTGCTCAAACAACCAATCCCTGCTCAAGAATCTTTAGCTAAAGAAGAAGTATCTAAACTCAATGACATTCATCATCAATTGCAAGATCAGGAAGCAACACTAAAAGCTCAACATGCTGATGCAGATCAACTTATTAAGCTAAAAGAAGAGCAAGTGAAGCTTCTTGAGGCCCAAGTTAAACAACAATAGTATTTGTTTAACTCTAGATATGATGCAAAAAGCTAGTTCACTCTGAGCTAGCTTTTTTATTTACTAAAAATTTATATGTTCAAAATAACTACCACATAAAAAAACACCCTCTTAAAGAGAGTGTTTTTGCTCGGCTTATATATTTAAATTATTTGTACCAACCAAATAGTTTCAGTATTAGTGGTGCATAAGTTACCAATACCAATGATGAGAACAAGACAATAATTGGTAATAACCAACGTTCATATCGGTAGTAGAAACTGGTGTACTTCTCTTTGGCTTCTGCATCGGCAGCATTCACCTCATCATCACCAACGGATAACCGCGTTAATAGATGGTTCAAGGCAACTGGCGGCGTTACATAACCAAATTCGAATGCGACCAATACAATCATCCAGAAGTGAATTGGATGAATACCATTTTCGTAAGCTACAGGAGCAATAGTTGCTGCCACTAAAATTACGGCACCAAATGGATCTGTACACATACCAATAATTGCAAGTAACAGTGCAATACATGCCAGTGATATATAGATACTGCCTAAATGAGTTGGTAATAATTCGACCACTTCAGAGCGTTCAATTAAACCACCTACACTTGCAGACAATGCCATCAAAATAATTAAGGCACCGATATGCCCCACTGTTTCTGATGTCGCAAAACGTAAAGCACCACCAAAACCAAGACGGAACTGTGAACTATGCGGATCATGAGTCTGTAAGAACGGTGATTTCTTTTCATGCTCACGAACAATCGCCTCATGAATATTTAAAGCTGGTGCCTCTTTAGGCATAACCATTTTATCGTACAGAATCATCGCAATAAGCACGAGTGGCAGAATCACTGGTGCAGTAAATTCATTCATTCCTGTATCTAATGCATATTTATAAAATGCAAGGACAACTACAGTAATTAGGATATATGGAATAACCGGTACGAAAGCTCGTGCCATACCTGGTAGTGCCACTTTTGGCGAGTTCACACGGAACTTTTCTTCTGCCAATAAAAGAGATACGCCCAAGAAAATAAATGCTGTTAGCCAGAAGACATAAATACCATGTCCGAATAATTCATCAGATGTAACATGACGACTATCCAACATCGCAATTAGAACGACCAAGAGACATGGACGTACAACTACCCCTAGGGAACCGGACATTGCAGATACAGCTAATGCATATTGACGGCGAGCGCCTGCGTTCCAAACTTCCTTATAAATAATCGCACCAGCCGCGATAACAAAAATCCCCGAAGCACCGGTATAAGCAGTCGGTACAGCAGCAGCAATCAGAATTAACCAAGTTAAGGTTTCTGGCGCCAAGTTCCATGGACGAAGTACATTTAAGAACAAGTCCATAACACGGGTTTGCGTGAGTAACATACCCGCCCAAATAAATAAGGCAAGATTTAAGAAGATACCCGAGAACTCAACCAATAAACCAAGGTAAATCCCTTGCCCCATTGGATAATCCATAAAGAACGTGAATACAATACCTGTAATTAGTGCCATATAGGCATACAAAGGTACAGAAAGTAAGGCTAAACCTATATTACCGCCTTCACGTTTTGGTGGAGGTGAAACAAATAGTTGATACAGACTAATTAAGGTCAGAACAACAAAAAGAATCATCCATATCCAGTAAATTGTTACTGTTTCATAAGTAGGTGTTACCCCGGAATTAATGACTGAACGATACTGGCTAATGACCGAGAAGCTTAGTAGCGCATTACCAATCAACATAAATAGAGAATACACTTTGTAATCTATTTTTGTTGCTGGATTACGCAAGCCAATATGGTGATATTTCAATGATGCAGTAATCGCTGAAATCAGTACCATAAAGACCAGTAAAATGGCACGGTTCTCTGTACCGAATTTAAAAATACCAAAGAAACCTGTTTCGATCGCACGATAAGTACGTACTCCCGGGTTTGCTTCGATATATTTAATAGTTTTGTCGTAAGCCTGATATTTTTCTTCACATTGCTGCTGTGCTGCCAGTAAGGATGCACGGACATCACTTTCCGATGCAGCACCAAAGAAGCTCGCAAAATCATCAGATGCATTTGCTTTCATTTGCTCTTTTACTTGAGCATCAATATTCGGATGTCGATCACAAGTCGGCTTTTCAGGCTCAGCACGCAAGAATGAATATTGCATGCCTGTAGCAGGGTCACCATAAAGACGTTCCCCGATACGTAATAATTGACCGTGGATCATTTCCCCGGTACCAATTATGAGCGTCATCAATAGTAAAATGAGGATAATGAATGTTGAGATCCATTCATTCCAGATATAACCCAGCAGACCTAATCCAGATCTTTTTTCTTGATATTCTTGCATAAATATTCCAATTTTGTTCTCTCAAATCCCTCATAACAAAGGCTTTGAGTCATGCAATTTCCTTGGTCAGGGGTATCGTCCATCCCCCTTCTACCAATCCCTTTATTCAACGATCAAATTTGCATCAAACTTTATCAATAAAGAATGACTAAAATCACTTTTTTAACAGTTTGTATTGTCAATCTTTCTATTTGAATCTTTGTATGAGCCAATAGCATCCTCCAAAGATTGCACCACCAATCGCCCCATATAGATGAGCTTCAGTTAAAACTGGACTACCAATGAGCTGGGCTGTTCCTGTTTGCCCAAATGTATTTTCCCAAATCAACTTTGCAACAATTAAACCTAAGACCAGAAATGCAAAATTCCTTTCTTTACGGTATTGCAAGTAAACCAAAGCAACTGCGGTATATAACCCATGGAGTACACCAGAAAGGCCGGCATATGCATCGATATTGGGCAAATAAAAATAGAACACCAAGCTAATAAAAGGTGGCAAAAGAAAAAGAAGACTTAAAATGTGCCACACTTTGGTATGTGGAAATATGAAAGGCAAACACGCAAATGCCATCATATTTAAAAGAAAGTGAATCCATCCGACATGTACCCAGTGCGCTGTCCATAAACGCCAGAACTCGCCGAGTAAGCTTTCACGCCAATAGATAAAATAATCCGGAAACACCTGTAAACATGCAGAAACAGAAATGCACCCTGCGACCAAAAGCACTTTTTTATTGAGTACATGATCTTTCATAGCACACTCCTTTTAAACCAGCCTCCTTACGATTACTAGAGTTAGTAACCGTAAAGAGTGAGTTCCTTCAGATCTATTTACTGTGCAGGTGCAGTTTTTGTGTCAGCTGGGGCTTCCGATGCAGCTCCACCATCAAACAACTCATCCAATTCAGCTGAGCCTTCGTTTTTCTCATCCCAGAAATGAGACATACCGTCATCACCGGTACGAACACCAGTATGCTCAGTCCAGTAACGATCAGAAATACCGCGCACAATTAAACCAGCCATACTATCGATTAATTTAAAGTTCGGATTGACAGGTTTGTCATCTGCTTGAGATGCGGCATAAGTTTTTAATGCATCACGGATTTTGGCATCGTCACCACTCGCTTGAGCAGCCACGGCATATAATGCATGAGATAAACGAACACCTTTTTGTTCACCAATTTGCACGGACTGTTTTAAAGTCTCATATGGATCAGGCTTTCCTTCATTAGCGCCTGGTAATAAAGTCCAGATCACTGCTCGCGTTGCATTTGGTGCGCCCCAGAATTTTTGGTTATCAAGGCAGACCATACCGCGCTCTACAATAGCAGCAATATCTTTCGGAACATTGACAGAACCGCCAGAGTTAATGTCGTTGGTCACAGCTTGAAGACCACTAATCATCCCAAGTAAATATACAGTTTGGTCAATATCACTACGCATTGTTGGACAAGAGTCACCTAAATGATATTTATATTTAGATTCCCAACGATCAGCAAAGAGCTTATAGCCTGCGTATTGTCGCTCAGCAGCAATTGCAGCCCAACGCTTCTGTGCAATACGTGCATCTTGAGCTTCTGTTACCTGCCCTGCTTTTGAAGCGCGCAAATAACGTAATTCCTGTTCTAATGCTTGGTTTTCCGCGCATACACCTGAAGCAGCATACATTAAGACAGCAACACGAGTAGGATCTGCCCCCATACCTTTAGTCGACATGATTGCAGGAGTTAAGGCACTACCAGTATTACAGACCATTTCAGCATCTTGCATTGCTAAAATAGGTGGAACGACGTGCTTTTCCGTAAAACCTAAAGCAACATTTGCTCCGCTTTTCACGACGTATGAACAACCTGATAAAACTGAAGCTGCAAGAAAACTTACCGCCAAACCTTGGCATATTTTTTGGACTTTAGACATCTTCCTGTCCTCGATGTAATTTGTTTTTTCCTTTTCAGATGTACATTAGTAGATGCATATCTTGAATAAACGAGTAATTACTCTAATTGTAGCGCTTATACTTTGACACACTTCACAGCAGATAAAATTGACAGTTTTTCAGGGAAACAAAAATTTTAGGCAAAAAAAAGTAGCATTGCGACGGTTCAGCACATGCTACTTATTAACTGGGATAAGCTTTTAACGGCTTATATTATTGTTGTTCTAGATAATCCTTAAGTAAAGTTCCTGCTCTTCCTACTACTACAGCCATAATTACTGCAATCAACAGAAACATCCACATTGAAATCTCCATGAGAGACCTCCTTACTACGTTCGCACCCAGTTAAAAACTGGACACTTGATGAAATTAATCGATTAACCAATTAGATTATTGACTGATCGATGACCTTTGCATCCTCTGTCTCTTAACTTTGCTAAGATTAACTCGGTTAAGATGTTCCCTGAGTAAAGTTCCTGCTCTTCCTATCACCACCGCCATAATTATGGCAATGACCAAGAACGACCATGTTGGCATCTCCATTTGAGACCTCCGACACACTTTACGTTGGTGTTTGTACTTTAACCGATAGAATAGTAACCATATTGAGAAATTGTCCGACAATTAACTTTCTTGCTGTTTTTTCTGTATTTTAACTAGACAATTTCAATTTTCCAAAAAGAAATAAAGCATAAAATATTGATTAATAATAATTTTAAATAAATATACAAATGTAGAATTGTCTAACAATTAATAGAGTTTTTCTAAAGTTTTAAGCTTTTTCCACTCTGCTAATGACATTTGATCAAACCAAATGATAGAAGTTAGTTTTTTATGACCTTCAAAATAGATCACTATGAAAATCTGATAATCAATTATTTTTAAAATTTTGACGCGTGAAATGGTGTTCTGTGAGTGATAAGCAAGCGACCATATTTTTTTATCTAAATAAGCAATTTGTGCAAGCTGCGGACGCTTTAAAAAGAAAATAAAGCTGATAAATAGTAAGCTGATTACAACTAACCACCATAGTAACGGCATTAATTGATAAAATAGAACTGCTAAGCTTAAGCCAATAAAAAACTGAAATATAATCGAAAAACGACTATATTTCAGCTTAAAATTCAAATGGTTGATCAAAATAAATTAACCATGAACATAGTGTTTTAATTTATAGATAAAGTCACGTAATTCGGTACGTGGTGGTTCTGATACTTCCATAAACCAATCTAGTAAATCAGGGTCTTCCTGTTCTACCAACTCAGCAAACAATGCTTTTTCTGCCGGGTCTGCCTTTAAATAATAATTTTTCACATAAGGGTCAAAATAGACATCAATTTCCTTTAAACCACGACGTGCGCGATAGATTACTTTACGTTCTTCCAAGGTCATTTCTTCAGACATTTATTTCCCCATCTGCGTTGATAGTGCGCTTAGTTTACCTGATCACATGAGAAAGTTCGCTAAAAATATCAAATTGACCAAACTTATCACTTCACCGCCATAAATGAGCATTCATCACATTGTTAGACCTAGTCGCTTCCCTTATGTTTAGCTCATAACATCAAGCCCAAACCAAGGAAGAAATACAATGCAATCTGGTGCTATTCGTCCCATTCCAAATATGTTACCTCGCCATTTATTTAACGAAGAACATGAAGCTTTTCGGGAAACGGTACGTAAATTCTACGAGAAAGAAGTTGTACCTAATATTGAAAAATATGAAAAACAACAACATGTTGACCGAGATCTTTGGAATAAAGCTGGTGCATTAGGTTTACTCTGTACCACCATGCCAGAACAATATGGTGGTTCAGGTGTCGATCGCCTATACAGCATGATCCTTATTGAAGAACAAGCCTATGCGATGGACTCAAGTACAGGTTTCTCACTGCATTCCGACATTGTAGCCAACTATATCAATAACTTCGGTAATGAAGAGCAAAAACAGAAATGGCTCCCTAAAATGGCTACTGGTGAGACGGTTACCGCAATTGCCATGACCGAGCCGGGAACAGGTTCAGACTTGCAAGCGGTTCGTACAACAGCCGTTCTTGATGGCGATGAATATGTCATTAATGGTTCAAAAATATTTATTACCAATGGCTATTTATGCGATATGGCGATTGTCGTTTGTAAAACAGGGAATAGTGATAAAGGATCTGCCAATTTATCACTCATTATTGTCGAGGCTGACCGTACTGGTTTTACTAAAGGCAAACCACACAACAAAATTGGTATGAAAGGCCAAGATACCTGTGAACTCTTCTTTGATAACGTTCGTGTCCCTAAAGAAAATCTGGTGGTGTTTCAAAAAGTATGCTGACATTAAATGAAGCCATTATTGATGTAAA
>ERZ808232.191-NODE-191-length-12383-cov-7.813595_pt1 | contig 12383 bp, 15 predicted proteins | sample MGYA00521281_ERZ808232 | MGnify/ENA primary metagenome ERZ808232 (study PRJEB31515, sample SAMN02941833) | indoor metagenome | biome: House; feature: Kitchen Counter; material: surface | place: USA: Illinois | collected 2012-02-13 ... | reverse complement strand
AAATGTCACAACTATTCAAGGTTTGCTGGATGCAGGTATTGAATGGGAGAGGAAGGTGGCTGTTGACGAAAGCGATCTGCCCTTGGTTGGAAAAACCTATGTGGTAACAGGCTCGTTGAGTCAGTTTTCTCGTGATCAAGTAAAAGATAAGCTGCAAGTGCTCGGTGCGAAAGTGAGTGGTTCGGTGTCAGCAAAAACAGATTGTTTGGTTGCTGGTGAAAAAGCGGGGTCAAAATTGACGAAAGCTCAGAGTTTGAATATTCCTATCCTGGATGAAGCGGGTATCATCGCTTTATTAAAAACTCATGGAGTTGTCTAATTGGATACTTTAATTCCCTATGAGTCATTGGCTGTAGAAACACTGATGACTATTCTTGATGATATTGTGTCTCGTGAAGGTACTGACTACGGTGATTATGACTTATCTGCTGAACAGAAGCGCCAGCAAGCCGTAGCAGTGCTAAAAAGTGGAGAGGCAGTGCTATTGTTTGATACAGAAAGTGAAACGATAAAAATGGTGCCGAAAGATACATTAGGACACTACGACCTTATATGAGGTCATAGAGTCCTAATTAATGTTAAGGTTTTGTCTTTTTTTGAGCGGAATCTTCTTGTACACAATGATTGATATTGTGATCCATAATGCGAGAAGGTTCTTCTCCTGTGTTTCTTCCGACTACTTTCGCAGGTACTCCGGCAACGGTAGTATGATGTTCTACAGACTCTAATACGACGCTACTCGCGCCAACTTTAGAACCTACTCCAATTTCTATGTTACCTAATATTTTTGCTCCAGCACCGATTAACACACCGGAACGGATTTTAGGGTGTCTATCTCCATGTTCTTTTCCGGTACCACCTAACGTGACGGATTGCAGAATAGAGACATTGTCTTCAATAATGCAGGTCTCACCTACGACCAAGCCGGTTGCATGGTCAAGCATGATGCCACAGCCAATCGTTGCTGCTGGATGAATATCCACGCTAAACACCATCGACATTTGACCTTGTAGGTACAGGGCTAAGCTCTTGCGATTTTTTTTCCACAGCCAATTTGCAACACGGTAGGTTTGTAAGGCGTGAAATCCTTTAAAGAAGAGCAGCGGCGTGGTTAAGCAATCACAAGCCGCGTCTCTTTCTTTTATCGAGAGAATATCTTGCTCGATACTTTCTACAATACCGGAGTTACGGTCAGACATCGCCTCGTCAAATACCTCTCTAAGCACCATCGCAGGTATAGATATACTGTCCAATTTACTGGCGAGTAAAAAGCTAAGTGCTGAGCTGAGGGACTCGTGTCTAAGAATGGTAGTATTGAAATAACTTGCTAGAATCGGCTCATCTAATGCGAGCTTTTTTGCTTCAGCTTGTAAAGATGGCCATAAGTTGCCAGAAGTCACGGCATTGTTCATTGTATTACTCAAGGGCTATTTACCTATGTTAATTCGCAGCTAAAATGTAAGTTATGGTGTTAGCATGAAACAAAACAAGGGCTAAGACATAATTGCCACAGATATGGAGACAGTATGACTAAAAAAACCGTTGCCGATGCATTACATGTATTCTACGAGCTAAATTCTACGTTCGCGGATGCTTATTGGGAAACCAACGATATTAATCAAAAAGATCGTTTTTTTGCTATGAAGAGCATGTTACAAGATGAGCTAGATGAACTCCATAAATTGAGTGTACAAGATCATATTTATCCTTATGAGTCGATTAACCCAGGTGTTTTTCAGTTACGTGATGAGCTAAATTCATTACTGCTTGATTTGAATCATGTGGTGTTGCGGTTAAAAACGCGAAGTCGCTTTGTGGCTCTAATTCCAAGTGCATGTGGGCTTTTTGAGCTGTAAACAAAAACAGCCACTAATTTCACATAAGACGTTAGTGGCTGTGTGTTTATCTTCAGGAGTGTGCTTGGCTGCGTTTTAATGCTCTGATGACAAATCGATTTGGGTGTAACTTATTCATAATACTTTGCTCTATTGGAGACGGCGTATTCGCAATCAAGCTAGCAAGGTAGCTACCACTTAAAGGTGTAGAGACAAGACCTCTTGAGCCATGTCCAATATTGATAAAGATTCCATCTTGCGGAATATTTACCTGATTACATTGCCATTTGGCATTTTTACTAAGCATGGCAAAGCTATTTTGCAAGGCATCAGTAGCAGAAATAGGACCTACCATGGGCGTGTAGTCGGGAATCGCGCAGCGAAACGATACTCTACCACCACAATCTTCTTCGTGTAATGTACCTTCTTTTAAATGAAGTAGGGTTTCTAATATGCGTAAGTTACGACGGTGGCCTTCTGCTCTAATTGTTTCGTCATTGTCTTTAGCGTCGTATGTGGAGCCAAAATGCAATGTCTCGTTAAGGGCGGGCGATACATAGCCTTCTTGGCAAAGGACATGTTTCGTTTGTAACTTTTCACTGTCCTCATGATTAGTCGAGCAAGATTTTCTCGCTGCATCAAGAGGTAAATAAGAGACTTGACCTCGAATTGGATAAGCTGGCGTATCTGGTAAAAAACTCAACTTGTGGGTGTCATTAGCAGTACAAATAACCACATGAGAAAAGGCTTCTGATTGAGATTGGTTTGTTGCTATCCAAGATTTTGAGTTATTTATATCCTGCTTTAAGTCGCTTAAACAGGTGCTCAAATGAACAGAAATAAGAGGGTGATCTAACAAAGATCGACACAGTTCAGTGAGTACCACCCAGCCAGATAAAGGTAAAAATAAACTACCGTCTTCAGATGCAGTTGGCTGTACTATGGTATTTGGATAAAGTTTATTGGCTAATATGCCTCGAAATCGTAACGCTTCTTTTTCGCTGGTGGAACGTTGTTCGAGGCCACATTGATCCCAGAATATAGTTTGATCATCAAGTTGAGAATACAGTTTAGAGGCATACAAATACGACGATAAGTAAAACCGATTGACGGGAGTATCTTGGCTGGCCAATTTTGGATAGAGCATACCTTGAGGGTTACCAGAGGCTTTGCAAGCGATAGTATCACCTTGTTCCCAAACGGTGACCTTGATACCTTGTTTTGCTAAGGCATAAGCAGTGTTAGCGCCTGCCAATCCTGCTCCAACAACTAAAACATGTTTAGCTGACTCAAGTTCGCTACCATTAGCGTCACGGTTGATTCGAACATTAAACCAAGCTTCGCCTTGAATCATGCGGTCAGCAAAAGACAGAGGTTGTTCGTTGAGTTTGCCAACGACCATTTCTCGTTTTTGACCAAAACCTTTTACTTTCTTTACTTCAAAACCGACTTCTTTTAGTCCTCGGCGGACAATACCTGCGGCAGTAAATGTAGCGCAGGTAGTGCCTTGATGGCTTAACCTATGAATGTGTTTAAAAAGATTGGGTGTCCACATTTCTGGGTTTTTACTTGGTGCAAAGCCATCTAAAAACCAAGCATCCACGTTAGCATTTAATGCGGCAAAACCTTCTTCCGCCTCACCAAAACAAAGTGTTAATTGAATGCGACCTTGTGCAAGTTCCAATCGATGAAAACCATGGCTAAGTTCGGGGTAGTGAGCAATAAGTTCTGCACTGTATTCTTGCAGAGATGGCCACATACGAAGTGCTGTCGTCAGCATCGTCTTTGTTAAAGGAAACTTTTCAACTGAGACAAAATTCAGTGTCGCATCAACGGGAGCTTGCTCTATAAAGGCTTGCCATGCACAGAGAAAGTTGAGTCCAGTACCGAACCCTGTTTCTGCAATAGTAAAGTTACTATGAGCGCTGGAAAGGTTTTTCCATCGCTCATGCAGGTGGTTGTTCTGAAGAAAAACATAACGTTTTTCTTCAAGACCCGCTTCTTTATCAAAATACACATCGTCAAATTGTTCTGAGTGAGGAGCACCATCCTCCCCCCAATTTAATTCAGGTGTTGTTAAACAATAACTAGTTAACACGTTTAATGCTCTCAATGACAACGGGGGTAGATGGAACGTTTCGGTATGGACCCATTGAGTGAGTCGGGAGCGAGGAAATACCATCAACAACATTCATACCAGATATTACGCTACCGAATACGGTATAGCCTGCAGCGCCTCGAGCACCATCATCCAAAAAATCATTGTTTTTTTGGTTTATGAAGAATTGAGAGGTTGCGCTATCTGGGTTTTGAGTACGGGCCATTGCTACTGTGCCACGTTTATTGTCTAGGCCGTTATTACCTTCATAAGGCACCGCTGGTTGTGTGGCTTTTTGGTGCATGTCTGCTGTAAAACCGCCACCTTGAATCATAAAGTTAGGCATGACTCGGTGAAAAATAGTACCGTTGTAAAAGCCTTCATCAACATAGTTGAGAAAATTCTTAACGGTTTTAGGTGCCGCTGTATCATTCAAGTCGAGGCGAATTGTACCTTGATTCGTTGTAATATCGACTTCGGTTGCGTTGGCTTGGGAGCAAAGCGCTGCAAACATAAGGCTAATAATAAAAGTTTTGCGCATAATAGACTTTCCTTGAAAAATGAGTGTCCTAATAGTATTTGGAGCATGGCGACACGCCAAGCGGTTTTGAAATTTTTATCGGTATTATACAGGAGTGAGTGATGCGAACGGCGGTTATAGAAATTGAATATTGTACATTATGTCGTTGGATGCTTCGTGCAGCGTGGTTATCTCAAGAGTTATTAACAACCTTTGATGATGAGATTAAAAGTGTGACTTTGATTCCTACCCAAGGCGGTATCTTTAAGGTTAGAGTCAATGGCATAGAGGTATGGTGTCGTAAAACTGAAAATGGCTTTCCAGAGGCTAAAGTATTGAAACAACGAGTACGAGATGTAATTGATCCTGACCGTGATTTAGGCCACTCAGATGTTAAAACAGTAGAATAATAAAAAAGCTGCTAGTTACGATATAACTTAGCAGCTTTTAATCGGCGTTTTAATGTTAAAAAAACGTTAGTTTGGGAAAACTTGTTTGAAAGGCTTTACGGTAACTTCTTTATAAACGCCTACTTCCATATAAGGGTCGGCATCGGCCCATGCTTGCGCTGCCTCTAAAGAAGCAAACTCTGCAACCACCACACTGCCGGTAAATCCCGCATCGCCTGGGTTGTCAGAATCGATTGCTGGGTTGGGTCCAGCTAGGACGAGTTTACCGTCATCTAGTAGTTGTTGTAAGCGAGCAAGATGCGCGGGACGTGCTTGTTTACGTCCCGCTAAACTGTTTTCTGCATCGTGACCTATGATGGAGTAAAGCATGGTTATTCCTTATTTTGGATTTGAGATGAAAGGTAGATACCTTGCAAAATGATAAAGACAATTGTCATACCTAGCAGGCCAAACAATTTGAAGTCTACCCAGATTTCTTCGCTAAAAGAGAATGCGACATAAAGATTGACGGCACCAGAGAGTAGAAAAAACGCGACCCAAGCAATGTTTAGCGTACGCCAAACTTTGAATGGCAGTTCTATTTTCTCTCCCATCATGCGTTCTATTATATTTCTTTCACCAATAAATTGGCTTCCCAAGAAGGCGAGAGCAAATAAACCGTTTACTATGGTAGGTTTCCATTTAATAAATTCACTATTACCAAAAAGAACGGTCGCTCCACCGAGAACAACGACTAAAGCTAAGGATACGAGGTGCATCTTCTCAACTTTTTTATAGCGCAGCCAATTATAGCCAACTTGTAATATGCTAGCAGGAATCAGAATAGCGGTAGCGAGTATGATGTCTCCGGACAATTTATAGACAACAAAAAAGACCAAGATGGGAAGAAAGTCGAATAGTATTTTCATATAAAAACCAATTTATGTATGCTGAACCCATGATAACCACCATTCCATTTAAAGAACAGTCTATCTATGCCTGAAACTGCGAGTTACCGTAAAGTTGATCTTCATACACATTCTACCTTTTCAGATGGACGTTTATCTCCAACGGAATTAGTAAATTTAGCGGTTGAGCAAGGCGTGACGCTTTTCGCTCTAACAGATCATGACACCTTGAGTGGTTTGCCTGAAGCGCGAGCACAGGCTAATTCACACCAATTACCTTTTTTAAATGGCGTAGAACTTTCTACCCAATGGAAAGGTATTCCTTTGCACATGGTGGCGTTAAACTTTGATCCCACGAATGCCGCGTTATTGTCAGTTGTTGAAAAAAATCAAACGATAAGGTTAGAGCGCGCTCGATGTATCGCTGATTTATTAGTTAAACAGGGGTTACCTGACTTATTTGATGAAGCTGTTGCTTTAGCGGGTAATAGTCAGCTTGGTCGGCCTCATTTTGCGATGTTAATGGTTGAAAAAGGCTTAGTAAAAGACGCGAATAAAGCATTTGACCGTTATTTAGGGAATAAGCGACTTGGAAATCTTCGTGATGTTTGGCCTGAGTTAGACACTGTTCTAGCATTATTGAAAGACGAAGGTATGGCGTTGATTTTGGCACATCCGAAACGTTATCCACTGACTGTGACTAAACTCAAGCGCCTATTGACAGATTTCAAAGCATGGGGAGGCACAGGAATGGAAGTGGCTTCGGGTAATGAGCGTCCTGACCATGTACGCTTGTTGGAGCAACTGTCCCAAGAGTTTGGGTTGACTGCGTCTGTAGGCAGTGATTATCACGGTCCTTTTGGCCCTTGGACTCAAGTCGGGCGTTTTACGCAAATTCATGAAAGTGCAGTGGATCTTGTTTGGCGTGATTGGGTTTAGCATTTGAGTTGAGTCTTATACCTTTTATAGTCTAGTATGTTGTTGATATGGCGTATTTTTAGCCGTTTTTTTAATATTAATGGAGCGTCTTTTGAGTCAGTTTTTTCAAATTCATCCAGAAAATCCACAAGCGCGCTTAATTAAGCAAGCCGCTCAAGTCATTTTGGATGGTGGTGTGATTGCTTATCCTACGGATTGTGGTTATTCACTGGGATGCCGTTTGGGTGATAAAGCGGCTATGGATAAAATTAAAGCGCTACGTCGATTGGATGATAAACATAACTTTACGTTGGTATGTCGAGATTTATCCGAAATATCAACGTATGCGCGTTTTGATAACCACCTTTATCGTTTGCTTAAAAACAATACTCCTGGGCCATACACGTTTATTTTTCACGCGACATCTGTTGTTCCTAGGCGATTGATGCACCCGAAGCGTAAAACGATTGGTATTCGTATTCCTAATAGTCGTATTGTTTCTGCGTTACTAGAAGAGTTGGCAGAGCCATTGATGAGCGTTTCGCTTATTTTACCAGGTGAAACGGAGCCAATGACCGATCCTTATGATATTCGAGATACGCTTGAATATGCCTTAGATCTGGTTATTGATGGTGGCTTTTGTGGTCTAGAGCCAACCACAGTAGTGATGATGGATTCAGATAAAATTGAAGTAGTAAGAGTGGGTGCTGGAGATCCGGCTCCTTTTATGTAAATAGTTAGGGATGGCGCTGTCAAGCATCGCTGTCTATGACTATAATGCGCAAAATTCTGTGTTTTTAAAAACGGGTTGCTGAGAAGCATTCCTTCTAAGAGGTTCGTAATGGACGAGAAATTACAAAAAGTTTTAGCTAGAGCCGGTCAAGGTTCACGCCGTGAAATGGAAACCCGCATTCGTGAAGGACGTGTTCTTGTGAATGGGGTTGTTGCGACGCTGGGCGATCGAGTTAGCGTGAGTGATGCAATTGAATTAGATGGTTATTCGGTAAAACTGACAGAAGCTGGCGAAGGTCGCCGAGTCATTATTTATAATAAGCCAGAAGGTGAAGTGTGTACTCGTAAAGACCCAGAAGGTCGTCCTACAGTCTTTGGCAACCTTCCTAAGTTACGTGGCGAGCGCTGGATTGCTGTCGGCCGATTGGATATTAATACTTCTGGTTTGTTACTGTTCACCACAGACGGTGAGTTAGCTAACCGTTTGATGCACCCATCGACTGAAATTGATCGTGAATATTTGGTTCGCGTGATGGGAGAAGTGACAGAAGAAAATATAGCGACTCTTAAAAAAGGCGTTAATTTAGATGATGGTCAGGCTAAGTTTACTGACGTCGTTGATGGTGGTGGTGAAGGGATTAACCGTTGGTTTTATGTTTGCTTGATGGAAGGTCGTAACCGTGAAGTTCGACGTTTATGGGAATCTCAAGGGGTAAAAGTTAACCGTTTGAAACGAGTGCGCTTCGGGCCGGTTTTTCTGCCATCAAAAGCAAAAGTAGGGCGTTGGGTAGAAATGGAAGAAGCGGATGTGAATTCGTTGTGCGCCATGGTTGATTTGAAAGTTTCTGCTATTGCACAAAAGACTAAGCAGCAGAAACTGGATGTAAAGCGTACTAAAAATAAACATACTGGCGGTGCTCGTCGACCAAAAGGGTTTGACTGGCAAAGTACAGATAAACCTGAATTTAAACCTAAAAAGCCCGGTAAACGTACTTTTAGGTAGTAGAGAATTTGTTAGGAGCTTGTATAGGCATGGTTAAATGGATAAGCCTTTTTGTTATCGTTTTGGTTATAGGTTTTTTTGCTTACGTCAAAATAAATAATCAGCTTCCTGAAGATTTAGGGGTGACTGCTGGACTCTTAAAGCCTTGTCCAACTTCTCCTAATTGTGTTTCTAGTCAAGCTGAAAAAAGTGATGAAGGGCATTATATTGCCCCTATCATTTATCATAATAATCGTATGGATACACAGCTTGCGATTGAGTCTTACTTTCTTGATCTTGGTAATGCTCATATTATTACCAGTCAATTAGGTTATGTGCATGTACAGGTAAAAACGGCATGGTTAGGTTTTATTGATGACCTTGAATTCTATTTGCCTGAAGCGGATAGCGTCGTGCACATACGCTCAGCGTCACGAGTAGGTTACTCTGATTTAGATGTTAACCGTGAACGTATAAAAAAACTAAAACGTTATCTTACAAACTGATTCTTTAAGAACGTAAGTTTGCAATAGACCATAGATAGGACGAGGATTGCCCATGAATACGGATGATAGTCATTCAATTTTAATTGTTGAAGACGATGAGCGCTTAGCATTACTTACTCAAGAATACTTGATTAAAAATGGATTTTTGGTTGATGTAGTATCAGATGGTCGAGCGGCGATTGCTCGTATTATAGATGAGCAACCTTCTCTAGTTATTTTAGATCTTATGTTGCCTGGTGCCGATGGATTTACTGTTTGCCGTAGTGTGCGTAATGATTATAAAGGACCAATCCTTATGTTGACCGCGCGTAGTGACGACGTCGATCAGATACTGGGTCTGGAAATTGGTGCTGATGATTATGTATCGAAACCTGCAAAACCTCGTGTGTTATTAGCTCGTGTCCAATCTCTATTGCGTCGTAGCACGCAAGACGTTGACTTATCAGTAGGGGATACGAATAAGGTAGAGCAGAACCTCACATTTGGACCTTTGGTGATTGACAATTCACGTCGTGAGGCTTGGTTGTCTGATGATGAGGTCGAGTTAACCAGTGCCGAGTTTGATCTTCTTTGGTTGCTTGCAAGTCAGGCTGGTAGAATTTTAAGCCGAGAGGAAATTTTTAGTGAGCTTCGAGGTATTGAGTATGATGGCCAGGATCGCTCAGTAGATGTGAGAATATCTCGTATCCGTTCAAAAATAGGTGATGATCCTATTCACCCGCGTCGAATTAAAACAATTCGCAGTAAAGGCTATCTTTTTGTAAAAGAGGTATAAGCAGCTAATGCAAAAAGAAGTATGGCGGTTATATCGACATCTTATGATGGGTTGTTTAATCATATTAATATGTTGTTACGCCGCTGTTGAGTTTACCAAGCTGCACTTTAATGCCGAAAAAAATAAACAATTATTGTACGTAGATGCTGAAATTAGTGCTGCTTTATTGGCAACTGGGGTGAAAACCTCTTTGCCTGAATCGAGGCTTGAGTGGCAATTCTTTGACGTTCCACAAAATGCCACTCAAGTCGCGACATTATTGTCTCAGAAAAATGAGAAACGTTTACCAAATAATGGCTACCAATTCTCCTTCGGTATGGTTTCAAATCCTGGCTTAGTTGGCGTTGCATCAGAAAAAAATACTTATTTTCAAATTGAAAGTTTACTTAAGTCGTTACTGCTGTCGTCTTTGTCTTATGCTGATAAGCAATTGTTACTGGAAAGTATCCCCTCTTTAAGTATTCACCTTGCTGTTTCTAAAATGAAATCTGTCTCGCAGGGTAACTCTGTTGATGCCGTTGTTTTTGTTCATGGAGAGCATAATGACTTTGACTTTTTATGGAAAAGTAATACAACGAATGATGTTTACTATATAGCGATAGGGCATCCAGAATGGTTGTCATTGACCTTTATCGTCATTTCAATCGTTGCGATTGCGATTATGGCGATGCTACTACTGATTTGGCGAGAGTTATTTTATTTAGATTTAAAAAGAAAAACGTTTGAAAAAATTACCCGCCAAATAGCTCAAGGGCGAGGAGGGTTACCCAAAGGAATACCTGACAGTAGCGGTACATTAAAGGAGTTGGCTTACTCTTTTGACTCTATGTCTTCTCATATTCAGCGTTTGCTTAAAGTGCAGAGAGAGATGATCAATGCCATTTCTCATGAGTTACGAACGCCAATAGCACGACTACGTTTTGGTCTTGAGGTCGTAAAAGATGAAGTGGATGATTCTGTTATTAGTACGATAGCTGCGTTAGAGGGCGATGTAGAAGAGCTTAACACTTTAGTGGATGAAGTATTAACGTATGGTAAATTAGAAGAGGGTTCCTTAGCGCTTCACTTTCAGTCAACGTGTATTGCTCGTTTAGTTCGTTCAATTCTAGACAGTAATCAAGCTTTACTAAAGCACTTGAAAGTCAGTGTTGATGTTCCTGATTCTGATATGGTCTTTGCTGATGAGCATCATTTGCATAGAGCCTTGCAAAACCTAATACTGAACGCTTCTAAATACGCAACGAGTCAAATCGCGATCGTTTTTTCTGTAGATGAAGAGCGTTGTCAGCTTGATATAGAAGATGATGGGCCAGGGATTGCGGTTGAAGATAGAGATAAAGTATTTATTCCATTTCAGCGATTGGATAACAGTCGAACTAGAGCGTCTGGTGGTTATGGTTTAGGGTTGGCGATTGTACAGCGGATTGCTTTTTGGCATGGCGGTGCGGTATTGGTTGATTCAAGTGATCTTGGTGGTGCTAAATTCAGTTTTATTTGGTCACGTAATCAACATCAGAATACATTGTCCTGATGTTGATTCTGTATCTTATTAAATTAGCGCTACAGGTCAGGTGAAAGAATACCTTTTAAGTTTTTAAAGCACGTTTTTGATGCCGTGTTGATCAAATCTTCCATGTACGCATTGTGTCGCTGGTCTTTTCTGATAGCAAGGTAGAGCTTGCACCATATACCTTCACTTCCTAGTGATTTTGTAATCACGTATTGTCTGTTTGAGTATTCTGTGAGCGCCCAGTTCGGTATACAGCATACGCCGCGACCACTGGCGACTAATTGCATCATCATCAAGGTTAATTCGCTGTGGCGGATTTTAGCCGGTGAAACGCCAGCAGGGGTTAAGAAATGTTTAAAAATATCTAACCTTTCTGACTCTACTGGATATGTAATGAGTGTTTCTTCTTTGAAGTCTTCAGGGGTTAAAAATTCTTTCTTGGCCAGCCTGTGGTGTCTTGATAATGCCACTTGTGATTCATATTGAAATAGAGGAATGTATTCTAGATTAGGGATGTCTTGTGGGTCAGAGGTCACTACTAGGTCAAGATCACCACGTGCAAGAGCAGGTAATGGCATAAAGCTAAAGGCTGTTGATAGATCAAGCTCTACATCTGGCCAGTGCTCTCTGAAATGATCGATAGTAGGCATAAGCCATTCATAACAACTATGGCACTCAATAGCGATATGAAGACGTCCACTTTCACCTTCTGCAAAGCGTTGTATGTCTCTTTGAGCTGAGCGAAAAGACAGCAATACATCATCAGCAAGTTGGAGTAATCGTAAACCTGCGCTGGTGAAGCGAACGGGCTTGGTTTTACGAATAAATAATGAGCAACCAAGTTTTTCTTCTAGGTCTTTTAATTGGTGAGAGAGTGCTGATTGGGTAAGGTGAACTCGTTCGGCTGCTTCTACTAAACTACCTGTTTCCCGTAATGCTGTCAGCGTTTTTAGATGCCTAACTTCGATAATACTCATAATTTTTTACAGTAAGTGAGTTTGATTCAGTGGGTGAAATATAAAAAAACCCATAGTGCTATGTGTACAATATGGGCTTTTTTGAGGTTTTATTTACACAACAAAAATTCAAGTAATGCTTTTTGTGCGTGAAGGCGGTTTTCAGCTTCATCCCATACGACTGAGTCAGGATGGTCAATGACTTCTGCTGACACTTCTTCACCTCGATGAGCAGGAAGGCAGTGCATAAACAA
>ERZ808232.186-NODE-186-length-12950-cov-22.270415_pt1 | contig 12950 bp, 13 predicted proteins | sample MGYA00521281_ERZ808232 | MGnify/ENA primary metagenome ERZ808232 (study PRJEB31515, sample SAMN02941833) | indoor metagenome | biome: House; feature: Kitchen Counter; material: surface | place: USA: Illinois | collected 2012-02-13 ... | reverse complement strand
TTCTGAATAACTCATTGCACCATTGTATTGGTTTTATAATGATTTGACTATATCACCGAATCCAACACGACCTTCAACACTTACTTGCTGATTTAAGAATTTTTTAGCATTGATACCAAATTCATCTTTATCAGTTAAGTCGTTGTTGTAGTAATCCACACCTAAACTTAAAGTTTTATCGATGTAGTAGTCACCACGAACTTTATATTCGTCAAGGTCACCAAACGCACCATAAGCTTCAAGGTTTACGTCATGTTGACCAACTTGGGTTACATACTTAGCACGAACGGTAGGATCTGCACCGTCTTTACCGTCTTTCTCGTCGTAACCTTTAACACCTAGAGCAAGTAATAAACCAGGAGCTGGTAAATAACCTACTTCTGCAGCATAAGTAGTCACTTTACTGTCGATATTAGTGTTGTCGATTTCACGTTCGTTTCTGCCTACATCACCGCTAAGGTAAAAGTCAGAGTTAGGAACGAAGTACTCAACGCCTACGCCATATTGAGTGTCTTTTGTGCCGCTGTTATCGCCATAGTTAACATGTGCGTTAACGTTACTTGCACGGTTTAAGAATGCTGCTTCTGCAAGCGGTGCATTACGTGTTTGAACAGGGTTGAAATAATAAGTCCCATCAACACCGAATTTGCTTACGCTGCTGCCGTTATCTGGATCAAGATAATTGTAAGAACCACCAACTTCAGCTTGGTAAGCGTTTGCTGTGCCACTTACTGCAAGAGCAGATAAAAGAGCTGATGCAATTGCTAGTTTTTTCATGGAATCTCTCCCCTCTAAAAACGATTTTATAAATGTTTTGTTACAACTTTCAGTCTAGAGCAAAATCATTCACCGTCAATCTTGTCCAAGTAACTGGACTGTAACCATGTGCTTTTTATGTAACTATATTTAATTTAATATATTGATTTTAAATAATAAAAAAACAATGTTTTATTTTATTAAAAATGAGGAGATTTTGTGTAGAAACTTAAAAATGCTGGAAAAGTACCCAATTTTGTATGGGGATGTTACAAGTTAAGCTTAAAATCTACTGAAAGAAAATTAGCAAACTTATTCATTGAAATAAGAGTTAGCGATTAAAGCAGGTTCGAAGATAACCGTAGCTATGATAAAATATTCGACTGTTTATCTGCTTTTATGGGAACACTCGCGTGGAAATTAATCCTTATCTAAACCAATTGAAAGACTTAACTGATCGTAGCCAAACACTACGGGGGTATCTTTGACTACGATCTAAAAAAAGAACGTTTAGAAGAAGTTTTACGTGAGTTAGAAGACCCTGCGATCTGGAATGATCAAAACCGTGCTCAGGCAATGGCGAAAGAAAAGGGCGAACTAGAAAACGTTATTAATGTATTAGATGGCTTATCTACACAGCTTGAAGATGCAAAAGCAATGTTGGATTTGGCTGTAGAAGCTGATGATGAAAGCTTACTTGAAGATGTTCAGTCTGAACTGAGTACTGCTGAAGAAGAATTAGCAAAACTTGAATTCCGCCGTATGTTTAGCAATCCAATGGATCCGAATCCTTGCTATGTCGAGATTCAGGCGGGTTCAGGTGGTACAGAAGCACAAGATTGGGCTTCAATGCTATTACGTATGTATATGCGCTGGATTGAACGTCATGGTTTTAAAGCAGAACTTATGGAAGTGTCTGACGGTGACGTGGCTGGTATCAAATCTGCAACAATTCGTGTTGAAGGTGAATATGCGTATGGTTGGTTACGTACAGAATCTGGTGTACACCGTTTAGTACGTAAATCACCATTTGACAGTGGTAACCGTCGTCATACTTCTTTCTCTGCGGTATTTATTTCTCCAGAAGTTGATGACAATATCGAAATTGATATTAATCCTTCAGATGTTCGTACTGATACTTACCGTGCATCTGGTGCAGGTGGTCAGCACATTAACAAAACCGATTCGGCAGTACGTTTGACGCATATTCCGACTGGTATTGTAGTGGCATGTCAGAACCAACGTTCACAGCATGCGAACCGTGATCATGCATGGAAACAGTTACGTGCAAAATTGTATGAATTAGAAATGCAAAAACGTAATGAAGCCGCTCAAGCACTTGAAGACTCGAAGTCTGATATTGGTTGGGGTAGCCAAATTCGTTCTTATGTACTTGATGACTCTCGAATCAAGGATTTACGTACGGGTGTTGAAAATTCAAATACTGGTGCGGTTCTTGATGGTGACCTTGATCGTTTTATTGAAGCGAGTTTAAAACAGGGGTTATAAGAGTCTTTTGAACTTTTAATTCTCTATAACTCTTAAATTTTTAGCGATTAAAACGGCAAAGCAGTTCAGTGTTTGGAAGTTAATCGGAAAAATACGATATGAATATCGAAAAAAATAGATATGAATATCGTCAAAATACGATATTATGCTTCCGAAATGCTGAACAAAGCTTTGTTCGTTTACAAGACGTGTTGAGCCTATGGATATTGATGCAATTAGCAAAGCCCTAGCCAATCCTCTGCGTCGGCAGATTCTGCAATGGTTAAAAGAGCCGGAGCATTATTTACCGGTAGAAGAGTGTGGTGGTAGTTTTGAAAAAGGGGTTTGCGCAGGTCATATTGAACGTTTGGGTAAAGTAGCTCAGTCTACGATGTCCAATCATTTGTCTGTATTACAGCAGGCGGGTCTCATTCAGGTCCAAAAATATGGACAATGGTCTTATTTTTCACGTAACGAAGCTTTGATTCAGCAATATATCGAACATTTAAAACAAACACTTTAAAACAAATAAAGTGTAAGTCGAGGCGATCATGGCTGAACTCAATACTCCCTTAACAGTTGGTGATTTTGAAATTAAAAATCGACTGGTAATGGCCCCATTAACACGTGCGCGTAGTGGCGAAAGCCGTGTTCCAAACGATTTAATGGTGCAATATTATCAGCAACGTGCAAATGCTGGTCTCATTCTCACTGAAGCAACAGTGATTGGTTCAAAAACCGTAGGTTATGCAGATACTCCGGGACTATGGTCACAAGAGCAAGCACAAGCATGGAATAAGATTATTGAAGCAGTTCATGCTCAAGGTTCAAAAATTGTAGTTCAACTGTGGCATGTGGGTCGTATTTCACATCCAGAGCTTTTAGATGGCGATATTCCTGTTGCACCGAGTGCGATTCAACCTGCGGGTGAAGTAAGTTTATTACGCCCTAAACGTCCATATGTAACGCCACGTGCGCTTTCAATTGAAGAAATTCAGGAAATTGTTGCTCAATATAAGCATTCAGCTGAATTGGCTAAAGCAGCAGGTTTTGATGGCGTTGAGCTACATGCAGCAAATGGTTATTTAATTGACCAGTTCCTTCAAAGTAATACTAACCAGCGTGATGATGAGTATGGTGGTCCGGTTGAAAACCGCGCTCGCTTGTTATTAGAAGTAGTTGATGCCTTTATTGAAGTGTGGGGCGCTGGCCGAGTAGGTGTGCATATTGCACCGCGTGGCGACTCGCATGATATGGGTGATGAAAACCCGCTAGCGACATTTGGTTATGTGGTTGAACAACTCAGCCAACGTAATGTGGCTTTCATTTTCTCTCGTGAATATGAAGCAGCTGATAGTATTAGCCCACAATTACGTAAAAAATTTAATGGTGTATGGATTGCCAATGAAAATCTGACACCAGAGTCAGCAAAACGTATCTTGCGTGAAGGTCAGGCAGATGCTGTATCTTTTGGTAAAGCATATATCGCTAACCCAGATCTTTTACAGCGTTTAGAACAAGGCTTACCATTAAATGAACTTCAACCAACGACTTTATATGCTAAAGGCGCTGAAGGATATACAGACTATCCGGCTTTAGAAGCTTCATAAGTTCATAATATTATTTAAATTTACTATGTGCTGAACTTGCTCTTTTGTGAGTTCAGTAAATGGCTTTTCTTGTATATGGTAGAGTTTAGGTATCGAAACTCTGCCATTTTTTTTATCTATGTTATATTTTCCGCAGTTTTTGAATTTTGACTATTTGAGGCAAACCGCTTGGCGACCCCATTTTGGTACAACACCGCACTTCATTTATTAAAACCGTTTTATCGTTGGCGGATAAAAAGACGTGCAGAAAGTCTAGAATTATATCAGCAGGAATGTCTGGAAAGATTTGGGCCGTTTGAAGCACCGAAGAATGTAAAAGCGATCTGGTTTCATGCTGTTTCAGTCGGGGAAACCAATGCTGCACAGCCTTTAATTGAGTATTACCTAAAACTTGGGCAGCCAGTCTTAGTGACCAATACCACGAAAACAGGTCAGGCTCGTGCCAAGTCACTTTTTCTAAAAGAACCATATTTAGATTTATTTCAGGCCGTTTATTTGCCTGTAGACCAGAAGCCTCTTTTAAAAAAATTTTTTGAGTTATATCAGCCAAAGCTTTTAGCACTGGTTGAAACTGAACTTTGGCCAAATTTAATCGATCAAGCCAAGTTACAGCATGTACCTTGTTTGCTGCTTAATGCTCGGTTGTCAGAAAAATCTGCAAAGGGGTATGGCAAAGTCTCGGGTTTAACCGCAGGTATGTTAAAACAGCTGGACTGGGTGTTAGCGCAAGATAGTGCAACTCGTCAGCGTTATGTTGAGCTTGGTTTAGACGAACACAAAAGTCAGGTCGTTGGTAATATTAAGTTTGATATCCATGCACCAGAGGCTTTTGTTAAACAAGCTGTCCAATTGCATCAGCAGTGGTATCTGGAAAACCGGCAGGTTGTGACGATTGCCAGTACACATGCACCCGAAGAACAACAAATTTTGGAAGCACTCGCACCTTATTTAAATTCAGATCGTGAGTTGGTGTGTATTGTGGTGCCTCGTCATCCTGAGCGTTTCGATGAAGTATTCGAAATTTGCCAAAATTTAAATTTAATTACACATCGTAGAAGTATGGGCCAAAGTATTCATGCCAGCACGCAAGTTTATCTCGCTGACAGTATGGGTGAGCTCTGGTTATGGTATGCCTTAAGTCAGGTGTGTTTTGTAGGTGGTTCTTTAAATGAGCCGGGTGGTGGGCATAATATTTTAGAACCTATGGTTTTAAATGTACCTACTGTGGTTGGACCGCGTTATTTTAACTTTCAAACGATTGTCGATGAGTTCATTGATGAAAATGCTGTGCTTATCGCTCAAGATGCACAGCAGGTCGTTGATATCTGGTTAGCATGTTTGGCAGAACCTGAGGCGACTGAACAGTTGGTGGTACAGGCGCATAAAGTGTTGCAACGTAATCAAGGTTCCTTACAAAAACATATCGGGGTGATTAATCGCTATCTGGCCGAAAAATCATGAATATTGTTTTACTAGAGCCTGAAGATGTTCAATCGGATACATGGTCTATCCATTCAAAACGTCAATTACAGCATTTGCGTGAACATCTTGATATTACAGTCGGCCAGAACCTAAAAGTTGGTATTCGCAACGGCGCCCGTTATATCACTGAAATTGTTTCGATGAATGAGTACGAAGTCTGTATACGGCCTATTCGTGAAGAACTACTACCAGCAAAACTTCCGGTTCATTTAATTGTAGCTTTACCAAGACCTAAAGTTTTACGCCGTCTAATTATGGACAGTGTGACTTTAGGTGTTGAAAAGATAAGTCTGATTCATAGTTATCGTGTTGATAAAAGCTATTGGCAAACACCTTTTTTACAGCAAGTAGACAACTACGTTACGCTGGGACTTGAGCAAGCAGGTGAAACAATTGTTCCTGAAATTCAACTCTATAAATGCTTTAAACCTTTTGTTGAAGACGTCTTGCCAAGTTTAATTACGCAGGAAACACCTGCCTATGTGGCTCATCCTTATGCTGAGCAACGTATGCCAATTAATATTAGCCATGCTTGTAGTGTAGTGGTCGGACCGGAAGGGGGATTTATTCCTTACGAAGTAGATTTGCTCATAAAAAACGGCTGCCAAGCTATGAGCTTAGGCAACCGTATTTTAAGAACCGAAACGTCTATTTCTTATATTTTAGGTCGTTTGTTTAGCTGATGTTTCAGGGTTTAAAGCTGGTGGATTAGATACCATTTTTAATTCCTGAATTGGGTAAGGAATATCAATATCATTTTCATTGAAAGCTTGTTTTACTTGAGCTTGAATATTACTAATAGATGAAGAGATATCAGTTTCAGTGGTATCAACCCACCAGCGTACAGTCAGGTTAACCGAGAAATCTGCTAAAGCTGTGACGTTAACCGAAAACGCAGGCTGACTCAGTACATTTCGGTCATTGTTGAGAATATCTAAAATAATCTGTTTTGCTTTTTGCTCATCATCATCATAGCCAATTCCGACTACAAACTCGCAGCGTCGTTGTTGATAAGCAGTATTAACAGTTAAGGCACTTGTATAAACCGTTGCATTTGGAATAACAATACGGCGACCATCCGGTGAGCGTAGGAAGGTTGCACGGATCTGGATGTCTTCTACAGTTCCTTCAAGTGAATTCACCACAATTGAATCGCCAATACGGAATGGCTCGCTCAATAAAATCAAAATACCTGAAAGTAGGTTTTGGAAAATATCTTTAAATGCAAAACCAATGGCGACCGAACCGATACCTAGCGCACTCATAAGCTGGCCTGGTGTGAACCCCGGAATCATAATGACGAGAGCTATTAAGAAACCAAAGAATAAGATCGCTGTACTACCGACACGGTTTAAAACTAAAACTAGATTTTGACGAGTATAAGAGCGATTTTCTAAAGTCTTACGAACAAAGAACTTAAATAATTTGGTCAGTAGCCAAAAAATAAGAAAAACAACAATCGCAATGCAGATATAAGGTACACGTTCCCAAAAACTATCTACGATTTTGTCGATAGTGGTATAGGCATCATGGTATTTCTCGGTATGCGCTAAAACTGTTTGAGTGGTTTTAGTACCTGCTTCTTGCAAAAGTTCGCCTGTATTTTTTGCAACATCCGTTAAGGATTTTTGTTCATCAGCCACGACAAGTCTCTAATTGAATAAATTCAGAAAGCCTTTTCAGCTTCCATCATAGTAGGAGATAAAATGTGCGCCTACTATAATGAGTTCATCTAAATAATAAAGTGTTTTTTAATTAAAAGTATTCCGTTCCTTTTTGTAAGATTTGTGTCGGGGTTTGAATAGTATCGGTACCAGAGAAGTAGTAGAAAAAGCCTGCTGTAGAAATAAGGCTAATTAAAATAGCGATTAAAATAAGCCAAGCCATCAGTTTTTCTATAAACGTTGAAGGCCGAACGGGACCATATTGATTAGTGCCCGCTGTACCAGAAGCAAGCAGTAAATAAAGCATAAAAAAGAACTGAACGACTGGAATAAATAACAGTAGTCCCATCCAGCCACTTTTATTTAAATCATGTAGGCGTCGAACGACCAGAATAATGTTGAGATAGATCAGAAATAGCCAGAAAGCCCAGACCATTAAAGCACTTATACCGGAGAGAGAGCTGTAAAATTCAAAATTAAATAGATCACTTGAAAGCTGAAAACTTCCAAGAAACGAAGCCAGTATAAAATAGCCCACGATTGTGACTAAATAAATCAGGCCATATCCACCCAAATAACTCATTCGGTTAAAGCGGCCATGAATTGAAAAAGGGCTGTCTTTAAACGGGAGTTGAGGTGGACGTGAAGAGGGAGTTTCGGCAAACATTTTATTTTATTCCTGCACTGCTTCTAAAAGCTAAAATAATCTTTGTTGATGGTCAAAACCATCAAAACTTAAAAAAATTATAAAAGTAAAAGCTATAGACAAATGTTTTAAATCAACTTAATTTTATAAAAATGTTCATAATTTCGTATGCTTGAGTAAGTGATTAATATATGACCAAAGTCGCATTGTCTAGGCTTTGAAAGAGTCATCATACTGAAAAGGCAAACAAATAAGATCCAGTAAAATAATAGCCACAGTCTCGAGATGGGATGCACAAGATCAAGGAAGTTGCGTATGAATGAGATCTATCCAGTACCAGAGGAATTTAAAAAAACTGCTCGTACTGTTGAAACAGACTACTTTAAACGTTATCAACACTCTATCGAGAACCCAGATGAATTCTGGGCAGAGCAAGCTAAAATTGTCGATTGGATAAAGCCATTTACCCAAGTTAAAAATACCAGTTTTGACAAAGACAATTTCAAGATTGAATGGTTTGCTGATGGTGAGTTGAACGTATCAGCAAACTGCTTGGACAGGCATCTTAAAGAACACCCTCACAAACCTGCAATTATTTGGGAAGGTGACCATCCTTCTCGTCATAAAATCGTTTCTTATAAAGAATTACACGACGAAGTCTGCCGTTTCGCCAACGTTTTAAAGAAATATGGCATTGGTAAAGGTGACCGCGTTGTGCTGTATATGCCAATGGTGACTGAGGCTGCAATTGCCATGTTAGCCTGTGCCCGTATTGGTGCGGTGCACTGCGTGGTATTTGGTGGTTTCTCACCAGACTCGTTGGCGAGTCGTATTGAAGATAGCCAAGCTAAACTTGTGATTACGGCTGACTCAAGCCTACGTGCTGGTAAGTTGTTACCACTTAAAGAAAATGTTGATTTGGCTCTAGCATTGCCGGGCACAGAATGCGTTGAAAACGTGATTGTGGTTTACCGTAATGCAAACCCAATCGAGATGAAACCAGGTCGTGATTTGTGGTATCACCTTATTATTATGGAGGTGGATGCAAACTGTCCTCCAGAACCAATGAAGGCCGAAGACCCTTTATTTATTCTTTATACCTCTGGCTCGACGGGTAAACCTAAAGGAGTGTTGCATACGACAGGTGGTTATCTGGTGTATGTGGCGAGTACCTTTAAAGAAGTTTTTGATTTAAAACAAGATGATGTGTACTGGTGTACCGCTGATGTCGGCTGGATTACAGGCCATAGTTATCTAATCTATGGACCACTAGCAAATGGTACGACGACCTTAATGTTCGAAGGTGTGCCTCAGTATCCAACATGGGCACGTCTTGGTCATGTAGTCGATAAACATAAAGTCTCTATTTTATATACAGCGCCAACCGCGATTCGTGCCATGATGCGAGAAGGTGATTCGTATGTACGCGAAAGTAACCGTAGTAGTTTGCGTTTGTTAGGTTCAGTGGGTGAACCTATTAACCCAGAGGCTTGGAACTGGTATTACAACGTTGTTGGTGAAGGTCGCTGTCCAATTGTTGATACATGGTGGCAAACCGAAACAGGTGGTATTTTGATTGCGCCATTACCGGGGGCAACAGCTTTAAAACCAGGTTCGGCAACGCGTCCTTTATTTGGTATTCAACCAGCTATTGTAGATGGTGAAGGCAATGAACTAGAAGGCGCTGCCGAAGGTAATCTTGTGATTAAAGATTCATGGCCGGGCCAGATGCGTACCATTTGGGGTGACCCAGATCGCTTTATTGAAGCTTACTTCTCTACCTTTAAAAATACTTATTTTACAGGTGATGGCGCCCGCCGTGATGAAGATGGCTATTACTGGATCACGGGACGTGTTGACGATGTCTTAAACGTTTCAGGCCACCGTCTAGGTACGGCTGAAATTGAAAGTGCTCTTGTATCGCATGAATCGGTGGCAGAGGCTGCTGTTGTAGGTATGCCGCATGATATTAAAGGGCAGGGTATTTGTACTTTTGTGACCTTGCAGGCGGGAGTTCCCGAGTCGGAAGAACTGCGAAAAGAGTTAATTAGCTGGGTACGTAAAGTACTTGGACCAGTGGCTTCACCAGATGCACTGCACTGGGCGCCGGCATTACCTAAAACCCGTTCGGGTAAAATCATGCGCCGTATTTTAAGAAAAATTGCAGCGAATGAACTGGATAGTTTGGGCGATACCTCAACCCTAGCTGAACCTGCTGTGGTGGATCAACTGATTGCGACAGTTTATCCTGATAGACAAAAATAACGTTTTAATAAAAAAGCCCCGATAGGGGCTTTTTTATTAAGCCTGTTTAAGATTTTGCTAAAAATTCAGCAGTATTTTGTACGCTCGCAAACATACCAAGAGCAGCTAAAAAAGCAGTTTGTACATCTTCGGCCTTAACAGTTTTTCCGTTATGGTTTAAATCACGGGTCGCAGTGGCATCTCCAATTAAGATGGGTTGATAACCTAACTCTTTGGCTGCACGTGTGCCAGAATCAATACAAATATGTGTCATCATGCCTGTGATCACGAGTTGTTCAATTTGATGTACTTTTAAAAGTTCTTTTAAATTGGTTTCTAAAAAACTGTTTGGATAATGCTTTGTCACGATTAATGAATTACTGCCAGCACTGAGTTCTGGATGAAGTAACACACCTTCAGTATTTTCTTGAAAGAAGCTGGCTTGTGGCGGGTTAATATGTTGCACATAAATAATCGGTAAATCTTTTTCATTAAAATATTGCTCGAGCTGTTTTATTTTATCGAGCGCTTGATCTGGTCCAACCAATTCCATTTTGCCATTTTTAAAATAATCATTTTGTACATCGATAACTAATAGTGCTTGTTTCATGAGAATACTCTTGTTGGTATAAGATAAAACAAGGTTATTCTCTGCCCACAAAATCGGCTATAGTCCTATGAAAGCATTATCGCCAGTTTTCTTTCGTTATGAAAAATGAATATTGAATTAGACCCTATTGATCTAAAAATTATTGCATTGCTCAAGCAAGATTCTCGCTTAACAAATAAAGAAATTGGGCAGCGTGTTCATCGGACAGGACAGGCAGTAGGAGCGCGAATTGCTCAGTTAATGGATAGGCGTTATTAAAAATTACACCATTGCTGTGCAATACAGGCATAAACAATTTATTCATTTGCATTTAAATGAACAACGCTCCTTTGAAGAAATTGAAAATTTAGTGAAGCAATATGAACAAATCGATGAGTGCTTTAAAGTTATGGGTAATGCTTGTTATATGATCGTTAGTCATTTTGAACCAGCAGAACTCAATGCTTTTATTGAAGTCCTCTCAAAATGGTGTCGTTACTCAGTTGAAACTGTCATTCGAGAAGTAGAGAAAGCTTAAAAAAAATAAAAGCTCCAAGCCGAGTCTTGGAGCCAATATGTCTTTATTTTTATTTATTGTTTTTATTGTCTTGCGCTGTTTTAACTGGAGGTTTTAGGCTGATTTAGCTTGAATTTCTACCTCCTTTTCCTGTTGTAGTTCTAACTGACGAACGAGCGGCAGAACTTTTTCACCAAAGTATTCCACCTCTTCAATAAAGTGTAAGAAACCTGAAAGAACCAAGTCGACACCTACATTTTTAAGCGCCACAATACGCTCTGCAATTTGCTGAGGTGTACCAATTAAATTGGTTTTAAAGCCATCGTTATATTGAACTAAATCTTCAAAAGTTGATTTTGCCCAGTTGCCTTCTTGTTCTGGTGAGGCCGCACCCGCTTCACGAGTTGCATCGCCAAACGCGTTGACTGCTACAGTGTTGGCTTTATCAATAATTTCTTGAAGTACTGCTTTAGCTTCTTCTTCTGTATCTCGAGCAATAATGAAAGCGTTCACCCCAATTTTAACTTGATGGTTATTGGCTTTTGCTTTGGCTCGGATATCTTCGACCTGTTTTTGAATTTCTTCTACAGTATTACCATTGGTGAAATACCAGTCAGACACACGAGAGGCCATGTCACGTGCGGCACGTGAACTACCACCTTGAAAGACTTCAATATGTGGTTTTTGCAGAGGTTTTGGCTTAAGTGTGTAGTTCTGGAATTGGTAATACTTACCATCGAAACTATAGTTATCTGTGGTCCAGATTCCTTTTAGCGTGCGAATAAACTCTTCAGAGCGAACATAACGCTCATCATGCTCAGGCCATTCTTCGCCAATAGCATCAAACTCACCTCTGAACCAGCCACTTACCACATTAATGGCAATACGACCTTGAGTTAGATAATCAATCGTTGCGAGTTGTTTAGCTGCAAGTGCCGGTTTCCAAGGGCCGGGCAGAATAGCCGCAATCACTTTAAGTTTCTCAGTTTTTGCAAGTAATGCATGACTGAAACTCACAGATTCATGCTGGTTTTCTGCCCCGTACCCTGCCGTAAAACGAATTTGGGTGAGCGCATATTCAAAACCATTGTTTTCGGCTGCCTGTGCAAGTCGAACATTGTAGTCATAACTCCAGTCTGTACGCTGTTCGATGTTACTTACGACAAGGCCACCGCTTACATTTGGTACCCAATAAGCAAATTTAATTGGTTGTTGTAATTGCGTCATGGTGCTCTCTCCCCATTCGTTATTTTTATTTAGCTATATTGCGCTTAGGCAACATGCGTTAATGATTTACCGGACTTATGATGCAAACGAGATTCTGCTGCATCGAGATTTGGTACAGCTGCTGAAGGCAATACTTCTTCTTGCTCAATTTGCTTGTTAATACCGAGCTCTTGATTCGCTTGCTGAGATTTAGGTTTAACCACTTCAGCACGTTTACCTTTCGCTGGCGCCCATTCTAAAATTGGCAATGCACGCGCTACGGCTAGCGTAATACGGTCAGATAACTGTTCACTTTTCACCGTATATTCAGGAGTAAAGTCGCGATCTGTTGCGTATACGCCAATTGGTAAAGTTTGTGCCTGAAAGAAGCTAAACAATGGGCGAAGCTGATGCTCTAGTACTAATGCATGACGATCACTACCGCCTGATGCAGCTAAAAGTACAGGTACATCTACTAATGCAGTTTGTTCAACAAAGTCAAAAAAGTGTTTGAAAAGGCCTGTAAAAGAAGCACGGTAGACAGGTGTACCAACAATTAAGGCATCTGCTGCTTCAACCGCTGCAAGGTCATCTTGTACGCGCTGCGGGAGCTGGTTGCGATAAAATGCGCCGCCTAATAAGGGCCCGATTTCACTCAATTTAATAAAGTGAACTTTAATATCAATTGCTTCAGATAACTCATCAAGAATGGCCTGAACCAGACTTTCGGTTTTAGATGGCGTATTCA